>OGVY01000026.1_pt1 | contig 22610 bp, 22 predicted proteins | sample 1575871 | NCBI WGS metagenome assembly OGVY01 (sample SAMN07581536, study PRJEB24739) | freshwater metagenome
ACTCGTACTCGGCCTGCTAATTGGGAAAGATTTTTTCCATAAAACAAAAACCGGACCATCCCTTCCTTTTGGATTTTATAAACCACTTTAAGCACTAAAAACATTCGCTGTCTTTGAGCTTGCTCGAGTTTTTTTTGATTTTGGTACTCAAGAGCTAGATTTTCTAAGCTCATATTGAGTTCTTGTTGATGGGATGCCAACTGCTCCAAACGAGATCGGACCAGATTTTGTCTAGAGTTGAGGTCGTCCAAGGATTCTAAAAGTGTCTTTTTCTGGTTTTCTCTTAAGTCAAAATCCACCTTTTCCTTTTGGAGGTAATTTTTAAGAGCTTGAGCTCGTTTTTTTACCTCTTCACTGGGAGAAGAGTCAGAAGAGAAGAGAGAGGAAGCAATAAAGATCCAAAGCACCAAAAAAGGGAGACGAAACATTACCTGGATTGCTCCGCAGTTCTAAAAAAGACAGTCAAACTTCCCATGAGCGCCATGGTGATACCAAGCACCAAAAGCAATAAAGACTGGGAAAAGGAAAGAAAGACCCAAGAGGAGATGCCTAGTATCGATTGCCAGTCTTTTACAAGGAGGTCTCCCAAGATCCATTTGAGAACTGAGAGAACTCCTAAAGAAAGTCCTGCCCCTAGAATTCCCTCAAAAAGCCCTTCCCAAAGAAAGGGAGCCAAAACAAATCCTCTTTCAGCACCAATCAATTGGATAATTTCCATTTCCTCTTTACGCGATTGGTGCCGAATCCCCATAAAGTTAGCAATAATAAAACCGCATCCCAAAACGAGTCCTACGATTAAGAACCAACCAATTGAATTGAGAAAACTTCTTACTTTTTTGTACTGAGCCAGCCAATCATCGGAAAAATCCACTTCCGTGATGGCAGGATCTTTTGAAAGGATCGATTTGAGGGTTGTAACAGTGAGTGAATTGCTCTCTGGATTTAATTCAACTTCCATTAGATCTGGGAAGAGCTCACTGCCTGGAAGAGACTCTCCTGCAGACGCCCCTAAGAAGTCTTGAAGTTCGTTCGCTACTTTGGTTTTGGATTTGAAAATCACTTTTGCAACATTTTCTTGAGAAAGGATACGTTCTTTGAGTTCAGCAACCTGAATTTCATTTAACCCTTCTTTCAAGTAGACGGTTCCAGTCACGCTGGTGTTTGTTTGCTCGGCAAGGTTTTCGAAATTCCGGTAACCTAAAAGAAAAGCACCTAAAATCAAGCAGGACACGCTGATGGTTGCAACACTCGCAACATGCATCAAAGGCTGCCGCTTAAAGCTCTTCCAAGTTTTTTTAAGTGAGCGAAGTGGGAAAGCCATGTGCTTAAGCAAAGCCTCTTTCAGTGATAATTTTTCCACTTTGCAATCGGATGGTCCTTGCAGGGAATTCGTTCATTAAGCCTTCATCATGAGTTGCGATCAGAACGGTTGTCCCCATATCGTTGATCTCTAAAAAAAGAGACATAATATCTCGAGCCGTATTGCTATCTAAGTTACCGGTAGGTTCGTCCGCTAACAAAAGCGAGGGCCGGCCAATAATAGACCGAGCAATGGAAACTCTTTGCTGTTCTCCTCCTGAGAGCATTTGGGGATAATCATGAACTCTATCTGCAAGACCCACTAATGAGAGCACTCCACGAACTCGATGATCCACTTCTCCAGGAGTCATTTTCCGAATCTCCAACGGAAGAGCGACATTGTCATAAATAGTGAGGTCGGGAAGGAGTTTGAAGTCTTGAAATACGAAACCCACTTCCCGCCGGTACTGGAATACTTGGTTCTTGGGGAGAACCGTAACGTCACGATTGTTGACGTAAATATTTCCTTCACTGGCTTTTTCCATTGCGAAAAGAATTTTTAATAGAGTGGTCTTGCCGGCTCCATTAGAGCCGGTAATGTAAGCGAATTCTCCTCTTTCAAGTTCAAAGGAGACATTCTTTAGGGCGTAGCGACTTGGAGAATAACGAACTCCTACCCCTCGAAGATGAACCATCTTTTGAGCCATGGATACCGTATCCTTAATAAGAGTCGTGGAAATCGCCTTTATTTTAGCATTTCTTATGGCTACGCAGCGCGCATTTTTTATAAAACTTTCGATCACTTTTCTATGCTGCTTGCCAAATCAACCAAAGAAGCAATACAAACAGGAGCATGGCGGCATGGCCAAGTGGTAAGGCAGAGGTCTGCAAAACCTCTATTCCCCGGTTCGAATCCGGGTGCCGCCTTTTTACTTTTATAAGACTTAACTATTCTCAATGCACGTAATCGTTGATTTCTGTTTAGTTCCTTTAGGAGTTGGGGTTTCAGTCGGAAAATACGTTGCGGCCTGCCAAAAAGTTTTTGAAGAAGCGGGTTTAAAAACGCACCTTCACGCTTATGGGACAAATATTGAAGGAGATTGGGAAGAGGTTTTTTCGAGTATCAAAAAGTGTCATGAGTTGATTCATCAAATGGGGGCTCCAAGGATTTCCTCCACTTTAAAATTTGGGACACGAACTGACCGAAACCAAACGATGGAAGATAAAGTAAAAAGTGTCAAAGAGAAGCTCAAATGATTTTAATCACAGGTGCTACAAGTGGAATTGGCCTTTCCTGCGCTGAGCTTTTAGCAAAACAAAACAAAGCTCTTTTTTTAGTAGGAAGAAGAGGAGAACGACTTAAAAAAATTCAACACTCTTTAAGTGAAAAGTTTTCCGTTCGAGTAGAAATTGCTGAACTTGACGTGTCTGATTCTAAATCGGTGAGTGCCTTTGGGCAGAAAAATGCATCTATTTTGGAGAACCTCGAGGGATTAATCAATAATGCAGGCCTTGCATTGGGAAGAGATTTGATTCAAGAGGGAAATCTAGAGGATTGGGAAACCATGTGGAATGTGAACGTCAAAGGACTCCTCCAAATGACCCGATTGACTCTCCCTTACCTGATCGAAAAAGGTTCGGGCCATATTGTAAATTTGGGTTCGGTAGCGGGGAGATGGGTTTATCCTCGGGGGAATATTTATTGTGCTACGAAGCGAGCAGTAAGTGCTTTGACTGAAGCTTTGAGATTGGACTTGGTGGGCACTGGCATTCGAGTGACAGAGATTTGTCCTGGAATGGTTGAAACCGAATTTAGTCTTGTGCGCTTTGGGGGAGACCAAGACAAAGCAAAAGCTATTTATGAAGGAGTCAAACCCTTGACGGCAGAAGATATTGCCGAAGCAGTGGTGTGGTCGATGATGAGGCCCCAGCACGTCAACATTCAGGAAATGGTTATTTTTCCCACTCAGCAGGCTTCTACTTCCGTGGTTCATCGAATAAAAAATTCCGAACGGTAACAACTGCTAAAACCAAAAAGTCTCTTTTTGTTTTCATGAATAAAAGAATGAGATTCTAAATAGAACACTTCCTTTTTCTCGAGGCAAAAAATGAAAAAACTTGGCTGGCTCTTTCTGAGTCTTGTGGTTACAGGTGTAGCTTTTCCCCTTTCACTTAAAATAGATGAGTGGGCAGTGGAGCTCCCTATTGGATGGAAACTTCGACAAGAAACAAAAAGCGAGGAAGTTGAACTTCTCGGATTTGAAAACCAAGAAGAGTACCTACAAGTTTATGTGGTCCCAAAAACAAACAAAAAAGGCAGAAAAATTTTAAACACTTCCAATATTCAAGTGGGAAGAACGCTTACTTGGGCGCCGTTAGAGAGCCATGCTTGGGAAATTAAGGAATTGGATTTTAATGGATTAAAAACCCTCACTGCTTTTAGTGAAACTCCAAGAGCCTATCTCATTTTAACTTTGAGAGGATCACCTTCGGCGGAATTAGAACAAATGAAAACGATTCTTTCCGGCATTAAACCATTGGACTCTGAATCTCGATCTCTTACGGGACCTGATTTTTCTGGTCGAAAATATTACTTAGGTTTTGGAGATTACCTTTCAGGATTTATGGGGAATGAAGTGAAATATGATATTGCACACACTCATGATGTGTTTACAAGCGAAGCAGGAGGAGATTACGAGGGCGTCAAAGTCCACGGTGCTAATCAGGGAAAAACTAAATTGATTGCAGAATGGGAAGCCCTTGGAAAGATCATGACTGAAAAAGATATGTATGTTCAGTACTCCAGTGGCCATGGTAGCAAGACGGGATTGGCTTTCGGACCAAGCTACAGGGAAATTCGAGATAATGCTCTTTCTTATCCAGCTAAAGAAATTATTATTTTCACTATGGCCTGCTATTCGGGAAACCTAGTGGAAGCATTCAATCAAAAAAAGTCCGAATGGCAGGACTGGAATAAACAAGGAAGAACTCTGATGGTCATGGCATCAAGCCAACCTTCCCAGACTTCTAGTACTGGGCCAGGTTATGACCCAGAGGAACCTGGTGGGCCAGCAGGAAGTGCGGGAAGTGCCTTTGGACATGCTTTATGGAAAGCTTTAATTGGGCACTCAGACGGCCAAATCGATGGCATCAAAGACGGCTTTTTATCTTTAGCTGAAATTAGAGAGTATTCTAAAAAGCGAACTCAGCAATTGGGGGGACACACTCCAATCACTACGGGTTCCTATAACGAAAACCTTCTCATGGCCAAAGTCCCATCTGAAGAGTGGCTTCGAAAGTTTGACCAAGGAACCACTGGCCTGAATGACGAACAAATAATTGAAAAGATTAGGGAAATTGACGGGGAATTAGGGCGATAAATATCTTGGAAGTCGGTCCTTACTTATGAGACAAGAAGAGGGTTTTTTAAAGGGGACTCATGAAGCTGCTTCAAATAGGAATTTTTTTAGGACTTTGGGCCTCAAGTAGTTTTTCTTGTCTGAGTCGGCCGATTCAGGGCATTGATTTAATTTCTGGTAAATCGGTAAAGCTAAAATCCCCCTCAGAAAGCTCTCAAAAAAGAGGAACGGTTATTGTTTTTCTTTCGGCTAAGTGCCCTTGCTCAAAAAGTCATGAGCCAGTAATTGAAAAACTTTCAAAGGAATTTTCGGATTTTCAATTTATTGCGATTCATTCTAATCAAGATGAATCTGTTGAATTTGCAAAGAAACACTTTATGGAATCGGGATTGAGCATCCCCATTATCCAGGATGTGGGAGCCCGTTTGGCTAATGAACTCAAAGCTCTCAAAACTCCTCATGTTTTTGTAGTTGGGCCAGAAAGCCAATGCTGGTTTAACGGGGGCATAGATGATACTCGAAAGGCAGATCGAGCCAAAAAAGAATATCTCAGAGAAGCCCTCTTAGAATTGCAAAAAGGTAAAGAACCGACCGAAAAAGTCGTCCGCACTCTCGGGTGTGTGATCAAAAGATAGGAAAAATATGAAAAAAATCTTATCCACAACCTTTCTGGGAATTCTGAGCCTGTTTCTTTCCAGTTGTGGCCAGGACTCTTCTCAAAGGTTTTCTGAGTCTTTAGGTATTAAAGATACCGAAACAAATCTCTGCCCTCTAGAGTTCCCTAAACAGGGTCTTTGCGGGAAACTGATTTGGGAAACGGGACCCACTGCGGATGGAGTGTCTTCGTTGAGGTTGGTTTTTTGGAACCCAAAGGATTCCGCGAAGGGCTATCAGGATCCTCAAGGGGAACTCAAATTGTTTTTTCGGATGAGTTGCTGTGGAACCATTAAAGTTCCTAAAATGATCAAAGCCGGTGCTGGAGATTTTCAGTTCAAAGATCTTCAGTTTATTCCGGGAAATTGGGAGATTCATATTCAAATTCATCAGGGAATTCATTTTGAAGAAAAAATCGAACTGATTAGCCTCAATGTTTAGAAAAATAATTTTTTTTGCTCTTTTAATCACTTTGGAATCCTGGGGAGCGCCTTGCTGCGGCACTACTGCCAATAATCCTAGTTTAATTACTGGAGATGACAGCTTTCAAATTACTTCAACGTTTTCAGCGGCTCAGGTTGTAGCCGAGGCATCCGTGAAGGGAGAGATTAAAGAACGGTCCCAATCCGACTCCGAGCAAAGCCAATTATTTAGACTCGATGTAGCCACACTGCTTTCAGATAGACTCCAATTAGGTTTGACTCTTCCTATGCAAAGAAGAGCCCGGGTTCGAGGAGCAGGCTCTGCCGATTCCATGGGGTTGGGGGATGTGAGTGCGTCTTTGGCCTACGAATTGATCCCCGAATGGAGTTATAGCCTTGCGATTCCTAAAATATTTTTATTCACTGGCGGAATTCTCCCGACTGGTGGATCTCTTTACGATGCAAAAGAGCTCTATGCGGTTGATTCAAGGGGTCGAGGTTTCTATGGGCTTTCCGTGGGCGCTTTGATTCTGAAATCTTGGGGAAATTTTGATTTGTCACTTTTAATCGAAGGACATCATTTTTTTCCAAAAGAGAAATCAACTGAATTGGGAAACGTAAAATTTACTTCGGGGCTGGGTAATGCCCAGACTTTTGGTTTGGGTTGGAGTCCCTACGGGGGAGCTCTGCGTTTGGGATTAGCCATCTCCAGAAGTCACGAAGGTGCTGTCAATACTACTGGTATCTTTGAGGGGCAGGGACAACCCGTTGAATTATGGAATAGCTCTCTGCAAGCTGGGTATTTAATCAGTGATGACTCCTCAATTAATTTAAATTTTTCAGATCAAACATTTTTGGCTCGTTCCAGTAATGTGGCTTTAAATCGATCTCTCGCTTTTGTTTTCCAGAAGCGCTGGGAACGCTAAGAAATTTTCTACAAATCCATCAAACCAGGAGAACTATCGTGTTCAAAAAGCCAGAAAACGCCCAAGAGCCTAAATCGCAAGTGAGTTCAGAAACGCGAATGGAGGCTCAGGAAACAAACCAGCTCATGGAAGGTTCCAAAGTAACTGGAGATCTTTGGGTGTCCTCGAACTTAGAGCTCGGTGGCGAGGTTACAGGGAATATCACGTCTCAAGCTCATTCCACTATCCTTCTGAGAGGGATCTGCAGAGAAGGGGATATTTCTGCAGGGGGCGATATCGAAATCACAGGGGTTTTTGAGGGTGGAGAAATTACTTCACAAGGTCGATGTTTGATCAATGGAGAGTGCTACGGAAAAGTAGAAGCATTTGAAGTAGAATTAGGTTCTCAAGCAAAAGTATCTGGCGAAATCATTTATCATTCTTCCATTCAAATTTCTGAGGGGGCTCAAATTGAAGCTAAAATCAGCTATAAACCAAAGGATATGAATAGAGCTGCTTCTTTAACTTCTTGGAGAGACTCTACGGTATCACAGGAGCCAGTCTGTAAGGAAGAGACTCCCGTTTAGGAGCGAACAAACCCGCCGGCCCTCTCTGTAAGTTTTTTTCTTTGGGCTTCTTGCAATAAGCTTGGCGGCTAGTATCTCCCGGGCAGTACCAAGTATCCACCATTTCTACTTTGATTCTGCCGAATTCTCCTTGGTAGTTTTCAAATTGATAAGGATCCAGATTCGTAAGTACCGTTCCTTTAGGAGAGGGGCGATTTCGCTCGTCATAGTGAATGACTTTTAATTGATAAACACGGTAAGCAGCAAAAAGCGGAGATGCCCCCCTAGGGCTATCCCCGCATAAATGGAGACCAAACTGACTGGATTCTTAATTAGTTTTAGGAGCTTGAGCAGCATTGGCTTGGGGCTCCTCCATACGACTGACTTGAATCCCTGCTTTGTTGGCGTTGAACCAATCTCCAAAAGATTTCTTCATGGTGTAAGCGGCACTAAATTTCATAGTCGATTTATCCTTGGAATCGAGTCGAATCACCATCATGAAAGGTCCTAGGTTTTCTGGGGCGTCGACCACTTTACCAGAGTCTAACTTCTCAAAAAGTCCCTTTTTCCAACGCTGACCCAAGCCTGCACCAGCTGGAAGATTCATGGGACTTGCCACATTGCGATCATCTTCCCAAGTTAAGTTTCCATCTTTCTCTTGAATTGAGCCTTTTCGATAATTAAGGCCCATTTTTTTGGCTAATTCCTGAAATTTTGAAGGATTTGCTTTGGCTTCTTTTAAGAGATCCTGAATTTTCTCTGTTTCCTCTTGATGAAAAGCCTCATCTTTTTGATAACCACTGATAAAAGCGATTCTATCCACAAGCATTGGCTGAATATATAAGCTTTTAAATTTCTTCTTAGAACCAAACTCTTCAAAAATTTTGGCCATCTGCGGGTTGTTAGAAGAAGCTTTTTTCATTCTTTCAAGCTCGTCTTCAATGGATTTTTCACTCAACTCAACGCCCTTGCTCTTCAAGATTTCTGAGAGGGTTGCGGATCGAATCAATTGTTCTAGAGCCGCTTTGTCAGAAAACGATGGACTAACCATTTTCATCACTGAGACTCGGAAATTGACATCGTCACGCGTGATTTTTTGCGAGCCGACAGTCGCAACTACTTTTCCTCCCGTGCAGCCAGAAGTGAGAATGAGTCCAAGGGTAAAACCCATTAGGGCGTATGCTAGTTTCATGAAAGGCTCCTTAAAGATTTTCAAAGATTTTAATAAATATCGGCTTAAATAGAAACTTCCTCACAACCAGATGCATCATTAAGGAAGTGCAGAGAAACGACGAGTGAAATGCTATGGAATCAAAAAAATTTAACCTTTTAAAGGGACTCTGTCTCTCACTTAGCATTGCAATGGGATCTTTTCTTTGGGCAGGCACCCCTGAAAATGCCACAAAAAAAAGGGGAATAGCTCTAGGTCTCGTCCAAACTGGAGCAGGAATGCGACTGGATCAACAGCATCGGGTGAGGGGGGGGGCTATGGTCGCATGGGTCCCTACTTATCACTTCAGCTCTACCTTAGCGGCTCGATGGTCTGTGGGGCTCATGTTCCGTAATGCCTTTGCCAAAGATGATATGACGGTGGGTGACATTTCACTTACTTTTATAGAGAAGCCTAAAAATAACTCTCCTCTTTTTGGAGAAGTGGGGGCTGGAGTCCAGTATTGGACCCAAGAACCCTCTCGCAAATTTTATCCAGCAGGGAAAGCCGGTTTTGGTTACCAGTTTGGTGACGGAAATAGGTTTATAAAGAGTTTTCAGTTGAGCTACACTTACGTCATCAACGATCCCTTAAAGACCCATCAACTTTTAGGGGTCTTTACTCTCGGCCTCTAAAAACAGCTTAAAAAAATTGACCGGGGTATCGGAAGCTCATACGCTTTTACCCATGGAAAAATTTCTAAATCTGGTGACTTTGATAAACGATGTGCTTTGGCATGATTGGGTGCTTTATATCGTCTTGGGAACCGGAGTTCTCTTCACTCTTTGGACTAAGTTTTGTCAGTACCGTTCGTTAACCCACGGTGTGGCAGTCATTCGGGGAAAATACGATAAAAAGAATGATCCTGGTGCAATCAATCATTTTCAAGCTCTCTCGGCTGCACTTTCAGCTACGGTGGGTCTGGGAAACATTGGCGGAGTCGCTCTGGCCATTGCCCTAGGTGGGCCCGGGGCTGTTTTTTGGATGTGGGTCATTGGTCTTTTTGGAATGGCCCTTAAAGCTACAGAAGTAATGCAGGCCATGCTTTATCGAAACACCCAAGATCCAAAAAACCCTCATGGAGGGGCGATGTGGGTCGCTCAAGAGGGCTTTAAGAAAATGAATCCCTCATTAGCTAAATTGGGCTCAATAATAGGGGGAATTTTTTGTATCACATTACTCATCTCGGCTGTTACGGGTGGGAACATGTTTCAAGCTTGGAATGTTGCTGAAATCACCCACTCCTACTTTCCTTCTATCCCAAAAATTCTTTGTGGTGTCGTCATGACTTTGATGACCGGAATGGTGATCATTGGAGGAATTCATCGAATTGGTTCTGTAACGGGTCGATTAGTGCCGTTCATGTGTGGGCTTTATTTACTTTGTGCTTTGTATGTTGTGATTGCCCGAATCGATCAGGTACCAGCGATGCTGGGACTCATTTTTAAAGGAGCTTTTAACCCTTCAGATTCTGGGGGAGCTTTTTTAGGCGGGTCGGCGGGCTACGCTTTTCTTTGGGGAATGAAGAGAGCTTTGTTTTCATCTGAGTCAGGTCAAGGCTCTGCTCCAATCGCTCACTGTGCTGCCAAGACTGATGAGCCCATACGAGAGGGGATCGTCGCAGGGCTAGAGCCTTTTGTAGACACTTTAGTAGTTTGTACTTTAACCACTTTAGTCATCCTTTTAAGTGGCGCATGGAATCGGGGACCGGAAGCAAGGTTTTCATCAGTTCCCCGAATGATCCAAGCTACTCGGCTTGTGGTAATCGATGGAAACAAAGAGCGAACTCTTTTTGGCCAAGTGGTGGAGAAAAATAATCAGCATCTGGATTTTATCAATGGAAGTCCTGGAGTGGGTGAACCCTTCTTCCGGAGGTGGTCTTTAGATTTAGTCAAAAGCGAAGAGAAAAGTCCCCGTCACTGGATTCCGGAAACAGATGCGATACCAGAAAAAGATAGGGAATCTCATCGGATTACTGGGCCGTGGGCTGAATACAACACTCTCTTCGTGGTAGCTAGACGGCAAGTGATGGATCCCAATACTGGAAAAACTCTCTATCGACTTCTGGGAACGGTTGCCTCTTCAGGAGACAAGCTGTTCATAGCTTGGAAGCCAATGGAAGTTTCAGATTATATTGCTCCAGAACTTCATGGCCCCGAAATTTACAATGATTTTGTCGGTGCAGCTTTAACCGGACATGCCTTTGACCGGATCAATCCTGGACTGGGAATGTGGCTTGTGACTATTTGTTGTTGGCTCTTTGCGGTCTCCACTCTGATTTCTTGGAGCTATTACGGGGAACAAGGAATTGTTTTTCTTTTTGGGCCTCGAGCGGTCATGCCATATAAACTTATCTACTGTGCTCTTATTTTGCTCTCTACTTGTGGTCTGATTAAAACAGACATTGAATTGGATGCTATTACTGCATTGGGAACAGGAGTGATGCTTTGGGCAAATATACCCATCATGTTGATTTTTGGTCGACAGGCTATGAAGGCCTACTTTAAGTACATTCACAAATTAGATTCTGGCCAAATGAAAGGCCACACTTATCCAGACTTCAAGGATGTTGTAGAAGGTAATCAGTAAATCCTGATTTAAGAGTTTTTGCCCATTTGTCGAAAAGAGGGTTGGAGGAAACTATGGCCAACCTAAATAAAACGGAAACCACTCCGCAAAGTGCTGAAAAAAGTACAAAAGTAAAAGCAGTCCAAGAGAAAAAAGAACAAAAGATTCGCTGGACTCTTGCGCGGTGTCGAAAAGTTGCAAATCGTTTTAATAGTGAAGCTGAGTGGGCAAAAGGAGCTCCTTCCAGCTACAAATCAGCTCAAGCCCATGGGTGGACTCAAGAAATTGTAGGCCATCTCAAGAGTAAAAAGAATGGGTCGTCGAAAGCCCCCGTTAAAAAAGCTGCATAGAGAGTGTCTAGAACTGCTGTTTTTCAACTGATTAGCTTGTGGCCTCCCTTTTTGGTTTCAGGGATTCGTGTAAAAAAATACGACGAATCCCTGGAAAAACTCCTAGTGGAAATGAGGCTTAGAGTTTGGAATTGGAACCACGATTCAGATAGAGGTTAAAGATCTCGAAGGGAAATGTATAGCACTCGTTGAACAAGTGGTTTCAGTAAAGAAAAAAAGTAGGACCTAAGCTCTTCTGGTTTGAAATTTGGGTCGTCTTGAGCGGTAAATAACGCGAGCTTTTGCACGAACGCCAGTGAAAACCAACTCTCCATTGGAATCTCCGGGAATGAGAAAATTCAAAGCTCTTCCTTCTTTTCCAAAACGCCCCGTTCTCCCAATTCGATGAATATAATCTTCTCGGGTTTGAGGCGGATCATAGTTGATGACGTGTTCAATATCCTCAACATCAATCCCTCTTCCAGCAAGATCCGTGGCTACCATAATCCGATGAGTCCCTTCACGGAATTTCATCAGGGCTTGTTTCCTCTGTCCTTGAGTTCTTCCTCCGTGAAGAAGAACTACTTTGTGTCCTTCGTCGTAAAGAAGCTGAGCGAGACGCTCGGATCGATTCTGAGTTTTTGCAAAAATTAAAACTTTTCCAGAGCGGTCAGTCAGTTCTTTGAGAACCAAACGATTTTTTTCCTGAGGGGTGGTCCGAATGGTTTGTTCACTGACTTTCGGTGCCGGTTGATGCGTTTTACCCACGCTCACTCTCACTGGGGTTTTTAGGAAAGACTCAGCCAAAGTTTTTACTTCGGGAGGAAGCGTTGCTGAAAATAAGAGCGTTTGTCTATCTTTCGGCACCGAGCGAACCACTTCTTTAATTTGTGGAGCAAAACCCATATCAAGCATTCGGTCGACTTCGTCCAGGACCAATAGGCCTACATGATTTAAGTGCATGGTGTTTTCTCTTAAGTGGTCATTTAATCGGCCTGGAGTGGCTACAATGAAATCAACCCCTCTGAAGAAAGTTTCTGCTTGGCGACTAAAGGACTCTCCCCCAACGACTAACAGCCCTTTGACCTTCGTCCCGTGACCCATTTGAGTCAGCACTTCAAGGATTTGGGCTGCAAGCTCTCGAGTAGGAGCTAAAACTAGAGCTTGGTGTTTTTTTTGTTTTTGCAAGAAAGCGTGAATTGGAATGCCGAAGGCTCCTGTTTTACCCGTCCCGGTTTGAGCTGTTCCGAGAATATCTTTTCCCTCTAAAGCGGCTGGAATACTCGCTGCTTGAATCGGGGTGGGTGCTTTGAAGTTCATTTGATCCAGTGCGTAACTTAAGCTGGGGGGCAATGAAAAATTATTAAAGGTTTGTTCTGTTTGTTGCATTTAGGGATTGTCCAGACGGTGAATTTCGAGTCTCGAAAACACACCATTAGAGGAATAAAAAAATCCCTCGAGTTTTTTTGAGCGAAAAAGCGTTTCAGGAGTTGCCCAGATCATCCACTTTACAAAGGTACCCGGGAAAGAGAGAGGTGCAAAAAGCTCCAAAATTCCTTTTTGTTGAGAAGTCATCGAACGCAAATAAATCCTATCCCCAGAAGGGGCTTCGGTTTTATCTGGGCTGCCCAAGTCAGTCATTTCAACTAAGTAGTTAGGGCCATCAGCGGGCGAGAGAGCTTTACGGATAGTCGCTAACCATTGCCTGGAATGTCCTACTACATGAAATTTGCCTTCAGTTGTTTCGGGCGAGTCAAAAGTATCGGAATAAATTTCTTTGGGTGTAAATATGCTGAACGGATAAACCTGTTGTCCAGAAATTCGAATATCCGTGAGAAATCGAGCATCTCTAATAGTTCCCCGAACCTGGATAGTGTCATTCTCAATTGAGAAATCTAAAAGCACTTCCGAGAAATGCGCTGAAACAGAAGAGTTCTTAATAGAAGGTGAGCCATAATAATGACCGTTTTTCAGTTCGGTTTCATGATTTACAAAAATATATCGGCTCATGCTTTGCTCTGGATAGCCAACTGCCACCGATAAAACATCTGGTGTTTTGATGACTGCTAATCGTGCTTTTCGGTTAAGTTCTGTGCAATTCGGATTGATGCGATCTTCACAAACGAGGGTGATATCAAAAATTCCCTCAACATCATGAGTCGACACCCCTTTAGCCAATCCGCAGATTGCAAAAATGATAAAAAGAAAATTCTTCATGGAACGTCCATAGGCCGCACGCAGATGGGAATATCGGTCATTCCAGCAGCTACTTTGCTTTTGACAATCGAAAGCCGAGCTTCCGATTCTAAAATTTTTAACTGCTGTCTTTTGAGTGTAATTTCCGCAAGCCGAAACTTCATTTGCAGATCTTCAAGTTCATCTTGGGTAATGACCTTTGTTTCGGCGAGTTTTTGCCCACGGCGAAGCTCGAGTCCTGCATTTTCTCGAATAAGCTCTAAACGTTCCACTTGGTTGTGGTCCAAAGCCACCCACTGCTCATAGAGTTTCACGTAAGCATTGTTGTTGAGGTCAATGACTTCATCGATGGAATCAGCAAGGAGAGAAACCGGGATCAAACCCAAAACGATGTAAAACAAGTATTTCATTTGCCCGGCACTCTAGCCGCGAAGCGCAAATAAAGCAAGAAAAATGACTTTTAATCTATTGTTTTCAGATACTTATGGATATAGCCAGATGTTTTTCTGGCTGATTGCGTTGCGTTTCGCTATATAGGGGGCGCTCATGAAGGACTTGAAAAAGAAAAATCTAAAAGGTCTCCCCCTTCCAGAACTTGAAACTCAAATCTGCCAAATGGGGCACCCTCCTTTCAGGGCCAAGCAATTATATCGATGGATTTACAAAGAGAAAGAAACGGATTTTCAAGAAATGTCGGATCTCAGCAAAGAATTCCGTCAACATCTGAGTGAGGGATTTGAACTCCCCAAAATAGAAGTAGCTGAAACGCGACCCTCAGAAGATGGCACCATTAAGTATTTGGTGCGTCTTTTTGATGGGGAATTAGTGGAGAGTGTTTTTATTCCCACAGAAGGAAGAGCTACTCTCTGTGTATCCACGCAAGTAGGTTGCAAGATGGCCTGCACTTTCTGCGCAACTGGCTACCAAAAATTTGTGAGAGATCTGCAAGCTTGGGAAATTGTGGATCAGCTCATGTCGATTCCTCAGCCAAGGCCCGTCACGAATATTGTCCTGATGGGAATGGGAGAGCCTTTTGATAACTATGACGAAGTCATAAAAGCGCTCCAACTTTTTAACGATCCTCGGGGGCTTAAAATTGGAAAGAGGCATATTACGGTGTCTACGGTGGGGATCTCCGACAAAATACAGTCCTTTTTAGATGTGAGTCTAGGAAAGCTTGCGATTTCCCTTCATGGCACTACGGATGAGCAGCGTTCTCAAATAATGCCCATCAACTCAAAGTTTCCTCTCGATCAACTCATGGAGACTTGTAGAAACTTACAATTTAGAGGTACTGAACGAATCACATTTGAATATATTCTCATTAAGGATTTTAACGATTCTGATGAAGATGCCAAAAGACTTGTGAAACTCATGAGGGGTATTCCTTCAAAAATAAATCTTTTAGCGTACAATGAAAATCCCTTTATAGACTTCAAACGGCCTCAAGAAGAAAGAGTTCTGAAGTTTCAAAATATTCTTTTGAAAAATCATCTTACGGCGACTTATAGAAGAAGTCGTGGGAGAGACGTGGCTGCCGCTTGTGGGCAATTACGAATTGAAGCCGAGAATAGACTCAAGCGACAGGCCTGGGAAAAAATCAAAGAAACTCACCCAAAACATTTTTCCACTTTTGTGCCAAAGCCAGTTCCTGTGGGCGTGTCTTGAGAAGTTCGCCCAAGTCCCCTTTCCACTTTTCCTTGAACCACAGAGCTGTTTCTTTTGTGAAGACCTCAAAGGGGGTGGGACGAAACTTAAGTTCCTTTTCCGCAGCAGAAATATCGACAACAATATTTACCATAGAGGAATGAGGGCCCCCTAATTCACCGGCTATTTCAGAGGGAATACTGACATATTGAGGATGCACACCTAAATGTTTAGCACTCTCATCCAAAAAATCTTTTAAGGTAATAATCTCTTTCTGCCCTACATAATAGGTTTTCCCAAAAGCAACGGGATTAAGAGCGGCTAGTAGAAAAGCCTGGGCTACATCCTTACTGTAGGCCAGTCGAAAGCTCTGGGTGCCTCCGTTGGGAAGGACAAGGGGACCGCCATCCATGAGTCTAGCAAGATACCAAAATCCTCTAAGAGTCGTATCGAAAGGGCCGTAAACAACAGGCGGCCGAATAATAGTCCAAGGCACTTCGCACTTGTCTCGGACAACTCTTTCAGCATCGAGTTTCCCCCTCGCATATTTCCAATGAATATCAGAAAGATCTTGAGTTTTGGGTTGAGACTGAAAGTCTATCTGATCCTCCAAAAGAGGCTGGGGATATTTTTTGTTTGAGTAGCGATAAACTGAAACGGTACTGTCAAAAATGAGGTGTTTTACTGTGGGGAACGCCTTCAAAAGTTTTTCAGCATCCTCTGCATTGTAGCCAACATTATCAATCACAACATCCCATTGCTTCCCTCTTCCGACAGTTAAGAGATCTGAAAGAGACGTTCTATCTCCCACGAGTCTTTGATGAGGGGGCAGGTCAGTGGGGTTCGTTATCCCCCTTGTGAAAACTGTCACCGAATGGCCAGCCGAAAAAAATGCTCTGACTATTTCCTTACCAAAAAAGGAAGTTCCACCCAAAATAAGGACCTGCATGAGTTAATCATAAACAAAGCAGAGGGATTTATCAAAAGAACCCCAATCAAATGATGTTTTTTAAGCTTTCGAGCTCTCCCGCCCATTTTTCCCAGTCAAGCATGCCCCCATGGAGGAGGGACTGAAGATGACTGAGCCTTTCGTACTTTTGATCTCTTTCAATTTGAGGACGTGAGCTAAAATCAGAAGCTCCTATTTCTGATTCGAGTTTCTCTTTTTCCTCACCCCAGGATTCGAGCTCAGACTCAAGAAGAGCTACTTTTTTTTCCAGCGACTTGATTTGGTTTTTAACTTTCTTTCTTTCTTCAAAGGAGAGATTGGATTTGGAAGTAGCGACTTCGCCTTTTGAATCAGCTGGAGCTTGGGAGGGTTTTGAGCGTCCTTCAAGGTGCCTCACAAACTGGGGGTACTTTTCAAAAAATGTGTCTAAATTTCCTAAGTGGTCCGTCAAGAGGTGGTCATGGGATAAATACAAAATACGTTCAGCAATTTCCGAAATGAACTCCCGATCGTGAGAAACCAAGATGGTGGTTCCTTCGAATTCCCGAATAGCTTGTTTAAGAAGATCTTTTGTTTCCACATCCAAGTGGTTTGTCGGTTCATCTAAAAGAACTAAATTTATTCGGGTCAAAAGAATTCTCAGTAGGGCCAGTCTTGCTCGTTCCCCCCCGCTAAGTACCTTGGCTTTTTTCTCAACATCTTCTTGAGTCGGAAAACCAAAAGCTCCTAGCCAGCCTCGAAGCTCCTCATAGGATACCCCAATGGCTTTAGCTCTAAGGTTATCGAGGACCGTATCCTCTAAAGATAATTCGTCGAGCTGGTGTTGACCAAAGTACCCCATTTCTACAGCATGTCCTTTAAGGAGCTCCCCTGCCGTTGGGACTAAACGTTCAGCAAGAACATTCAAAAGGGTTGTTTTCCCTGTGCCGTTATCTCCCATAATGGCAATCGTTTGTCCCCGCTTGATGTCAAGATTAAGATCTCTCAGAATTTCAGGTCCATCTTCTTTATAGGAAAAATGGAGATTTTTAAGGGCAAGAGGGAACTTTCCTCCTGGGCCAGCTAATCGAAATTTGAAGTTTAAGTTATAGGAAAATCCCTCAAGTCTTTGAAGCTTGTCTTTCAGAGCACGTAATTCTTCCTGCATCTCTTCAGCAGTTTTGAGTTTGCTCTGCGCCCGGGCTGCCGTTTGAGCTTTAGCTCGAAACTTCTCAACAAACGCTAAGTTTTCCTTAATCTTGTCTCCGAGGCTATCGATAGATTTTTCCAAAAGCACTTTTTCTTCTTTGAGAGAATCTCTAAAAGACAGGTAATCTTTGAAATGAGGCCTGAAATAAAATCTTCCGCCATGAATAATGGCAAGAGAGTCAGTGACGCGTCTTTGAAGAGCAACATCGTGAGTGACTAAAACCAAGCTTCCCTCATATTCTTTTTGTAGGAATTCTTCGAGCCATTGAATAGAGGAAATGTCCAAATGATTGGTGGGTTCGTCCAAAAGCAAAACTTCAGGATTTTGCAAAAGTGTTTCGGCAATAAAAACCCTGAGAAGCCATCCTCCACTCAAGCGGTTCATAGGGTTTTCCATCCACTCCTGATTGAATCCAAGACCCCCCAATATCTTTTTGATTTCCCACTCCCGGTCTAATTCAAAATCCTCCGCAGAGTTAAGTTTTAAGCGTTGGGTTAAATAAATCACTGGGGAAAGGCTCTCTTCTTTTCTCTGCACGACTTGAAGAACAGCTGAATCCAGAAGGGATTGATCCAAAAATCCGATCCGCAGTTTCTTACCGCCGACCACATTCCGGTTCCCATCAGGGGCTTCCATTGTTCCGGAGAGGATCTTTAAAAGGGTGGACTTCCCACTGCCATTTCGTCCCGCCAAAGCAACTCTCATTCCGCCGTAAAGAGTCCAATTCACATCCTGAAAAAGGACTCTCCCGGGATAGTGGACTGCAACTTTCTCCAAAACTAATTGAGCTGATGACATGGTCCCAACTGGTACTCCTTTCAAGCGAGTCAGGCAAGCAAGCACTTTTGGGGGTGCAGTTCGGAAAAAACTCTAATAGACTCCTCTCACAAATAAGGAGGAAACCCCGTGCAACCATCATCGTACAGAGGTGTTGTTAAAATTTTTGCAGATGGAGCGGATCGCTCGACTATTTTAGATCTATCCAAAAATCCGGTAGTGAAAGGATTTACGACGAATCCATCTCTGATGAAAAAGTCTGGGGTAAAGGATTACACTTCCTTTGCTAAAGAAATTCTCACACAAGTTCGGTCTCACCCGATTTCTTTTGAGGTTTTTGCTGACGAATTCGACGAAATGTATCGCCAGGCTCAAGAGATCAAATCCTGGGGTCCAAACGTTTACGTGAAAATTCCGATTACCAATAGCCTTGGAAAATCCTCACTGGATCTGATCCGGCGACTCGCCCATGAAGGAGTCAAACTGAATGTTACGGCTCTTTTCACTTGGGAGCAGGTCCAACAGACAGTTGAAGCATTAAAGGGAGGAGCCCCCTCTATTGTTTCTGTTTTTGCAGGTCGAATTGCCGACACCGGAAGAGATCCTGCGCCTCTCATGAAACAATCGGCAGAGTTCTGTCGTGCAGCTGCCAAAAACATTGAGCTTCTGTGGGCAAGCTCCAGAGAATTTTTTAATTTAATACAAGCTGAGGAAACAGGTTGCCATATCATCACTTGCAGTACCGATATCATTAAGAAACTTCCGATGCTGAACAAAGACTTGTTGGCTCTCAGTTTAGAAACAGTAAAGACTTTCAAATCCGATTCCGATGCAGCCGGATTTAAGCTGTGAACTCGGGTTCAAAAGAAATGGGATATTGAAACAAAGGTCCATCGGAAACAAAAGTATGGAACTCTCCGTTTTCTCCACAGGGATCCACTTCGGATGGAAGAGAATTTAGAAATGCCTCAGAAAAAGAAGCCCCTAACATTTTGTCCGATAGGTATGCTGAGTGAATCCCACAAACCACTGCTTGATAACCCAATATAATAAATTCCTTTGCAAGATTTCGGGTGTTTTCTTTCCAGAGAGGGAAATGAAGCTGAAACCCCAGCGGCCCTAAGAAACTTTCTCGATAACATCTAATATCTGAAAGAAAAAGATCTCCAAATATGAGATGGTCTACACCTTCTGAAGCATGTTTTTTTAGGTTGTTCTTTACCCTTCTTTCATACTCCTTATTTGGACAACTCGGAGGAAGAGGAATGATATCGATTGGGAGATTAAGGGAACTAGCTTGAGCTTGAATAAGTCGCTTTGAAACATTGTGAAAATCAATTTTATTGGTCTTTTCATTGAGAGTGGAAATAAGCCCTACCACTTCAAAAGATGAATTTTGAGACGTACGGTGCAAAGCAAGACAAGCATCTTTCCCTGAGGACCAAAAAACCAAAGCCTTTTTCTTTTTTTCAATCATAGACCTCTCAACAAGGAGGTGACATCCCAGAGCCCCCTTTATACCGAAAAGTGCCAAAATTTGTTAGTCACGTGGCTAGGAATCGCATAAAAACCTTGGCATCAAACCTGCTTTAGTCTTGAAGGGAAGCGAGGTTCTCCTTGTGAGATACTCGGAATGTTTGGGGGAAGACAAATGAAGAGTCAGTTGGGCGTCTGTTTTTTGGTTTTAGCTTTATTAGTGACTGCTTGTGGTCGAGATGAGCAGGGGGGGGCCCCAGCTCCTTCAAGTCCTAACAATCCACCTATTGTAAATAATAATCCTCCACCTTCTTCTGGAGGGGTGCAACAAGGAGGTTACTGTGGACCTCTTTGTCGTTGGCGCCAACGTCGGCAACAACGCCGACAGCCTTGCTAAGCAGAGCCTCGATCCTCTCGAAATCTTTGTGTTTGAAGGGATTTGTCTCCTAGGGTAACTTAACGGGGTCATGAAACCCGTGAGTCCAGATGTCCAGTTTCCACAACTGGAACAATCCATTCTTCAATATTGGCGCGAAAAAAATATTATTCAAAAAGGCCTTCAAATGAACGAAGGCCAAAAATCCTTTTTGTTTTATGATGGTCCCCCATTTGCGACGGGCCTTCCTCATTACGGTCATCTTTTGGCTGGTACTTTAAAAGACGTCGTCCCCCGTTACTGGAGCATGAAAGGTTTTTACGTGGAAAGACGGTGGGGGTGGGATTGTCATGGTCTCCCTGTAGAATTTGAAATGGAAAATGAACTGGGCCTTTCGGGGTACCGAGAAGTTGAGAAGTTCGGGGTGGCCAAGTTTAATGACGCTTGTCGGGAAATTGTTCAGCGATACACCAAAGAATGGGAAGAGGTCATCTATAGAACGGGAAGGTGGGTCGACTTCGAAAACCAGTACCGGACCATGGACACTCCCTTTATGGAAACAGTCTGGTGGGTCCTCAAACAACTTTGGGATAAGGGTTTGATTTTTGAAGGCTACCGAGTGATGCCCTACTCATGGCGGATTGCCACACCTCTTTCAAATTTTGAAGCAAGTCTAAATTACAAAGAAGTTCAAGATCCGGCATTGACTTGCCGATTCAAGAGCAATCAAAAAAATCGCTATTTTCTTGCTTGGACAACTACTCCTTGGACGCTCCCCTCTAATTTGGCCTTAGCGGCTAATCGAGAGATTATTTACGTCGAAATCAAAGAACTCTCATCAGGAGACCACTACGTCTTAGCTAAGTCTCGATTAGCTTCTTACTTCAAAAATGAAAACGAGTACCAAGTTGTATCGGAATTTTTAGGAAAAGAACTTGAAGGTGAAACCTATGCCCCTCTTTTTCCGCACTTTAAAGAGAAGTCTCAGAAAGGTGCTTTTAAAGTTGTTCTAGGCGAGCACGTTACTGATTCCGATGGGACCGGACTCGTTCATACTGCCCCTGCTTTCGGGGAAGAAGATTTTGAAGTAGCCAGGGCCTACCAAATTCCTTTAGTGGACCCTACGGATCATGAAGGGAAGTTCACAAAAGCTATTCCCGAATTTTCAGGAATGAATATAAAAGATGCTGATAAAGAAATTATTAAATTCCTCAAAGCCCGGAATGCTATTTTTAGACACGATACCTACGTTCATAATTATCCGTATTGTTGGCGAAGCGATACTCCGCTTATGCAGAAAGCAATTTCCACTTGGTTTGTGAAGCTTGAACCTCTTAAAGAAAAGCTCCTTAAGAATAATCAAAAAACTCACTGGGTGCCCGAACACTTAAAAGAAGGGCGATTTGGAAACTGGTTAGAAAATGCCAGAGATTGGAATATTAGCCGAAATCGCTTTTGGGGAACTCCCATCCCGATCTGGAAATGTGACTCTCAATGTGGAGGACAGATCTGTGTTGGCTCAATCGCTGATTTGGAAAAATTCAGTGGAGTTAAGCTTACTGATATTCACAAGCACTTTGTGGATGAAGTATGCATTCCTTGCCCCAAGTGCTCCAAAAAAATGAAGAGGATTCCTGAGGTTTTAGATTGTTGGTTCGAAAGTGGCTCCATGCCCTATGGCCAGCAACATTACCCTTTTGAGAATAAAGAGAAGTTTGAAGCGGCTTTTCCTGCCGATTTTATTGCGGAAGGAATCGATCAGACTCGGGGCTGGTTTTACACTCTTTCTGTTCTTTCAACGGCTCTCTTCGATAAACCCCCATTTAAGAATGTCATTGTGAATGGGCTGGTCCTTGCCGAGGATGGGAAAAAAATGTCCAAGAGGCTTAAGAACTATCCGGATCCAAAGTATTTACTCGATACTTACGGAGCGGATGCTCTAAGAGCCTACCTCATGAATTCTCCTGCTTCTCACGCAGAGGATCTGAGATTTTCGGAGAGCGGAGTAAAAGAAGTGGTGAGAAGTGTTCTTCTTCCTCTTTGGAATGCTTATAGTTTTTTCACAACTTACGCTCTAGCGGATGAATGGAATCCTTCTACTAATTGGGATTTTGCTCAGGTCATTCAAAACCCCCTAGATCAATGGCTCGTTTCTCGAATGCAAAGCCTTCTTGCTAAGGTCGAAGAGAAAATGAAAGTCTACCACTTGTACGAGGTGGTTCCTGAAGTCATTGCTTTTATTGATGACCTCACGAATTGGTATATTCGTTTGAATCGCCGTCGATTTTGGTCAGAAGAGAGATCTAGCGACAAAAACTGTGCTTATTCCACTTTGTATTTTGTTTTGACCGAGTTTTGTAAAGTGCTGGCTCCCATTTTGCCTTTTGTAACTGAAGCCATTTATCAAAATCTTAAATCAGGTTCCGAATCACAAGAGAGCATCCACTTGTGTCGTTATCCTGAAGCCAATAAACAATTAGTTAATGCGCTTCTCGAAAAACAAATGTCGCTTGTCCAGAAAGTTGTGTACATGGGCAGAAACATACGAAATACCAACAAGCTTAAAACACGCCAGCCCTTACAAGAATTTTTAGTCATCACACGAAATCCTGAAGATCAAAAAACTATAGAATCTTTCTCGCACTTGATTGCATCTGAACTCAATGTCAAAAAGGTTTCTTTCACGAA
>OGVY01000027.1_pt1 | contig 22607 bp, 38 predicted proteins | sample 1575871 | NCBI WGS metagenome assembly OGVY01 (sample SAMN07581536, study PRJEB24739) | freshwater metagenome
AATCAATCATTGTATTTCCTGTTTATAAGAGAGATCGGCCCAACCATAAACTCCTTCTATATTAAAATAAAAAGAGCCACCAGTCAAGGTAGCTCTTCTTATTATGTATCTAATTATTAAATATCCTATAATATTATAGGGCACCTAATAATACGCGTCTATTATCTAGAACTGCGAATCCTTGCTCTGCCCAGCCGTAGAAACCGGCTCTCTTCTGACGATGAAGAGTGTCATCTTCGAAGATTTGAACTTCTTGACGAACGGGCATAATAAAGCTGTCTCTCTTGCGTAGATCAAGACCCACAACAAGCTCAACTTTGTCATCACTACCTGAGTAGTTCTGTGGTAGAGTACCACCAAGAACGTTGCTATAGAATAGCTGGTATTGCTGACCTTCGCCAAGCTCATCACGATCATGAAGATTTACGCCGAAAACACGATTCACAGTACCATCAGCAGCGGTATAGATCTCACGACGAGTAACTTCGTCAATTTGATCTAAGCCCCAGTTACGAATATCTTCCATAGCTTCTGGACTAACATAAAGGTCTGTTAGCATACCACGGTTGTTACTGGCACTATTGCCGCCACCGTTTCTACGCATAACAGTCTTCATGAGAGATACTAGTCTCTTGCTAAAAAGACCTGGGTTAGCATCACTATCATAAACTACGATGTTGCGATCAACACCAGCAGCTAGAAGAGTATGCCAGCCATCGTCATTCATCTTCTTAACAAATTGAGCTTCGAGAACTTCCATAGCACGACCAACAACGTCCCAGCGGGCGTCACGAGCATACTTTAGAAGGTAATCGATACTAGCGCCAATGTCATAGGTTGGAACCATGACATAATCGCCCTCAACGTGCTTTTGTGGAATATAACCATGATTTGGGATGGTATAGGCCACAAAGTCTTTTTCAGTACCTGGTGCAAGGAAGTCTAGAGGAAACTCTGGCGTAGCACTTTGAGCAAGTTGAACTGGCTCAAAAATGTTATCCAAAATATTACCACTAAGCACACCTTGACGAAGAGGAAGTTCTAAAGCTTTAGCAAATTCATGATTTGCAGCTAAAGCTTCCTCTTTGTGTAACGAACCAGACTTAACAAGAAGATCTGTTAGTTCTGGAGTTGGTTCAAATTTTCTATTGGCCATGTTTTTCTCCCTTATCATGTTAAGTTAATGTCAACTTTTGCGTAACCGTCAGCATCTTTGGCACTAAGGAATGTACCCACCTTGACACTGTTTGTTGCAACAGTTGTGAGTAAACCACTAGCACCAACATAAGCACCAGAACCAGGACCAACTGTAACACCAGCTGCAAGCATGTTGGTTGTTACCTGACCCTGACGGAGTAATGTAACCTTACTGCCGGTTTGAACTTCATCTTTATGCCAATTGATGTGCTGTCTTGTTAAATCAAGATTAACAACATCATTGAGCAATAAACCAGCTGGTACTCTACCAGAAGCAACAGCGGCATATGTAACAACTGCATTTGAGTCGTCCATAGCAACGCCAGAACCAGTAGCAACGCCAGTGGCATGAACAACGATACCACCGCGCTCAGCAGTTGTATCATTGCAGAAGTAAGAAATATCTGTGTAAGCTTCAATACGATCTGATTTTAAAGCCATTTTTACTCTCCCTTATTAAGTTTTTTACCTAGTCTAGTACAAACAAAGTCAACTAAAGCAGCTCTGGTATTTTGAACTTGTGAGTCTTCGTCACTTCCGACACTAAGACTAACAGCTTTTTCTACTTCGGCTGTTTCTAGCACCGAAGCATCTACAACAGAAGCTTTTGGCGCACTTTTCATTTCTTCAGAATCGTCCTCATCATCTTCTTCATCTTCTGAAGCTTTGACAGATTGTTTTGAGGCGATTAATGAAGCTATAACACTAAAGAGTTCATCGTCAATACTGTCGAGTTTCTCTACAGAACTTTCGGCTGTTGTTTGATCAATGCCGCTTTCTACTAAAGAAGCCATTCTTTTCATCTTCTTTTCTTTTTTCATCATTTCTTCTTCTTTAGACTTATAAGCAGCAAGAACTTCATTAGCACTGGAAAGTTCATTTTGTGCGGCTTCTAGAGCGGCCTTCATTTTTTTCATTTCTTCTTCTTTTTTCATCATCTCTTCTTGCATCTTTTTAGCCGCTTCAACTTGTTGATCAGTTTCAACAGTTGTTTCTACTACAGTTGGTGTTTCAACAATTTCTGTTTCTGCAACTACTGTAGTATTTTCTGTTTCAACACTCATATTTGTCTCCTTTAAATTGGCTTGATTTGAAAATACACCTTCTTCTGAAAATTTGTTATTTTTTTCTAAAATTACATTATATTCTGCTAGTTCTTTATTAATATATAGCTCTTCTTTCGTGAAAATGATACTTTCTGGATTAGCTGGTTTGTTAACAAATCCTTTACCAGAGAATGTTATTTGTTTTAAAACTCTACCTATCTTATAGTTTTGATGTTCTCCAAGTCCACCATAAGCTCTTAAATGCTGTGTTAAAAAAGCGGTTTCTTCATTTCTTGGTAAAATATTATATTTACCCGTAGTCTTATTAACTAATCCATAATCAAACCCCTTAAAAAAACACTCCATACTAACATACTTATTTCCATTCTCTATTTCTTGTATAAGAGACAATGCTCTTTCTTTGAGTTCTGGTTCTGTATATCCAGTATATATTACTGATCCGGTTAAAATATGGAATTTTTCAGGTAGTGACTCTGGGTCAGTGTCTTCATTAATGATTTGACCATTTTCATCTATAGGCCAATTGGACGTAATGTGGCCAACAATGGAATTTTCATCATGCTCTAAATTAGTTGGCTTGTGGGTTGGTGTAGATTTGGCTGCCCATACCTCTCTTGGATCAAAAATATCGTCATTTTTATTCCAAGATGTTGTAACTAAAATAGATTGAGTATAGTACAAGTCTGAGTCTTCGATGCCTGCAAAAGATTTGTTATCAAGACTAGCCTTAGCTATTTGTGGCTTGTCTCCTTTTTCTGCTAAAGAAGCATAAACTATAGAAGATTTTGCAGATAGGAGTTCTGTTAGTCCTGCTTCTTTTTCGGCCTTATATATATGCATTATTTTACTCCTGTAGTATAATTAGCCATACACCATTTCGTAAAAATAGCTTTTTGTGTGTTTTATTTCTTCTGTGGTAAGGGGTCTATTTAATTCTGAAGAAATATTTTTAGTTAATTTAGTATATAAATTATTTTTGGTTAAAATATCAATACCATTTAAAGTATTGAGTTTTGATAAAACTATATCTGATGTAACTGCCGAATGTGGTTCCAGACTAAACAAGATTTTATTTTTAGTAATTTCTGCTTCATCATATTCTGAGCTAGATAAACTTCTCATATTTTTTTTATTATAGAATTCTAACAAATAAGGATTCATTATTTCATTGATCTTGTCTTGAGCTTGCATAGCCCATAATTGTAATGATGCTCCTGTTTGTGGGCTAAAAGTTTTGGTTTTTCTTTTTTTGGTATCATTACTATTTTTGGGTCTACCTTGTTGTGGCTGTCCTGGTAAATTACTACTAGGAATAGTGGTTTGACTTTTCATTTCTAGTGCTGTCATCTCTCCACGTTTTTTAGGATCTAGACTTAATCCTACTTGACTAGGAGTAGCAATACCAAGCTGCAAGCACATTTTCTTTAAGGTGTTTTCGTAATTAGCATCAAAGAAAGGACCAGCTTTCTTAACCATACGATCAGATTCTCTAGCTTTATCTTCTCTGTTTAGTCTACTCTTTTCAGTTTCTGGATCATAACCAAATACCCTTTGTACTAGCTCGTCACTAACTATATTACGATCTGCTAGTTGAATTAGTAAAGCTTTTTCTGTATCTTCATTACTAAGATCCATTCTATCAAATTCTATTTTTGCTGGTAGTCTAAAACCCATAGCTTTTTGTACCATAGCAATTTCTTGCTTCCAAAACATCATCAACATTTTACGACCATACTGTAGTCTTTGTGTTAATGTTTTTAAACTAATAAAATTATTAGTAGTACCAGCAGCACCAAAAGTGCCAGTTAAAGTAGGAGGAATACCAAGTCCAGCATAAATACTATTTAAGTGAGGAGCATATTTAGCCTCACCTAAAAACTGATGAACATTAGTTTTACTTTCAATAAGCTCGATATCTGGCCCCCAAACCAGATCCATAGTGCCACCACCAACATTTGCTTGCAAGATTTGACTCAATTTACTAGCAGCAGCTTGGGTTGGAGCTATCTTATGCTCTAAATTACCTAGCTTAAAAATTCTAATATTGCTGATAGCACCATCCAGAGCAGCTAGATCTGCTAATTTTAATTTTTCAACTATAGCAATATCATCCATGATACTATATATCATAGGATATGCCCATGTTTTCCAATCATCTTTCTTATAATGATAAACACAGGTTTTATCTGGATTTAATAAATAAGATTTTTTAGCTTTAGCCGCTTCAATAATTGCTGGTGGTAATTGGTTAACGATAGCTTTTTCAGCATCGTTTCTGGGAGCATTAATTAGTTTGCGTAAACTCGGAGGTAGAGTAATAGCATAGGTTTTATTCTGTACAAAAGACGATAAAGAGTCACCTATTACATCAACGCATCGAGGATCTATAAAAGTATATGTCCATGGTATTTCTCTTTTATCAATATTAGTTTCTAATGAATTAATAATTAAATCTGGATTAGCAACAGCCTTGTACATACTATCAGCAACTTTTAAGCTAATCTTAGCGCTTTGTCTATTGATCACTACATTGCCAACTCTGTATAAATTATTAAGAAATCTTTCGCTGCGTTCTTCACCCTTAACCTTCTCAAACCAGTTTCTATAAAATCTTTCTATTCTTTTGTTAGGATGAACTAATCTGATACCTTGACTAGCAAAATCACCCATAAGATCAATAACGTTTTTTACCAAACCAACACGATTATATATTTGATCCGCCATAGCAAATATGGCTTTAATTTCATTCGGAATGGCTTCGTCTGGTCGAAAATATTCATAATCTGTTCGTGTTAAACCAGGACGGCCAGACATTTGACCATCTAAGTTCATAAAACTACGGAATCGACTAGTAGCAGCGGTTGCTTTGTTGGTAAATAGACCGTATTCTTCTAAACTTTTACTAGATTCATTAAGAGCGTTTTGTTTGCTTTGTAAATCGCCCTCATCCCATGTAACATAAGCATTTTCAGGAAGAATATTAGAACTCTGTACTGCTTCGCTTTTGGGATATTTTTTTCTTGGCATAGTAATAGTATCGCAATTGTTTTAGTAATGGTATTAACTGTTAAATACACAACTATCTGTAAATACCACCATATATATTAGAGTTTGCACTATCCACAAACCAATTTGGCCCTTTATACATTTGACCATCTTTTTTCTCCATATTACCGAGATTATTACCAATAACCTCAAAAGATGGAGTTTGTAATGTTCTATTAATTTGTCGTGCTAACATATTAGCTATTAATAAAGCACTATATCGGTCTTTTCTTAATTTACCCTTTTTACCATTAGGTAATTTAACTTCTGGAGTATCCCATCGATCTCTAGCATTAGGACCTGTGCTAGTTTGAGTCATAACTATAGTGGTCAATTCATTTTTTAATTCTTCTATCTCTAATATGCATTCGCTTTCACTATCATATAAATTATCTAAGTCTGTTGTCATTATATCTTTACCCTCTTTGTCCAAAGCAAGAGCTAGGCTTACTTGATCAAATCGTGGAAATAGTAAAGCTTTATCTTCTAAATCTTTGCGTAATCCGTGATTAGCTTGACTAGTCCAGTCTGCTCTAGCAAATTGTACTAGCTCTAAAATGTGTAAGCCTTGTTGATCATCAGTTTCTTTAGCTTTGTTAAGATCTATAGCTGGCCATATAAGACTTTCGCCCTCCTCTAATTTATCAGGATCATGTAATGCTTCTTCTATAGCAACTCCACCACCCTGAGCATCCATACCTATGCGAGCACAAGGAAAAGTTTTCATAAGATTGCGAATCTTTCTAGCACAGAATCCGTAAAAATCATATTCATTAATTAACCCTGTTTTTTGTCTATCTTTAAAATTATTCCTATTAGTTGTCCAACAATAAACTACGCGAGTATGATCTTTATGTAACTCTAATACTACTATACTAAAATTATCTTTTTCACTAGCTGGGTCGATACCATATACATATTGACAATCAGCTTTACCTCTGGTAGCAACATCGAATAATATTTGATTATTATTAACAAATACTGGTTTAGTATCACTAACTACGCAACTTTCTATCAAGCTGCGTCTGAAAAATCCATCGCTATCCTCTGTAAAACATGCTGCATATTCCATATTATATATGCCAGTATGTATAGTTGCTTTGGCTCTACTCACCTGTTTATCATCCATGAACCCCTTTGGGATAAGCTCATATGGCACTCGTATGATACTATAATCTCTCCAATTAAAACTATCTGGAACTTCACCCTTAAAAATTTCTTCTAGTTTATTTTTATCTCCTCTGCTATTAATAATATCTTTATATCTTCTCCAATACTGAGCAAAATGCTTGAAACTATAATCAGCCGTTCCTGCGATAATCGCCTGATTGCCTTTTTTAATTTGAATAGCTTCTAGTTGTTCATTCCATAAGCCAGCATCTATCATAGCTTGTTTTTTAGCTTCTTCTTTCACATTTTGAATAGGACTAGCGCTAACAGCAGCAAACCCTGATACTACCGTTTCGTAAATGTCTGGACTAATTGATGCGAACTCGTCTGCGATGATAATATGCGCTCTTAAACCTCTAATCTTGCTACCGTCGCCCATAGGAACAGCTATTGTCCAACTTTCGCCCAGTCTCATTGTGCATCTATCAACATCACGACGCGGACCATCATCGTTTCCACTAAAGATGCTACGAAGTATAGGACTATTACGCCATAAAGTTTCCATATATTCAAATATGATTTTACTTTGTCGAAATGCTGCACCGACCACAACGATTTTTGTTCCTGGAACAAGCATGCAACGCAGGGTACAATATAATGCCATTAAGAATGAGTTGTGTGTAACAATATAGTCTTTAGTAATATAAGTGCTATCATGATTATCAACCATTATACAATAACCGCTACCTTTACCAACATATTCTATATTTGTAATAAATACCTTATCATATTTTGACTGACCCTGTTTGGATATAGTATGTTTCAGATATTCTAATTTTCTAGGTAAGCTAAAAATAGCTTCGTTTGTATACATAGAAATTCTATAACAATCGACGTATTTTTTACCACGAAAAATAGATTTTTTCTTGGTAGATTTACAATGAATACCTAAAGATCTAGCTAGATCAAGAACATTTGCATTTAGTAATGATGATACGGTATAATACTCTATAACTGATTCTCCATTAGAATATCCGTCAGTATCCATTAATCCTTGCAATAAACCTATCTTTTGATCGTATGAACCATACAAATAATTTGATGGTATGTATTTATTATGACTATTTAATTTATGTATACCTATTTTTTCTAAAATTTTATAAAAAGGTATATTAGTAGTAGTATTAATTCCATGAGTAATACCATCTGCCTGGGTAGATACATAGTATCCTGTAGGTAGTAAACTATTAACTTTGTTTATAATATGTGGATCTGTGCTACTAAAACTTATTCTGTTTTGTGTCAAACACCCATCGCCTAAAAGAACACCAATAACATATGGGTGTACTGGAAGATCATTGCTATTTTCTTCTATAAGAGACTTATTAATAGGAAGGGCATAAAGATATTCTATTCCATTACTTTTAGTTCCTTTCCTATGTCTCTTAAAATCTAACATTTCTTTAGTTTTTAATACGTTCCATTTTTTATTTTTTTGACTATATACTCTCCACTGATGGTCTTCACAGCATTCTATAGTTCTACCGTCTCTGAGAGTTATTCTATACATATCTAAGTTATTTTGTAAATTAGTCTTATTGATAACTGTAGTTAATTTACCATCTCCGCCATAAATTTTATCACCAACTTTAATATTTTCCATAGTAGTCCAACCATTTAGTGTTCTTAATTGTTCTTCTGGTCTTAGCATTTTTCCAAAACCACGACTTGCCACAAACATTGGAAATGGTCGAATCCAAAATTCTTGCAATATAGCTATTTGTATAGGATGAAGCTCTATATCAAATAACAATTTAACGGTGGTGCCAAAATATTTAGGATTTTTTAATAATCTTAGCAGATGTAGGTCTGGATTTTCTATATCTTCTTTGGTACGACCAATCATAGGATTATGGTCAACAACTAAGGAGTTTAAATCTCCTAGTCCTAGCCACACATCATCAAATTGTGTTATTGTCTTTAGGCCCGTATTTTTCATAAATTCTTTTCATTATGCTAACAGCTGTTCTTTCTGCTGACTCTGGATTGTCGCAAAATAAAACATGAATATTATAATTGAGTTGAATTTCTACTAAGTATTTCATTATATAGTTGCCGCTGATGCGTAATTTGTCCCACATCTTTTTAGGAATATCGCTACCCACAGGAAAAGTATAAATATCTTCAATATTAAATTCCATAATCATGAAACTATGAGGTATTCCACTCATGCGCTTTAATACATCCTTAAATCTATTTTCTGTTATATTATTAGCAATTTCGCTTACGCTTCTTTTTCTTTCTATAGTAAATAAGCTTTCTAATCCTTCTATACTATAATCTCCGGTATCTAATTTTCTTTTGCTGGTAGTATGAAATCCAAATTCCCAGGGCATTTGCTCTCTGGTATCTACAATAATAGTAAAAGGGTCAGTTTTGTAATTCATGATGGTGATGCAGAAGAGTGAAGGATAATCTTTAAAAAGAAAGGGGCGTAATTTTCTTCGTTATTTTTAATAAAGTCATGGTGAATCTTGCAAAGAGTAATACCGTTTTGGATATGATATCTTAAACCGGGAAAATCGGCCCACTTGTTGATATGATGAGCATGAAGTTTTTGTTTGCTTTTACAGTTTGGCCACATACAGGAGTGGTTGTCTCGTTGTTTAACTTTTTTTCTCCATTCTTTATATTGAGGATCATTATAATTTCTCATCATTATACTCTAAGGCTTCTGGACTTAATATGGGTGAGTCTACCTTATTGTCTGAATAATTATGATAATCATATAAAGATTTTTTAGCCTTGTCGGTAGCCATAGCTAATATAGCCATTTCGCGCCCTTCTTTTTCTCTAACAATTTCATCTTCAAGCATTCTTATCAAACCTACCCAGCTACTTTTACCATCTTCTATTCTTTTGATTCTTTGCTCTCTGGTGGCCTTAAGGTCTTTGCTAATTTTTTGTTGTTCATTAAGCAGCTTGGTATATTCATTAGTATAACTAGCTATACTATTACGAGCAAAACTTAGTTGAGTCTCCAGGTTGGCCAGTTTAGGAATATCTCTTTGGTCTTCAGGCTTTTCGTATTCTTTATCCACAAGTTTCTGTAGCTTCTCAGTCTCGCTAATATGACGCTTACGCTCTTTCATGCTTCGGTTAATAAGAATATCAATAGTAATAAATTGTTTGATTTGTAATTCTTCAGCAGGAAGAACATCCTCTCGAAATTGTTTGACTAAATTTATCCATGTGTCCTCAAAGTATTGTAATTCTCCACTACTTTCATCAAATTGTCGTGCTATTTCGGGCCAAAATGTTTTGCTTCTTAATTTTCTTTTTAATACACTATTCTCATTTTGTTCATCTATGCTAAATAGTTGTTGTTCATCAATATATCTATTAATAGGATCAATATTACGATTAAGTTGGTTAGCAATTTGTTCAACGCTCAGAGTTTTTATATTATCTCTTATAAACTGTTCTTCGTCTAAGCTTAATTGTCCTCGTTTTTTAGCCATGATGATCTTTGAGTATTTGTTGAAGTTTAGCTGTTAATTTTTTCATATCACTTTTACTAACTTTGGATCCGCTTTTAACTTTAAGATATATGGTTCGGTCTTCTCCATTCAAATGTTTTTCTACTATGGTTAAAATTTCTTTGCTAGATATATTGTTTATTAAAGAGTCTTCGTCGCTAGTAAAGCTGTTGCCATAGTCTTTAATCTCATCAATAGTTGTTAGGTGCATAAGGTTCTTTTTAATACTGTTTCTTTTAGTCCATGCTGAATATAAATCACAATCATTTTTATTAGAATATTTTTCACATCCACTAGACATTTTAAGATTATACAAGGGGCAGCTTAAACATGGTTTGTCTGGCCTTTGGTAGTTATCTCTTTTATAGTTAAAAAGACGATTTCTTACGTGGGTCCATAAGAAGTTTTCTAGGGGCCTTTTATGGTCGTAGTTTTCTAGTCCTTCTAAAGCAAAAATGCTTATTTGTTGCTTCATATCTTCATAGTCATGATATCCAAACTTAAATTTATATGCTAATTTTTTGCTAATAATTTCGACTATTTTAAGAAATTCGTCTTCATTAACTGTTTGTTTCGGAATCTTGGTTTTTTTCTTCATTATCAGTTATTAATTCTGCCAGGGTTTTGGTTTGAACTGCTAATAAATCTTCACTTATATCGATATTTTCTTTAGCAGTAACATGCAGGATGCTGGGTAAGATATCAGGATTATTCATAAAATGTTCCTTGCGTAAAATTGACCAATGTATAATATATAATATGTTTCGTACACTTTTTGTCAAAAAAGGATAAATTTTATGGGCACATATAAAAAATGGAGCGAGCCTGAGCTTCAGTATATTAAAGATAATTTGGCCTCTTTTAGTGATCTGGAGTTGGCCAATAAACTAAGTGAAATGACCGGGGAAAGTGTTACATATGGTATGGTAAGACGACAACGACGCAAAATTGGTGTTGTTAAACCTAGGGGCCGACGCAAAAAGAGCGCTTTGAATAGCTAAACAGTAATATAGGTTCTGGTTGTATAGATCTTAAGAAACGAGCATCAATTGTTGGTGCTCGTTTTTTTTTATTATTATGGGGAAAACGGCTATTAAACTGGCTAATTATATATGGAGGGACTTATTGTTTTTGGACCACCCGGCGGTTTAGGCAAAATGGGCAATATGGGTAATATAAACAAAAAAACCCCCTATGCAAATACTGTGCCAAAAATGCACAAAATTTTCTCTCATTTTTTTTACTTGCAATTGCCGATACCTAATGTAGGATCAGAGAAAAGAAAGAGAGAAAGAAAATGCTTCCCCACACCATTGTTTTCAATACTGTTTCCGAACTGTACGATTTTCTCGACAATCACGACGTTTCCACTCTCGTGAATCGTGCCGCTTTCGGTTTAGACTTGCTCGATAGGGTTCGTGATGATGAGAATGTTTTCAATATCGAGCGCCCTGTTGACGATGGCCGATGGATTGAAATTGATGACGATGGATATGTTGTGAAAGATTTTCTCTGAATTTTTTTAGTTGACTTGTCGATACTAGAATGTAGGATCAGGGTATAAGAAAGAGAGAATGAAAATGAAAATTGGTGATTTTACTTTCGTGGAATATGCTAACGGCAAACTGTATACGGGTGAAGTGGTGAAGATGCAAACCATGCCCGAGGATCGTACCTTGTTCACGGTTCACGATCCCGAAGGATATAAGTCCCTGTATCTTGACAAGTGTGTTTCGGTCGAAGTTTGGGAAAATTCTAACTGAAAAGGAAAATCATGAGCATTTCCGAAATGATCGTGAGACTTGAAGCGGATGGATGCTTCGTGCAGCGTGTTCCGAATGATCCTAACCTTCTGCACGTTGACGGGGATTGTCTCCCCGATTCGAGGGGGTTGCCCCCTTGGATTTGGGACTGCCCCAATTGGGGGGTATCGTCCTGTGGATGGGCAAGGGTGTTTCTGCACCGCGTAACCCCACGATAGAGGGGTGCACAAATGTACCGGCTGAACCAGCCGGTTAACAATAATGACAGCCAGCCAGTGAGACTGCCAAAATGGCAGATGGCGGGCGCGGCCTGCCAAAATGGCAGCCTCCAGCAAATGCTGTGCCAAAGCAAATATCATGCCAAAAAAAATAATTTTTTCTCCTCAATTTTTTTATTTGTAAATGACGATAAGTAATGTATAATCGTGGTATAAGAAAGAGAGAGTTAGAGATGAAGATGAAGAATGTTGGTTCTAGTGTTCGGTTTGCTATTGACGATGTTGTCTCTTGGAAGAGTGAGTCTGGTAACCAGTATACTGGTACTGTGGTACTGATCAAGCAAGGGTCTAACGACGATTTGATTATCGTTCGTCTGGCCAATGGTCAGCATCGTTCGTTCTACGATAATGCTACCGATTGGTGGATCGAAGCCTAGTCCACCCTGTCGATATAAGAGAAAAAGAAAGTGAGAGTGATAAAATGTTGAGCGATTGCTGTGGTGCTGTTGTGATTTGGAATGATATTTGCTCCCGTTGCCGTGAGCATTGTGAGCCGCAAGTCGATAGTGACGACGGTTATGATGCTGCTCGTGACGCATACAACCTGGGCTATGGCCCGCCTGTCACGCGTCGTCAGCGTGAAGATTTGCAAGATGAAATGGATAGTCGCCGCTACGGATGGTAGTCCCCCATAGTGGGGGTTGAACGCCAACCCTTTAGTCCCTATAATCCTTCAACACTTGGAGAAAAATCGTGAAAAAGCCTAAGATTATTCGTGATGCCGAGCGTGTCGCTCGTATGTGTTTTCTTGGTATCGCTATTCCCCACCAGCCTAGTCTGGCCGATGGAGTGTACGGGCCTATTCGTAGTGAAAAGATTCTGAAATTCAATCGCAAGGCATTGAAAAAGATTGGCAAGCGTAAGATTGAAAAGGTTGATCCTCGCTACAATGGTGGGGACGATACCATGATCGTGAAGGTTGGCAAGCCAGGTAGTCGGGAAAGGGTTGAGGCTCTGCGGTCACAATATGAGGCTATCGCGGCCCATGGTGAGGAAGTTTCTCCTTTTTCTTGGAAAGGTGAGTGAGTCTAATGAATAGTCTTGATAAGATTTTGGCGGCTATGAGAACCGGTAAGTATGGTAGTGTTATAGACCCCAAAGGTAACGTACACGTTGGTATCATCAACAGTCTCCAACGTGAAGATGGTAGCGGTAAGAACTGGATTGTAACTGTTACTAACAAAACGGTAAGTGAACAAGTGTTCATTCATGCTACCTAAGAGGGGGCTCTGCCAAAATGGCAGGCCGGCCGCCCCGCCTGCCAAAATGGCATACCGAGTTTTTTTATTTGACTTCTAAAGTTCCTACTGTAGAATACCGATATAAGAAGCAAGGAGAAAAAGATGATTACTGAAAATGAAGTTCGTGAAGTTGCTGGTCGATTTTTGGACGGTGTGGATTTTTGGGTTCGCCGGTCTAATGGTGGATTCAGCAAGCCTTGTGGATACGAGGTCAAGATTGTTGACGACATTCCTGGAAATGTCCACACTATTTTCGTGCATGATGATAACGATAACCGTAGTCTAATTTCCAAGATGATCGAATTTTCGGAAAATGCTCTGAACCCTGTTTGACTTCTAAAGTTTAGGCTGTAAGATACCGATATAAAGGGTAAGCAAAGGAGAAAACGATGACTCACGCTGAAGCGGTTCTTATGGTTCGTGGCAAGCGTAACGCTAATCGTCGCAAGGTGGGAAACAATACCTACGCTGAAATTCTGAGCGATGGTAGCGTGGGCATTATGTTACACAGTACCTACGTTGTGAAGATTCATCCCGATAATACCTACACTCTGAATAGTGGCGGGTGGCAGACTCTGACCACTAAGGATAGGATTAACCAGTATAGCCCGGTACGGGTTTATCAGAGAAAGTATGAATGGTTTGTGAAGATTAATGGCAAGGAATATCCTTTTATGGAAGGGATGGTTGTGCAGGGATGAGCGACATTCATTGGATGTTTATCGGTGTGGGATTTGTTGCTGGCATCTTTAGTAGTTATCTTGTTCATGATCTTGTTTTTCCAGTAGGAGAGGAAAATTAAATGACCACTAGAGATAGTATTGTTCTGTTTATTTGTTTTATTATGGGTTGTATGGTAACGTATATTATCTCATGACTGTATCAGCCGATCCAATCGGCTGGCAAGATGGGCTATAGCCAGCCAAAATGGCAGAGGGCGCGGCCGGGCTGCCAAAATGGCAGACTAGCAAATCGTATGCCGCAAAAATCTTTTTTTGTGCTGAATTTTTTTTATTGACTTGTCGATACCTTACTGTAGAATCAGAGCATACCAACGGAGAAAGAATCATGCTGAATGATTTTGAAGATATCAACCGGATTCTGGCTGAGATGAGCGATGAGGGTATGATCGAGCCTATCGACGAGAATGATTGTCACCCGTTAGATTTTGCAGATGTCACGGGATTGTTTGATGAAATGTATCCTGAGCCGATGGTTGACGAGAGCGGTATCTTGTGGTATGTTCACTGAAAAGGAGAAAGTCATGAGTCACCCCGATCCCCTGTACGATTATCACGACGATTTTTATGGAGAAGGTATGGATTACGAGGACTATAACGACGACGTTGACGATTCGTGGTATGATGATATTGATGATAGCATGGACGGTGATCACGATAGTGCCATGACTTCGTGCGGTTGGGGAACCGATGAAGATTATGGTCATTATGATGATAGTCGTGAGGATTTTCATAGTGATGATGGATATGGTTACTATGACGACGAGTGATATTAAATCTTGGATCGATGATTTTTGGAACAATTACAAAAAGGATAATAAGATGATGAAGGTTGTTGTTACTCAGACTGATACTTTTGGTGGTGAGGCTAATTACGCTTGGGCAAACCGTTATGAGTTTGCGATTAACCAGAATGCTTCTCAGCGTAATATCATTCGCAAGGCTAAGGCTTTGGCCGGTATGACTGGTGTTAAGGCTGATACTTATGATTATGATACTGGGCTTACTATCAAGCCTCGTGGTTATAATCAGGTTATCTTTGTAGACTTTGAGTGAGTTATGAAAGTAAAAACTAAGAAGAAAAGCAATTATCAAAAGGCTCTAGAAAGAATGGAAAAGGAAACTAACAGGGCTTTGGCTCATGTTAAAAACCTAGAAAAAATGTATCTACAAAGTAAAGAGCAGAAAACCCAACTGCCATAATGGCAGGCGGGCCGCGAAAACTGCCAAAATGACAGGAATTTTTTCTAAAGAGGCGGCTTGACAACTGCCGATAATAGAGTATACTTACTGAAAAGGTTTAGTAACACGAAAGGGTTTTAGGATATGAACGATATGATTTATGTTGGTATTGGTGCTGTTGTTGTTTTTGCTGGTTTGCTGTTTATGCTTGCCTTGAATGCTTATAATGGCGTTCATGGTAGTCTAAAGAATGCTAAGGTCGGTGAAGTGTATAATTTTGATTATGAGCAGCCATTGCATGGTGAGCATCATAGGGTGCTTGCTAAGGTTATCGAGCCTGTTTATACTTTGAATGATGATACTATCCGTAGACTGAATCGTCGCAGTGGTTATCGTCGTAATGATCCTATTTTTCAGCGTACTCATCATCTGGTAACTTGCCAGACTTTTGACGGACAAATCCGCCAGTTTTACGCTGAACGAGCGAAGAACGTGCGTCGATTTCCTCTCGGAAACGTACTGATGAAGACCGGCTTGGCCAACCTCCTCTTTTGAGGGGGTTTGGCTCTGCCAAAATGGCAGCCGGCCCGCGAAAACTGCCAAAATGGCAGAAAGTTTTTTGTGGATTCTTTTAGTTGACAAACCGATAACCCTAATGTAGAATCGGTAGACACAACGGAGCAGAATCATGAAAGTTGCAAACGGTAACGATAAGTTGGGTAAGGGTTGTTTGGTCGTGAGTCGTCCGGTTGGTGATACTTGTCCATCGGATTGTGATTTTTTGGGTAATGGTTGTTATGCCGAGCAGACCGAGAAAATGTATCCTAATGTTCGTCCTGCCGGTATGCAAAATGTTATCACGGAAAAGCATCGTATTCGTGCGATGATTCTGGATGCTATTCGTCAAGGCAAGAGTATTCGCTGGCATGAGCGTGGCGATTGGTTTCTCAACGGTAGTCTTGACCTTGACTATGTAAATAATGTTATTTGGGCTTGTGAGAGTATTCTAGCCGATGGTAAGGTACTTCCCGATATGTGGTTTTATACCCATATCTACGATCCTCGACTGTGCATGATGGATAAGTTTATGTCGGTCTATGCTAGCATCCATGATGCTAATGATAAGGCACAGGCTGTTGCTGCTGGTTTCAAACTGTTCGCATGGTGCGACAGCGACGAAAAGATTGCTCCCAAACGTCCGCGTAATAAGGCTAAGGCCGACGCATGGCGACAGGCTTTGCCCAAACTTGTTATTATTGACGATACAAAGTATATCACTTGTCCCGAAATTCGTCGTGGTCGTGGCGTTGTAACTTGTACCCCCACAAAGGGTAGCATATCGTGTGACTTGTGTGTTCGCGGTTTGGCTAACGTACTTTTCCCTTCCCACTAAAAGTGGGGGCTGTCAAAATGGCAGCCGGGCCGCGAAATCTGCCAAAATGGCAAACAAATTTTTCTGTTGACAAATTATATTCTGGCTATAAAATGCCGATATATTCAGTAGCAACGGAGAAATATAATGCTTACTCTGAAAGATTTGGATTGTGCTGAAAAGTTTCTGCAAAAGAGTTATGCTTTGAGTCATTATAGTCCCAAGCAAAATAAGTTGTCTTATAAGTTGTGTGCTAAGAACCCTGTTGAGCGTAGTGAAAAACTTGAAATTCTGGTTATGCAGTTGTTTGAGAAGAAGGGTTGTAATGTTTATCGTATGGGCGGCCTAAAGAAGAAGTGTGATATTTGGGTCAATGATGAGAGGATTGAAGTCAAGAGTAGTCTGGCAACTAAGTGTGTGACTAGAAAAGGTGTTGTATATTATACTTATACTTTCCCTGGTATCAAACCAGAGTGTTTTGACCGATTGGTTTTAGCGTATGTGACTCCATATGGGGTAGAATTGAGCATCTTGACAAAACGTGCGGTATATGCTAGAATCAGTAGTGGAAATTTGACCAGAGGGCCACAAGGATACTCTATCTATCACGGCAAAGACTGTCGCACAATTGGGAAAAAGTTGTCTAATTTTTTAGAGTTGACAAACCGATAACCTTAGTGTAGAATGTTAGCATAGGAGAAAAAGAGATGAAACGTAATAAGACTATGCACGATGAGATTGGTGAGATTCTGATGGAGTTTGCTGTTTTGGTTAGTGGAATTGCTGAGATTTCTACTAATGATATGGTTGTTCATAAGGCTAAGGTCAAGGCTGTGCTAGACTTGAAAGATGCTACTAGGTCTGTTATCATGAGCAAAGTGGTAAAGAAGATCGACAACCATACCTCTTGTGTCAATAACTGAAAGGTTTAGTCATGCCTAACTGGTGTCTAAATAACTTGACCATTGAACACTCTGACCGATCTAAGGTTATGGAGTTTGTCCATGCCTATAAGGAAGGTAAGGCTTGTGAGCACTATCTTCCCGTGCCGAAAGATGATAAGGGCGAACTTATTACGGACGAATCCAGTCCTAATTATTGGTATACTTGGTGCATAAACAATTGGGGGACCAAGTGGGATATCGGTAGTGATAATAATGAGGCTCACGGATTGAAGCCTACGGTCGTGGGTAATGAGGCAACTATGACTTTTGATAGTGCATGGAGTCCTCCTGTTGGTCTATATGAAAAGTTGCATGAACTTGGATTTAGTGTAGAAGCAACCTATTTTGAACCGGGCATGGCTTTTTGTGGGGTGTGGAAAGATGGTGAAGATGATTATGTAGAATATACGGATCATAATATGATTCCTAAGATTATTTGGGACGACTATAATCTTGATGAGTTTTTTGCTGACGAGGAGGAAACTGTATGAAACCTTGTCCTTGTGGTTCTAATAAGAATAGTTGGTGGGAGAGTGACGCTAGAGGTATTCCATTAGCAAGAGTTTGTGTGGAATGCAAGGATACTAAGTTGAAAAAGTATAAGCCTAGTGTGCTAAAAAATTCTAACTACCATACCGACGAGCCAATAGAGGCGGACTACTAATCCGCCAAATTGGCAGATCGGCCGCCCGGCCTGCCAAAATGACAGAAAAATTTTTATGGATTTTTTTAGTTGACAGGTCGATACTAGAGTGTAGAATGACAACATCAAGCAAATGCTTGTTGGTAATCGCTTGCGAGTTACCGTAAAAAATGCTTGTTGGTCTGGTAGAAATACTGATTGACAAGAATCGCAAATATGATACAAACTACCGTGGGTCCATGCCTGGGACTAGATAGGATAACCCATTACGATAAACAGTAAGGTTTTACCGACTGTTGACAGCGGGCTTATACGCTGTATAGTAATGCTAATCTATGGGGGATAGCGTCCTCACCACGATTCAATACAAGTACAAAGAAAGAAAAAACAATGTACGAGAAGATGTTTAGATGGTACATGAAAGGTATGATTACCGAGCAGGATTGGAAGATGTATCGTGATGAGCGGTTTTGGGATGTCCTCTGGTCTGCTCGTGATGTTATGATACGTCTCAAGTATCGGTAAAAAGAAACCAGTAACCGTTGCCTCTCCCTGCGTCCGTTTAGATTCATGAACTCGGAACGAAAGGAGCGTGGGCGGTTTCCATCCGGTCCAGACAATGGGTAGCCGTATGGGTTATAGGATCGGGGCGTAAATGATCCGCTGGTTTTAATATAAAGGAATAATATTATGTTTATGTGGTATGTTTTTAGAAAAAAAGAACTTTTAGGATATGTCCATGCTCCATCTTTATATCAAGCTAAAGTATTGGCATATACTGATTTTGGAAATGATGTAATCTTAAAGAAAAGCAGGGGATATGATGAAGATTGTGACTATTAAGATGGATTTGATTATTGATGACGATATGGTAGATTTAGATAAGATTACTTCATATCTTAATGATAAACTCTATACTGATCCAGAGTTTTTTGGAGACTTTGGAACAGAAAATATAGAACAGATTAATGAAGAAGACGGTACTCATATTTATGATTTTAAAAATGGATACGCTAGTTGGGTGAATAATGACCGATAAGCAACAAGCTATCCTGAAGATTCTGAAAGTTTTGAAGAGCATGATGGGCGTTACCAATAGATTTAATCGTGAGGAAGCCTTGACTCTTGCTAAAGAGCATGGTATAACCGTAGCAGAGTTGATTACGGTTTGGTCTGATATGGCTATGAGGATATAATGGCTAAAACTGTTGATGTTGAATTGAATAAGGTTGAAATCGAACTGCTGCATGGTCTTGTTCAAGATCATATTGATAGTGGATCATATTATGGGAATAAGAACTGGTTTCTGGTTATGCAGAATAAGGTGTTTGAAAAGTTGACCGATGCTTATACCGAACTGGAGAATGAAGCATGAAAGCCTACGCTATTATTTGTGAGTATGGTGCTGCTAGCATCCATGAATCTATTGAGATGGTTTGTAAGACTGAAAAGATTGCACGATCATATTATAATGATGCTGAGTTTTATGGTAGACCGGTTGATGTGCGTGAAATAGAGATTGTGACCAAACCGTATCAAAAGTCTCCTATATACTTAAAGAGTATCAAAAGGAAAAAGAAATGACCGTTAACGAACTGATTGAGCAGTTGAAAATGGTTCCTGGTGATAGTATGGTTGTGATCCCCGGTTATGAGGGTGGTTATGACAACCCCGAAGTAAAGACCGGTACTATTGTGCTGGATACCAACTGGACGGGCAACGGTAAGGAAATGTGGTATATGGGGCGACACGACCGATACTATCCTGACTTGGAGAGCGGTACAATGCAGCCGGTCAATTGTGTGGTAATTGAGAGGGGTGCGTAATGGAATGGATTAGTTTTCACGGACCACGACGCCCTATTAATGGACAAAAGATTATCTATTATGGAGAGGCTATCGGCGTGTGGCGTGGAGTGTATAAGATAAATTATGAGGATAAGTTTTGTATTCATAATATCTATTGTGAAGATGGTTGGGGGAATGTAGATTATATGGATGCTCCGTGGTGGATGCCAGACGAAGGCCAACCCAAACCACCACCACCAGAGTTTGATTATCCACCAGATTATCCTGCCTAAATGGCAGGCTGGCCGCGATTTCTGCCAAAATGACATTAAAGTTTGTTCTTGACAAAACCGATCTATACTCTATACTTAACAATACAGATTGATGTGGGCAGTTGGCACAATGATATCAAAATAGCCACGGTTAAATGCAAAGCCGAGTATGGCATAACCCCATCTATTTGTCTCTCCTAATCCTACGGATTTGGCAGTCGTGGCGATAGTCAGCGAAAAATTAAAGTATTGACAAGCATTAACCGATAAGATATGCTATAATCATGAAACGAACACACTACGAAGTACGATTCCACCTTGGGCGTGGCGAGAATTATATGCACTGGCAAGTAAAAGCCATGTGTGGCAGAAAGAAGTTGCAGGAGTTTTATTATAATCCTGCACAATATCAGTTAGAAATGCTTGGATGCAAACTTGTTAACAAAATAAATAAGGCTAAGAAGGTTCATGAGGCTGGTGTTAAAGATGTTTCTGGTTGGGTAAAGTGTGATACGGTTATCATAAATAACGAGATTGGTATTGACAATCTTGAGAAGTTGCATTACAATCCAATCCGCGACATACATTGGCGAAGAGAAAGTGATGCTGGCGAGTTTGTTTGGGACGATTCCCAATATGCAACCCTAATCACACAAGGCAAACAAGTTTATATTCTAGAGGAAAGAACATAACCAATCTGCCAAAATGGCACTTGGGCCGCGCCGACTGCCAAAATGACAGATTCAAAATCTCAAAAAAAGATTCAACAAGGTGGTTGACAGTGCCGATAACAATGGTATACTGATAGCATCACAACACAAGATGCCAACCGATCCCAACAGCAAGAAAAGTTCGGATTGGCTCTTGACAAGTGATGTGCGGTTTGTATAATCTGTTTACTTGGTTGATAACACTAACTTGGAAGGGTTTACTATGAAGAAGTTTTCTTTTGCTGTCGATATTGTTGCTGATGATCTTGATCGTGATGGTGTGGTTGATTCTCTCAAGAGTTGCTTGACCGATAATCTGCCCGGTGATGTTTATGCGAATGTCAAGAGCGGCGAGGTCAAGACTTTTAGCGAGCAGGGTTGGAAGGTTTTTCGTGCTAGGGTTATGGGTATTACGGCCGAGCAGGCTGGAGATGCCCATAATGCTAAGGCTAAGAAGGAAGTGCTTGTCTGAGCAAATAAGTAAACCCGATAGTCCCAGTGGTAGACATACTGCTGGGCTATCGGTGTTTATATGTGATTCCATTGCTTATTAGAAACTATTCTTTTAATGTGCTGATAAGAAACTTTATATTTTCTTCCTAAAGATGCCAAAGTATACTTATTAGTAGAATATAGTTTTCTAATTTGTAAAATATCTTTATCTGATAGCTTAGATCTACCATGTTTCATTCCTAGTCTGGGATTAGACTTATGAGATTTAATTAAGTTATCCGATCTAGATAACCATTGTAAATTATTGATATGGTTATTATTAATATTACCATCTATATGATCTATGGTAGGATGTTGCATATTTATGGGCGCTGGTTCTCCCCAAACGTCCATGACTAAATGATAAACTTTACGCCTATATTTATTACCTACAGTAACAGTTATATAGCCATCTTTATCTTTAAAACCAATAAATTTTTGATATTTTAAACTAAAAATTCTACCATCTTTATAAACAAGATAATTAGTATAGATCGGATGTATTTTGTAATCGCTTGACATAAGTACCTCCATACCTTATAATACACCATAACGCAGAAAAATCAAGTTTTTGACCCCGTAGCTCAATTGGATAGAGCGAGCGGTTTCTACCCGCTAGGTTGGGAGTTCGAGTCTCTCCGGGGTTATTTATTTCTGCCAAAATGGCAGGCCGGGCGCAGCTTCTGCCAAAATGGCACCCTAAAGTTTTCTTCTTGACAAACCGATAACTAAGAGTAGAATCGTTAGACGGAGAAAAAAGATGAAAACTAAGTATAGTTATGTTGGACGATATAGTGATGGTGGTAGCCAAAACTCTTTTTATAGAGTAAAGGGTAAGAAGTACGGTTTTAAGAGTTTTCCTAATAAGAGTCTGGCTACTTTTGCTCATAAGGTTCAAGATGTGCTAAGTCAGGAGTATCTTGCTCCTTATGTGCTTAGTCCTGTTTGTAGGATTAGGGTTCCTAACTATTTTATGCAGCCTGATAACTCTACTAAAACTCTTATGGTATTGAGTGACTGGGGTTATTTGACTGAAATTGCTAAGCCTTTTAAGTGTACCAGCGGAGACTATTGTGATGGTGACTGTGCTAATGATGATGGTTGTGTGCATAACGATTCTGTTCGGACTTTGCTTAATGATATAGAAGGTTGTGGAATAACCTATAGTGATGCTCATCCTGGTAATTTAGGATATGTTAGTCGCGGTGGGAAAAAGGTCTTAGTT
>OGVY01000028.1_pt1 | contig 22572 bp, 24 predicted proteins | sample 1575871 | NCBI WGS metagenome assembly OGVY01 (sample SAMN07581536, study PRJEB24739) | freshwater metagenome
GTTTCCCAGTCACGATAAAAGGCTCAAGAGCAGTTTCCACCGATCAACTCCGACTACCTGGTGTGGACGGAAAAGGTGGGCCAGTCAGACCGGGCACAGTTTTCTCCGGCAGGTCGTGATACCGCGCTGTGGACTCGTCGTGGTCCTCAGCTCCAGTCCAAGATTGTAAAGGACGCGTCAGAGTTGTGGAAGAACATTAACAAGGCACTGGGGCGTAACTTTACCCTGGATGAGATTGATGCAATGCTGTTGGGTGCAGCTCCTTCAGCACAAACCCGTTCTTTTGTTCCTTCGGAAAGAGACTTTTCCGGGCTGCTTGGATAATAGCAGCGGTTTATTTCTAGAGAAAAGGGCTCTCGAGTAACATCGGGGGCCCTTTTCTTTTTACATAAGCAAAGGTATTCGGGGTATTAAGTCAAAGTTAAGCACAAAGGTGAAAGATATGAAGGTCTTAGGATTAGACTCTGCTTTGCGAAACACAGGATGGCAATTACTAGAGGTGGATCCCACAAAGCTTAGACCTCACAACAGCCCCCACCACACGCACATTATAATGGACAGACTAGCGGGTGGCACAATCAAGCAAGACGACACAGACGAAACAAGGCTAGACCGTTTGGTGAAGAACGCACAAGAAACTCATGCACTGGTGCACGAGCATAAGCCAGACATGGTGGTAATCGAAGGAGCTTTAGATAAAGGGGCAAACAGGTCAACAACAGGCATGGCTTTGTACGCACTAATTGTAGGACCTTGGCACCCATCTTCAGTGTACAGCACAGGTCTACATACACCTTCTTTTATCTTAACGATTACTCCAGAGAGGTTGTTGTCTATAGCTTACGGATCTCGGTCAATAAAGGGTGGGGACTGCGTAAATAAGTATCGTGAGCTAGCAAAGGAAACGCCTAAAGGTCGAGTGTCTCAACACGAAGTAGATGCGTATTTCCTGGCATACCATGGAGTAAGGTTCTATTTTACCTGTGTGACAGAAGAATGGCCCAAGTCAATTCTTACCGACAAGGAAGCAGCCATGTTTTATGATCAGGGCAGGATCGTGGATGCAAAGTCAGGCAGAACCTTTTCAGGAACACCGATTATTAAACAAGAAGGTCAGAACTGGTGGAGGGGTAAGACTCAAAGCTAGACACTCAGTTTGGAAAGGGTTGGAAGTAACTCCAAAGTAGGCTCAACAGCACAAATAACCTTCAAGAACGGCACGGTATAAGGTCAACCTGTTTTTGGAGGTTAAAAATGAAGGCGAAAGTCGAAAGTAAACTACCAGACCTAAGACAAGCAAAAGATCACGATTGTGGGCCAACCGCGGTACGCATCATCTTAAAATACCACAAAAGATCAGTAACCAAAACACACATTAAAGAATTGCCCTGTGATCCAGTGGACGGAACCGATCCACGGGCAATAGAATCTTGGTTCAGATCAAGAGATTTAGGAGTGTTAGCTGGGACGATGACCTGGCAAGATTTACGTCATTTAACCGGACAGGGAAGACCGGTAATTTGTTTAATAACAACCAGTCACGGCATAGGTCATTATGTGGTAGTATCACACACATTTGGGGGTTACATAACATACCAGTGCCCAACAAACGGCTTACTCAAGGTGTCAAAAAAGGAATGGTTAAGAGGTTGGCATGAAGTGGATCGTCTAGGAGCTAAATATATACAGTGGGGCATAGCAGTTCACAGACTACAATAAATACAGTAAAAGCCGTCCTTGAAAGGGGACGTCTTTCTTCATTTGCGAAGCATTAATTAGATAGTCTAATTTTATAGTGGATCTTTTACAAAAGCGGAGGAAACCAAAAACGGGAGAAGTAAACGTGAGAGCTTTGATAGTTTTGCTAAGTTTGTCAAGTGTAGCAGCTGCTCAACCGCCGGTAATCATATCCCCGGCAACTATCATTCAGCCTACGGTAGTGGTTATACAGACTTTTCCGATACCGACAGAGCCAGAGAGTCAACCTCAGCCGACTCCAACGGCACAACCCTTAGTTCAATACTACACCACACCGCGGTACACAAGATGCTGCTACGTAACACCCCAGTTTATTGTGCCGTTTCAAGTTCAAAGGTGGTCATCCAGACTCAGATTTTTTCAAAGGAGCACGACAGGAGCCTGTTCTTTTGGAGGCTGACAGTAATAGCAAAAGGCTCGGTCGAGCCTATGGTTATAAAGATAATTAGGTTTTTTATGATGTTAGGGACATCGGAGCAACAGCAATCCCCCAAGCTTCAACACAGGAAGGCACTATGAAATACGTGACGACTGCACTACTGATGGCGTGTTTGATTACGCCAGTAATGGCAACAGAGCCTGCGCCCGCTTTAACTCCGCCGAAAGCAGCAGTTGGAGCTGGTCCAGATCTAAAGCTACCGAGTGAGGTAAAAGGCCCGGTTGGGGCTTTTATTACAGTCAAGGCCGAAACAAACGGCAAAACAGTAAAATGGACAGCGATTGACCCAGGTTTGAACCTGTTTCCTACAGATCTACTAAAAGATACCCGGACAGCGGTGGTGTCTGCTGCAGCTCCCGGAAGATATCGAGTCTTGGCAGTCACCGCGGCAGGAGATGAGCCAAGCGATATCCAGATTTGCACAGTGCTGATTGGGGAAACACCTAATCCTCCAATTCCACCTGGACCTCCAAACCCACCGCCAACACCTTCGAACCCCGCACCTATTGCAGGGGATGGATTTAAGGTGTTGATGGTTTATGATGCACTAACTCTAACTAAGCTTCCACGGGCTCAACAGGCTATCTTTTATTCAGCAGACATCCGCAACTACCTGAACAGCAAGTGTACAACAGGGGCAGCGGGAACCAAGGACTGGAGAGTCTGGACGAAGACAACGGACGTGTCAGGAGAGGCAGACTACTGGCAAGCAGCTGCCAAGCGTGAACAAAAGTCATACCCTTGGATTGTCATCAGCAATGGCAAGACAGGTTACGAAGGTTCCTTACCTAACACAGTGGAAGACACCCTGAAGCTGTTAAAGACCTACTCAGGAGAATAAACATGGGAGTTGGTGCACACGAACTAGTTATCAATGATGACAATTACACTCAGCACGTTGATCCCGTAGTAAACGGCGAAAGAGTGAGCCGGGGTGCCATTCCTCGTGATTACTCTATTCAAGGTTATCAGTCGTCTCCAATGTCTTATGCGGTCAATATACCCCTGATACCAAGATCAGAGTGGTCCGACCGCATCAAAGAAATGGAGAAAACAAAGTCCCGGATTTCGGACATCCGGCGGACTGCACTAAACGGCAGTCACATTCCAGCTCTGGACCAGAACGGTCAGGGCTACTGCTGGGCGTACAGCACCGGAGCATCAATCCTTTTAACCAGGGCAGTGATGAACCAGCCGTACGTGCGGATTAGCCCACACGCGGTAGCATGCAAGATTAAAGGCTTTAGGGATCAGGGTGGCTGGGGAGCCCTGTCCATGGAGTTTGCGGTTAAGTACGGCTTTCCCTCGGAGGAATTCTGGCCACAAAAGTCAATGTCGCGTCAAAACGATAACGACAAAACGTGGGAGAATGCTAGGCTTCACCAAGTGACTGAAGGTTGGTGGGACCTTGACCAACAGGCGTACGATCGGAACTTGGCATTTGACCAAGTGATGACACTACTTTTAAGTAGAATTCCAGTGGTGCTGGACTACAACTGGTGGGGACACTCAGTTTGTGGGATGGACCCAGTGGAAGTCGAAAAGGGATCCTTTGGTATCCGAATCCTGAACTCCTGGACAGACAACTGGGGAGATAAGGGTGAGGGTGTGCTGCAAGGCAGTAAGGCAATTCCGAACGGGGCTGTAGCACCGAGAGTGGTCGACGCTTCGATTAAGGTTGCAGCGTAAAATAGAGGGCTAATTAGTCTTGAGGGTGACTTACTGAAAAGTGAGTCACCCTCATTCATCTAAAAGGGAATCAACATGGCGATGACAGAAGATGACGTCAAGGATGCAGTAAATTCAGTGAACTTTAATGGACCTAAAGGCTTTGATCCGTTAACGATATTAACGATTATTTCGGTGGCAATTCAAGCATGGAAGTTGTTTCAAGAGTGTAAGGCAGCCCGGAAGATGGCTTTTTTTGCAGCTAAACGTAAGGGTATAGCATATCGAATGTTTATCAACAAAACAATAGTGGGCCCTTTGAAAGATAAAGGTGTGGACCAAGAACACGCCGAAATGATTGCCGAAGCGCTACGTTTGAAGTTTATTGAAAAGGGTGGATTTGAATAAAGTGGTTAATAACGGAGCACATCGGTGCTTAGATTAAGATGGGCAACTACTTTAAAGTTATTGTAAGACGCACTCGATACAACAAAGTAGTTGAGAAAGCGGGCAAGCTCGGCAGGCCATACCGCATTCCTTCCAGAGACGCCTAGAAGATTTGGAGTCTTCTAGGCGTTTCCTTTTTAGAAAGAGGGCTTTGATGCAAGCCGTACCATTGATCCTGGTGGAAGGGACCTACAAAAAGTGTAAATAGTACGAAGCAACGTACGTTCTACTGAATACGCCGGGACCTTTAACAATTTGGATTATTCCGGTAAGGACGTTGCACACTCTTGAGTCACACACCTTCCCAACCCCATTGTGGACTTGGAACCACGACACAGAAAAGCCGACTTTAGCTCCAAGCATAAGGTCGGCATCGGGAGATGCTCAAGGGGAAATAGTTTGTCACTCCTTTGTAACCGATGGTTTAGTACAATTCTTACCAGACTGCATTCATGAGTTTGCAGGAAGGACGGTAGAGTACTGGAAGGATGGTCAGCGGGGTACAATGAAAAACAACAAGGAGAAAAGTCATGAAGAAGTTGGGCCCCGGTGGAATTAGATGTGACTGCTGCCGTATAATGGGTGGGACTCGCCCGACCAAGAAATACCTGGTTCGCGCAGAGCGTCGTCGCCAAAAGCAGACTCGTCACACCAGCTAAAATCAAAGGTAAATAAAACGAAGCGTTCGGGAAGCTAAGTTTTTCCGGACGCTATTCTTTATTGTCCGAAGTATATAAGACCGGCATAACACAGAGGAGAAAAACGGAGCACCAAGCCGTTACACCTGATTACTATCATTAGAGGGGTAAAGAAGATGTCAAGCGAAAGGAACCCTCCAATGTTTTACGACAATCAGGAAGTGACAGTAATTCGTAAGGGTCGCAAGAACACTCGCATCAAGACGACTAGCGGAAAGATTATGTTGGTTGAGACGGCGGCTTTGAAGGTGCAAAAAGTAGTGGCTACTCAGGTACTGAACGGTACCGAGAACCCTTCCCAAAGGGAGCAAAAGCTGCTGCAGAAGATTCGTCAGATGATGAACGAACATGGGCTCCGCCTCTGGAATCTGGCAGTGGACACGCACAAGAAAAGATTTGGATGCTGCTATTACCGCGACCAGAAGATCAGCATCTCAAGGCGTCACATCATGTTGTCTCCCGAAGCAGAGGTCATTGACACGGCACTGCACGAGATTGCTCACGCCCTAGTAGGCCCCAACCACGGACACGACCGAGTGTGGAAGGCGATGTGTGTTAAAGTGGGAGCCCGTCCTCAACGGTGCGGTGAAGTAGACGATCAGTACAACAGCGACGCCCCCTGGACTTTGGAATGTGTTCCCTGTGCAAAGAAATGGTTTCGGTATCGCAGACCTCAAGATTGTGGTTACAGCTGCCCGCGGTGTCGGTCATCACTTAAATGGCAGATGCGGAGGGTCACCGGAGTGGTGATCTAAATTAAAAGCTTACATAAATAAATCTGCGCAACTCAATAACCCTTGAGGATGAAAGTCTTCAAGGGTTATTTTATTGACCAAAGTTGAACTAAAAAGAGGCACCTATGAGATTCGCATCTAAAGAAACAGTCACAGTAATAGCAGCAGACTGCGACAACAGAGAAAAGAACAAGCCCTGGCGCACACCAAACGGACCAAAGAAGTTCTCAGTGTGCACAACAGGGGACAGCGGAAACGCAGTTAAAGTGAACTTTGGCGACCCCAACATGGAGATTAAGCGCGACGACCCAGATCGTCGCAAGAACTTTAGAGCTCGTCACAACTGCGACAACCCTGGACCAAAGAACAAGGCTCGGTACTGGTCATGCAAGTTCTGGAGCAGCAAGCCAGTTTCGGAGTTGATTTCGTCAGGAAAGCTGTCAGCCGCGGAAGAACAGCACTATATGTTTTTCTCGAACCTACATAACATTAGAGACAAGGCAGACGCTTTGCTAGCGATGGACGAGGCAGAATTAGATGCCCGCCTAGCAGATGGTCATGACTGGGCCTGTGATCATATTTCAACATGTCGCGACGACATCGAAGAAGTGTTTAACTGGGCAACATCAAACAGAGATGACTAAAGCTCTGGGGGATAAAGAATGAGAAAGACCCGACGGGGAACAAGCACCAGAAAGGTAATCTCTGGCACGAATCAGAGGATTCCGGACGTTTGCACCGATCCCAGGTCAGACGTCATGGAGACTCTCTATTTGACCCTGAACATTAGTGGGTCAAAGGGCTACGGCATGTTCAACTACGACTCAAATACAGGTGAGTTTCTTACTGAAGGGGATATGGGTCAGAACGTAACCGTTGGTGGTGCAACGTATCGTGTAAGAGTAACCCAGAAAGGTATGCCGGAAAGGTACCAGGTGTTAATTGAGGTATTTGCGGACGGCATATCAAACAACATTCAGTGGACAGGCTTAACAGAATATATTGACGTGGCCTGTGGAGATAGGGACCAAGTACCGATAGCTCCGTTTAGAGCTCAGGGGAGGTTATATTCAGGGTCACTAGGTGGTTCATTTGCAGGTTATTACGAAGTATCATCTAGAATAAGCGAAGTGTTGTTTCCAATGTCTGACAGAAGACCGGGCATACTATAAAGCACTCAGACACAGCGTAGTGATTATGGTACAGTTTGGGGATAATACGAAATATTCAACAAGGCAAACATCATGGCAGTGGACATCGAGAAGCTCCGTGCACAGATTGAATTTCAATATCAACAAGACATAAAGTCTTTGGACAGAGTCAAAGTAATCATTGACTCTAACTACCGCAGACAACAAGAGATGTTACGGGACTTAGAGAAGTCCTTAACAGATGTGAATTTGGAATACATCCCACCTCAGTCTGAAGCAGAAGACTTCACAGCTCCAGAAGACCCAGGTGCCCTAGACATTGAAGAAGAGCCAGCTTTAACAGACGCTGGTCAAGTAGCAGAAACACAATACGTTGAGGAACGGCAAAGGGTTCGTGAGTCTGTAAAGGTACACAATCCTATCGAGGCATCGCTGACCGAGATCCGTGAAACAGTTTCAGAATTAGATCAAGTCTTAAAAGCAGGCCGAGTCTACGGCACACCTTTTACCGCAGCAGAACTAACAGCTTCGCTAGAAAGAATAGGCGAAGAGGTAGAAGTTGGTAGAGTGAAACTTGCAGTTCAACATCTAGTTAAACATGGTGTTTGGGAGAGAATCCAGATTCCGGTGGAAGGTTGTGGCACAGTCACGTACTATCAGGCAGACAACGCTAAAGAGGATATTCGCAGGGCAGTAGCTAAAAGGCGAGCATCTCAAGGAGTTGAAGCTGAGCCAGTAATTCGTCAAAGAACAAGCACAGTTGACCAACCATTGCTAGATTCCGCACCGGTAAAGAGATCAGCGTCGGACCCAGATCAAAAGAAGAGTTCTCAAAGAAAGGAACGGCGATGAAAAGGTCAAAGCACATTTGGTTAGTGGCCATCGTTAAGAACGATGATTTGAAGAACCTTGAGATACACACAGGGGTGTGGTATCCTGAGTGCCCGGAAGGGGCGGAAGCTAAAGCAAAAGAGATTTACGACTACTACCAGGCTAACGGGGAAGAGAAAGATGAGCCTAAGGTAGTGGCTAAAGCTTTGTCGGCTGACGACATCGAACTGGTGGAGTGCGACTTTAAAAAGTACACCGGTGCCGATAGAATGAGTATGGTGGCTCAGATTAAGAGACACCTGCGATACCATGTAAAGTCTATTGGAGTGATTGCTTTAAGGAACTATCCTGGCGGAAAGCTATTCACTAAAGAACTGGAAACTCAAAGCGCTACGCCGATTCTGGAGAAGCTTAAAAACAAATCAGCCAAGCTAACCAACCCCATTATCCACCCTGAAAGGTTCATTCCCCCAGAGGGAGTGTGGCCCGCCGGGGTGGAAAGGGAATGCCCATACTGTGGAGCCGAAGTCCAACTATACGCTCTGCCAAAGCAGTTGCTGCTACCTGAGCCTATTGTAGGACCATTGTGCTCTAAAGCATGTGGCCAGACCTGGAAAGACACTTTGCTGTACGGACCTAAGAAAGACGCTAAGGTGGCAAAGAAAACAACCAAGAAGAGACCTGTAAAGGTATGAAGGTTACGAAAGGCGTAATTTTAGCAGGTGGCACTGGGTCAAGGTTACGCCCCTTGACCCGGGCTCACAATAAACATATGCTGCCAGTGGCCGACGAGTTGATGATCTCGTACCCGGTCAAAACAATGGCAGACGCAGGAATCACCGATATAATGGTGGTGCTTGGCGGCATGCATTGTGAAGTAGCGGTAACCCACCTTGGCGATGGTTCTGACTACGGGGTAAACATCGTATATTCCTTCCAAAAGGAACCTAAAGGCATATCAGACGCTTTGCGTAGAGCGAAAGCTTTTGTAAATACAGATCCTAGCCTGGTGATCTTAGGCGATAACATCTTTGAAGATTCTTTCAAAGACAAAATAAAGGCTCACCCGGACAACGTTGCAGGCATCTTTTTAAAGTCGGTTGATAACCTATCAGATTATGGAGTAGCCCGGGTAAAGTTGGGCACGGTTGAACATATCGTAGAGAAACCTAAAAAACAAGAATGTAACGACGTAACAGATTTTGCAGTAACGGGAGCATACTTGTATCCCGCAGACGTGTTTGATGCGATTGAGACTTTGAAACCTTCCGGAAGAGGTGAACTTGAAGTAACAGACCTGAACGTTTTTTACTTAAAGCAAAAGAGACTCCAAGCGGCGTTTTTGCAGAAACGTTGGTTTGATTGTGGTGCCTCTATACAGCAATACCAGCAAGTTAATGACTCATTGATTCAAGATAGACTAAAGATTTAGTTAACACACATCTAACAATAGCCTATCAGAGTACATATCTTAAAGAGAGAGGTAGCAAGATAACACTTTTTAAATGATGGTGTCCACGGGACAGCCATCACAGGCACAGGGAATATATTTTTTGGTGCAGTATAGATGTTGGTTTACTCAACACGTTAAAAGGGACATTACAGAATGGCGATTCCACGTGTTTCAACAGAAAAAAGACTAGGCGCAATGGCGTACCTCAAGAACCAAAAGATCTTGAGGAACCTGGAAGGAAACGACGATGGATTTGACAAGATCTCTTCAGGGTGCCCACCTCTAGACTTTATGACAGGAATTGGTGGTATTCCTCGTGGCCGTATGATTGAAATGTACGGCAAGGAGTCAACAGGTAAGTGTGTGACAGCGGATACGCTAGTATCGGTAGTAGGGCGTAGTCTTTTGACCATGGGGGAGATAGCCAAGGAGGCAGAATGGGAGAAGGCGTATCACAGCGACCGAAAAGCGGACACCGCGGGAAGATTAAACGTAACAGTGTCTAACGGTTCGGGTGATACCGAAGCAACAGGCATTTACTACCCTGGTGAAATTGACACAGTCACTTTGTACACAGAGTCCGGTCACACACTGCGAGGAGCAGTGAATCATAGGGTGTTGGTGTTAACAGAACAAGGCTATGCACGCTGGACAACATTAACAAACACTCGACCAAACGACGTCTTACTGACGATGGTTTCCAACGGAGTGGAAGGACAAAAGCTGCCACATCCAGGGACGGCCGTACCAACTTTTGACAAAGTGAAACAACACGGAAAAGAATACATGGCTTTGCTAGGAGCCTTGTGTACGATTGAACCGCGGCACGAAGCAAATCACTTTTTGGTGTCGGCGAGATGTCAAGAGGTGGCACTGAAGGACTGGTTGACCAAACTAGGTTACACCAACGCAATCGAAGAAAACCCAAAGTGGTCAAGATTTACGGGTTTGTTAAAGATTGACCCTGTGCTACAACCCCTGGTGGACTTTGCACAGTCTGAAAAGACTTTGCAGATGATTCGCACCTGCCCACTGTGGGCCCAACAAGCATGGGCATCAGGACTTTCTCTAGTGAGAAGTCAATGGACAGGAGAAGATCTAGAGATTGAGCTATCGGTAGAGGAAGCGGCTAGAGTCTTCCAAGCGGTGTGTGAAAATATTGGTGTACGGTGGATGCGATACTCAACTTTAAACACCTTTGGCACCCACCGGATGAAGTTGGCACTAAGATCTAGGTTGGATCAGCAAAACGCAGAAGACAGCCTTTGGAAGAAACTACAGATTCCAATTGCATGGAAGAAACGCTACGCAAGGGAAGAGGCCGAGAATCATGAAAACACACTCAAGACGCTGACCCATGCTCGTAAGATTATGGAAAAGGCAGGCATGGAAGTCAAGGGCATTGAATGGGACGACACCGACAAAGATAACTGCCAGATGATCTTGGAAAAGTGTGTTCAGCACGCTCGCTCCAAGACAGATCACAGGGCGGTAGAGACTTTAATGCTATTGGCAGATCCTAGGATTACAATGGATCGGGCAACAGGAACGGAAAAGTCAGGGAAGACTGAGTGCTACGACCTACACGTCCCAATTGGATCGCACTACTCAGCGAATGGGATTATCTCACACAACTCAACCCTGGCGATGCACTTCTGCCGGAAAGAGCTAGAGTCTCAGCCAGACACCATTGCAGTATACTTTGACTACGAAAGAGCAATGGCTAAGAAGTACGCCCGGTCCTTGGGTTTACTGGAGTTTCCAGACCGGTTTTTCTTACTGGACCCGGATTCTCTAGAAAAAGCCGACGAGATTCTGCGAGGGTTGTATGAAAACGGCACACCACCTTCAATCGTGGTAGTAGACTCCGTTGCTGCAGCAACACCTCAGGATCTCTTTGGTCGAGACATGGAAGATACTGCGCCTATTGCTATTCGTGCACGTAAGTGGGCGGAAATGCTAGAAAAGTGGACCAAGTTTGGTGGTGACTACGGCACTACCTTTTTGTTACTGAACCAGACACGTACTTTTATTGGTACGGACAAGTACGACAAAAAGAAGCGCATTGCCAACGTAGTAGGCACTGAGAAAGAAGAAACGCCAGGCGGTAATGCGGTAAAGTTTTACGCATCGCTAAGAATCCGTCTAGACGTTCAGCGGGTGTTCTGTCAACAAGTGTTCAACGCCATGACTGGTGAGAACGAAGAGATTCCAATTGCCAACGTGGTAAGAGCCTTTGCTATCAAGAACAAGGTGGCTTCACCATACAGGTCAGGCAACTTCTTTATCCAGTTTGGCACAGGCATTGATAACGTTCGGACCATGGTGGACTCTGCATCGTCGCGGGGCTTCGTCAAAAAGAGCGGTGGCACCTTCTCAGTCACCCTACCGGACGGCCAGACAGTCACAGCCAGGGGTGAAGTTGCTTTCATTGATAAGGTAAAGGAAAGCCGTCAGGTTCAAGAAGGGTTGACAAAGCTGCTACAGTGGGACAAGGCTGAAACATTGATGGATCAGTCTCAGGGCACCACGGTGTATAATCCTAATGGTGATGAGGCTAATGGAGCAGACACGGACCGCCTAGCAGTTAATGCGGCCATGAAGAATATCACTCTGGCAATGATTGATGCCCAACCAACCCTGTCACATAAGGCAGCCCAACTTCAGATAATTACGCAGAAGGGCAGCACCTTTACATACACCACAGCAGGTGGAGAGGAGGTGAGATCAAAAGACTTAACAGTCATGGACAAGAAGATCCGCGGAACAGATCGCGAGGCTCTTCAGGCACAAGTAGACGAGATCTACAAAACACTAAAGGAAACGGAGCAGCAGGAAAAGAAGCCCACGCTGAACGAACCGATTCCCGGAGAAAATGAAGATGGAACTTTACCGGAAATCAAGGAAGAATTAGAGTAACAACAAACACTAGCCCTTATTGGAACCTAAATGAATCGTTTTGGTCAACCCGACAGGGAACCCAAACGAGATAGGAAACAAAGGGAAGAAGCCAGACGCAAGTGCCCAATATGTAATCTACGACCTTGCTCGGTGTGTTGCTCCTTGGCGTATTCAAAGGAAGAACTACAAGAAAGGTTTGACCTGCTGATGGACAAGAAACCACCGCACAAGTAATAGATCACCAAGACCAACGAGAGTCTTCTCCGAACTCTATCTCGCCTAAGGCTTAGGGGCGGAAGAGGCTTCTAAGTTGGGGAAACATCGTGCATAAACGATGTTCTCGGCACTCACTGATTATAAGGGTATAAGTCTTAGACAGGCTTATACCCTTATTTTAATTAGCTAGTCATGGATAACCAAGACACGGAGGCCAGGGATGTCTGACAACAACTCTCAAAAGATGCGTACTTGCCTTTCATGCTCTAAACTATTTAATTCAACCCACGCTGGGAACAGAATTTGCCCTAAATGTACAAAGAATAGCAGGTCGAACAGCAAGACGACGCGCCTATTGAAGGAGATATATACACTAGATCCTAATCAACGCGGATAAAGTCATGAAGATCGCAGTATGCGGCTACGGAAGGTGTGGCAAGGACACAACCTGTCAATGGTTGCGTCGGAACACGAATCTGAATTACACCATGTCCACATCAGAAGCTGCTGCAAAAGTCGTTTTTCGTGAGATAGGTCAAAAGTATGCTTACAAGTCTGTAGTAGACTGCTGGCAAGATAGACACAGCCGTAGACCGGAATGGGCAGAGATTATCTGGAAATATAATCAACCAGATGGATTGACTTTATACCGGGACATGATCAACAATGGTCACCAAGTGATTAACGGTATTCGCAAAACAGCAGAACTGCACGAGTGTGTTCGAGCAGGACTGGTTGACCTAACAATTTGGGTAGAGCGTCCAGGTGCGATGGAAGGTAAAGAGTCGTGCCAGATAACACAGTCAGATTGTCATTTAACGTTAATGAACGATGGCAGTTTGGAACAGTTGTTTTCTAAGCTTGACTACATCACTAGAGCTTGGGGCATACTTACTTCAAAGGTTCCCTACTAAGGAAAAGCACCGTGGAAAGAGGCAAGTTTATTGTACTGGAAGGGATTAATGGAGCAGGCAAATCAACCCAAGCTGTTAAGCTTGCGGAAAGATTAAAGGCTGACGGTTTTGAAGTAGTCCAGATATTTGACCCTGGATCATCTGAAGTGGGCATGAAGATTCGGGAAATAGTCAAATACGATTATTTAAAGGAATCGGAAAAGTTACACGTCAACACTCAAATAGCTCTGTACGCAGCAGCAAGAACCCAGACAGCGTACAGCGTGATTTGGCCTGCTATTGAAGCTGGTAAAATAGTAATTGCTGACAGATGGTATCACTCTACCTTAGCATACCAAGGTTATGCTCAAGATGCTGAAATATTAGGTGGGTCGGAAGGCATTATTTCAGTGATGGCCATTTTAACAGGCGGACTGAAGCCTGATCATACAGTAGTTCTTGACGTAGATATTGCTGAAGCACAGAACCGTCGTAAAGTGATGGAGGGGGATAAGGCCGACAGATTTGAAAGTCAAGGAGACGCCTTCCAAAAGTTACTACACCAGGCTTATGTTTTAATAGCGAGCACTCAAGAAAACACAGTATTGATTGATGCTAACAGCAATGATATTGACGTTGTACACACTAAAGTATACCACAGCGTAACCAATGCTATTCACGCAACTTCAATACACTAAGATACCAGCAGATTTTGGAAACGGCGATTTACAGCCAATAATAATTATGGCAGGGGAGTCTACGCTCGGAAGAGTTAGGCTTGTTTTTGTTATGGACCAGTACGACAACATAATAAGTTGCGAAGTAGTTGGTTGGAAAAAGGGAAGACTACAATTAAGACTCTTGAGGTCTAAGTATAGCGGACTTCTACCGTACTGTAACGAGTTTGCATTTGAATGGATCTCAGACTTCTTGGACAACATGCTACACAAGACACTGGAGAACTATGGTACGGATAAAGAAGTAGTGGTGCGTTTGATGAAAGACGTCATTACTAGAGTGGTACCAGATCAAAATAGAGAACTACAATGAGCAAAGACAAAGAAGTAGCCAACACAGCAAAAGAACAAACGGAGACGATTAAGTTTTACGGTCACCTGTCAATGTCAAGCACGGAGCTTGAGAAAAGGCAGATGATCTCATCGTTAAAGGCGTGCCTAAATCGACTGGTGGAAGAGGTAAATGCTAAGCCACCATATAAGATTGAGATGCACGAAGGTGAGCCCACCCAAGCTTTCTTGGACAACGAGTTTCGTAAGCAGCCTCTCGAAGAAGGTGCTCCAGTTGAAGTGGTGTTTGAAGGCCCATACCCAAATGCAGCAAGGTCACTGGTACTTGATGCAAAAGGAGCCATGCTGGAGACGATACTCTTTGCAAGGATTTGTATGTATGTCGGACAGCCCACACTGGTAGAGTTAGCAGAGGTTCACACTCCCGACATGAAATACCCGTCGGATAACTATGTAAAGATGACATACCGTCCTTTGATTCGGGTGCGGGGTGTGGACAAGAAAGAGTTTGACAGCATACTGAAAAGCGTGACTAAAATAGAGCATCCAAGGCTGGGAGCTTTCAATTGAACCATAATCTGTTTTATCAAACAACAAAGGGTTCTGCACTTCGAGTGCTGGGTCCTTTTAACACACCAGGAGCCGAACACACGATTGCTAGCAAAATAGTAGATTTTGCATGGCATTTAGGATGGAAAGTAACATGGCAGCCCTCGGAAGGAATAATAAAACCCGAGATACCTAAGGAAGCTTTAAACGCTAGACCGATGCTTTGTAGTCTCATTGACACAGAAGATGCGATCACACTTTCGATAAGAACAGTACCCACACACGTGAAAGGACAACACTGGCACTTTACAACAAGTGACTGGGTTGGGGATGTGGAACAATACAAAGGGATAGACAAAATACTAACTCCATCAGAATGGTCAAAGGAAGAACTACAGAACCGCGGTCTAACAAACGTACACACGATAAAAATGGGGGTTGACTCAAAAGATTGGTATCCGGGCAAGGTACCCGCCCAATTTAGACTACGTCAAGGACTAACACCGCTCTTTAAGCACATGCCTGGAAGGAAAAGACAGAAACAAAACGTGGACATGGTAGGGTCCAACGTATTCATATTCTTCATGATGGGTCAAATGCAGCAACGCAAAGGCATTGAAAATGCGATTAAAAGCTACGCAGCGGCATTTGAAGGTAAGAAGAACGTACTACTTTGGGTCCATGGTAAAGCAACAGACGGGGGTAACTACCCCGCAATAATGGAAGAGCTAGCATCCGGCTTGGGTGACGCTGCACCTCCAATGCTTTGGACGCACAGAACAATCTCGCAAGTAAGGACCCGTGAGCTCCTGGCGAGAGTAAATTGTTACCTATCCCCACACCACTCAGAAGCTTTTGGACTAATGCCATTACAGGCAATGGCCTGTGGAACACCGTCGATCATAACAGACTATGCCGGACCAAAAGAATACGCAGAGGAAGACACCTGTTATTTAATACCCGCGGAAGAAGAAACACATGACGGCCAAAGGTGGGCGAAATATAAACAAGACGATTTAATTGACACCATGAGAGATGTGGTGTCACGCCCAATGCTAAAAGAGATAAAAGCTGAAGGTGGTTTAAGAACAGCCCACCAATACACATGGCAAAACACAATAAATGGTTTGCGTGACTTGTCTGTGGAGCCCCTAAGTCTAAGAATACAACAAAGGTGGCCAGGTTTACTGTCGATTTTGGTTCCAGTAAGAAACGGAGCTTTCGATTTAACAAGGTTCTTGACATCGTTAAATAACAACCACCCTGGAGTGGAATACGAGTTGATAATTTGGAACGATGGCTCAGATGATGAAACAGAAGACATGCTTAGGAAATGGAGCAACTCTGACATAACACTTAAAGTGTCTTCAGAACCGGAAGGATGTGCTGCGACTAGGAACAAGCTTTGGTCAGAGGCAAACGGTGAATGGTTATTTCAGTGTGACATTGACATAGAGTTTATAGAGCCAAACTGGGGAAGGGATTTAATTCGAGCGTACCAACAAGATCCAGCAACAGGGATGGTCGGCCCCTTATTGATAACAGTGGAAAACACAGTGTTTGCTGCAGGTGGCAAAAAGATAAAAGACAAAGATTTTACAGAAGAAGGCCGGTTTGCCAAGGCTCCAGTCAACAGCGCAGGGCCAAATACCCCAACAGAGCCAGAATACATACCAGGTGCAGCGCAGTTAATACACTACACAACACTAAACAAAGTGGGTGGTATGGACGAAGAATACAAACCAACGGGGTTTGAAGATGTTGATTACAGCTACGCTGTAAGGGCGTTTGGTTTTAGGTTGAAACTGGTACCGAACGTTCGGATCATTCATCATGAGGGGTCTTTTAGACAGAAGTTTGATGACAACTACAACCAAAACAGGGAACGTTTGATTGCAACGTGGTTACAACATTGAGGTAAGCATGATTCAACAGGAAATACAAGAGATCAACGAACAGACAATCGTTGAAGCTCTAGATATGATTGCAACAAACCCAATTGGTGCCGCCGAGAGGTTGGACAAGATTGGGGACTATATTAAGAATCTTGCCACACAAATTCGTGAGCAAGCTGCCCAGGAACATAATCCCTGGCAGGTGAGCGGATCGATGGGAGATAGGGTTAGAATTCAAGTACTTGGCCCGGATGGTCATGTCAAAAGAGAAGCTGATACGGATGTGCAACGTGGTCTTTAACACCATTGGGTGATCGTGGTAAAGTAGACCAGATTACAAAACCAGGAAATACCCCCAGTTTGGAGACGTAAGAATGAACAGATCAATCCTAAGCGGTCTAACCAGGAAGGGCCGGTTTTCAGCCCCAGTGAACCCTCAGGACACTTCCCCAGTGGCAGCTCGTAACAGAGTGACCCTGGAGGTGGTTCGTCGTGGTCGTTCCAAGGCGAGAGTGGTCCACGAGGGCAACATCCTGGTGACCAACGGGTTGAGCCGCCTGGCTCAGCTGCTGGTGACCGGTGGCGAAGCATCCACACAATGGGTGAACGCCATGCAGATCGGTACCTCCAGCACTGCTGAGTCTTCGACTCAGACCGCTCTGGGTGCTTCGACTGCGATCGTGCACCTGTCCCAGGCTTCGATGTCAAAGTCAGATGCTTCTCCTCGTACCTCACGTTGGTACTCCACCTTTGTGTCCAGCAACCCCGCTGGTGCAGCTTCGATCAACGAAGTGGGTCTGTTCTTCACCACCACAGCGGCAACCACAATGATTGCTCGCTCGATGCTGGGTACCGACTCGGTGAACAAGGGTGCTTCTGACCAGATCAACATTAGCTACGACGTAGTGTTCACCACTGCGTAAGTTGTGAAAAATACAATTAACCCAACTAAAAAGGTTCTCCAGAAATGGAGAACCTTTTCTTTTATACCAACATTTGGATAGCGCAGGATATTGTAGGTATTTCATCAAAGTACACACCATTGTGGTACCTTGATTGTGGTACCTTGATTGTGGTACCTCAACAGGAACTCTACGCGATAGACCCGGAGCAAAGGAAAGGCCACAATGACAGCATCTTTACCCTCCATGTACCACCAAACCAAGATTGGCATCGCGATATGCACACCAATCCCAATGGTGAAAAATAAAGAAGGGCAATTTGTTTTAGAGAACATAAGTCCGTTGTGGCATCGTAAAAGAGTTTCACTACAAGTCCCAACAAACTACAATCAAATTGAGCTATTTATTGACGGTTTGGAAGTGGGTGATGCTCGAACCAGAGCAGCGGAAAGAATTTTAGAGCACGACCCGATCCCGGAATTCCTTTTCTTTTTGGACTATGACGTTCTACCTGAATACGACGCTATCGTAAAGCTGTTGTATCGTGCTCAAACGCAGCCAGACTACGACATTTATTGCGGGGTGTACTGCTCAAAGTCAGACGTTATGCCCGAACCCCTGGTTTATTCTGGTAATGGTGGTGGACCGTACTGGGACTGGGCGGTTGGAGACATTCTAACCACTGATCAAAATGGCATTACATCGTGCCATATGGGATTAACATTAATCAGAACGTCGCTCTTTAAGAAGTTGACAAACACAGAAGAAAAGCCTTACTTCTTGTCTCCGTCTTCGGCTTACATGGAGGGTCAGTTTCTTCGTACAGCTAGGGGAACAGAAGACATCTACTTCTGCACACGAGCGATTCAGGAAGCTAACGCTAAGATCCTGGTAGACACGTCAGTAATGGCAGGCCACATCGTACCTTCAACAGGTAAGATTTATGGACTGCTACCAGACTCTCCGCCGGTACTTCGGGCAAAGTGGAGAGATGGAGCGCCTAAGGACGACACAGGCAAGCCTCAAAAGAAGGCGATTGATCTGGGTGCCGCGGCAGACGACACTCCAGGTGCTCAATTTGAGCGTCGTAAGTGGCCGGGTTATGTGACTGAGACAGTAGACGCGCGCAAAGGTCTAGGTATTGACTACGTGCAGGATCTGCGTCAGTTGAACTTTCCCGACGAATGCTATGATCTGACAGCATCCAGGCACACCCTGGAGCACATTCCTCGCTGGGAACAAGAAAGAGTATGGTCTGAGATTTTTCGCATCACCAAGTGTGGCGGATTAACAGAACACATTGTTCCGAACGTGGAATGGGCAGCCCAGAAGATCTGCATGGGTGACTACGACTACCACACAATGAACGTATTGTATGGGTCGCAGGAAGCTGCAGGCTATGATCGCATTTGGAACACCCATTTCTTTGGTTACACTCCCCAGGTACTTCAAGCTTTGGCAGAACAAGCAGGGTTTGTGGACGTGCGGGTGGAGCACTACAAGTCTCGTCCTGAATTAGGCTATCACATGGTGGTACACGGGCGTAAACCCACCAAGAAAGAGCTTCAGGTCAAGAGGAAACAAACAGAGGTAGAGTTTCCAACAGAAAAGAGGATCAAGGAGCTAACGGAAAAAGGAGCTAAACCGGAATTAAAGGCGGTTTTGGCTAAAGAAAAGAAGAAATCATAGCCAAACAATTTGTAACTTTTAGGTTCGATGCTCCAGGATATTAAAATGGCGTAGCTTAAAAGTAACAACCAATAGGCACTCAGATGACGCCATTGATCTAAAATTGGATCAATGGCGTTCTTATCATTACCTAATGGTGAATCATGGCGCTCAGGTACAACGACAGGGTCAAAGAAACATCTACCAGCACCGGCACAGGGGACTTTACCCTTGACGGTGCTGTTAGCGGTTTTCAAAGTTTTGCCGCCGGAATTGACTTCACCCATAGCTTTCACTATTCAATAGTTCATCGCACGGCGGAGGAATGGGAGGTAGGACTAGGAACTCTTGATGAATATGGCTCAACACTAACTCGCGCTAGCGTCCAGTCATCTTCTAACTCCAATGCTGCTGTAACATTTTCGGCCGGAACTAAAGATGTCTTTGTTACCATACCGGCCGCAATAATTCCAACTGGAGATTTGGTAGCTGGCGGAAGGCTTACATTAGCATCGGGTCAGCCATATCAATTGTCTGTAACCAGCGGTTCGGTTTTATATTACACGCCGGCTATTTCTTCTATTGTCTATCTATGGACAGGTAATTACTGGACACCGTACAAGGTTGTTAGTGATTTTTCTTTAAACACATATAGCGCATCGTTGTCATACGACAGCATTTACGATATTTCAATTGATTGGAATGGTGGCACGCCCCAGTTAGTTGCAACTATTTGGTATTCATTTGGTGCAGGAACTTCGGCTAGGTCAACTGCATTGGCGTATCAAGATCAGATACCAATGATTGGCAACAATCGGTACATCGGGACGATCTTAACCGATGGGACTGGTTTTTTTGTGGATAGCCAGTCAACTCGTTATGTTTGGAATGCGTACAATCGTGCATCTAGATATTTAGGAGTGACAGATGGCACGGCAAGCTGGACATACAACAGCACAACTTATCGGAACGCAAGGGGGCAATCCACAAATAGAGTGTCGTTTGTTGTCGGCATTGATTATGCCTCAATGTGCCATCTATTTCTACATGCCGCATCGGCTCACGCAACTGCAGGTCAAGGTGGTATTAGCGCCTTAGGTTTAAATTCAACAAGCTATGCGGGTTTTACGCTGGGATATAATACGGCTGCATTTACGCCATCTCAGGTGGCAAATCAGCAAACATTTGGCAAGGCCGAAATGATTGGACATCCGGTTGCTGGATATAATTATGTCCAATGGGTAGAAAGAATTATTAGCACGGGTACGGCCACTTTTTACGGATCGACCGACAGGGTTGGCATTCAGGGGTGGATTGAATGTTGAGTGACCTTGATGCTGCCGTCAGAAAAGTATGCCCAATAGAGGGTGTGTATCAGACTATGGAGGGTGATTACGGAGTTATTTTTTCTAGTGAGGCGACAGGGGAACAAAAAAAGGCGGCGTTTGCAATTCTTATTTCATGGGTGGACCCACCACAACCAAGATTGGTTTGGGCGCTTGATTTCTTGGATCGGTTTCCAGAGCCAGTTCAGTTGGCTGTCGTGGCTGCGGCGCAAAGCAATCCAGTCATCCGTCTGTGGTATGATAGGCTTCTGGCAAATGGTAGTGTCGATCTTAATAACGACAGGCTTCGCGCCGGATTGTATGCGATGCGTGACGCAGGATTATTGACGCAGGAGATGATCGACGCGGCGCTGGCGTAGGTGACTTATGCTAGGCCATTCTTCCATATCAGAAGCACCTTTAGGATCTACAGCAGGATCTACAGCAGGGTCTTCAACTACCTTTAACTTGTCAATTGTTAGCTTAGTTGCTGCGCAGTCAGTTTACTCTAACGCTAGGACCTTTTTAAGGAAACCAGCGACACTTGTAGGACTACAAACGTCAGTCAAAAGAACAGCAACCGTTAAAAGGTTAAGGGCTCAGAATTTAGCGCTGTCAACGACGGTGGCACGCCAGATAGCAGCCTTGACAGTTTACAGCAAAACAGTGGTGAATAACCTGGGTGGTCAAACAAACACCGCAAGAAACTTAAATGCTAGCAGAATAAAAGCAACGAACACCGGAGCTTTTACAGCCGCGGTAAGAAACGCACAGTTTCTACGCAAAAGCGCAATGAACACAGGTTTAGTGACCAGCCAGTTTAGAATTGGACAATACTACAGGGCATCAACGCAAAACACAGGCCTATCAACGGTTAGAAAAAACGGCAGCTTTACAACATCTGGTTTGATCTTAAACCTGGATGCGGGCAATGCATCCTCATATCCTGGTTCAGGAACTACATGGTATGATCTAAGCGGGAACAGCAACAACTTCACAATTGAGGGAACACTAACTTTTTCCTCCTTAACAGGTTTTTCAGGATTCAACAGTACAACGAGAATCTACAGAAGTAGCTTTCCAACAAATTTGAAAACATCACAAGGTGGTAACGGATGCACAACAATTGTTTGGGCTAAAAATAACGGAGTGTCAGGTAAGTGGCAAAAGCTGATTGGTAACGGAGACGAACAAAACTACATTGATATATACTTACGCCTTGACAACGGAAAATACTGGTCAGAAGACGGGTCATCTCTTTTTGTAAACGATAATCAATCATATGGCCAGAACGTGTTCTACGGAGGAACAGGTGACTGGATAATGTTTGGGTCAACAAACTCAAACGGCGGCACAACAACAAACCCAACAGACGCCTTTGGCATTGGTATGGAGGGTGATCTAGCTAACGATTACCCATGGAACGGTAACATTGCAGTAGTGTTGATATACAATAGGGTTTTATCAGGTACTGAAATAGTCAACATTTACAACTACTATGCACCACGCTTTTACGCAATTGCTGGTGTTTATGCTATCAGTAAGTCAAGCAACCTGGGGTTGAGCACTTCCTTTGTAAGATACAACCCTGTTGCATACAGAACAGCGAACCAAAATCTAGCACTACAGTCGTCCTATGTGCGTCAGGTAAACTACGCACGCAAAGACACAGAAGTGGTAGGTCTGCAAACACTAACAAGAAGAACAGCAAACGCAAATCGTGCAGATAACGACATTGCCGGCCTGTCGAGTTCCTATGCTAAGGTACTAACAGCAAATAAACTGCGTCAAGACAATGCGGGCCTGCAAACGCAGTTTACGCGTTTAGCAAACGCTTTAAGATTACAACAAAACAACACAGGTCTGCAAACACTAACAAGAAGAACAGCAAACGCAAATCGTGCAGATAACGACATTGCCGGCCTGTCGAGTTCCTATGCTAAGGTACTAACAGCAAATAAACTGCGTCAAGACAATGCGGGCCTGCAAACGCAGTTTACGCGTTTAGCAAACGCT
>OGVY01000029.1_pt1 | contig 22469 bp, 25 predicted proteins | sample 1575871 | NCBI WGS metagenome assembly OGVY01 (sample SAMN07581536, study PRJEB24739) | freshwater metagenome
GTTTCCCAGTCACGATAAGGCAAGCAGCTTCTATGACAAAAGAAGCGGCCACTCGTTGCAATATGCCTTACGTTTCTGAACGGTGGTTGGGCGGCACATTGACCAATTTTTCGACTATTCGAAGAGGTTGTGAAAAGCTTGATGAAATGGATCGCTTAAGAGTGGATGGAACTTACGACCTTCTGAAAAAGAAGGAGCGAGTTGTTTTTGATAGAAAACAGATGAAGTTAGATTCCAGTCTCGGGGGGATTCGGCAAATGCGACAACTTCCTGCGGCTCTTTTTGTCATTGATCCCATGACGGAAGAAATAGCAGTACGGGAAGCCAATCGTTTAGGAATTCCAGTGGTCGCTTTGGTAGATACCAACTGTGATCCTGATAGAGTTGATTTCGTGATTCCTGGGAATGACGACGCCATTAAGTCTGTCACCCTCTTTGTTAATTTAATGGCAGATGCTTGCTTAGAGGGAGCCGCCATTTATGAACAAAAAGCGAGAGTGGCTCAAGGGCAAGCTGCAGAAGCTCCGGCACAGGCTGCTCCAGCTGCTGTAGAACCTGAAAAAGTGGCAGCCGGTCCCGTAGTTGAAAAAGTCAGAAGACCTAAACTTCTCAATATTCCCACAGAAATTGACTATCGAGACGAAAGTCTTCTCGAAGAGGAGGAAGTTGCAGAAACTCCCGCCGCTGAAGAGAGTGGAGAGAACGAGCCAAGTAATTAAGGGAGGTTTCTGTGACCGAAGCTAATTTAGTAAAAGAATTACGTGAAAAAACGGGTGCGGGCTTTATGGACTGCAAAAAAGCCCTAGCCGAAACTGGGAATGACATTGAGAAAGCTATGACTTTCTTGAGAGAGAAGGGATTAGCTGCGGCTGCCAAGAAAGCCGGTCGCGCGGCCAACGAAGGCCGAATTCAATCCTACATTCACGGGGAAGGCAAAATTGGAGTTCTCGTAGAAGTCAATTGTGAGACAGATTTTGTTGCCAGAACTGATGAATTTCAAAACTTAGTTCGAGATGTGGCTATGCACATTGCTGCTGCTGCTCCTCGATACCTCGATAAAAACCATGTTCCCGAGGCAGATTTAGAAAAAGAAAAGGGTATTTTTCGGGTTCAAGCAGAAGAGTCGGGAAAAAAAGGACCCGTAGTGGAGAAGATCGTTGAGGGAAAAATAGGTAAGTTTTATGAAGAAAACTGCTTAGTTCATCAAAAGTTTGTAAAAAATCCCGATCTGACTATCGAGGCCCTTCTCAAAAATGCGATTGCTAAGTTAGGGGAAAACATGGCCATTAAGAGGTTTGTTCGATTTCAGTTGGGAGAAACATCCGCTGCTCCTAAAGATGCCTGTGCCGTATGAGTGCCTCTGTAAAGCCTAGGTACCAAAGAGTTCTTCTGAAACTGAGTGGAGAAGCTCTTGCTGGAGATAAGGCTTTCGGTATTAGTCCAGAAGTTATTGACAGAATTGCCAAAGAAATTGTCTCTGTCCACGAACTGGGTGTTCAAATTGCTGTTGTGATTGGCGGTGGCAATATTTTTAGAGGGATTGCTGGCACTGCTCAGGGGATGGATCGGGCTACCAGCGATTACATGGGGATGTTGGCGACTGTTCTCAACAGCCTCGCTCTTCAGGATTGTTTAGAAAAACTCAACATCTTTACCAGAGTCCTCTCGGCCATTGAAATGCATGAGCTTTGTGAGCCTTACATTCGTCGACGGGCTGTCAGACACTTGGAAAAACACCGGGTCGTTATCTTTGCAGCAGGGACGGGAAATCCGTATTTTACTACAGACACTGCTGCAAGCTTAAGAGCCATGGAAGTCAACGCAGATGTCATCATGAAAGCCACTAAAGTGGACGGTGTTTTTGATTCAGATCCTGTAACCAACCCTAAAGCGAAATTGTTTAAAACCCTAGATTATCTAGATGTTTTGAAGAACAATTTGAAAGTAATGGACTCAACTGCCATCTCCCTTTGTATGGATAACGATCTCCCTCTTTTGGTTTTTAATTTGAATCATCCTGGAAACTTTAAAAGAGTTGTGATGGGCGAGGATATTGGAACCATTGTTCGGAGGCAAAAATGAACCCACAAATGAGCGAAATGAAAAAGCACATGGAAAAAGCCGTAGAGCACTTACGAACTGAACTCTCCAAACTCCGAGTGGGGCGTGCTTCTGCCACCATGGTCGATGGGGTAAGAGTTGATGTTTATGGAAGTCAAATGTCTTTAAAAGAAGTAGCTGCTCTTGCGACTCCAGATGCTAAAACTATTACCATTCAACCTTGGGATCGAAGCCTTTTTGGAGAAATTGAAAAAGCCATTTTGGCGGCCAATCTTGGACTCACTCCAATGAATGATGGAAAAATCATTCGAATTAACATGCCACCCATCACAAAAGAGAGAAGAAAGGACTTTGTAAAACAAATCAGTAAAGAGGGTGAAGCTGCAAAAGTAGCAGTGAGAAATATTCGGCGAGATTCAATGGATGCGCTTAAAAAAAATAAAGATCTTTCTGAAGACGATCAAAGACGAACTCAGGAAGATATTCAAAAACTCACCGATCAGTTCATTGGCGAAGTAGATAAGACTGTTGAGTCAAAGACCAAAGAGGTCATGACAGTTTAATCATGAAACCCTCCTCAAAGATTCCACGCCATATTGCAATTATTATGGATGGGAATGGCCGGTGGGCAAATGAAAGAGGTTTGCCCAGAACTCGGGGACACGAAGAAGGGGCGCTTCGTGTGGATGATATCGTTACCGAGTGCTGTAACTTAGGCGTTGAGTTCCTAACCCTTTACACTTTTTCCACCGAAAATTGGTTTCGTCCAATACGCGAAGTGAATATGCTCATGCGGCTTTTGGTCAGCCACTTGCAGAGCATGGACCAGAAGCTGAAAAAAAACAGAATTACTCTCTCTGCCCAAGGGACGTTATCCCGACTTCCTTTCTTTGTTCGTAAAGAGCTCAATCGAGTGATCGAATTTACAGCCGATCCTAAACCCAAAATGCAACTTAGCTTAGCGCTTTCTTATGGGGGACGTCAGGAAATTATAGATGCCGTGAGAAAAATTGCTCTTCAAGTGAAAGAGGAGGGGCTTCAAATAAAGTCTATTGATGAGAGATTCTTTCAAAAGAACCTCTATCACCCGCACTTTCCAGATCCTGATCTCTTAATTAGAACGGGTGGGGAATCTCGGATTAGCAATTTTTTGCTTTGGCAAAATGCCTATAGTGAAGTTTATGTTGACCAAGCATTGTGGCCAGATTTTCGGGAAAAAAATCTTCATGAAGCTGTTAAGGATTTTGCTTCTAGAAATAGACGTTTTGGAAAGACTCAAACCCAAATTGATCGTTCGAAAAAATCAGGGATTCGGGAGATGAATTTGTGAAAACCAGAATTCTCACTGGGGTGCCGGCAGCTCTAGCTTTATTGGCTTTGATTTTGTGGGGCCCCAATGGGCTTTTAAGATCGGTTACGATTGTATTTTCGGCTCTTGCTTATTGGGAATTTGATTCTTTGATGTTTCATCGAAAATCCCTTTTTCGAAAGGGCTTTGTAGCCACTTTATTGGGGATCCAAATCTTCCTCCTAGGGTTTGATAGTGTTCTGGCTTTTCATTTCTGGATTCTTTCAACAGTGCTCCTCCTTATGGGAGGTGTTTTAGGTGAAGCTCGCAAGGGTCATTTTCAGAATGCCATTCAAGAGACTTCTACTCAATGGTTGGGATTTGGCTATGTTTCGCTCCTGTTTGGCTTTTTATACAATATTGTCTCTTGGCCCCAAATGGGTCGCCACTACTTGCTTTTTCTCTTTCTTTTAGTTTTTTTGGGGGACACAGCTGCTTATTTTGTAGGAACCAAATTTGGAAAACGGAAACTAGCATCTGAAATCAGTCCTAAAAAAACCATTGAAGGGGCTTCAGGGGCTATTCTCATTTGTGTGATTACCGCTGTTGCGTGGTGTATTTTCCTTCTCCCTGGAGGTCTTTCTTCTCCTGATGCTTGGAAACTCATTGCCTTTGCTCCTTTTTTAAGTGTTTTGGCTCAGCTGGGGGATTTATTCGAATCCGTTTTGAAAAGAAGCCAGTCTCAAAAAGATTCAGGGGCTTTTTTACCCGGACATGGCGGAATTTTAGACCGAATAGATGGGCTGGTTTTTAGTAGTCCTATTTTTTATCTCTTTATTTATTTTTTTCTTGAGGACTTTTAAGATTTGAATCCAAAAAGAAAAATTTGTGTTTTGGGCTCTACGGGGACAATTGGTACTTTCACCCTCGAATTAGTTAGGCAATTTCCGGAGAAATTTCAGGTTCTTAGTTTGAGCGCGGGTAAGAATTTAGGCAAGCTCGTGGAGCAGATTAGAGAGTTTCAACCGGAAGCTGTTAGCGTTTTGGAGTCTCAAGACGCAGAGTTTTTGGAAAAAGAATTTCCGAAGCTTGAAGTAGGTTTTGGGGAGAGGGGTGTCCAAGCCTGTATTGACGTTGAGGGGATCCATACCGTTGTGGTTGGAATAGTTGGATTTGCTGGCCTTAGGCCCACGCTTCACGCCATTCGAAGTGGGAAGTGTATTGGCTTAGCCAACAAAGAAACTCTCGTGACTGCTGGGAGTCTCTTGCAAGAGGAAATTCAAAAAGGTCAAAGTGTGGTTGTTCCAGTAGATAGTGAACACAATGCTCTCTTTCAGCTTCTTAAAGGAGTCAGTCTGAACGAGGTTGAATCAGTAGTTTTGACTGCAAGCGGAGGCCCTTTTTTTCGCAAACCAGATCTGGATCTTTCACAAGTAACACCTGAAATAGCAGTGGCTCATCCCAATTGGAAAATGGGGCCAAAGATCTCTGTGGATTCAGCGACTCTAATGAATAAGGGACTTGAACTCATAGAGGCCCACTACTTGTTTGGGTTTTCAGAAAGTAAAATTGAAGTCTGGGTCCATCCTCAAAGTATTGTTCATGGTGCGATTTGGCTTAAGGACAATACTTCACTTGCCCAATTATCCCTTCCTGACATGAAGTCGGCGATTGGGTATGCTCTTTCTTATCCTGAGAGGTTAGTCCAACCCATTCCAAAGCTCTCTTTCTCCCAAATGGCTCAACTAGACTTTCTTGAGCCAGATACTAAACGGTTTCCTTGCTTGGATTTAGCGCGGAAAGCTTTAAAAATGGGGCAAAGCCATGTCATAGCCCTCAATGCTGCAAATGAATTAGCTGTTGCTGCTTTTTTGAATAGCGAAATAAAGTTTACTCAAATTCCAGAAGTTATTGACGCTACCCTGCAAAGCTTTTCTGGCGCGACTGTTCGAGCTCTTGACGATGTATTTGATGTGGACACAAAAGCTCGAGAAATCACTCTGAGACTTCTCTCCCGAGCCCCACAGCTTTAGCACTTACTCAGAAGTTGTAGGGCTACTAAAAATCTAATATGATTAAGAAAATTTTGGAGGGTGCGTGTTAACTTCCGTTGTTGGAATGGTCGTTTTACTGGGTGGACTCATTTTCTTTCATGAGATGGGCCATTATTTGGTCGCTAAATTTTTTAAGGTCAAAGTAGAAACTTTCTCTCTGGGCTTTGGGAAAAAGATTTTCAAAAAAACTTGGGGAGAAACCGAATATTGTCTTTCGCTGATTCCTTTAGGCGGATACGTGAAATTAATGGGAGATGATCCCTATAAGCCTGTTGCACCCGAGGAGTCTGCGAGAGCTTTTTCCACTCAGGCCCTGTATAAGCGTTTTGCCATTGTTGCTGCTGGGCCAATAGCAAATTTACTTTTAGCTTACGTTCTTTTTATGGTGGTTTTTTGGGTGGGGCAGCCCCAAGTTTCTACTAAAGTGGGTTCGGTACAAACAGGAACACCTGCTTGGGAGGCAGGGATTCGTGAGGGGGATAAAATTATAGCGCTCAACTCTGATTCTGTCAGAACCTGGCAAGAATTAGAGAATTGGGCCAAAACTCGTGAGGGCCAAAAAGTAGAAGTAACGCTTGAGCGCCAACAAAACTCTTTCAAATTGATTGTCCCCATCTCTAAGGTCCAAGCCAAAAACGCCTATGGAGAAGAGGAGACTGTGGGAGGGTTCAAAGGACTCAGTCCGAATCCGATTGCGTCTGTTATTGGAATTTCCAATCCCAAAACAGGTGCCTACCAGTCGGGCTTAAGAACGGGCGACTTCATTACGAAGGTGGGGAGTCAGAAAATTACTTCTTACGAAGAACTTAAATATGAGCTCAATAAACAATGGAAACCCTCTCACTCCTTAGTACTGAATTACGAACGGCTATCTGAAGGTTCGAAAAAGGCCGTCGAGTCCTCGGTGACTCTCTCTTATCCCACTCAAAGAGCAGGTGATTTTACAGCTCATTTTGGGGTTTACCCTTCTGAAACCTTTGTTCGACAAGTATCTAAGGAAAGTCCTGCAGAAAAAGGCGGACTCAAAGTTGGGGATCGAGTAGTTCAAATTGGCAGCGAAAAAATCCTTCATTTTGATGGAATCGTTGAATTAGTGCAGTCGTACGGAGCAAAAAATGAAGCTGTTCCATTGCAAGTGGAGCGAGAAGGGCAATTAGTGAGCCTTTTCATAAAACCTCTGGAAACCACTCAAGAAGATCCTCTGACTCATCAGACTTACAAAAAGTTCATGATTGGGTTTGCACCCAATCTTGTTTATCAAGAGCCTGAATTTACTTCCATTCAAGTAAGAAATTTTTCTTTAATTGCTAAAGCGATTGGGGAAACAAATGAGCTTGCTAGAAAAATGATAGTAAGTATTTTCAAACTCGCAACGGGTGGAATTTCAGTAAAAAATTTGGGGGGGCCCGTTCTGATTGCAACGGTGGCCGGTAAAAGCTTAGATGCTGGGGTCATTCCATTTCTTCAAATGATGGCGCTGATCAGTATTAATCTGTTTCTTTTAAACTTATTCCCAGTACCCGTTTTAGATGGGGGCCATCTCCTGTTTTTTACAGTTGAAGCAATCAAGGGGAAACCGGTGACAGTAAGAACCATGGAAATAGCCAATCAAATTGGAATGGTTTTCATTCTCACTCTCGTTGTGTTAACTTTATTTAACGACATCTCAAGGATCATACTTCATTGAAAAAAACATTCGTCTTAGATACTAGTGTTATTCTCTACGACCCCCACTGTATTTATAAATTTGAAGATAACGCCGTTGTGGTTCCCATCACCGTGCTCGAAGAAATGGATCGTTTCAAGAAGGACTTAACCGAAATAGGAAGAAATGCCCGGCACTTCTCCAGAAATTTGGATGAAATTCGAAAAAAAGGTTCTCTCACTAATGGTGTAGAAATAGGAAAAAAGGGACTCCTCATTGTAGACTTGTTTCGAGATGCTGAAAAATATCTTCCCTCGGACATGTCTCATGAGAAAAACGATCATAGGATTTTGGCTGTTGCACTTAAGTTTCGACAGGAAAAAGCGAACACATCAGTAGTTTTTGTAACAAAAGATGTGAATCTGAGAGTCAAAGCAGATGCTCTGGGGATCAACTCAGTTGATTACGAACCTTCCAGAGTGAGTATTGACGAGCTCTATGGCGGGATTATCTCCATGGATGTTCCCTCAGATGTCGTGGATAAATTTTTAATAGATAAACGGCTTCCGGTACATCAGCAGGAGCTTTTTCCAAATACCTATGTCATTCTTCGAGACCAGAAAGATCCCGAGCATCATGCTACTGCCAGATACATGGATGATGTGAAGGAGCTTGTTCCCCTCAAGACTCCTCCTCAAGGTATTTGGGGAGTTAAACCGAGAAATGCTGAGCAAGCCTGTATTATGGATGCGCTTTTAGATGACGAGCTCTCTTTGGTTAGCCTCGTAGGAAAAGCAGGAACTGGAAAAACTTTAATGGCACTGGCCTGTGGGCTTCAAAAAACTATCGATGATGGCAAATATCAAAAACTTTTAGTTTCAAGACCTATTTTTCCGCTTGGAAAAGACATTGGATATTTGCCGGGAGAGGTTGAAGAAAAGCTAAATCCGTGGATGCAACCCATTTTCGATAATATAGATTATATTGTTTCTTTCAGTGCAGGTGAAAAACCTCAAAAAAGACCCAATCGAAGAGCTTGGCAAGAGCTCATTAATCAAGGAATGCTTCAAATTGAGCCGCTGACTTATATTCGGGGAAGAAGTCTTGCATATCAGTATCTAATTGTAGATGAATCTCAGAATTTGACCCCCCATGAAATCAAAACAATTATTACTCGAGCTGGTGAGGGTACCAAAGTGGTTCTGACTGGAGACTGTTATCAAATTGATAATCCCTACATTGATTCCTCCAACAACGGTCTGACCTATGTAGTAGAGCGTTTTAAAAGAGAAAAGATTTCAGGTCACGTCACTTTGACCAAAGGGGAGCGTTCGGAACTTGCCGAAATTGCAACAAACCTTCTTTAGTTTTAGGCGCGACGCATTAATTGACATATATATATGGTCATGTATTGTTTTGGAGTCACTTAGATTTCAATAGGTTATAAAATTATGGATCGAAAGAAAATCTCCACGACAGTTTACATCACTCAAGATCAAAACAGTCTTCTAAAGCTCTTGAATCAAAAAACCAAAGTGCCCATTGCTGAATACATCAGAGAGGGAATTGATTTGGTTTTAGAAAAGCACAAACAGGTTTTACCTGGGCAACTTTCTTTACTTCAAGAAGAGGATGCAAAAAAAGATCCTCGCCAGTCTAAATTCTTAGACAATTAATAGGGTTTTTTGTGTGACCGACCCAAAACTCATCCGCAACTTTAGTATCATTGCCCACATCGATCATGGAAAGTCCACGCTAGCAGATCGTATCTTGGAAGTGACTGGCGCTCTTACACAACGAGAAATGCGTGACCAGTTCATGGATAAAATGGACATTGAGCGGGAAAGAGGCATCACAATTAAAGCCCAAACTGCGCGTCTTAATTTCACTGCAAGAGATGGTAAGGATTATGTCCTGAATCTTATCGATACTCCGGGCCACGTGGATTTTGTATATGAAGTTTCAAGAAGTTTAGCAGCGTGTGAAGGTGCCATTTTGGTTGTGGATGCTTCCCAAGGCGTTGAAGCACAAACTTTAGCGAATGTTTATTTGGCGCTTGATAATAATCTAGAAATTGTCCCGGTTCTAAACAAAATAGATCTTCCTGGTGCAGATGTTGATAACGCAAAAAAGGAAATCGAAGATATTATTGGTATTCCCACTGAACATGCAGTTCCTATTAGTGCAAAAGAAGGAATTAACATTGCAGAAGTGTTGGAAAAAGTAGTGGAGCTCATTCCTCCTCCAAAAGGAGAAGCTAAAAATCCGCTTCAAGCCCTTATTTTCGATGCTTGGTTTGATCCGTATCAAGGAGTAGTGGTCCAGTTTCGAATTGTGGAGGGCTCTCTTAAACTGGGTGACAAAATAAAAATGATGAACACGGGGACTGAGCATGAAGTACTTAAGCTTGGTACTTTTAATCCTCACCCGACAGAAGTGACTGAGTTAGCAGTGGGAGAAGTCGGATTTTTAACTGCCAATATCAAAACAGTACGGGATGTAAAGATTGGAGATACTCTTACGCACTTGAATAGCTCAGCTACTCGACCCCTTTCTGGATTTAAAGAAGTGAAGGCAATGGTCTTTAGTGGGATCTACCCAGTAGATAGTTCTGATTATCCTAATCTTAAAGTGGCAATGGAAAAGTTGAGCTTAAATGATAGCTCTTTTACCTTTGAAGTAGAAACATCCGAAGCTTTAGGTTTTGGATTTCGGTGTGGCTTTTTGGGACTGCTCCACATGGAGATCATTCAAGAGCGTTTAGAGAGAGAGTTTGGCATTGCTTTGGTAACCACTGCTCCCAGTGTGATTTATCGAGTGAATACCACTCAAGGGGAAACCTTGAGTATTTACAATCCCTCGGATCTCCCTGCACCCCAACACATTGAATCTATCGAGGAGCCCATTGTTCATGCCACTATCCACACTCCTGAAACCTATTTGGGCAATCTCATAAAACTGTGTGAGGAAAAAAGAGGCACTCAAACAAGACTCCACTACCACTCCCCTAAACATATCGTTCTTGAATACGATATTCCCTTTAATGAAATAGTTTTGTCTTTTTACGACAAACTAAAAAGTTTTAGTAAGGGTTATGCAAGTCTTGACTATGAATTCGTCCGATTTGAACAGAGTGATTTGGTCAAGCTAGATCTTTTAGTCAACGCCAATCCAGTGGATGCTCTGAGTTGGATTATCCATAAGGACAAAGCTTATTATAGAGGTCGCGAGCTTGCAGCTAAAATGAAAGAACTCATTGAAAGGCAAATGTTTGAAGTAGTGATTCAAGCGGCAATTGGAAGTAAAATTATTGCTAGAGAAAGAATAGCTCCTCTTAGAAAAAATGTGACTGCAAAGTGCTACGGAGGAGACATTACTCGAAAAAGAAAGCTCCTTGAAAAACAAAAAGAAGGTAAGAAGCGAATGAAGCAAGTGGGTTCTGTGGAAATACCCCAGGAAGCTTTCCTCGCTGCTTTGTCTTTAGATTAATCATGTCAAAAAAGAATATCATTAAAGCTTTTCTTATCTCGACAGTAACAGCTCTTACGCTGAGGTTATTTGTTTTAGAGGATTATCGAATTTCATCCGACTCCATGAAACCAACGCTCTTAAGTGGAGATTTGGTTTTAGTATCCAAATCAGCTTTTAATCTTAGATTTCCTTTCACCTCCTTTGAGTTGATTCGAACAGCAAGTCCTGAGAGATCAGATGTGGTTGCTTTTACAGTTCCGGAGAAAGGCCCTGAAACCTTTATCAAGCGTGTAGTTGCTGTTGGGGGTGATAAAGTTGAAATCAGAAAGGGTCTTTTATGGATCAATAATATTCCTGCCAGTTATTCTCCCTCGGAAACCCCTGAAATCCTTCGAGAGTCCCCTGTGGCTGGGAAGAGCTACGAAGTGGCTCTGGGAAAAATGGGCAGTTATCAGTACGGCCCTGTAGATATTCCCAAGGACCATTTCTTCGTTTTGGGAGATAATCGCTCGGAGAGCTTAGATTCTCGATTGTGGGGTCCGATACCATACTCCTGTTTGAAGGGGCGAGTCGCGCTCGTTTGGCTTTCGGTAGGGGAGAGAGGCTCCGTTCGTCCTCAAAGATGGCTTTCAACTATCCAGTAAACTTCACATCCCAAGTTGTCTTGGAGTCCCTGTCCATGAGCTCAATCCCTTTAGAGAGAAGCTCATTTCTAATGTTATCTGAAAGAGCATAGTTTTTGTTTTGTCTTGCTTCAATTCTCTTTGAAATTAACTCCTCAATTTCAGCCTCTGTAATGTTTTTCTCATTCAAGAAGTGATTTCTAAGAACAGTTAAGTAATGAGAAGGGGACTCATTTAAAATATTTAGAACACTTCCAAGAACCCCTAACTGATTTAAAAATCGATGGACTAAATCACTGGCCTCCAAAGAATATTGAAAAGTCTTTTTATCTAAAAATCCATTCATGAGTCTGACATATTCAAAAACAAGCCCAATAACTTTTGCAGTATTAAAGTCATCGTCCATAGCTTCTGTCCAGGAAGCCTCAAATGAGTTGGAAAACTTTAATACTTGATTGCCTTCTGTGGAAAGGGGCTGGCTAAGAGCAGTTGTGAGATCGGTGAGCCTTTTGCACTTCTCTAAAGTTTTGTAAATCCGGTGCAAAGCAGCCTGAGTTTCCTTGATTTGAGATTGAGAAAAGTCCAAAGTGGATCGATAGTGTCCAGACAAAAGGAAAAACTTGAGTGTTTCAGCAGTAAAGCGTTCGATGAAATCTCGAGTTAACCAAATATTCCCAACTGATTTGCTCATTTTCTCAGATTGAATGGTGAGCATATTGTTGTGCAGCCAGTACTTAGCAAATGGTCTTCCTGTGGATCCCTCAGACTGAGCGATTTCATTTTCGTGATGAGGGTGGATGAGATCCATTCCCCCTCCATGAATATCAAAACTTTCTCCTAAATATTTAATGGCCATCGCAGAACATTCAATATGCCAGCCCGGTCTTCCAGCTCCCCAGGGGCTACTCCAAGCTAAATCCTCCCCAGGCTTTTTAGGTTTCCAAAGTGAAAAGTCTAAGGGATCTTTCTTTTTCTCATCGGGAGCCACTCGAGCCCCTACCAAGAGATCATCTACTCTCTTTTTTGAAAGCTTTCCATATTCTGGAAAAGACCTCACTGAAAAGAAAACTTCCCCATCCTCAGCTACATAAGCCAGCTTATTTTCGATCAAACGTTCGATGAGGTGAATGATTTCAGGAATGTGTGCGCTGACTTTGGGTTGCATATCAGGCTTCTCAACGTTGAGGAGTATCATGTCCCTTTCAAATTCTTGGATGTATTTCTCGCTAAGCTCTTGAGGCGTTGTTTTTTCTTCGTTTGCACGATGGAGGATTTTATCGTCGACATCGGTATAATTCATCACTCGAATAACTTTCAGGCCAGAGAACTTAAAATAACGAGCTACGACATCAAAAAACACCAGAGGCCGTGCATTTCCTATATGAACAAAATTGTAAACAGTAGGCCCGCACACATACATTTTTACTGTGCCGGGTTCCATTGGAGTAAAATGTTCCTTTTTACCAGTGAGAGTATTAGTAACCTGAATCATGTTTTAAGCTCCTCCAGGAGCACGACCACTTGAGCTGAGAGAGCCCTTCGCTCTCCAATCATTCCCAAACCCTCCATCGTTTTTGCTTTAAGACCCACTTGCGAAAGCTCAACTTCTAGAGCAGTGGCTAAATTTCTTCGAATGGGATCATTAAAAGAGGCCAATTTGGGCTCCTCAAGAAAAACTGTCGCATCCATTTGGGAAACTCTAAAGCCTAATCTTTTCACTTCTTCAAGAGTGATTCGTAAAAAATCAATGCTTTGTCTGTTTTGGTTTTCTGGAGCTGAGTCGGGAAACCATTGCCCAATATCACCTAAAGCTAAAGCCCCTAAGCAAGCATCTGTCAGGGCATGAAGAAGAACATCTCCATCTGAATGGGCTTGTACTCGAAAGAAACAGGGGATCAAAATGCCCCCTAACGGAATGCTTTCGAGCTTCACTGTGGGGATCAAACGATGGATGTCATAACCGCTGCCGATACGCATGGGAGCTCTCCTTTTAATTCAACCAAATGAGGCTTGATGAACTCAGAATCCTTCTCATAGGTTAATTTGATGTTTCGTTCATCTCCAGGAAAAGTTCCAACTTCTTTTCCAAACAGCTCTAGGACAGAAGCATCATCGGTAAAAGAGATTTCAGGCGTGTTTTTAGCTAATAAAAAACAATCGATTAAAGTACTAAAACAAAAGATCTGAGGTGTTTGAACTCTAAAGATCCCAAGGCGATTGATAGTTTCTTTGACAAGGTTGTGTTCAACTTTTTTGAGAGTTTCTGTTACCGGGATTACAGGTATCCAGCCCTTTTTATCTTTTAGGCCAATGTGTTCACGAATTCCCTTTGCTAACGAGGAACTGATATAAGGCCGGCAAGCATCGTGAATGAGCACGGAATGAGGGTGGGGGTCGATCCTTTGGATTGCTTGAAGGGCATTTAAAGAGGAATCCTGACGCTGGGGTCCTCCCAGCACTAGTTGAGTTTTTCCTAAAACTTCCTTAGGGCTAAATTTTTCAAGGAGGGCTCGAGTTAAAGCCATGTGCTCCTGAGAAACCACCAACCAAATCTTTCTGAGGGGAACACTCTTGGCTAAATGGAGGAGCGACCAAACAAAAACAGGTTTTTCCTCTAAAAGGTGAAATTGCTTCGGAAGACTTTGTGAGTATCGACTTCCAGTCCCAGCAGCTAGCAAAATCGCATCGGTCAGGCCCATAAAGGTCCCTTAGCTAGCAAAGATTGCTTCAAGTTCCCTTTCTACATCAGATTCTAAAATGTTCTGAGCCAGGGATAATTCTTTTACAAGAAGAGTCTTAGCTTGATCCAGGAGTTTTCTTTCTCCGAAAGAAAGTTCTTTATCGTGTTTGAGTAAGAACAAAGCTCTGAGAACTTCCGCAATTTCCTGTACTTTGCCCGTATGGATTTTCTCCATATATTCGCGATATCGCCGATTCCAGGTTTGATAATCCAAATCGCTTCCGTCCCTTTTTCTTAAAATGCGGTAAACCTCTTCTACTTCCTTCATTTTGATAATAGGCCGCAAGCGTTGCCCGGAAGTTCCAATAGGAACAAAAACTTTCTTAGGGGCCCCGTTGTCTTGGATTTCCAGAATATAGAAGCGTTGCTTCAGCCCTTGGCCGAACTCTCGCTCCTCAATCCCTCGGACAATCCCAACCCCGTGAGACAAGTGAACAGCATTATCCCCAACTTTGAATTCGTGAATCGTTTGTTTTGTTTTCATAAGGCGAGAAGCTTATAGCACAAAGTTTGACGTTTTGCACCAAAAAGTGAAAATCCTCTGCTGACAATTAGTGGCCCAAATTATAAATATCAATAAAAACAATAGCTTATACCATATAAAATTCCACCCCATTTTTTTTTTGACCTGGCGAACACACTTCGCTATGGTCAGCGCGCCAATTTTCTACTCTTGCACATGAAACAGCACCCAAATCTTTACTTAGCTTCTGCCTCTCCTAGAAGAAGACAGTTGATGGAAGCTTTAGGATTGAGCTTTGAAGTCATCCAAGCGCCAGTTGAAGAATTAGATCCTACCGCTGAATTGGTAGATGAAGGAGTGATTGAAAATGCGCGGAAAAAAGCTCTCTCAGGGCTCCACCATCTGGGCTCCAAATCCGGAGTGGTCATCGCAGCAGATACTCTGGTCACTTATGAAAAGAAGGTATTAGGAAAACCTAGAGACGGTGCGGAGGTTTTGACTATGTTGGAACTGCTAAGCGGAAAGACACATCGAGTGGTGACCGGGTTAGCTCTTATTTCAACGGATGAAAGGACTTCTTTTTCAGCCGTCTCCTCTTGGGTGACTTTCAAAAAAATTTCTTTGGATGAAAAAAAACAATACGCCGCTACCTTTGAACCCTACGATAAAGCGGGCAGTTATGCGATTCAGGGGCTCGGATGTCTTTTCATCGAAAAAATTGAGGGGTCTTATACAAATATTATGGGCTTTCCCATTGAAAAGTTTCTTCAAGAGCTTCCGCACGTTTCGGGTGTTCCAGCTTACAAGTGGTTTTTACCGTGTTAAATCTCCGAGAAAACCTTGAGTCCGTTCGAAATAAAATAAATCATCACGCTCCAAATCCTGCACAAATAAAAATAGAGGCAGTAACCAAGTCTCAAGATCCTCAAGTAGTGCAAGGGGCTATTCAACTAGGGATAAATATTTTGGGAGTGAATTATGTGCAGGAAGGGGAGCTCCTCCGAGAAAAATTAAATGATGAAACCATTCAGTGGCATTTTATTGGCCATATTCAAAGCCGAAAGACCAAAAATCTTCTAGATTTTTCTCTTATTGAAAGCGTGGATCGGCTGGAAATAGCGGAGGACTTAAATCGGCGTGCTTTGGCAAAAGAAAAAAACTTGGTTTTTTGGTACAAGTAAACATAGGGGAAGAACCCCAAAAGTCAGGAGTTCTTCCAAAAGACCTTGAGAATTTCATAGAAAAAATTCGCAAACTGGAATCTTTAAATCTAAGGGGTTTAATGGCCATGCCTCCAGCCCTTCCCCTTGAGGAGCGTCGGCCCTATTTCCAATCCATGAGAAAATGGTTTTTAAATCTTGGATTTACCGAAGCGTGCCATATTCTTTCCATGGGCACTAGCGATGACTATCCAGTAGCTCTCGAAGAAGGAGCTAACCTCATCAGACTTGGAACGGCGCTTTTCGGTCCCAGAGTTTTACCTCTACCCAAGCTATAATCTCATTGCTAGAATTTTGGGTATGAATCAAACATCTAAATCATTCGAGCTCTCGCCTTCTGAAATTAAAAATAAAGACTTTAAAAAAACAATGTTGGGGTATTCCCCTGAAGAAGTCGTTGGGTTTTTAGACCAAGTGGCTAAGCTCTGGCAGAAAGTTCAAAAACACGAAAGGGAGCTTTTGAATCAAATAGAAAATCTAGAAAATCAGATTAAAACCTGGGAGAGCAAAGAAACAGAATTGAAACAGTTGAAAGAAGCAAGTCTCCAAGAAGCTAAAAGTATTTTAGATAAAGCTAGAAAAGAAGCAGATGAGCATTTGAAAGAGGCTGAAATCCGCGCCAAAGAAGTAAGAGGAAACACGGAAGCTTGGCTTGCTCAATTGCTTGAAGAAGTGGAAGAAGTTGAAAGACGAAAAGAAAACTTCAATAGAGCTCTTCGCTCTTCGCTCGAGGGCCATTATGAGATTCTAAAAAGAGATGAATCTCAACTTGCACCTTTGGGAGAAAAGCTTAGTCAGTATTTAAAAAGTTCTGAACGAAGAGAGAATCGATCTTCAAACCAGCCCTGAACAGGCTCATTAATAAAAATCCAACCCTCTTGTTTTTTGGATGGCCTCACAATAAATCCCGAGGGAAGTTCATGCATTTTATCTGGTTGGGCCTGGGGAGCCGAAAAGATAGGGATCATTTCCTTTCCATTTTCTAATATTGCATAGGGGAAAGGCCTCTTCGTCAGCCAATCAAGAGAAAGCCCCAGCAAAAGAACCAAGAGCCAGAGGGTTCCCATTATTTTGTAAAGCATCTGGTTTTTTTTCAAACCAAATCTCAAAAACAAAGTGAGTAAAGCCAGCCAGGAAAGTCCCAAAAGCCAAATCGACTTCAAATGCGATTCTTTCAGTATGTTAAATCGTAATTCCCAATTGCTTGAAGGCTCAGGTTGGTTCAAGAGATTTTGCTGGAGGCTCGTTAATAAAGTGAGGTCTTTCCAGGAAGTGAAGACTGAATTTCTATTCTGAATTGCAAAAATAAGAGCTTCAACAGATCGAGCAGCTTCTTGTTTTTCCCAAAATGACCCCGCTAAATTATAAAAAGCTTCGGCAGAGCGAATGTTTTGAGATTGTGCCAAAGTGATCCAGGATTTCCACTTTTCGGTTTGTTCTGATGAAGGACTTTTAAGAGCGGATTGCCATTGATTCTCTAGATCAGAGCCAAAAGCTAAAGATCCCAAAAGCAAAAGGTAGAGCCAAAATCCTCTAGTAACGAACGCCATATTTTTGTTCGAGAGCAGTCACCAGAAATGCTAGTTCTTCTTTCTCTTGTTCTAGCTGCTGGATTCTTGCCCGTTGTGCACGAACCATTTCATCAATCTGACTATTAATGTGATGAGTTGTTGGCTTCTCAGAAGGCATTGCCGACGAACTTTGCATCCCTTTCAAGTTTGGGTCACTCCCCTCAAAATAAATGAGGTATTTGCCTTTTTCTAACTTGAAACGAATACTCTGGCTCTTAATTTTTCGGCGAATGGTGCTGAGACTAACTCCACTTTTGACAGAATATTCTGTCAGAGGGAGCCACTGGCCAACAATCTCATTTCGCGGATCCTGGTCTGGATGCGACATGAGTGTCTCCTGGTGAAGATGCTTACCTCTTTTAATTATAAACTGAGTTGGCTGGCTTCCCAATATGTTAAAATAAAAGGGTAGGGACAGCTCTTGTCTTCTAGCGTTATTTCCGAACTTGAAAGTCAAAATGATTAAGAAAATATTTTTTGGCGTTATAAAAACCGGAATCATTCTCGCATTGGGTCAGTTTCCTTGGGGAAATTCTACTGTGGGTGGGGAATTTATAAGTGGAACGCAGTTTGTGTCTCAGAAAGTGGCTGGTTCTCAGTTTGTTGAAATGATGAGCCGCTATGTAACAGAGATTTCAGCTACTTTGCGAGGAAAAAAAGGGAGGGCCCAAATGGAGAAAATCTCTCCCCCCAGCTTAAAGGCTTGGGTACCTCCTGAAACGATTAGTAAGGAAGACAGCGAAGCGGTCCAAGCGATTTTAGAAAGAGAGCTATAGTTTATGGCAGATAATTTTATTGAAAAAAGAAAATACTACCGGCTTCCCTTCGGCGAGTCGTCTCTCTTAACCGATGGGAAAAACACAGTCGTAGGAGGAGCTCTCAATCTGAGTCGGGGAGGGATTTTCTTAAAAACTCTCAATCCCCTTCCTATCAACTCCTATGGCTATTTGAGTTTTGTCATTCCGGGACAGCAAAATAGTGTCAGTTTAAAAGTTAAAGTGGCACACTTGATTTTTGATCGTCAGCGCGCCGAAGTTGATTGCGGAATGGGGCTTCAGTTTGTTGAGGTTTCGCTCAGGCATCAACAGTTTATTGATAGTTATCTTCAACAAATTAAGAACGCCTATTTGGAACTTCAAAGAATTTTAAAACCCAGAAGGCCTTCTGTGAGCGAGATCGAAAAACAACTAGCACTCGTAAAGGATCTAAGAGGACTTGATCTTAGCAGTCTTCGTTACCGAGTAAACCGAATCTGTACCATTTTTGAATCGGCGCCGGAATTAGCTCAATTACCCACAGGGTAGGGGTCCAGGCGGCCGTAACCAAAAGCTTACTTTGTTTTTCTTGCCTCTCACGGCTCCTGTGATTCTTTGCGCGATTTGGCCTGTCAGAACTCTTAGAAAATCATGCAAACTTTTTTGAGTGGGGGCTTTAACTAAGAGATGGATGTGGTTGCGTGAGAAAGGCATCTGACAGCTCGAGTTTCCGACTTTTTGAAATTTCCTTGAGAATAGGCCCACTCGCTCGCTCCTCTGCCCGTGTGTGCAATCAAAAAACTCGTCAACCCTAGAAGGGGAGCATTTCCACTTTGGCCACTTAAACCATCGATTTTGCTTACTCGCCAACTTTTAAAAGAAAGAGCTAATTTGCTGGGATCTCTAGAAAATTTATGAGACGCCATAAGTCGTCGAGGAGAGCTCTGTCGCCGAGAGCTCTTATGACTAGCAGTGAGGGAGAGGCTGGGGGTAATCTCCAACAGAAAAGTGAGACTTGTCGTTTCAGAGCGGTGTAAAGATTTTAGGGCAAGTTTCGATTCAGTTTGGTTTTGTGCATGACTCAACTCTTTAAGATGCTCCCCTCAGAACATTGACGGGTTTTTTGATTCTTCAGGGTGCCTGGGGTTTGAGGAGAAACGGTTTGTTAAATTGAAATTTCAAAAAAACGGAAATGGCAGCTTCCAGATGCCTTTCCAACGATTTTAATACCCCTATAAAATTCTCTTCTGCGCTTCACCAAAGAGCCCTCAAAAAAGGCATGATACAAACTCTTGATGAACCAGATGAAACATTCAGTGCACTTGGTATTACGGGCAAGACTCCCCGTCTTAAGACTTAGAAAAAACAAAGCACTCGTTTCTCAACTGCTTTGTGAAACAGCAGAAAAGTTCCAAGTGAAGATTTACAACAACTCTCTTAACAGCAATCACATCCACCTCTTAGTAAAAGCCCCCACTCAAAAAAGCTTGCATGATTTTCTAAGAGTCCTGACTGGGCAAATCGCACAAAGAATTACGGGAGCCGTCAGAGGCAAGAAAAATGAGCTCAGCTTTTGGCTAAGACCTGCTTGGAAACGAATCGTGCACTGGGGAAGGGACTTCTTTAACTTGCACCGCTACATTTATCAAAACCAGCTTGAGACACTGGGGCTCATTCCGTATCAACCCAGGAAAAGAAAACCGCCGCCCCCTGACTAAAATCTCAGAGCTAAGCATTTTAATGCAGCTGGGAAATGGGCAGGCGACATGCGGCCATAGGCATAAGCGGCCACTATGCGCAATCAACCCCTTACATAAATTCCGGGGAGAACGAATCTGCTGGGTTCTTTCTAAATAACGCTGGCGGTCGAGCGGGTCAACAGTGATAGACACGAGTAAAAAAAGGCCCTCGGACCCACGCAGTAAAATCTGGTTTAATTAAGTTTTGGATTAAAGCTAAATAACCAGGAGGAAACAGCGATGGAACCGAAGGCCGATATTTATATTCCCTTAGTATTTCGATCATTTCAAGGGTTTAAAATAAAAGACATCAAAGAGTGGCGAGAGAAACAGCATATGGAGTTTGTTCTTGAAGCAGATTTGAACCGAGAGCATTTTTGCTGGCGGTGTGGAGGCCTGTTAGGTCGGCAGAGGGATCGCTATTGGCTACGAGCCAGACACTTACGAGTGATGGGATGGACAGTATCGGTTTGTTTTTGGCGAGAGAAGCGTGATTGCAAAAAATGCAAGAAAGTGAGGGCCGAGAGGGTTGATTTTCTTTGTCCTACAGCGCCTCATTCTACGAAGGAATTTGCATGGTGGGTGAGTAAGCTCACAACTGAGACCTCAGTTTTGGCAACTAGTCGGCTAGAATCAGTTGATAAAGGGATTTGCTACCGAGTGGACAAGTATATTTTGAGACGACTGTTAGAAGGGTACAAGATTCCCGATATAAAACGCATTGCCGTAGATGAAGTGTATGCCAGAGGTCCTAAGCAGCTTAAAGAGGGGGAGAATAGAGACGACCTGTTTTTTACAGTAATTGTCGATATCGACACCCATAAAGTCATTTGGGTTTCAAAGAGCCGAAGAAAGTCAGCTTTGGATGAATTCTTCATTTTACTAGGTGCCTCAGCTTGCCAAGGCATTGAAGTCGTGGCCACAGACCAACATGAAGATTATGGAGCCTCGGTACGTGAGCACTGTAAAAATGCCACTCAAGTTTGGGACAAGTTTCATTTACTCAAAAACTTTGAAGAAGCTGCTAATAAAGTCCGAATACAGCTGCACGAAGAGTTAGCTAAAGATAGTGAAGTTAAAAGGCTCTCAAGAGGACAATTCCGGTTTCTCTTCCTGAAACGTGCCTCAGACCGTACGGAAAAAGAACGTAAGCACATTGACTCGGTTCTCAAAGAAAACGAACGCTTTGCAAGACTTGAAATTATCAAGGAGCGAATGCTTACTTTCTTTCAAGAAAAAGATGTCGCTTCAGCAAAAGCGGTTTGGGAACAACTGGGCGATTGGATCTGGCAGGCTGGCTTTGGACATCTCATGGACTGGTATCGCAACCTAGACAAAGGCTGGGAGACTCTTAAAAACTATTTCCTCTATCCATTTACTACTGGAGTCGCAGAAGGCATTAACAGGGTTATCAAAGGCCTCAAATGGCAAGCCTACGGCTACAAAGATATGGAATATTTTAAACTCAAAATCCTTCAAAAGTGTGGTTACTTAAACTATCGATTTTGCTTGATCGCCAACTTTTAAAAGAAAGAGACCAAAATCTGCCTAAGCCCTGAAACCTGAGTAAAGTGAAGACAAGAATACAGTGTCTAGTGTACAGCACGTCAACAATTTTTCCTTTCGTATTACCAAACACTTAGGCCTTTTTTACCTTTTGGCTTGAGATTTGCTTATGTGTATTCATATATATAATTTGAGGGTTATCGGTATGGGGGTACCAAGGGTTTCAAATAAATGGATTCCGATTGTGGTCATCGGAATTTGTATTCCTTTCAGTGGTTGGGCGGAGTCAAACAATAACTCACATGTAAATCCCCCGTCCCAGAGCCAAGCCAAGCGAACTCAGGGAACGCGTGGACCCCCACCCCTCTTCCCTAATTCTGGGGGAGAAGATCTCTACAGAAAGTTATCTCAAGAAGCGGATCCGATCACAAGAATGGCTATTTTGAGAGATGCCAAGGCTAGTGAACTTGCAGACCTGAAGGGGCTTTTAGAGAATCAAGAAAGCCTCTCTCCTGTTCAAAAACAGGCACTGAGCGATCTTGAGGCGGCTCTTGAGGCTCGAGATTTAGATCCCGAGGATACTTTTAAAGGAGCCGCTAATGAAACCCCCGAGGAAAAACTAGCTCGTGAAGCCATGGCCGAGCGATATTTTGAAGAACTCGGAGGGAATGAAGCTTTAGAAAAAGCTTATCCACAACTTACCAAAGCGGAATTAGATAGAATACCTGTCACTGAAAAAGCAAAGGCTCTTTATGAGAAAGCCACTTCAAAACCCACAGAATCTGGAACTGCAAGCAAAGGGAAAGCGGCAAGCCCTGATCTTAGATTGAGCGATTTTCGAAGTGAAAAATCTAAAGAAACTGCTTTACCCGCTGTTCCAGGGAGAAGAACTCTTATCAATGGAGAAAGTTATCCTATCACCCAGCTGCCTGAGGGATCCTCTGAGGGGAATGTAGTAAAACCTGTTTTTGATACAGCGGGAAAAATGATTCTTAATAAGGGGGCCTTTAGCAACAATGGGGGACAAAGTTACACTGAAAGGAATTTACCTGAAAATCTTAGAGTAGACCCCAAAACAGGAAACTTTTTTGCTACAGCTGCGCCAGTTGCAAAGCCTGATGCAAAGCCTGATGCAACCAAATCAGAGCCCGATGCGCCTAGATCAGCCTCCGCACCTACAGAAAGCGCGGGTTCCTCTGGTTCCTCTGAAAAACAGTTTGCTGATAAAACAGATTCGGCGGGCTACATTTATTTACAAACAAACTCCTCCGATCCTGTTTTGAATCAAAAACTCGAAGCGGCTCGTCTGGGAGCCCTCGTAGGAGGAGACTAT
>OGVY01000030.1_pt1 | contig 21849 bp, 21 predicted proteins | sample 1575871 | NCBI WGS metagenome assembly OGVY01 (sample SAMN07581536, study PRJEB24739) | freshwater metagenome
GCTGGGGTTTCCGAGTTTTTGAAATTTTGAGTTGTGGCCGCTTGTAAGCTGCGTATTTCCGAACTGCCTTTAAACGATTAGCTCAGTTTTTAGTCCGGGTGGCGGTTTTCTTTTCCTGGGTTGATACAGAATCAGTCCCAGTGTCTCAAGCTGGTTTTGATAAATGTAGCGGTGCAAGTTGAAGAAATCTCTTCCCCAATTCACCATTCTTTTCCAAGAAGGTCTTAACCAAAAGCTAAGCTTGTTTTTCTTGCCTCTTACTGCTCCTGTGATTCTTTGGGCAATTTGCCCGGTCAGGACTCTTAGAAAATCGTGCAAGCTTTTTGGATTGGAGGCTTTTACGAGCAAGTGAATGTGATTGCTATTTAAGGAATTGTTGTAAATTTTTACTTGGAACTTATCTGCTGTTTCACAAAGCAGTTGAGAAATAAGTGCCTTGTTTTTTTTGAGTCTCAAGACTGGGAGTCTTGCCCGTAATACCAAGTGCGCTGCCTGTTTCATGTGGTTCATCAAGAGTTTGTATCATGACATTTTTTGAGCCTCGTTTTATGAAGCGCAGAAGAGATTTTTATAGGGGTATTAAAATCGTTGGAAAGGTATCTGGAAGCTGCCATTTCCACTTTTTTGAAATTTCAATCTAACAAACCGTTTCTCCTCAAACCCCAGTCACCCTGAAGAATCAAAAAAACCCGTCAATCCTCCCAGGGGCGCATCTTAAAGGCTCGTCTTTAGAGTTGAGAATTGAGAAGTGAGTCATGCTCAAAATCATACGAGCTCTGCGGCCCTCTCAAGTCCCGCCACGTCTCATTGAGCCATCCACTCCTTGCACTAAAAAGTTTGAGCGCCTCCGTTCCAACCCCATTCACCAGGCAATTCCGGGCCCTTAAGGAATTTTTGCATTCTACCGATAACTTTTGCGTAACCAGGTGGGGGTTTTCTCACCAGATACTTTATTACTTTATTGGGGGCTTCGGTTATGGGTTTCTTAACGGATGTAGGTCAATTTATCGTGGACGGCGGCACGGCCGGTATCATTATTATTGTCGGTGGACTTGTCGCAGCTGGAATTGCTATCGAGCGGGTGATTCGAATCCGCCAGTATTCAGTCGATAGCCGAGCTTTCATGGCGAAACTCAAAAAATATATTTTGAGTGACAACATCGATAGAGCTATCAGCTTATGCAATAGTAAGCCTGGTGCGCTTCTTCCCAAAGTTTTAAAAGCAGGTTTGACTCGAGCAAAAGACTCCGAAGAAGAAATTCAAAACGCAATTGATGAAGCCACCCTTGAAGTGTTACCTAAACTCGAAGCTCGTTCACTTTATTTGCCAGTGCTTGCCAACCTTGCAACCCTCTTAGGACTGTTTGGAACGATTGTGGGTTTGATTATGGCGTTTAAGGGTGGAGATGCAGTCGATGCAGTTCAAAGACAAGCCTTTCTTCAAAAAGCTATTGCGTTAGCCATGAATTCAACAGCTCTGGGAATTATGGTGGCTATGCCCGCTCTTTTGGTAAACGCACTCTTACAATCCAGAATCAATACCATCATCTCTGATGTGGATCAGTATTCAGTGAAACTTATTAATTTACTTTCGGCTTCGAAAAAAGGTGGCCTTGCCTCTGCATCTTCTGATGACGACGCTGCTGGTGGAGCTGAGTAAGAATCTTTGGGGTAGACCATGGCTGCACGAAAGCCCAGCGAAAGAACTAACCGGACTCGTCCGGATGACCAATTGAATCTGACGCCGATGATCGACTTGATCACGTGCCTCATGTTCTACTTACTGATGTTTGCGAGTGTCATGCCGGTCGTAATCATTGATGCTCCACTTCCAAAAATTGCAAGTACAGCGGAAGAGGTTCGGAAAGCCAAAGAACCCAATAACAAAATGGAAGTGATGGTTTACATCACTCCCCAGGGCTTAAGAGTCAGAAGTGATGTGGGGGGTGAAAAATCATTCCCTGTAGGGGCCGATAAAAAATGGCCGAACGAAGACCTTCATAAGTTCTTAGTCCAGCTCAAACAAAAAAGTCCCAATACACGTGAAATCACTTTAATGCCCTCAGATGATACGCCCTACTTTGTGATGGTAGATGTCATGGATGCAGCTAGAGAACTTCGAAAAGAGGATGAAGGCTTCAAACAAATCCCAGTGGAACTCACGGGGAGTCCTGAGAGCGAACAATTTAATCGATTATTTCCTGATGTCAGTATTGGAGGAGTCTAATGGCAGGCGGCGGCACAAGCGGAGGCACAAGAGGTTCCAAACACGGAGGTGCCTTCACTCAAAAAATGAAACGAAGAAATGCTTTAGCTGTAGGCTTAAGCCTCACTTCGATGCTCGATATTCTAATGGCTCTTCTTTTTTATCTTCTTCAAAATTTTTCGGCTGTGAAGAGCGATTTTGCGGTCGGCAAAGACCTTACTCTTCCAGCTTCTAGTGCATTGCAAGTACCAGTTCCAGCTCTTCAACTAGTGGTAACCAGAGAAGCCATTCTTTTGGATAACAAAGAACTCGTTCGATTTGAAAATGGAGATATCAAAAAGTCCGATTTGCTTGGCGATGGAGTAACCATTAAAGAATTAGCTATTCAACTCAAACGCCAAAAGGAGCGCTCTCAAGTGCAAACAGCGGGAGAGCCTGAATCGTGGGTGGGTAATATTGTAATGCAAGCCGACAAGGACACTCCTTTTAATCTTCTCAAAAAAGTCATTTACACTGCTGGCATTTCAGACTTCGTCATGTTCAAATTAGCAGTTCTTAAAAAAGAAGCGTGAAAAATATCCTGCTTGTTATTTTTGTTTTTTTCTCAGGCCTTCTCGGAGCTGCTCCCTCTTTCAAGAAATTTGAATTCACTTTTGTAGAAAACTTGGAACCCTACGAGACTTTCCCCTGCACCCACCAAAAAGCCTCTGTGGGCCTTTTTGAGTGGGATGTTGAATGTGCTGTGCGAGAAAAGAGAATCAAGTATTGGGTTCATTTGGCCGTTTCCCAGTATCCAGAGACTTCTTTTGGGAAAAACGCTTACGAGGTTCTCTACTGGGTCACTTCACCCGACTCGACTACTCATCGCCACAGTTCAACTTCTCTGTGGATTCACAATAGCGAGGAAAAAAATCGCATCAATCGCTTAGCCGCTTCTTTGGGAATTGATGAAGACAACGCAAGTCTTCGTCTCACCTTTAGTTACTAAAGACTTCACCCATTTGACGGACAATTTCTCCAGCATCTTCAATCGAGGAGATTCCGGAAACACTCTTGCCCGCTTGATAGTAATCTTTGGTGGACAAACCTTTCAAATTACTTCTTTTCATTGAGCGCACGGAATTGAGATTGTACAGAAAACGTACCCAGTGCCGTGTTTTTCTAAAACGAAATAGAAATTTGGCAAGCTTTCCAACTGTGAGACCCACTTCCTCAACATGAGGAGTTTTAATAACTGAAAGAGGAACTCCTGTGACTCTTTCTGTAAGGACAATATCTTTTTCCTGGGCATTGATAATTGCTTCTTTATAGTCTTGATGGGCTTTGCACTGGTAAGTTGCAATAAACCGAGTTCCCATTTGTACTCCCTGGTATCCCATCTCCAAAGCTTTTTTAAAGTCCTTGGGAGTGCTGATCCCTCCAGCACAAATTAAGGGCAGTCCAGTTGACTTAAGATCTTGAATCAGATTTTCTGCAGAGTGTTTTCCTGCGTGGCCCCCCGCTCGGTTATTGACGCAAATGAGACCATCCACCCCGGTTTTTAAAACTTTATCGGCCCATTTTCGCTCGGTGATATCATGATACACAATTCCCCCTTTCGGTTTTACTTTATCAATCACCCAGGAAGGATCCCCCAGAGCGGTAATGAAAAAACGAACTCCCTCTTCTAAAGCAATATCCACCCACTCTTTCATTCGTGTCTCGTAAGCTTTGATGTTTTTCTCTACCAGCACATTCATCCCGATGGGTTTTTGAGTGAGGCTCTTTATTTTTTTGAGTCCTTCTCGAAAGGGATACGAGTACACATAAACCAAAGACAGGGGCTGCACGACGCCCATGCCCCCACTCTCAGAAACTGCTGCAATGAGCTCTGGGTTACTGCAAGGGTACATTGCCCCACAAATCACTGGAATCTCAATGCCTACGGCTTTGCTAAAGGCGGTTTCATGTTTCATTTTCGTTTAGCTCCTAGTCGCCAAGTCGCTTTGGCTCGGGCAATCATTTCACCCCTTTTGTCTTTGACTTCTGATTCAACCAAAAAATCCTGCGTGTTTGAGTTTGTGGGCGGCTCACAGGAAGCTACACCCTCTAAGAGTCCCCGACCCTTTTTAAGGTATTCCAGCTCAAACTTTACCAAGATTGCTTGCGTATTATCACTCAGTCCCGGAACAAGGCTCAGGCCCGAAGCGCACTCGGCCAGATTCGCTATGGCAATGGCGTGGAGGGATCTTAAATGATTTCGATAAAAACGCCGGTCCCGCATTCGGACTCGAGCAAAGCCTCTTCTCAGCTCAACAATCTCGGGCCGAATAGAGCCTGTGTAGGGGATAAAAGCCCAAAAGGCCCAACTGAAGAAGTACCTGCCGCCTGGAAATCGAGTACAGCGGTTCCACCATTTTAAGATCATAGGGCTTATGTTATAGCCTTTTCCATGGCGAAAAAATCTAAAATATCAAAAAAGTCGAGGCCTTGTCGAAAGACTGAAGCTTTTTTGGATGTGGTCCATGAACTCCGTCTGAAATGCCCTTGGGATAAGAAACAAACTCACCCCTCTTTGAGTCGCTATCTTTTGGAAGAAGCTTACGAAGCGGCAGAAGCCATGAATAGCGAGGACAGGGAAAGTTTAAAAGAAGAATTGGGCGATGTGCTTCTTCAAGTGGCGTTACACTCCGAAATTGCGAGTGAAAAAAAATGGTTTGATTTTGAGGAAGTTGCCGAGGCCATTTCTGAAAAAATGATTCGCCGTCATCCACATGTTTTTGGAAGTGCTGAAGTTAAGGACTACAAAACCCACATGAAAAATTGGACTCGGCTTAAACAGCAGGAAAAGCCCAAGAAAAAAATTCTCGAGGGCATTCCAAAGGCACTCCCGGCACTCCAGCTCGCCCAACGCTATGGAGAAATTACTTCCAGTGTGGGGTTTGATTGGGAGAATCCTTCAGGAGTAATGAAAAAAGTAAGAGAGGAGCTTAAGGAACTGGATGAAGAACTTAAACTCAACAGATCCAAAAAGCGAATGGAAGAAGAAATGGGAGACTTTCTATTTTCGGTCGTCCAAATAGCGAGACACTTAGGACTTGATGCAGAAAGGAGCCTCAGAGGAAGTGCTCAAAAGTTTTCAAATCGTTTTGATCGTTTGGAAAATCAGCTAGCTAAAAAAGGGAAAAAGATTTCAGATTTAAAGCCAGCTGAATTAGAAAAAGCTTGGCAGGCTATTAAAAAAGAAAAAAAGAATTAAATCAAATGTCTTTAATTGTTCAGAAATATGGGGGAAGTAGCCTTGCAAGCCCTCGTCACATTCAATTAGCTGCTGATCGGATCAAGGCTCTAAGAAACTCAGGGTCTCAAGTGGTGGTTGTTGTATCGGCCATGGGGCACACAACGGATCATTTACTCAAGCTAGCCGCAAAAACTGTGAAAACTCCTCCTTCTCGTGAACTGGATATGCTTTTGACTGCAGGGGAGAGAGTTTCGATGTCTCTTTTAGCTATGAGTCTGCAAGAAAGACTAGTGCCTGCAATTTCTTTTACGGGTTCACAGAGCGGAATCATCACTTCCTCGGATCATTCTCGAGCAAAAATATTAGAAATTCGACCCCAAAGAATTCAAGAGGAGCTCCAAAAAGGAAAAGTAGTCATTATTGCTGGGTTCCAAGGTGTCAGTCGAGAAAAGGAAATTACTACTTTAGGTCGAGGGGGATCGGACACAACTGCAGTGGCTCTTGCAGCTTCTTTAAAAGCCAGTCGATGCGATATTCTGACCGATGTTGAGGGAATTTTTTCTGCGGATCCTAGGGTTGTCCCCAGTGCGAAGCCCTTTGAGTTTTTGAGCTACGATGAATGTTTAGAGCTAGCAAGTCTTGGGGCTAAAATGCAGCCAAGGAGTATAGAGCTTGCGAAAAAATTTTCAGTACCCCTTTGGATTGGGTCAAGTCGTTCCTTAATGGGATCTGGGACTGCCATTGGGCCTAGAAAAGAGGAGAGCACCAAAATGGAAAGTGCATTAATTAAAGGTGTGGTAACTCAAGAGGGCTACCATTTTTTCTCTACGGGCCAAAAATTAGGAGCCATAATCTCTTGGTTTAAAGATTCAGGAGTTGCCTTGCGATTTTTTTCCCTGAGTCCAGGAAGAATTGGATTTTTGTGTGAAGAGGAATCCGCTTCAGCTGTGAGAGATTTTTTGAAAAGCTGCGATCCAAAATTTTTGGAAGTTGAGAAAGTAGCACTGGTTTCCGTAGTAGGAGAGGGAGTCTCGAACTCTAAAGACATTCTTCCTCAATGCCTAAATGTTTTAGAAGCTTTGGAGAGCGAAGCTCTTCTCATTACTTCTAATAGCCTTTCTTTAACTATTGCAGTGCCTAGGGATCTCAAGGCAGAGCTTGCCCAGAGTCTTCATTACCAATTAATAGAGAAGGCTTAAAAAAGAAAAACCGCTCTGGTTTCCCAAAGCGGTTTTTCCTATAAGTGGAGGCGAGTGCGTCTAAGACGCTCTCACCTCCGTACTAGGTAAACTCGACATAGTACCACCTCCTCTCTTGAGGCATTTAGCCCCTGAGGGATTACCCATCCCTCTTTAAATAGTTTAGCACGGGAATTTGAAAAAAAGAGGGAGGGACTTAAGAACCACAAACAGATAAAAAATAAACAAAATCAGTTATTTATATTAAATTTCTTCCGTGGGCCGGTGTAACGCGATGTGCTATAATAGGGGGGCCCAAGGTGCAGAGGGCAATTAAGCTAACTACTTAAGATTTTTTGTTTTTTTTCCGAAAAGAACAGTGGCTCAAAAGAGTCATTTTGAAGTTTGGAAAGGGAGCTTGAGGAGTCTTTATGTCGGTACTCGCACTGGTTGCTTTAGTTTTAACTGGGGGCAGCGCTTTTTATATCGGTTGGAATTTGTTCTCCGGAGAAATCGAGGGAGCTGCTGCAGGCCAATTAGAGCAAAAAAAGCGAGCCTCGAAAAACGGCCTTTTAAATCTTTCTCGAAAAGTTTTTAGGCCCTTAGTTCTTCCTTACTCCCAAAGAATTAAAGCTGAGAATTGGCGAAAAAAAAATAAACGGACAATTATCTCTGCAGGTCTTGAAGACGAAATAGATGTAGATGAACTTTTGGCCTATAAAATTTTTCTGGGTTTTATTGTTCCACCTGCTATTTATCTTTGGTTCTTTGCTAATGGATTTAGACCCTCGCTCTTTGTTTTTCTTTTCATGTCCCTCATTTTGTACATGTATCCCAGCCTTTGGATATCTGGTCTAAGAAAAAAAAGACAGGAAGAAATAAAACTTCAACTGCCTTTTGTGATTGATCTCATGACTCTCTCCACAGAAGCAGGTTTAGATTTCATAGGAGCGATACTAAAAGTAGTCGAAAAAACTAAGCCTGGTCCTTTGGTAGGCGAATTGCAAAGAATGCTTCAACAAACTCAGTTAGGAACAAGCCGTGCGGATGCTATGAGAGAGCTTGCCTGGAGAATCGACCTCACTGAAGTTTCCTCTTTGATTGCCGTTCTTGTGACTGCAGATGAAATGGGGGGAAGTATTGGGGCAGTGTTGCGTGTTCAAGCTGATCTTATTCGGACCCAAAGGTTTACATCAGCTGAAAAAAAAGGAGCAGCCGCTTCTCAAAAGCTTTTGTTCCCGCTGATTCTTTTCATTATGCCTGCCGTATTCATTATGATTTTTGGGCCCGTTATTTTGGGCTTCATAGGAGCAAAGTAAGTGTTAAGCGTAATTAAAAAAGGGGACATAGTGCTTTATCCCAAGGGCAAGCTTGCTCAATCCTTCTTTTCTCGTTTTATGGGTTTAATGGGAAGAAAGTATTTATCAGACGAAGAAGCAATAGTATTTCCTAAGTGTAATTCAATTCATACATTTTTTATGCGAATCCCGATTGATGTTCTCTTTGTTTCCGATTCAGGGGAAGTGGTTTGTAGATTAGAGGCCCTGCAACCCTGGAAATGGGTCCTTCCCATAAAAGGAGCGAAGCACACAATTGAAATGGCCGCAAAGACTGCGGACAAAAAGCAAATTAGAGTTGGGGATAAGCTTTCATGCTCAGGGGTTTTTGGATGAGAATCGAAATACTCAAAAATGGACAGGTCCTCGAAACTCGAACGCTTGCTCCGGGAAATTACAAAGTGGGGCGTCTGGAATCGAGCGAGATTTGCTTGGAATCTAATCGAGTTTCCAAGCAACACGCTCTTCTTGTCATAAAAGAGGGCCAAGCAGCTGTTTTAGATTTAGGCTCGGCAAATGGTGTTTTTGTAAATGGAGTTCTCGTAAAGAAACAGCGCTTGAATCTTGGGGATGCATTAGTCATCGGCGAATTCCAAATTAGAATTTTAAAGGACTTTCCAAAGAAAACAGGTCGAAGCCTTGGCAGTTCCCAAGGTTCGGGCAATCTTGCCGAACAGCTCGATGAAAATTTTTCAGAGCCCCTATCTACTGAGACGCCCAGCCCAGCTGCTAATTTCCAAAGAGTTCAGGAGCAAGTTGCTGGTCTCGTGGATAAAAAAATCCTAGTTCCCCTTTATGGTCTGATGAAAGTAGCCGACTGGAGGTGGATCTTAGCTTCCGTGATCGTCAGTAGCTTGGTTCTGTCTGTTCTCCTAGCTGCAAGACCGATCTTTTCATGGGCAACAGAACTTGGGAAAAAAGAAGCTTTAGATCGAGCTCATACAGTCCTAAACCAGATTGTGAGAGAGAATTTTAGAAATGTCCAAAAGAACGGGGATTATGCTCGGTTCACGACCGAACCATGGAAGTCGGTCAGGGGCTTTCAGGAAATTTATATTTTAGAAACGAAAACAGGAAATATTTTAGCACCCGTCAGCCTCTATAATAAATCACTCAAGGATGACTACGCACTCATTGCCTTTAAGAAAGTAGCAGAGGACAAAGAAAGCCAAGTGACGGTTGAGCATCCAAGAGGGTATTTTCTAGTAGCACAACCCATCCCTCTGGTGGGGCAAGAGAACACTGAAGACATCGTGATGGGATCCTCTGCTGTTGTTCTAGGGAAGTTTCAAATTTCCGGCAGTGTAACTTCTGTGTTTGAACCTGTGTTAGAAGCTTTGATCTTTTCAGTCTTCTTGGGCCTGCTCGCTTATTTTCTTGTTTTGAAAATGATTTCCCATCCCATTCAGAAAATTCAAGAACAATTAGACGCTGCTCTTAAAGGGGAGCCCGTTAGTATTGCCTGTGAGGCAAAGCTTGTGGAGCTAGAAAATTTGGCCCAAGTCATCAATTTCTCTGTCTCGAAACTACGCCAAAGCAATGTAGATTTCTCTGCGCCTGTTGTTTCGGGAGATTCAGAAGTTGAGGATACGACTTTCATTAAGACGATTGAAGAAATAGATGTTGGGAGTGGGGACGGAATTCTTTTGTTAGACAAAGAGAAAAAGGTGAAGTTTGTTGGACATGTTTTAGAGGAGCTCATTGGAATAAGAACTGAATATGCCAGAGGCCAGAACATTTCTGATTGTTGTCGGGATCCAGGTTTTGCCGGAACCTCAATTGATCTCACGGAGCGAGTGATCGGGACCTTAGGAGAGACCCAAACAGCCACACTAGACATTAATGGTATTAATCGGGCAATGGTGGCGGTCGGTCATCGAAGTAATAACGGCGAAATTCGATTCATTTTGCTTACAGTAAAAATGGTGGGGAACTAAACAGGTAGCTTGAATGGACAATGCTTTAGCTAAAACTGAATCTTCTCAGATTCAAGGTCTTCTTAAACAGATGAGCGGACCTGGAATGGGGCGCGAATTTGATTTGGGAATCTCCCGAATGACTATTGGGAGAGCTGAGAGCAATCATATTGTTATTCAAGACGAATCGATCTCTCGAATGCACGCATTTATCGAACCGAGTGAAGATGGAGATTTCTTTGTTTTTGATAATCAAAGTAGAAACGGGGTGCAAGTCAATGGGAAGCGCGTGGATGTGAGTATTCTTCGGAATCAAGACTCTATTCAAATAGGCAGCGTGAAATTTTTCTTTGAAAAAATAGGTAATCCAGATTCTGCGATCTCTTCTGATCAAAGTAGGTTCGGTGTTGGGAAGGACAGAGGAATAAAAATAAATAAGAGGCTTATCCTTTACGGGGGCGTTGGTTTGATTCTTGCTTTTGCTCTTCTTTCTAACAACAAAGAAGATAAGCCTGCCGAAAAAGAAGCTCGAAAAGGAAGTGAACCAAAAGCGCTTGAGGCACCGACTTTTGTGCCTTCTCCAGATGCTTATCAAGAGCCAATAGCTGATCCGAGTCAAAGTACTATCGAGAAGGAGCTTGAAGCTCTCAATCAGACCGATTCGGGAGTGCTGGAATCAGAAACTTACTTTAGAAAAGGGCAAAGGGAATATTTTAATAAAAACTACCACCGGGCCATTAACGCTTTTGAAGTAGCACTTTCGCTTAACAAGAGCCATCCTGCTGCTGGCTATTATTTGAAGTCGGCTATTTACCAAGCTGAAAGAGAAGCACAAAGACATTTTGAAATGGGTCTAAAATATTTCGAATCTCTCCAATATCAAAGAGCCATTTATCATTTCCAACAGACGCAATCTTTGTTGGCGCATAAACAGAAAGATAATCTGCTGGGACAAGTAGATAAATACATCAAATTATCGAGGCAGCGGCTTCAAGCCGCTGAAATGTTTCCATGAAGCTGGTTTTGCGCATTGAGGCCGAAGGGCAATCCGAGCCAATTTTTAAGGAGTTTACGCTTGGTGTTTATCGGGTGGGTAGATCCAATCTTTGTGATTTAGTGCTCGAAGGAAGGGAAATCAGCCGAAGCCATTTAGAGATAAGAGTTACAGAATCCGCTGTTTACATTACGAACATGACTGCCTCTGGGCGGTTAAGGCTCAACCATGAACGGGTAGAAACAGGAGAGCTCAAAGATGGCGATCAAATTGAATTGGGGAATTACCGCTTGTCAGTTCAACTGATGATTTCCGAAGAAGTTCCTGAGCCAACGCCAGAGCAGAATCCAGAACAAGATCACCAGGCTGATGCTGAACCTTCTTTGGAAAATAAGGAGTTGGAACCTTCTCCGGCAGAAGTGCCGATAGTTTCAGACCCGACTCCCCAGCTTGCTGAAGTAAGGGAGTTCCCACTCTTTGAAAGAGCCCAAGAATCAAGCGATGGACATTTTGAAGGAGCTTTAGCTCTAAAACAAGAAAGCACTGCAGTTGAACACCATTCTGTAGTTGCCAAATTATTGTTTGTAGAAGGCCCTAAAGCAGGAACCGAAGTGCCTTTGCAAGGCTACGAGATGACTTTAGGAAGAAGCAAAAAGGCAGATGTTTTTATCGATGACGATAAGCTTTCAAGAAAACATGCAAAAATTACTCGTGTGGGTACTGGCTATCGTTTGATTGATTTAGAAAGTCGCAATGGCACTTACGTGAATGGGATACGCGTTTTGGAGCATCCGCTGAATAGCTTCGATGTCATTGAGTTAGGTCGCTCTAAAATAAAGTTCCTCGTGATGGATATTGAAATGGGAGCTTCCCCATTGGGAGGGGCTTTGGAGCCCTTGGCCTCTTTTCCAGAGACTAAATCTATTCAACTAGTACCTGACGTAGAAACCAAGGCACCGGCTGGTCAGCAAAGTCCGGCCGCTCCATCTGTTCCGGATTTGCCCACAAGAGAGAACCTTTGGACCAAAGTCAGAAGCAAAAGGAACCTAGTTATTTTGTCGGTTATTGGAGTTCTTTTGATTGCGCTTTTGCTCATGCCCCAGAGCGGTCAAAATCCAGATGTTGAGGGAAAAAACAACCCTCCAGAAGTGGCGCAACAGACTGTCAAAGAAAATCCCACAGATACCAATTTAGTACCACAGATCCCCAGAGAATTTTCTGATTTGGGTCCCCAAGCTCAGCGTCAAGTCGAAGGCCATTACAATAATGCAACTCGACACTCTGAGCGTGAAGACTATGAAAATGCTTTTATTGAAATTAAGGAACTCCACAAAATCATTCCTTACTATAAAGAATCGAAGAAACTTGAAGCCTTTTACTTGAAAAAACTGAAAGAGCGACAGAAAGCTGAAGCTGCTGAAAAAGCCAATCGCGATAGATATGCGGAACTCCAAATCCACTTAGAAGAAGGGATCGAGTATTTGCAGCAAGGAGAATTTGCAAAAGCTGAGGAAGCTTTCAATTTTGCCATTGTGCTTGATCCTCAGAATGCTACTGCTGTGAAGGGACTTAAAGCAGCGAAACTTCAGGTTAGGGATATTGAAAATCTCCCCCCAGAGGTCGATCCTGAAATGGAAAAGAGAAGACTCGTCTCTCAACTCATGGAGCAGGCAGCTTTTAAGTTTGAAGAAAAAAGCTATCAAGAAGCAATTAATCTTGCGGAAAAAGTCAGGGGAATAGAAATTAAGGGGGAGACCGAGTATTTAAATCAGGCCAAGCAACTGATTGATAAAGCGAGGTTGCAACAAAAGGAAGAGTTTGAACCTTTCCTCATTCAAGCCAAAGAGAAGTTTGCAGAGGGAGACTATAATTTAAGTAGAGATCTCTGTGATGAAATGCTTAAAAAAGATCCTTCCTATGAAGCTGCCCAGGAATGTAGTTTGCGAGCCAAAAAACAACTCAATCGATTAGCAAAAGAAGCTTACACTCATGGATATATTCTTGAGAGCATGAATCGGCTCGAAGAAGCAAAGCAATATTGGAATCGAGCTAAAAACTACGCTCGCCCTGGAGATCCGTACTACAATAAAATTCAGAAAAAATTGGATAACTACCAATAAACTTTTCAGTCCAAGGAAACCCAAACGGATTTTACTTGAGTGTAAAGTTCTAGAGCATGTTCTCCAAGCTCTCTGCCAAAACCACTTTGCTTGAATCCACCAAAAGGGGAAGCTGCATCAAATTGGTTATAGCAATTGATCCAAACGGTTCCCGCCTTCACTTCTTTTGCAAAACGATGTGCTTTCCCAATATCTCTTGTCCAAATTCCAGCAGAGAGCCCATAAATAGTATCGTTGGCTTGGTGTATGAGATCTTCAGTATTAGTGAAAGAGAGAGCACAGACCACTGGCCCAAAAATTTCCTCACGAGCTACTGTCATTTGGTTCGTAACTCCTTCTAAAACTGTGGGTTTAATAAAGTATCCTTTGTTTTGTGCGGGAGTCCCTCCCGTAATCACTTTTGCACCTTCTTTTTTCCCTTGCTCAACATAACTTAAGATTTTCTTAAACTGCTCTTCCGATACTTGGGCGCCCATTTGTGTTTTTGGGTCCAAAGGATTACCAACCACCAGTTTTTCGGCCTTTGTTTTTAGTTTGGAGAGGAACTCGTCGTGAACTGACTTTTCCACAAACAATCGAGAGCCTGCACAGCAAACTTCTCCTTGATTAAAGAAAATACCTCTCAGAGCCCCATTTACGGCAGCATCTAAGTCGGAATCTGCAAAAATAATATTAGGAGCTTTTCCCCCGAGTTCTAAGGAGACACGCTTCAAATTTGTTTCACTGGCCATTTTCATGACCATTTTTCCAACTCCCGTGGATCCAGTGAAAGCCACTTTATCGACATCCATGTGTTGAGCCAGAGCCGCTCCTGCAGTAGGCCCAAAACCTGTGACGATATTCAAGACTCCCGCTGGAAGTCCGGCTTCGATGAGAAGTTCGCCCAAACGTAAAGCTGAGAGAGGCGTTTGCTCTGCTGGTTTGAGGACTACCGTGCATCCAGTGGCTAAAGCAGGTCCTAGTTTCCAAGCAGCCATCAAGAGTGGAAAGTTCCACGGAATAATTTGTCCAACCACTCCAGCAGGCTCCCGAAGAGTGTAATTTAAGAAAGGACCATTTACTGGAATAGTTTCACCATGAATTTTGTCTGCAAGTCCCGAATAGTATTCGAAAGTTTCGATAGCCAAAGGGAGGTCTACATGGAGCGTTTCAGAAATGGGTTTTCCATTATTCAATGTTTCTAGTTCTGCAATTTCGTGTCGATGCTTCTCAAGAAGCTGAGCCGCGCGATTTAAAATTCTCCCTCTTTCACGAGCAGACATTTTTTTCCAAGCCCCGCTCTCGAAAGCCCGTCGAGCTGCAAGAACTGCTCTTTCAATATCTTTTTTGTCTCCTTCGGCACAGTCAGTAAGTTTTTCCTCTGTTGCTGGGTTGATGACATCAAACCGTTTTCCGCTGAGGGATTCGGTCCATTCATTGTTTATTAAAATTTTTCCCGGTTTTACTTGGATTCCCATTGTTTCCTCCAGAGACTAGTCTTAACATTTGCTATTTAAACTTCTTTGTTCTTCTCTCGGAAAAAACACAAAGTCAAACAAGGGGTTGGGACCCAGGTGTTACAGTTAAATAATTGTTTTTATTATACAAAACACTATAGGGCCTCTCTGTTTTGGGTGGGGACAAACTTGAAGACTAAGGCTGTGATCCGCGAGTAGCCGTTTTTCTGGTGAGAGGTGTAATTACACAAAGTCAAAAGGATGCGATAATCAGAGTCCTATGAAAAAATTAAATGTCTTAGTGATGGGGTTAGTTTTAGGGCTTCTTTTAGCAAGTTGTGGGACTCGAGCAGGGGGCCAGCTGAATAATCTCAAAGACCCCAAATCCGGTGTTAAGGTGGTTCTTAAAATTTTTGCCGGATATTCCTGTTCCAGCTGTAATGAAGAGCTACCCGTTCTGAATAGCCGAATTTCTAATGAATTAGGTGCTCAAGCCGCTCTGTTAGATGCTCGAGTCTATGTTGTGGCAGGACCTAATTGGACAAAGGCCACACCTGAAATAGCCGAAAGATACGGCCAGGAACTAGGTTTAACCCAATTCAAAATGATAGCGGATAATCGGTGTCAGACGGAGTACAGAAAATACTACCCTGGAACTAGTTGTTTAGTTCCGGCCACGGCGCTGACCTCTCCTACTGAAGAAGTCATAGAAATTTACGAACCCGGGCTTCTCAACATGGATGAGTTTATGGCTCGAGTGAAGGAGCTTCTGAATGCGTAGGCATGTTTTTACCCTGGCACTTCTTTTGTTTTCAGCTAGCAGTTTTGCTAAACCAGCTCCGCAATTCCAAGCAGAGCTCTTGGGAGGGAAGAGGACATCCCTCAAACAAAACCTTAAATCTGGGCGTTCTTTGATCCTTTGTTTCTGGGCCACTTGGTGTGTGCCTTGTTTACAAGAACTCAAAGAAGTGAGCTCTCGCATCAAAGAAAATCCCTCTTTGCCATTGGATATGCTCTCAATCAATGTGGACACTTCGGAAACTGCAAGCGATGTTGGGCCTACTATGAAGTTGCAAGGATTTACTTTTCCTGTCGTTTTGGACCCAAAGCATGATATTTTTTCTAAGTATCAAGCAGCCAAAAGTTTACCTTTCTCTGCTTTAGTAAGTCCTTCTGGAGAAATAGAGAAAACATTTTCTGGGTATGACGAAAAAATGTTTGATGAAATAAAAAAACACTTACCAACTCCCGTTAGTTCCAGTGATATCAAACTTTAAAATAATACTTATTGCTGTGGCGGTGAGTTTATCGAGCTTTTCAGCGGAACTCAGCGAAGAAGCGAGTCCTTCCTCTTTTTTCTGGAGTGTTTCCGATCATGCTTTAGTTTCTAGTGCGAAGGATCCTGCTGAACCTGAAACTCCCGCTAAAAATGTTTTTTCCCATCAGACTTCTGTGGGGGTTGGTTACGAAAATATCAGCACAGAAGTTTTATTTACTAATCGATTTTCTCAAACCCGAGATCCGCTGGTCGATCAGCCTTTTCTCCTGGATAAAAAATCCCTCGTGGGCGATTTTGAAAATTGGGAGTTCAGAATTGGAGATAGCCACCAAGAATTAGGGCGCGGCATTGCTCTGGCTCTTTTTAACAATCCTGCTTTTGGAGTAGATAATACTCTTGAGGGAGGCTCTCTCAAGTACCGAGATGATTTTGTTGAGGTTTCGGCATTTGGCGGCCGCGTGAACGCTCTTCAGGCTCCAGTGGCCATTAACCCTATCGACACTTTGATGAGCTCCCGAGAAGTCAAAATTGCCGGTGGAGCTCTCTCGGGGCATTTCGGTTCCCAAGTAAAAGGAACCGCTCATTATCACTTAACATCGAGCCAACCCGACGGGAAAGCAATCAATCGAAAATATCAAACTCTGGGAGCTTCACTGGAAGCAAGAGATGTTCTTTCGGGAGTGGATGCCTACTGGGAAAGCAATGTGATGGATTGGGAATCCACCAATTCCAGCAAGCCATTGCAAAAAAAACCCAGAGCCTATGCAAATTTTGGTTCTTTGAGTTACTCCGATTCGGTCTTTAAATCAAAATTAGAGTTCAAGGATTACCGCAGCTTTTTCTACGAATTTCAAGGGCCTCCCACTCTTGAGGAGGAAATTGTTTTATCGACGAATAATAGTGATGTCACGGCTGCACGATTCCTCACGGAAGGACGAGTAGGTTATGAAGGGCAAGCAACTCTGGGTTCAAGCTTTTTGTATGGCCAGGATCGAGAGCTCAAAGCGAAAATTTACCATCCCCTAGCGTTCTCCAAGTGGAAAGTCTCCTCTGGAGTTGAATTAGAAGCTCGAGGGGGCTACCGCTGGATGCCTGATAAAAACAACTTAGTGCATGGAAGTTTGAAGTCAAAATTCAAAACGGGTCGAGGGGAATACTTCGAATTAGAGTTTCGCAAACAAACTTTAAATCAGGCCATTACTTCGCCTATCCCCATTCACGAGGAGCGAAATGCTGCGTTAGGGACGTACACTTTTTCCGAGTCGTTTAGTTTGGGACTAGGCTACGAATACATGCCAACCAATTTACCTGAGCAAGGCAATCACTTTGTGAATGGTACTGCCACTTACAAAACTGGAGTCATCGCGGCTCGTGGATTTGTGGGACAGACGAGCGGGGGAACTCAGTGCTCCTCGGGTGTCTGTCGCCAAGTGCCTCCCTTTTCTGGAGCGTATCTTGAAACTTCTCTCGTTTTCTAAGTCTGTCCAAAAAAGTTTTATTTAAAAGCCTTGTTCAATTTTGCTAAGAGCTCAGGGCCTGGATCTAAGTCGGCTTCAGTCATCTCACAAAGCGGCTTATCTCCTAAGTTCATAAGTTCTGCGTGATCACTAAAGCCAGGATTGTGATACAGAAGACCGGTAATGAGTTCCTGTTTAGTTCTGGCTTGATGAATGGAATCAATCGCTTTTACAGGATCGGTAAAGTCATAATCTCTACCCAGTTTTTTGACAGTGAGGCGAGATCCATCATGGAGAGTTACTTCTCTGCTTTCTCCATCTTTTATTTCGACTTCGATATTTTCCTGAGGAGCAATAAAGCCAAGTTCCTGAAGAACAATGTCGTGTTCCTTCACAAACGTGTAGCTCTTCGTGCTTCCCTCGTGATTATTGAAGGTCACACAGGGAGAAATAATATCGAGAACCGCAATTCCCTTATGAGCGTGAGCAGCTTTGATTAAAGCTATCACTTGTTTTCTATCTCCAGAAAACGACCGAGCTACAAAACTCGCCCCCAACTCAATAGCTACCGCACAACAATCGATGGTCGGATAGGGATTGGACCATCCTTTTTTTGCTTTAGATCCTAAATCAGCAGTAGCAGAAAACTGACCCTTCGTCAGACCATAAGTCCCATTATTTTCAATGATGTAAACCATATCGACATTTCTTCGAATGGCGTGACAGAAGTGGCCCATTCCAATACTGGCCGTGTCCCCGTCTCCGGAGACTCCTATCATAGTGAGTTTGTGATTAGCTAAGTTAGCTCCTGTCGCAATGGCAGGCATTCGACCGTGGACACTATTAAATCCATGGGCTCTATCCACAAAGTACGTGGGGGTCTTTGAGGAACACCCAATTCCTGAGAACTTCATGAGGGTGTGAGGAGGCACTCCTAACTGATAGTAAGCTTCGATAATACAAGCGGTGATGGAGTCGTGCCCACACCCTTTGCAGAGAGTGGAGGGCTTTCCAGAATAATCTGATTTTTCTAAACCAATTCGGTTACAAGTAGCTGGTGTTGTCATGTGTATTACCCCAATGCTTTCTGTAGTTCTCTTTCAATGAAATCGGCGGAAATAGGGAAACCCCCATAGTAGAGAACACTGAAGAGTTTATTTTGATATCCTCGAATATCGACTTCGATGAGTTGTCGGAGCTGAGCATCTCTGTTTTGTTCAACGACATAAACCCGATCACAGGACTTGATGAAATCCTCAACTTCCTGGGTGAAGGGATAAGAGCGGATTCTTAAGTACTTGATATTATCATTTCCCAACCGCTCTAATGTTTCTGTAAGAGCATGGTGGGTGGTTCCGTAAGCAATCACTCCGATTTTCGCTGAATCTTTCCCCGTCAAAACTGGCTTAGGAACATACTTTTTTGCTGTCTGGAACTTCTTTGCAAGCCTATCCATATTTCTTGCGTACACTACAGGGCTTTCAGTGTATCGAGCATACTCATCATGTCCTGAGCCTCGAGTGAAGAAAGCTGCTTTTCGGTGATTGGTGCCAGGAAGGGTTCGATAACAAACTCCATCCCCGTCGACGTCCAAGTAGCGCCCAAAGTCTTTCGCTTGTTCGAGCTGCTCAGCATTTAAAACTTTCCCTCTGTCATATTTAGGTTTCGTATAAACGAGTTCATCATCCACCCATTGGTTCATCCCGAGATCTAAATCGCTCATGACAAAAATGGGTGTTTGCATTCGATCGGCAAGATCAAAAGCGGTGGGCCCCATTTCAAAGCACTCTTTTGGAGAACTTGGGAAAAGAAGAATGTGTCGTTTGTCTCCATGCGAAGCATAAGCGCAAGACTGAATATCGCATTGTTGAGTTCGGGTCGGAAGACCCGTGGAAGGTCCAACTCGCTGGACATTGTAAAGAACCGCAGGAATCTCAGCATAATAAGCAAGACCCAAAAGTTCCTGCATCAAAGAAATTCCGGGACCCGCTGTCGCAGTCATGGATCTGGCCCCTGCCCAGCTAGCTCCGAGGACCATCCCCATGGCTCCCAACTCATCTTCTGCTTGGACAACTGCGTATTTGGCTTTCCCAGCTTTATCGACTCGTAATTTTTTTAAGTAGCTTTCCATGGATTCGGTGAGAGAGCTAGAAGGAGTAATGGGATACCAAGCCACAACAGTACAGCCACCATAAATAGCGCCCAACCCAGAAGCAGTATTTCCTTCGGTGACAATTTTGCCTTTATTCACATCTGCTTTTTTAAGTTCGTAAGCATCTTGTTTTTTGTAATTTTCTTTTGCGTAATCAATTCCGACTTGTAGCGCTGCAATATTTGCATCAATCGCACTTTGTTTATCTCTGAATGTGTCTTTGATCACACCTTTCATGACATCTTCATCAATTCCGTAGAGGTGGGAAAGCGCTCCCACATAGAAAAGATTTTTTAACAAGTGACGAAGCTTAGCGTCCGTGATTTTTTTAGCAAGCTCTTCTACGGGGAGACCATAAACAACCATTCCGGTTTTAATTTCCTCGGGAGCTACTTTAATAATACTGGAATTGTAAAAAATAGTTGTTCCAGGTCTCATAGCTGCGATGTCTTCATGAGCGGTTTCCGCATTCATGAGAACGGCAATATCATCGTGCTCACGTAGATTCTGATAACCTTTTGGACTGACACGAATCTGGAACCAAGTAGGGAGACCTTGAATATTTGAAGGAAAAAGATTTTTAGCACAAACCCCAATACCCATTCTAAAAAGGGACTTAAACAGAAGATTATTGGAAGATTGGCTGCCTGTTCCGTTTACTGTGGCAACACGAAGACTGAAGTCGTTTATGCGTTTTTCCATGAGAAATGACGGCTCCTGAGAGAGTTAAAACATCTCCGTGATTCTAGAGAGTTGCAGAATACAGTCAAGTAGACTCAAGCAGATTGCTGCGAAGCAGCAGGAAAGAAAGAGGATGAGGCGGTACCATGATGAGATGTTTGAAAATCGAAGCGAGGCTGTCAAAGCTCAATATGAGCTCTGGCCCTACCCACAAGTCCCTCTATTAGCCCAAATTCCCCGAGAGTCTCTCTGGCAGATAAATCTAAACTGGATTCTGGCTTGTTTGGGCCGACAGACTTCTTCTAACTCTAAAATCTGGATTGCTGGATGCGGCGCTTTCCAGCCCTACCCCTTTTCTAGAGCAAATCCGGGAGCTTCAATTCTTGCCACGGACTTCTCAGAGGCTTCCCTGAACCAGGCTAGGAGGCGGAGCCGCTTTCATGGACTTAAGAATTTAGATTTTGCGTTTACCGATCTCAATGACTTCAAGTCCTACCCAAAAGGGCCTTTCGATTTCATTGAATGTTACGGGGTTCTCATGAGCCTAGCGGATCCCGGCCGAGTATTAGCTGAGTTTAGAAAGAGACTCAAGCCTCAAGGAGTTTTAAGAATCATGGTGTATAGCCACTATGGTCGTCAGCGAATTTTTCAGATCCAAAAGCTTGCGAAACTCTTGAATCTTGGGCCCTACGAGTTAGAGCACCCTCGGATTCTTAAAAAGTTCATGTCTGAACTTCCTAAAAACCATCCTTTAAAATCGACATTTTTTGATTATCCAGATGCTAAAAATGGTCCGGGAATCGTAGACGGATTTCTGCATGCTTCGGATAGAGGTTTTACAGGCTTTGAAATTTCACACCTTCTCGATCAAGCTGGGTTTGAGCACGGTTTTACTTTTCATCGTCCTTGGGGAAATCCTCAAGTGATGGAAAATCAATTAGCTCTCGGGAAATTTCCGCCAGCCTTTTGGCTGCACTATTTGGATCTTTGGCAGAGTTTAAAATCCAATTTCATTCTTTGTGCTGTTCCCAAGGGAAATTCCTCAGGCCGTAAAAGTTCACCACCTAGGAAACACCCTCTATTTAATTTGAAAGAAAAAGTGGGCCTCCGACACAAAGCACGTCTTTTGAAGCTCAGTCTTCTTGGAGTAAATCTCCAGAGCAGGACTCACGAGAAGAATCTAAGAATCTCAGGGAAAGAAGTTTGGTATTTGCTTCGAGGGAAGGCTGTCTCCAAAAACGCTCAGGAAATCTTGCTGCCAACTGTGAAAGAGCCTCTGAGGTTTTTTGCAGAAACGAACCGGGAGTTCAGGCCCTCTGATCCCTGGCAAGTTTCTTTGGGAAAATCTCCGAACCCAATCTACCGGCACCTATTTGACGCTTACTCTTTTCACAGTGAAATTCATACTGAGAGAGGAGGGTTTCCAGGAATTGAAGAGCAGTGGGAAAAATGGAAATCCATCGATCGGCCTTTGGAAAGTAAAGATATCCCATGGGGACTTACGCCGGGATCGACTTTTGAAAAAAATCGTTATGCAGTTTTGGAGTGGTTAAAAACAGAGAGAAACCAAAGATTATTCTCGATAAGTGAAGTGCGACTCAAAGAAGAGGATCAAAAAATAAAAGAATTAAAGCTGGTTCTGGCTCAACGGAAAGGGATTAAAATTCCAAAAGACCCAACCGAGCTTCGGATTTTGTGGATACTTTTGATGAGTTACGAGAACTTGTTTTTAGAGTTTGAATGGCGGGGCGGACGGGACTCGAACCCGCGGCCTCCTGCGTGACAGGCAGGCGTTATAACCAACTTAACTACCGCCCCTTAAAAAACGATAGATGAAAGCCAACCTACTGAATCTGTATCGTGACTGGGAAAC
>OGVY01000031.1_pt1 | contig 21484 bp, 25 predicted proteins | sample 1575871 | NCBI WGS metagenome assembly OGVY01 (sample SAMN07581536, study PRJEB24739) | freshwater metagenome
TCGCGTTCGTCACCATGGACTACGACGAGCGATTGGAACTCGCGATTAGTTCCAACGATGAATGGACACGCTATGTGCAAGCATTCCGTCGCGCTGTTCGCCAGTTGAAGATTCGGGCGGTGGTGTCGCCTCGCGCCAGTATCAAGGGCGGGAAACTGCTGTCCGCCGGGCTTTCGTGGGACCGCGTCGAGCAGATGCTGCTCATTCGCGGACTGTCGGCGGACGACATCGAAAAGATTCGCAACCAATTGCCTAAGAGGGCTGCAGCATGATCTACCGATATACTGCGGACTCATGGTCCGAATTCTTGACGGACCTCCGCACCCGCAAGATCAATTGGTCCGAAGATGGGTCGGAATTGCAAGGCGGCAAGGAATGGTCGGGGTGCGTTTCTTGGGGAGAGGCCCTCGAATACGCGGTCAAAGGTCACGCCGCTGCCCGTGCCGCTATCGATTCGGTGGCGGTCAAAGTGTCGTCAGCACCTGAGCCGCTCTGGGATGTCGCACCGGTCGGCGTTTTCCCCTGTATCCCGGCGTATGCCGCCGGGGTGCCGGAGGACATGTTCCTCCCGTCAGAGGACGCCCCTCCGGTGTCTCAGCCCATCATCCGCATTGCTATCAACATGAGCGGCGGTGCGCACATCGAGAGCCGGGAGTTCGTGAACCGGGGTGCTGCCCTCGTCACCTTGATCGACCGCATCCAACTCTCTGGCCGGCGCGTCGAATTGATTGCAATCAAGCACGGGTACTACAGGAACGACAAGTTTATCTGGAGCGTGACGGTTAAACGCCCAGAGGAACCGGTCAACATGGACCGCATTGGCCTCGCCTTTGCGACTCCGATCATGCTCCGCCGGTACTTCTTTCGGGTCATGGAGTGGAGTACCCCGAGTCCGATTCCAATGTACGGGTACAGCAGCCACTTCCCGGACGAGTGCAGCCAGTACCACCTCACGATCCCCAAAATAGATGCGGGTGAATACTCGACCCCGGAAAAAGCGAACCAACGGGTGCAGCAACTCTGGGATCAGGCGGCACTTGCCGCCTGATTCCCATCAACCATCAACCATCAAAGGAGTGATTGAACATGCAAGTCGAACTCAGTGTCTCTGACCTTGATCAACTCTCAACTGCGGTCATCCACCACGCAAACCGCAAGTCGCATGCCGCGCTCATCGCGCTGCGTGACGGCGACCTCCTGCTTTCGCAGCAACTCGACGAGGAGTCTCTGGCACTCTTCATGCTCCATGACCGCCTCGAAAAATACTTGTGCTTGCACATTGACAATCACAAGTAAGCCTATATACTAATATCCTCAACAACAGGAGAACGACATGAACAACAAACAACGCCCCGCTACTTTCCTTTTCCTAGACCGAATCCGCGAGTCCGGTCGCATCAACATGATGCAAGCCGCACCGTACCTTCAAAAGGCTTTCGGCCTCAGCAAAAAAGAGGCACGGGAAGTACTGATGCAATGGATGATATCGTTTAACCGAGGTGCAGCATGATTAGGCGCAGGGAGATTTAAACAATGATGTGCATCATGAATCGCGGAACAGTATTTCTGCACAACAAGTGGATCGACAACAAAGAAATGCCGTTGGTGTGCATCGTCACGGCGACTCGAAAAGGTTTGATCTACTGGAGACAGTTGGAAAACGGACAAGAAGTGGGCGGAAGATACTGCTTTAATCAAGATGAAATCAGCAGGTTCGTCAAAGAAATCGTGGAGGAAACATGATCATCAGATTCACGGACGCAGTGGTGAAATCAGGCAACAGCACATGGAATGTGACGGGCTTTGCTACCTATGGCATGGTCCGGTTGACCCGTATCGAAGGAGACATCACCAACCCGGAAGGGTTGCATGAAGCCATGGTTAAACACTTCAGAAGCCGTCCTCGATACAATCGTTATCTCACTTTGGAGAACAACACATGATGAGTTGGGAATTCTTTTGGTTCATGGTTCCACGGATGGCCGTGGCTTTTTTGTTTGGTTGGATTGCATTCAAGGTTGCTTTCAGTGAGGAGAAATGAAATGAATGAAAGAATGTTTTTGTATCCGCTCGATGGTGAAATCCATCCGGAATCGTTTTATATTCGAGAGAACATTGATCTGTGTTGTGTGATCGAAGCACACAAGATGCCGGACGGAATCGCATTCGACATCAACCCAGAAAACATTGAACACATGCAGTTCAGGGACATTGCAGTCATCGAATTGATCGCTGACTTTACTAAAACTCTTGCGGTGCATGCAATGGAAACGGATGACCCGGAGGTCGCCGAACATTGCGGGTCAATCGCCGCTTACGTTTCGCGAATCATGATGGAGAAACTGTCGGGCACAAAAATCCCGAAGCATTGATCCATTCTTTGAGAGACCCCGGCACCTGTCATGGGTGTCGGGGTTTTTTATTCGACGATCTCCACCTCAGACTCAGTGACCACCGCAACCCTCGCTCCGCATGAGAGCAGCGGCTTCCCGTTCCCTGAGTACAACACCTCGCTCGGTCCATGTATCAATACCATTCTCCAGTAGGTGTTTTTCTTACCCTGTTTAACCGTGATGACTGGATCATCAGCACCCGTTTTTTTATTGGCTCTGATGACATGCTGATTGACATGAATGTAAGTTTTCATTTCAGCCTCAGAAGTTTTACCGACACCTCTCTTGTGTTTAAAGGATCGTAGTCGGTCGGAGTTCCCTCATTCCATGCCTCGTCGTAAGGCATGTACCCGAAAATCTCAACCGATCTCAATTCAGGCATCACCGGCTTGGCTGCAAACAGCACCAGACCTTTTCCCAACTGATGTTTCCTGACTGCTGCGTATTCGCGGGTCCGTAGCCTCCTAACCTCAATGTTGTTTCCAACGTCAGCCATGCCTTTGTGATTGTCATGATCTCTTGCAGACCACACATGACCTGACCAATATCGGTTCGTGTATTTGGCGACGGCCAATTCAGCCACACAGGCTGCGACCTGAGCGGTTCTATCATCCTCCATCCTTTGGACATCGTAGTGTGCGGCGTTCGATTTGCCCCAGTTCTCAATGTATCGACGCGCACCCACATGCGAGGCCCATTCGTATTCCCATGCATTAAGTTCAATGATCATAGTTCTATGTTGTCCCATTCGTCATCGATCAAAGAACTTTGTTTGTCAGAATAGGTTCCCGTGGAAAGATCGTAGTTGAGTTCCACCATCCCAACTTTACCAACCCATTTAAACCTTGACTTCCAAACATGGACTTCAGTTTGTCCATCGTTACGGTGAACAGTGACACCCATGTCAGCCTTCGCAAACCATGCGGCGGAACCAGAGATGTGTTGACCTTTCGGAGGCCCTCTCTCTGGCAACTGTTTAGCGGGGTGAGCAACAAACCAAACATGCAGATCGTGGCTTTTGCAAAACAGAACAATGTCGGTCAACATCTTACTGATTGCTTGATGTTCCGACTCCGAACTACCCATGTCCAAGTAGTTGTAAGGGTCGATCACCAACCCGCGCACCCCCATACGCATGACCGCTTGTTTGGTGCGGTCGATGATGGATTGCACCGTGCTGGGTGCATTGTCGTGGCTCTGCAAAAACACGAAGTGTTCGTTGAGAAAAGCGAGAGCGTAGTCACGCTCATCAGTGGACATCCTGTTGTCACCGAAGAAAGGTTTACCAACCACCTTTTCAGCCAGTTTTGCAATATGCACATGAGGTGGATTTTCGAATGACGCAATCGCAAAACGCCAGCCTTTTTGCATCGCAATGTTGACGCATATCTGGTCGATCAGTTCTGATTTGCCGCTGCCCGGCAACCCGGTGAACACCGACAACTGGCCCTGCAAAACTGTGTACAGGGGATCAAGGCTGCTGAGTCCGGTGCTTGCACCACGGACCATGCCGTCTTCGTACAAAGCCATGATCTGTGCGTCGAAATCAGAGGGGGTGTACACACCCTCCAATGGCAGTGGTTTTGCGGCTGCAAAGGCTTCTCGCAGCGCCTCAGCACCATGTTTTTGGAGGGTCTCGTTGGCATCCTTTTCTGGCAAGACAACCGTCCAACACTTGGCTCGACCAATTCTTCGAGCCAGTTCTTCAACCAACGCTTGACCGGGTTCATCTTGGTCCGGAACAAAGATCACCTTTTGAACGGACTCAATCAGTTCACGCGAATCCCACACGTAAGAAAACTTTCCGTCTTCCTTTGGATCAACCTTTCTTTCACTGATTTTTTGAGGCGCACCATTCGGGCAACCAATCGCACGGATTCCTGCTGACGCCAACGCAAGCACATCCATTTCGCCTTCGCAAATGACCAACTCGGTGCAGTCTTTTGGCAGTTGGTTTAAACCATAAAAGCATCTTGCCGCACCCTGCTGAGTGAACTGTTTGCTCAGTGTGCTGCGCCACTTGATTGCCTCTGGAACCCGGCTGTCACCGTAGATGAATCCGATGGCTGGCTGTTTTCCTGAATCTGAAAACCATTTTTCTGCACCGACCACCGGGTAGTCTTGAACAAGTTTTGGATCGATCCCTCTGGAGATCAAAAAGTTTTCAACAATTTCTTGTTTGACTTCTGAAGGTGGATCAATTGGTGTGATGTTCTTGTTGCTCAGTTCTTTGATCTGATTCATAAATTTTTCACGCCTGATCGCTCCGGATGTTCCACAATGAAAACAATGGTAGATAACCCTGTTTTCTTCAACTGTGATTCCCATCGTCTTTAGATGTGATTTCTTTCTTTCTTTTGAGCAGACAGGACAACAGATTCTTTTGTCGGTTTGAGAGATGATTTCCTGTTTAAGATTCATGTTATCTCCTGTTTTTGATTACTTATGCCGCATGGTGGAGCAGGAGCAAAGCGCCCCCTAAACCCCATCAAACAAATGGGATCGAGAAAGCCATGCCGCACGGAGCCAGCCATCGCTTACGCCTGTGCAATTTTTTTACGTCCTTGCACATTCAACCCGAATCGGCTCGCGATTGAGGCACCCACCGATTCACCGGAACTTGCACCCGGCTTGAGACGAAGACGACTTGAGACTAACCAGCAGTCGTCTGAAGGTCAAGCACCCGAACCGTGATCTCAGAACGTGGGTTGTCTGGATCAACACCGTGGAAGATGTGCTTCTGTTTAACCTGTCTGTCGTTGGAGTAGATCAAGCCCTGCATGCAATCAAGAATCACAGACTCATCCAGATCAGGTCTTCGAGACCTGTAAAAGATTTTGATTGAAACCTCAAGGTCACCTTCCATCAAGTTTTTCAAAGGCTTGCATTGCAGTTTGAAAGAGTTGACGTAGTCCAAGGCTTTCTTGGACTTGATAAAGGCAGGTCTTCCATTTAAACGAACAAGTTGCCTACTGTTCGACTTGCTCGCTGGTTCACCCAACACAGTAAAAATAACTTCCATTGACATCACAACTCCGATATGATTTAACATGTCTTGTGTCACTAAGGAGATCACATGAAGATTGACAAGAACATTCCGCTGCCTCCGAGGATTGCAAACAGAGTCAGGGTTGGACCGCTGCCTCTCGCGGAACTCAAGATAGGCGACAGCATCTTGGTTGAATGTGATGAACAAGAAATCGTTCGAGTTCTGCATTCAGTCAGAGTTAGGTTGACTCGTTTTTCAGCACAAAACAAAGGGTTCAAGTTTAGCAGCAGCAAAACCAAGGGTGGAATCAGAATTTGGAGAGTCGAATGATTTTGACAAACAAGTTTGGTTTACCGGACCCAGTTGTTAAGGCACTGACTCGCAATGCCTACAGTAAGGGCGAGAGCAACCGTTCGATCACACAACTCATCGATGCACCCCGTGTCCGCATCCTGCGGCAGGAACATTGGGAAGAGTTGGAAGAGGATGTTTCAGAGAAGATGTGGGCTGTGCTTGGAACCGCTGCTCACAAGATGTTCGAAGACACTGCAGACGACAAACACATCAGCGAAGAACGGCTCTTCACTGAGATCGACGGTTGGGTCGTCAGCGGTGCGATTGATGTACAGAAGATCGATGACGACGGACTCACGATCATGGACTACAAGACCACTTCCGTGTGGTCCGTGATCATGGGCAAGGTCGAATGGGAAAGGCAGTTGAATTGTTATGCGGAACTCGTTCGACGCGCCAAGGGTTCCAAGGTCAAAGCACTGAAGGTCATTGCCATCCTGCGTGACTGGCGGTCCCGTGATGCCGAAGAGAAACCGGACTATCCACGGGCACCCATTGTCGAAGTGGATATCCCACTGTGGCCTGAATCAAAAGCATCAGCCTATTTAAACGAGCGAGTGGAACTGCATCAAAAGGCAGAGTTCGACCGGCTGACTGGATCGGAACTTCCAGACTGCTCAGAAGAAGAACGCTGGATTAAGGAATCCAAGTGGGCGATCAAGAAGAAAGGTCAAAAGAGGGCGGTGAAAGTGTTCGACAACGAACAGGATGCCCGTGCTGCTTTGGTCGATGGGATGGAACTGGAGTTCCGTCGAGGAGAGGCCGTGCGTTGCACCGCCAACTGGTGCCGTGTCAATGCTTGGTGTTCGCAGTATCAGCGGAACAAACTCGCAGAAGATTCCGGTGACTGATTGCTTGCATCACGAGTTGATTTGTGTATGATTGATCAAACAAAGGAGAACAGAATGTCTGAACCTAATTATCAAGAAATTTGGAACACGCTCGTCAAGGTCGATGTGTCCAAACATGTCGAGAAGAAGAACGGCTTGTCGTATCTCAGTTGGGCATGGGCATGGGGTGTGTTAATGGAACACTACCCTCAGGCGCACTACATGTTTCCGGAGGCTGAGACTCATCCTGATGGAACCATGACTGTGACTTGCGTGGTCAGCATCGGCGATTGCCAGCGTCTGATGTGGCTCCCGGTCATGGACTACAAGAACAACGCCATCAAGAATCCGGATGCTCGCAAGATCAGCGACACCCGCATGCGTTGCTTGGTGAAGTGTCTCGCCATGTTCGGGTTGGGCCATGCCATCTATGCAGGTGAGGATGTCACAGCCGTCACCTCACCGGACAACGGGAACAGTGAAGAGGTGGTGGTCGAACGAAAGAAAAAGGTTCCAACAAAAGTCGGTGAAAACAACATCCCAGACGAGGTTGGGGCACAAGAGATCGTCGAAAAATTGCTGCAGTTCGCGAATCAGTTTTGCAAAGACACCAAGTCCTTGCGAAATTTCTGGAGCGAAAACAAAAAATTGATTGACATTCTCGACAGCAATTTCCCAAAGCAATTTGGGAATTTGAAGACCGGGTTTACTGAGTTGAAGTCAAAACTGGAAGGAGAAAACAATGGCTGATTTTAATCAAGGCGACCGATCAACGGGCGCACTCTTCAAGGTGAGAGAACGGAAGAGTGACAAACATCCTGCGATGTCCGGTGAACTGATGTTGACCAAGGCGTTGCTCAAGGAGTTGATTGAGGACGCGAAGGCAGGCAAGCCGATCAAGTTGTCGTTGTCGGCTTGGAACAACACGTCCAAGGCTGGTAACCAATACGTGTCAATCTCTGCAAAAAAATATGTGGAGTACAACAAGAAAGAAGATCCCGAAGACGAGGTCCCTTTCTGATTTCTTGAAACAAAAACCCGGTGACATCGAAAGGTGTCGCCGGTTTTCCAAGGACATTAAAATGAAAAAGTTTAAACAATTACTAAGAAGTTTTTGGTGGGGAAATTCTTACGACTGGAGACATGTGCCTGCACCCAGTTGGGCGGCGAAAAGAAGCGGGAGAGATTACTGGTGAAAAGCATCCAAGATCTTTTCAACGATTCGATCCATCTTGTCGAGAAAGACAAGTTCGATGAAGCCATCCACAACCTTGACATCATCGTCAAACTGCGTCCGCTTGTGGTGTCTGCGCTCATTCAACGTGGTCGTGCACATTGGGAGATGCGAAGATGGGACGAAGCACTCAAGGACTTTGAGGCCGCACTCAAGATGGATCAAGAAAGTCCGGACGCGCTTTGGACGATGGGCCTGATCAACTTGCAGATGGGCAATTTCGAAACCGGATGGGATTATTATGAGGCTAGGTGGTTGAGCGATGCATTCAAGTCACCCCAACTCAAGACCAAACTCCCTCGTTATGAACCCGGCAAAGGCTTCGAGAATCCACTTGTTTGGTGTGAACAAGGGATCGGTGATCAAATCTTGTACGGTGCATTGCTGGATGCACTCAGCAAACAAGTTAAAAAACTCACCGTGATGCTGGACATCCGTTTGATCAATCTATTTAAACGAGCCTTGCCACACATTGAGTTCATTCGACATGACGCCAGACCAAACAACACACAGTTTGATTCACAGATTCCGATTGGCAGCATCGGTAAATTCTTCGTGCAATCGTTCGATGACATCACGAAGAACAGATCACTGAGATATTTGAAAGCAGACGAAAACTACGCAGACAAGATTCGTCAACAGTTGAAGATTTTGCCGACAGATTTTGTGGTTGGGCTGTCTTGGGCAAGCACTGCGCCACGAATCAGCGAACACAAAAGCATCCCACTGAAAAAACTTTTGCCTTTGTTCGAGATCCCGGACATCAGGTTTGTCAACCTGCAATACGGCAAACCCCAAGAACAGATTGCAGATTTTGAAAAAGAAACCGGGAAGATCATCCATCAAACAAAAGTCAACACGTTCTTCGACCTCGAAGGCATAGCAGCGATCATGCATTGTTGTGATGCTGTTGTTGCATGCAGCAATGCAAATGTTCACATTGCAGGTGCATTAGGAAAACCTGTGTTGATGTTCGATGCCAACAAGTTGTGGTATTGGAACGCAAAGAACGGCAACCAATCTCTTTGGTATCCGTCACTTAAAATGTTTAATCGCAAGAATATGATTGCACCATGGGACGAACAAGTTATTCAAATCAATCAATCACTTGGAGAGATTCGCAATGACAAATCACGATGAAGACGATGTTTCTTTTCTCGATATCCGCAAAGAAGATTTGATACCAGTTCCACCCCAAGAAAAAGTTTGGGCAACCATTGGAGAAAATCTCGCTCTGGAGTACATTGATTGGGCGGTGATCAACGGGATGGCGACACAGTTCGATGATCTGCACAAATCCAATCAACCAAAATCAGAAACACACGTCATGTGCAAATTGATTGCTTTGGTGAGGGATTCTGTTGCAGAAGAAACGAAAGCAAAAATGATTAATCAATTTAAACAATCTGACTGGGGTCGAGATGAATTTATGGTGATCGCTGCAGTGAGATATTGCATTGGACGCAAAACCTATGTGGTCAGTGATTGCGTGGACTGGCTGATTGCCAATTGGAAAAACTTCGAAAAATCAACGAGAGATGTTATTCGAGGGGATTTGGAGTGGTCTTTCGAAGAGGATGATCGAGACCGCGCAGAAAAAAGAGAACACAAAAAACTGGGATTTGATATGGATCGTCGGCAATGGGAGCGCGTCCGTGCGCTTTGGGGGAATGACAAATGACCCGCGACGACATCATCCGACTGGCGCGAGAGGCTGGGTTTGGGGATTCTTTAGACGATGCCGACAGCGTATCCATCCGTGCGAGGGGAAACAATGGACAAGGATGAAATCATCGAACTGGCACACCATGCCGGGATCGTGTTTAGACTGGGCAGCACTGATGTCACACCCGAGAAACTGGATCGGTTCCTGATGTTTGCACTGGAAGCCATAGACGAACGAAAGGATGCACATCGAAAGTTCGGGATCTGGATGAGGCCCGAAGGCGCACTTGTGAGGCGGGGGATCAACCTCACCATCATTGGCAAGGACAATCCTTCGGGTTGTCACAGAGGATTCGTGTTGATTCTCAGAACCAAGAGACGCCAGTACCGATTCCGTTTTCGAATGGGCATCAAGCCCATGTTTCTGTGGAGCAGGGAATGACTCCAGATATCTTTAAGATTCTACAGATGGCCGTTGAAGATGGAGTGGCCATTGGGGTTCGCCGGGCGCACAAATACAATGTGCCCGACGAAGAACGTTTAATTGAAGCAGTTCGAGAAGAAGTTCTAAATCAAATTTGCGAGTGGTTTAAATTTAATGATATCGAAAAGTAGGGCAAAGAGAAGGCGGAAGAAAGACTGTATATTCATTAGCGTTTTTTTATATTCAATAGAGGGCGATTTTATGAAGCAGAAAATTACGCAAATGACGATTTGTGGTGATGATGGTTTGTCTGATCCGAACAGGATCGTTGTCGAGTTGGTCGATGAGGGTGACGGCGAATTCGTTCGCTTGATGCAACCCGAAAACGGGGGCGACATCTCCGTGACAGTTGACCAGTGGACTGAACTCAAGCGAGCCATCGAGTACATGTTGGCTGAAACCAACAAGGTTGCTGAGTAAGAGATGAAGAATCGGCTAGAGTGAGCAATTGCTCTAGCCGATTCCCGCTCAACAAATGACTTTGTTCACTGGATCAGGCGCTCTGCCGAAACACCAATACGTTTGGTTGGAGCCTAACTCTTGCGGTAAACATGATTGGATGCAGGCAGTCTGGTTTGGTTTGACTGCTTGGCCGGGCAGAGCATGGGGATGCCATGTCATGCTGAAGTGTGGAGCCATTTACAGAAACGTCGGTCTCCATCAGTTGGCTCTGTCCAAACAAAGCGTACCTTGGGGTCCATCAGATGCTGCGACGTGGGACGCCTATGGCTGGCAGTTCACGACCCTTGAGTACCCCTACCTTTTCGGAATGCAGGCCTCTGTACGCCTCCAGAATCGATCAGAACACCAAGGAGAGTATCTATTTACCGTTGCTCCTGTTGGCGATGGGTTTTCCGCTGCACCAGAACAATCCAAAGAGTTCTTCTTCTTCGCTTTGCACAACGTCGGAAGATTCACAGCGCAACCCACCAACCACATCTTGATCAAAGACAAATCTTTCAGTGAATTTGTTTGGCCAGACTTCTTGAGAACACAAGAGAACTACTACAGTGCAGAAGATGTTTAAACATGAGTGAGTTCTTGAAATTCAGGGGTGACTGGGGAATGCCCCAGAAAACCATTCACTGGTGCCCGATCTGTGGAGTTGAAACCAAGAAGGGCAAATGTTGTGCAACACACAAATTGAGGGAACGAAGAGATGCAAGACGCCGGAGAACCAATATCGGATCACGGGAACCCAGAAATCGAGAAACTGTTGAGCAAGATCATCAACAAGAATCGGAGAACACTTAGCCAAAACGCAATGATGTGGTCAATGCTTGGAGACATCTCAGATCAAGTCGAATGGTACGGAGAAAAGATGTCTAAACAAGATTGGAAATGGATTTTTACTGCATCCATCCGAAGACAAAGGATGGTCCCCGGAATCGAAGGCGGTATGGTTTTTCTGGGTGAACCCACATCAGGGATGTCGAAACAAGAAATGGCAGACATGATTTACATGATCATTTCGTTTGGCAACGAACACAGCGTTGAATGGTCAATCGAAAATGATTAATATGTTTTAGAGCAGTAGTTCAGTTCTCCCCTACTGCTTTATCGGTTCTTCTAAAGAACCACTTTTTGGGGGCCAGACAAAGGCCCCCATTTTTTTGTAGTGTTTTTTTCCGCAGGGAACTTCACCATGAAGGTAATCGTTTACTGATTCATGGGAACAACCCCATCCTCTACTATTCCAAGGACAACACCAAACACAAGTGTCACAAGGTGTTGGCCTGATTTCACTTAAATTCGTTCTCCTCGAAACCATGCTTTACCTTTTTCAATTAAACAAGGTTCAGGGGGAAGAAGCATTCCTTGTTTGAAAGTCAGAACATAGAAACCACTTGACCAATTCAAGGGCGCTCCTTCTGTGTAAGAAAACTGGGGTCCTTTCGGATCAGCCAATGTTCCACAGTCAACACCATAACGACGGCCACGATAATCTCCAAACGAAACGCACTGTAGTTTGTGCAGGTGTCCGTGGACATAATGGACACCAGCCTTGAGAGTCGATGTGTAAGCAGAGTGTATTCCACCGGATACATGTCGGTGTCTAATTACCGTCCAACTTTCTGTGTTTAAATTGATGTGCAGTGACCATCCCGCTCTCCATCTCGGCAAATAATGCAACAAAGATGTACCTGTCATGTCTTCGATTTCAGGTGCTTGATTGCAGAGATAGTTTTCAAATCTGGCGTCATGGTTACCGATTGTTCTGATCAGTTTGGATTTTGGCGAAGACCTTTCGATCTCTGAACATCGGTCTTGCATTGCGTAAACTTCTTCTTTTATGGTGGGCAACTTTTGCCACATGACCCTTGGGTGACGACTTATCCTTGCGCCGTCCATGATGTCACCGTTTAAAACAATTATGTCTGGGCTAATTTTTTTAGACAACCTGCATAACGCTTCATGAGCCATGCTCACGATACCCGGCCAATAGTGGCAATCAGATGCAACTAATAACACCCCTTCTTCCAGATTTTCATGCATTTCATTTTCATATTTTGTTGATCTTTCGAATGCAAGATCGTCTGCTTTTTTAGCAGATCTTAGAGTTGAGTTTTCGTCGTTAATTTTTCTGATCGATGATCTGAGTTGGATACCGTATTTCGCCTCCAAATTTCTTCTTCTGCTATAAACTTGTCTTAAAGACATTTTGAGAAAGTCAGATACCTTTTTTGGGTTTTCAAATCTTTTCCAACAAGTTATGAAGTCTTCATCACTTTGAAGTTTTGACACATGTCACCTTTATACCTAATTGTTTGCGTCTTAATTTTGTGTTCTTGTCATCTCTGATGGCTCTCCATTCCAGTTGGCCATCAATTAAACGATATTGTTCCACATGAACCAACGCACAATCACAGCACTCAGAATGAGTGTATCCCTTGACTCGATACCATTTTCCGTCTTCGATCTGGACCGGGATGTATTTATCTTTTCGTTTTGACACTTTACAAACCATTAAATTTTGACGGAATTTACATCACATTTGCTACGGTAATCTTACAACCCTTTGGTTTTAATCATTAAAAGCAGCCTGTTTAAGTATAGGAATGACCTGAAGTGCTTTGTTGATATCTGAATCCATTTGGTCAATGAGTTCTTTCTTGACCTCAGGTTCCAAAGGGGATTTCAGGATCGCGTCTTTTTGGTCCCTGTACCTTTCCATGACTTTTGCCAAATGATCCACACTCGTTTTCACACCAAGGATGTTCTGGTTCTCCATGATGTAGGCGTTGAGTTCATCGACCCGACCGTCCTTGCGTAACTGACGGATGGTGTTTGTAACCTTGCCCACTTCCTTGTAGAGATCGTAGTACTGCGTCTGTAGTCCCGGCTGATTTGCATCCGCAAAGAACCGACGCACAAACGGATACTCATAAGGATCACGGGACGGATACATCCGATCAGCATCACGCATGACGTGATCAATGGCATCCAGAGTGTAGGTTCCCAAGGTGCCGAAGTAACCGTTTAACAAGTGATCGATCTTGATGGGCGAGTACTCAGTCGCTTCACCCAGCATACGGGCTAACTCGTTGGTTCCGAATCGAGTCTGGTATTCCGCAGCCATCCGTTCGTCCATGTAAGGCGGAACAACAGATCTTCCAGTGAAGGTATCGTAGTTTGCGATGACCTCAGCAATCGGAAGTACTGCTTGGGGAACCGGGTTAAACGCCAGAGTACTTGTGACTGCACGGCGCAATGACTGTGCAGTATCGCGCTCAGTATCTACGTCATGGTAACGACGGAGGATTCTTTCGGGCAAAGTCTTGAAGAGCAAACCCACTTCGAATGGAATCGGAATCTTGACCGCAAAATCCATCGGAGTGGGCAAGATGTAGTAGTTGTCTATCGTCTCAGGGTTGGCGTTCTTGTACTCGTCATCATCGGAGACGAGTGCGTAGTACAGGCCGGTCAATCCCACCATCAACCCGGCTCGCATCACAAACCGCGCAAAGTTCTTGCGGCGATCTCTAAACGCACCAACCTGTCCGGTGCCTGCTTGATACAACTTGTCGAGACCTTGGATACGCGCATTCAAGAACGGCACCGCTGCTGTCAACGCACGAAGACTTGGATTGCGACCACGTCGCCCATAGTTGATAACCGACAGCGCCTGATAGACAGCCTCGGCTTCATTGCCGGTACGCTTCAAGGTATCTTCGTACACCGCATTACGGGTTGAGGCTTCGGCTTTGTCAGTCACTTGACCCAATGCATCCCATGCCCATTTAAACGGGAACATGTATTTGGACTGCGCGATCTTGTCTAACTTGCCAAGTTCCGCCGGGATTTTGTGGCCGCGCTTCTTGGCTTGCTCTGCGAGGTATGCCGTCATGTTCTGTGGATCACGGGCGAAGTCATACCCACCGACCACGCCAAACCGCCGCAGATTGTCTAGGCCGTCCGCAAAGTTTTTGACGGTGTCGTATACGGGAATAATGTTGGCTCCCGTGGTAAGGGCTGCAGAGGCGGTATCGCGAAGCATGTTCGCAATCATGTAGCCAAATTCCCGTGTGATCAGTTCGCGAAGGACTGTCGCGGGAACCCTGAACACGCTCTCCAAGATACCTGCTGCACCCATGTCAGGCAGTGCCTGCATGGATTCGAAGATCAACGGATCTTCAAGAATGGCGGTGTACTTCTTGCCCTGCACCTTGAAGGTGACCGTCATCAATCCTTCCAGTGGTTCATTGGGGCGAGCCATGCGGCCCATGCCAATGGTGATCATGTCCCGAACGATGCGCTGCTGGGCGACGTTCCTCATGCCCATGCCAATCGCTGCATCCAGATTGGTCAGGATGGAATCCAACAGCGGCAAGTTAATGGCTTCTGAACTCTTGCCCACTGCTTTCATGTGGGTAGTCGAAGTCAGTCCACCGAAGATCTTCGGGTGGGCAATCGTGCCGCCCCTTGTCTCGCGATAGAACGGGATGTAATCCGATTGCTGCAGCCACAACTGTGCGCCAGCATTGTCGATCATTCCGGTGTCACGCAGGAACTGCACAACGTATGCGTTGTACGCCTGCCATGCGTCATACCATTCCTTGATGATCGGATCGCCAGTGTTGGGATTGGTGAACCGCGCAACCTCGGCTTCCAGTCTTGGGAGATCTGCCGGGTCACCCGGTGCCAACTTACCTTCAGCGGTTAAACGGCGACCACGCAAGGCAATGGCATACGATTGAGCGAGCCGCTCAAGGTTCCCATAAGGGTTGCTGTAGAGCGGGGCCATGACATCAATCAAGCCCTTGTACTCGCGACCATTGTGGATGAACTTCTCCACCTTGGTTACGCCATTGCGGTACACCGGAACACCATCCGTTACCGCAGCCGCGCTTATGGCGCGATGACGATCCGCCATCTCAGCACCAACCAGAGAACTTACATCTGCCGTGTTTTGCAACAAACTCGGATGGCGCTGGTTGTAATACTCCAGACGTGAGTAATTGAAGATGAACTGCTGACGAAGTTTGTCGATGAAGTCTCGGAACCTCGGCATCTGCATCGTCTGGATGACAGTCTGTCCCGGCGTTTGATTCGGAGGATCAACCGCTAACTTGTCGAGGATCTGATCAATACCGGGACTGTACTGAGGTTGGTTCTGACGCGAATGACGAATGAAATCGTTTGCGTCTAACTTCTCACCAGCCTCAGGGTTCTGTGCAACGTACAGGGCTTCTGGCGTTGCGTTTAAATTGTAGAGCGGGATTGCACCAGTCGGAGCCTTGGCAATGTTCTCCTCGGCTTTCTTGACCGCACGATCCAGTTGTTCTTTCGGGCGAGTGCGAGACTCACTTATTTTTAGTCTTTGCTCTGCTGGGGGGCTGCCCCCTCTATCGCGTCTTGCGCTTCTTGTATCAATTCTTCCGGTACGGGGCGAGGCACCCCGTCCGGATACGCGAAACGGAGATAGTTTTCCACCGTAAGTGGAAGACCACGTTTCTTCAGGAGCATTGCGATTGGACTGCCACCAGTCTGGTTCATTGATACCTCCAGATTCTTGGATAACTATATCACGAATTTCATTGTCACTCAATTGACCATCGCGATACCTGCGCCATGCGTTTTCTATGACGTTCGCTTTTTGAGATCGCTTAAAGACATCGGTAAATGTTCCGCGAATGGCTTCCCAAGTAATAGATTGCATTTCTCTTGGTAGAACATCGCGTTCAGCAGCCGCCCTTCTATAGGCTTCTGCATAGATACCATAGAGACCCTTGATTCCACCGAGAGCATTGCCGACTCCCGCACCTAAGTTATGGGCAACCTCTATAGAATTTCCAGACAGGGGGCGCAACAGACCTGCCGCGACAGCGTGGGTATCAATCGTTACATCACCAACAGTATCCTCTGGCGCAATGATGTTGTTATAGAAACTTCTAACCTTGTGTGCATTGCCAAGGCGATTGCTAATGTTTACCGGAGAACCGCTTTCCAAAATGGATATTGATTTGGCAATGTGATCAAGGTTTGCCCATGCAGCAATAGCCGGGTTTCCCTTGTCAGTCATTACAAATTCACCAAAAGATCCTTCTGGTGTAATGATTCTAAAGTTTCTCAGGTTATGCGACTGATCATACGTCCGAATCCACATTGCCTGTCGGATAAGTTTTTCTTCTGGAGAACCCTTGATATCTTCAAGGGACTTACCACGAATAGCGTTTAAATCTTCTTGGTACTGCGGTTTAGCAAAAATGTTATTTGCTGTGGCTTCCATTTCTGGAGACCACTTAAAGTCTTGCTGGTTAAACCATATGTCTATTAGCCTTTCCCCGCGAGTGACGTTAGTAAACCACTCTGTTTGAGGAGAATTAACCGCAAGAACAGCCGCCGCTTGGTCTGGAGAAATTCCATAAAGATCAGATAGATAATTTGCTATCCGATTTGCGCCAACGTACCACAGCCTTGATCGGTTCCGTATCTCAGATGGAACATTGTCATACAACCAAAGCAGGTTGTTTTTAATGTGATCTACAAATCTTTCAACAATCTGATCTGGCGGCAGATTTCTGTCTACAGATTTCAGATTCGGGTAAGTAACAATTAAGTCTGCTGCTTTCTTAATTAAAGTTGGGTCTTGCTGGAAAGTTTCCAAACCAATTTGCAATCTTGTATCTGTCGCGCTTTCTACAGGAGCCGCCTTCTTTCCTCTTGGCTTTGCGGTGGGAACTCTTGTGCTAACTACTGGACCAACAAGACGATCCCCCACTTGAGAATAAGTAGGCTGAAGCGACTCCCGAATTCTTGGCTGCATTCCATACGGAGCCATGGATTGCTCGCGAGACACTGGCATAGGAATGCTAAAAGAGCCTTCCTCCGCTTCAATTCTAGTAGGCCAGTTATCTACATAATCAAACTTCGTTGGGTTATTTTGCTCAGACCAGCGTATTGAATTGGGGTCCAAAGTTCTCAAGATAACAGGCATTGATTGATAACCGGCATCTTTTAAAAATCTTGCGCGATGCCTGCCTTCATGCCCTACAACTTTGAAGACTCCTTCTTTGTTTAAAGAGACTTGCAAAAACGGAAGAGAATTAAATTTCTTTCCTTCCTTGGAAAAATCTGAAATATCCTTTGCCTTGGCGGACATGTATCCACTTTTAGCGAGACTCAGGAAATCATCAATGTTCATCTCAATGAGTTTTTCCCTACTTTTAAAGTTAGGTACTCGCATGTCCTCAATTAGTTTGCTTTCAAATGCTTCGCTTGCGCTTCTTCGCGACTCCGAAATGCTCGGCTTGGTGATATCGAATGTGCCGATGTTACCGACAGCGGATTTGATTTGCGTATTGGAGAAAGGTATTGCCCACTCAATTTCTCCATTAGGGGCCATCAAGATTACGCCATCGTGCCCGTTTTCTTTTGCCTTCGATGCGCCTTTATCCCATTTGTCTTTGGCAAAATATGGATTTTTGATAGAAATGTAAGCCGGAACAATGTTTGGCTTTGTCTTCCATGCTGCATTCGACGTATAAAACTCTGCTTCTTTTGGGTCGCTTGTGAAATAAGCGCCAGTGCCAAGCATTCCATTGAGCATGCGAAAAATGCCGTCTTTAATTTCTTCTTTTGCGCCGTGATACATAATCAACGGGTTGCCATTTTTATCAACAACCTTGCTTTCATCGAAGAAACGCTTGAACTCAGGCGTGTCAATCTGCGGGTTACGAACACGGGACTCTGAGATTCTCGGAGTCGGCCCAAACTCACCGTTGTTCCCAATGGCAGACTTGACCTGATTCGGGTTAAAAACTGCGAGGTTCTTTTCGCCAGACTCCTCCACATACATGGAGTCAAAGCCCAGTTGCCGAATCGCATCTAGGATGGGGGAGTTACCTTCAGATCCTTCGATGGTGACCCAGTCTCCTTTCTGCAGAAGAACAATGTCATCATCTGTCAGATCGATAGGCGATATCTCTTTGACTTTCTTCAGCACTCGCTTGATGTGGTCAAAGTTATTGTAGTCAAACGGGTTCTCTGCTTTGACATAAACAGGAATCAAATTCGGTCCTGTTGGCAAGTAAATGTCAATGTTGTTAACGAAGAAAGAACTTTCTCCTTTCGCTGCGATTTTTTTCAAATCGCTAATCGCAGAAGCCCGTATTGCTCTGTTGGCATTGACATCCGCTCTGACATCAGCGCGGATCTTTGCAACTTTGTCCCAAGTCTTGGGTGTAAACGCAGATGCTTTGAGAAGAGTTTTGTTCAGCACATCAAGAATTTGTTGATCTGACATGAAGTCAGTGAAGTTTATCGTCATGTACCCACGGGAATACAAAGAAAACTCTTCTGCAAACTTTGGACTGCGAGTAATGAATACAGAGCCTGCCTGCTTGGGAACAAAATTAGTGATGTCTCTGGCGGTTCCGTGATACATGACCAAGGGACGACGGCCACCGCCCACGATCTTGCTCTTACCAAACCATCGCCAGAAGTTCTGAAGACCTTCTTTAGTGGGGCGCGTCTCTATGCCAAACACATCCGGCCCTTCATAGCCGGAATAGATCAGGCGATTTTCAGAGTCCCTTGTCGGAACCTCCCGATCATCCACCTTGATGGTTTGCGGAACCTTTTCGATGGCAGTACGGGATTCGCGAATCGCTGCCCCTTCCAGCATGGCAGGATTGAAGTCGGTGACTCCCTGAGCCTGTGCCTGCTGCTGGATCTGAACCTTCTTCTGCTCGCGCTCTTGGTTCCGCGCAACCGGGGTGACAATGATCGGTTGATAGTCTGCGAACCGCTCAGGCAACTTACCCTGCTGTGCAAGTTCTTCAGCCTCAGTGGCACGAAGCGTTCTGATTTCACCACGGGTACGGGCACCCACTTCACCAGACTGAAGACGATCCAAGATCTCGCTGTAGTTCTGGAAGCCAGCACCCCGGAACGAGTTGTCCAACTTGTCGAAGAAGTTAAACAGTCTGTCTGTAAGGACCTTGGGCTTGCCTGCGACAGCCTTAGCACCGAACTTCTTGGCCTGACGGCTGAGATCTGCGACCGCTTCTTCTTCCTGAATCAACGCACTCTGATCGCCATAGGTCCGGTTAGCCCATTGCAGGAATGTCTCGTTGGTCTCTTTGCCGGTGGCATCACGTCGCTTCAGTTTGGCTGAAGCACGAGACAAGGTATCCCATTCTTGCCCAGTCCACAGATCCAGTTCCCGTACAGGGTGAACGATCTCGTGGTTCAGGACATCGACCAATGCGTTTACACGTTGCTCAGGGGTCAGTGTCTTGTCGGGATCAATACGATCCACCGCCAAGGTGATCTCGCGCAGAAACGGGTTGTAATACCCTTCCGTCTCTGATCCCATTTCCTGCATGTAGCGGACAGGATCACCAAAGTTGAGCAGGGTCTGATCGATACGGGTAGCGATATCGTCCAACCCGAATCCCTTCATCTTCTTGCGGATCTCTTCACGCAGGAAGTTATAGGTGTCGGTGGTTCCCGTGGGAGCAGGCAGTGCAAGAACAGGCTTGGCTGCTCTCTGTGTGGGAACCCCTTGCTTCTGCAGGTCCTGTTTAATCGCATCGACCTTGATCTGCAGGCGCTCATCACCCGGCAGCAGACCGGCTGCTTCACCAATCTGTTGATCAGTGACCGATTGGCCAAGGGAGTTGGCATCCTGCACGAACTTCGATGCACGAAGGAAGTTCTCGCGGGTATACGGCTTGGCTTCAAAGACTGGCAGTTTGGTGGTGGCTTCGAAGGTCGGCAGATTACGCAGACGGGCGTACAGCAAACGCTGCTCGCCGAAGTTCATATCCTTCAGCGATTCCTTGCCGACGATAGATTTAAACAGCGCCTTGATTTCCGGCGTATCAATTTCTGATCCGACGTTCTTGGCTTTGAGCAGACGAGTAACTTCGTTGGTGAGGGTTTTCTCACCCTTCATCAAGGCATTGATCTCTTTGACCGACAGCCCCTGACCCTTGGCCGCTTCACGGTTCTTGCGATCCGCAAAAGCCTGAGCATCTTCCAAGGACTTGAGATCAATCTTCTGGCCTACCTTAACCTTGGGTGTGCCATCCTCGTTCTTGCCTGCCGCATCGCTGTCTTCTTGGTTGGCAAAGCGGGAGTTAAAAACCTCTTGTACATTGCTAACTACAACAGGCTTTCCGCCCACCATGGTTGCGGCATAGGTCATGCCATCGGGGATGGCCTGCACATTGATGTCGGTCAGGCGTTCGAACTTATCGCCCAGTGCGTCACGGGCTTCTTCGACGGTGAACGTCTGGGTCTCAGGTAATCCCTTGGCTTTGCGCTGCTGGTTGATCTGCTGCGCGAGGGTCAGGCCGGGAACCACCATCTCCTTTTGGCCCGGTCCCTGAACCTTGTAGCCCACCCGCTTCCCATCTTCCTTGACCTCTTCACCGTCAAGGATCGTCTGGAAACTGTAGTTCTCAATGTAGCCCTTATCGGCTGTCGTGCCGGCTGCTTCGTTGAGTGCAGCCGAGGTGATCATGTTCGCTTCCGGGTTCAGAATCTGATACCCGTAACGAGTCAGTGTGTCGGCAGTGACCTGATCGTAGGACTGGCCGGAAGTCTCAAGGGTGTTGAGGATCTGACCACGGATCTGGCCATCAATCACTTCATTGTTTAAACCGTAAGACAGCCCAACAGCCTGCTCGTAGTTCTGCACTGACTGGCCATACTGCTTGCCAGTGGAATCCACCACCACATAGTTGGGGATACGCTCACCCGTCTCAGTGACAGTAGGGTCTGTCTCTTTGACTTCGAACTTAGTGTTAGAGGGGAAGAACTCACCCAGTTCCCGCGATATCAGCCCCGCATAAGCCTGCCCAGCCGTTACCGGGGCACCATCCACCTTGGGAGCAGGGATGTTGACTGCGCCCGCCTGAGCGGCTTCTGCGGCCTTGTTGAATGCAGCCGGATCAGCCTGCCGGTTTGCACGGCGCTCTGCTTCAGAAGCCAAACTGGCGCGGATCTTTTCAATGTTTGCTTGCTGGCGCTCACGAGCCTTGGCTTCGTATTCGCGCTGCGCTTCGGTAGTTATGAAACTGCGGC
>OGVY01000033.1_pt1 | contig 20641 bp, 19 predicted proteins | sample 1575871 | NCBI WGS metagenome assembly OGVY01 (sample SAMN07581536, study PRJEB24739) | freshwater metagenome
GGACAACAAAAAACCCGCTCAGGGGCGGGCTTGTAGCTTATTAGAAGTTCTTGTGGGGCTTTATTGCCTCCCTACGAACTATCTTATGCACGTTTTCGGAAAGGGAGTCTTTCCAGAACCCCAAAGCATTAGGTTACAAAACTTCTGTTAATTACTTAAAGAAGTTTTAATTACACATTTTATTGAGTAGTAGAATAAATATTGTAAGTAACCATAAGCTCATTTTTGATTAGTTTGTTAGCAGTATTATGTTTATTAACTAACTTACTTAAATCAGATTGAACTTCTTTGGCGAACTTCTCTTTGTCTTTTTCTGGCAAATCATATAAAAGTGGTGCTAATTGTTCAGCTAAAACTTCGCCAAATACCTTACCTGATTCGCCATACTCCGTAACATAAAAGGTGCAGTATCCTTGCGCATATTTGTGTGTATACACATAAGAAGTCTCTTTCGTTCTTTGATTGTAATCTTTCTCTGTTATTTCCATATTCCCACCACTACTACATTTTCTACTATTTTATCATTCAAGCTCATTAATGTTAGCTAGATCCTAAAATGTCTATAGAATCTGGCTTGTCACTTTAATTGCATCATTCCAATACAATTGCAAATATAGCTAACAACATTTATACTACAAGAAATCCCTGCTGATTGTGGCAGGGAAATAACTTAGTAGGGAGTTAGTATGAGTTTAACAGGAAAAGAAGTATTTGTGGTAGCGAATCACAAATCTGGTTTTGTAAAGATGCTTAGGAAAAATGCTTATGTCAATCTCAATGACATTGCAAAGCCCTTTAGCAAGCGTGTTGATAACTGGATGAGACTTCAAACAACCAAAGATCTTCTGGAATACTTCATTAAAGATCCAAGCTACAATGGGATGGCTGGAATCTATGCGGTAAAAGGGTTTGCAGACCTTCCCTCACATCTGAGGTATGGTTTACAAGAGGCTTCGGATGAAGATTTTAAAAAATACGGTGGTACTTTTGCGCATCCAGATATAGCTATCCAATTTGCTCAATGGTGTAGTCCTGGTTTTGCCCTGTGGGTATCTAGGCAAATCCGACACTTACTAGCATACGGTGAGGTCAATATACATTACACTGAGTGGACGGATGAGCAGCGTTTAAATGGACTGGAACTTAATAGAGACGACATTAAAGACATGTATGGCAGGTAAATAAGTCTTAGATGTTTTAAACGTCTGTAGTTCAAACTACAGACGTTTTTATACTTTATTGTAATCTTTCTCTGTTACTTCCATATTCCCACCATCTTAATAGTTTTGCTATAAGACTATTATGACAGAAATCACACATCCATTTACTCCTGATTGGATATCACCTCCTGGTTTTAGGTAGTTTAATGACATACCTAGGTCACGAAAAACAAATTTAAAATCACTGAACTTCTAGTTTACAACTTTTCACTTATTCTGTCAAAGGGTTCGAGAAAAGTTTTTTCAATTATCTCACTTTTTGCGCTTTATCTTTTAAAAAAGCTTGTTAATTGGTTGTATCCACTGAACTAACCCGCTTATCAAGCGGGTTAGTTCAGTGATTAATAATCTAAGTCTCCAAAAAGATAAAGGAGCTTTCCGTGAGGAATTACATGGATACAGCATGTTTCTTCCCAGTTGTGAAGAATATCCCAGGGTTGCATTTTTTCGTATTTTTCTTCCCACCAGTCAGGGAAGTATTTAATTATTTCTTGGGAGTTTTCAAATGTTCCAATAAACTTCTCCTCAGCTCGAGGGTGGTTTTCAATCGCTTCTAACACTTCTTGGGGGATTGTGGTTATAGTCATTGTTTTCTGCCTGTTGTTTGCTGCATACTTTTATCAAACTTCCTTTAGCCTGTCAAGGGGTTTGAGAAAATATTTTTAAAATTAAAAGGAGGTGGTTAGCCTCCCTTGGATTAGTTTATTTTACACCACACTTCGTCTGTGTGGTCGTACCAGAAGTTTTCTGGGTATGCGGCTACCTCTGGCGGCAAAAATTGCTCATCAATTGCTGATAGGAAAAAGTCTATCTCTGTGTTTGGATCAGGGAAAAACTTCCAGTCTTCCCCTAAGTTGTGCTCTTTTATCAGTACCTCCTTTAAGGAGGCAAAGATTTCTTCTACTACTTTCCCGCCTTCCAAATCTTCAGGAAGACACACTGTTTCCATCGTCTCTACACAGTAAAAATCCCCTAGACGGGAAAATTGTACGGTGATCTGCTGTCCTAGGATTTCTGTTTGAATCATCGGTTTTTTTATTTCTTTGTGTTCTTAATCTATCAAACTTTTTCTAGCCTGTTAAGTGGTTTGAGAAAATATTTTTGGAGACTAATAAACCCGTTCACCGAGCGGGTTCTGGGGGTTAATCCTCTTCTATCACTATCCACTTAATCTCTGGAAACCAGAGTTCTTCACTGCCTTCATAGGCATCAACAATTCGATACCTGTTTCCAGGTATCTCTCTTACCTCGAGGTAGGCGTACCCTCCGTTAGCGTCTTCCCCTAACTCCTCAATTGTCTTAATCAAGGCGGGGTCGTGCCTTTTAATCTCTTGGATGTCCCAGGAAGGCAGTTCCTTCCCAGATAATTCCTCATATCTTCTAACTGCCTTCTCAGACAGCCCAAACGTGCCAATGCAGGTGTTAATAACAACTTTGTGAGCCATTGTTTTTCCTCCTTAATTAGTGTTTAAGCAGTTTAATGACATACTTAGGTCAATGGTGGTTAGCCTCCCTATCGTGTTATCTCTTACACCACTCGTCCCTGTTTATGTCATACCAAAAGTTCCCCGGTCTCTTTGCTACTTCCGGGGGAAGGTCGTCGGACTTAATTGCCGACAACAAAAACAACACCCCAAAGAATGGGGCTGGAAAAAACGTCCAACCTTCTTCTTCTAATCCGTATTCTTCTATCAGCACCTCCTTTAAGGAGGCGTATACCTCCTCAATTGCTTTATCTTCTTCCAGGTGATCTGGAAGATTAATTTTATCTTTATTCCATGCGTCCCCCAAGGGAGAGACACCTACTTTTATGTTTTGCCCTAGGATTTGTTTCTGAATAAGTCTCATCGGTTTCTCCATTAATTAAGTGTTTAAGCAGTTTAATGACTTACTTAGGTCAATGAATCAGTCTTTAAATTCTTGGAGATGAGCTAACATCTCCTTAGTTAACCTTTTTACATTCTTTGGGAACCATATAGAGGCAAGCGACTCTAAGTCTTTAACCACATAATATTTAATCCCCTTTGGCGTGTGGTGCGCCAAATATACCTTCAATGAGTCCTCAAACACGCGGACATTATCCACGTATTTGAGTCTGGTCATCAGCTTTATCCCTACCTCGCACTCTAAATCAAGTAACATAACGTTTTCCATTGCTTTATGTTCTTAATCTATCGAACTTTTTCTAGTATGTCAAGGGGTTTGAGAAAAGATTTTTACTAAGTCCTCAAACCCCCTCTTTCTATCGTTAATACGGATAATGAATTATCAGTCTGCCATACTTTGGTGGCAATGGTCTTCCCTTCCTCCCCATCCACAATTCATATTGTTCATCCATCCAAGCGGATAGATTGTTCTCTAGTCTAAGACGACCTACCCCTGGAAACAGACTGTACCAGTATTACCTGGTCTTCTTGTATTTCCATTTTCCAGATACCGTCCCAATGAACCAAAACTTTTACAACAGCATCCTGGACTGGTAGGACTGGTAGCTCTATAACTTCCTCATGAAATCGACTTGTACTTAAAATTCCCATATCAAACCTCTTTACTTACTCCAAAATCATACATCTTGAGATATTCGGAATAATCTTCATCACGAGTTATTCCAAAAGCAAAGTCTTTTATGTGATCATCAGAAGACTTTCCCATTTTTGCCTTGATAAACGCTAATAATAGACAAATTATTGGGTCTTTATTATCCCTTTTTTCCCAATACTTATCTGTTAATTCTAGTGCTTTTAAAGCTTCCTCATACCTGTTGGCAATGAGAAGCTTGGTTACTTCTTTTACTGACATTAGTTCTCCTTTATTGAATATTTAAACCCTCCTCTTTCTACTACGAAATCTACTACGAAATTGTGATCAACGACCTCCGCTTCCCCGTTTGGAAGTAAGCGGAAAACATTGATAATAAGAGCTTCTTTCTTCTCCGCTTCCTCGAGTAGAAGCTTTTCTTCAATCTCTTTTTCTACCTGGTCTACCGTTTGAACCAGTTTAGGTTTAATTTCTTCAAAAGAGGAAGTCCAAAACACTGCTTTTATAAAAAACTCCATAAACGTGTCTTCATAGAAGACTGATACTACGTATTCCATTGGTATTTCCTCTGCTATGTATTTGTTAAGCAGTTTAACGACATACTTAGGTCAGGTAATTACTGGAATTTGTGGTTAACAACCTCCGCTTCCCCGTTCGGGAGTAAACGGAAGATCTTGATGATAATACTTTCTTTTTCCTCCCCTTCTTCGAGGAGAAGGGAAGCTTCAATTTCTTTCTCTACTTGGTCTATCACTTGAACCAACTTAGGCTCAATTTCTTCAAAAGAAGAAGTCCAGAATACTTCCTTTGCGTGGTATTCCATAAATGTGTCTTGGTATAAGACTGATACTACGTATTTCATTGATATTTTCTCTGCTATGTATTTGTTAAGCAGTTTAATGACATACTTAGGTCAGGTAATTAGGGTTGGAATGGAGTGATAGGTCTTCCTAGTATCCCATTTCTGTGGTCTGGGAGCCAGATATACTCTGCTCCTCCACTTCTTTGCATCATTGTTCCGAGATCCCGGGTGGTTACTGCCGTTTTCCAGATCCCGGATTCTTTAATATTTTTTGCTAAAGCATACACCAGTGACGGTGGTGCATCTTGTACATTTATCAGTAGCTCCCTACTACCCAGACACAAGTTGGATACCTGCGCCTGGACTTCTTCTGCATTATCTACAGAAGAAACTTGTAGAGTTTCAAACCCTACATTAGTAACCCCTTGGTTACTAAGATATGCTTTTAAAACAGGAGCTAGGGTAGCCGTATCCCACCAATGCTCCGCAAATTCCTTCGGAGAGTGTGGTGTTTCCCACAGGAGAAACACCACACTGTCTACCTTTTGAGCTAAAGGGATTAGTGCTTCTACCGTAGGGAAGTAGACTTCCCTGTAGATTTCTGGAAAGTCAACCAACTCAGATAGCGCTATCCCAGCTATCCGAGTTTGTGCGTAATAGTTGGGGTTTGGAGATTCACTCCAAAACCGAGGTGTAAACCCGGGATACCTCGTTCCCATTTTTTCTCTACAAATGTTTAAGCCTTTATATAGCCGGGTTTTTGTGTTGTTGCCTATATACAAAGACTTCTGCCCTAAAACAATAATTAGTTCTGTCATGGTTTTTCTCCTGCTTTTTTATTTATTGTTTAAGCAGTTTAATGACATGCTTAGGTCAGGGAGGGTTATACTGCTTTCCTATATATGTGCAGTATTTTCCAATTCTTGTCCATAATGATTTGGACTTCTTGTCCCTCCTTGCGCTCTATGATGGTCATAGTGCCATCATGGTTTTCCTTGAAGGTTCTTTTCATGTTCATGAGTTCTTAACCAATTTATAGAACCCACCTTCTTTCTTGAAAACTACGGTTTTCTTTTTCTTTTTTAGTGTATACGCATACACTAAATATTCGGTGAGTTGAGTAGGTTTGTTCATTTTTTGGTTTTCTCCTGGTCTTTTTGTTTACACACTTGCTCCCATTTTTCGAGAGCTTCCTTGATGGTTAGCCCCTCGAATTCTATGCCGTTTACATAAAGGTCTGAAACCGTTTTGATGATTTCTTTTTCTTTTTTAGTCATGTCGATTCCTGCTTTAAAAACTACACTTAGTATATCATTGCCATATTTTATTGTCAACTGTTTTTATAAACTAAAATTGATTATAATTTGTAATTTATGCTACAGTTTTTTTGTACCGTAGTTCGGACGGAAATATAGATGTGTCGGAATGGTGGCACTACATTTTGTTAAAATAAATGGAATAAGTAGCTGTAATTATATGAAATTTGCTATAGTATATATACCGCAGTTCGGGCGGTAAGTTAGGCAACTGACTTGTGACTTTCTTAAAAGGAGTAAGCGGTGAGGTGACAATCCGCATAGATAACCCGGAACAATGGGTAGCAGTTCTACTTTGATAAAGCAATTCCTGGAATTTCTTGCAACAGAAATGATTTTTCTGTATCTAAAGTGGTCGTGGTGATACACGGGTGTGGCAAACTAAATAATAACCATCAAGCATGTTTATCTATTTGTTAAAAACAGTCTTTCAACCAAGCGATTGCTATAATCAAATGGGAATGCCACAGATAACGTATAGCCAAGCGTTTTAGTTTAACGTGGTGGAACTAAATGCAACAAATTAACTACAAGTATTTTGTAATTAACTGGGTGTATAAGTGCCAACACTCCAGCTAACACTGTAGGAACATTAGAATTATAAGATTGCGAACAAGTTATGAGAATGCTAGGAAAAACATTCTTATTAACAGACTTATCCGCGAATCAGAAGCAAATTAGCTAAGTAAAGTAAACAATAGCGAATAATACAAACATGAACTGGGAATATGCTAAACCAGCAATCATGGCTTCCAAAGAAGTCTATGAAGATTGGCTGGACGTATCAATTAAGCCAATAGAAGGCACGGATAAAGTCCTGATAGCCTGTGCCGGAACGGAAGATATTGCGGATTGGCTAACCAATTTTGCCTTCCTCTTTAACCGGGATATGGTGCATCGGGGGTTTTCAAACAACGCCTTTCGTATAATGCCACTTGTGCTTAATAAAGTACATGTCAATCAGTCATTGATTGTTACAGGGCATTCGTTAGGTGGTGCTACTGCTGTATTACTTGGTGTAATGCTTAAACTTTGGGGATTTAATGTTGAACAGATTATTACTTTCGGTTGCCCGCGTGTGGGCAATAAGCAGTTTTCGGATTATTACCGGTCTTTATCTATTCCTACTATTCATTATGTTTGTGGCAGCGACATCGTTCCCGCTACCCCGCCTTGGTTGCTGGGCTTTAGGAATTTACCTGGACTAAGAGTTGTCCTGCCTAGTAAGAAAATGTTTAGAATCATATCAGACCATAAAATATCAAGCTACCTAAAACACTTTTATGATTAAGAATGATGCGTGGTTAAACGCTCAAGCGATAGAAGGGATGATTGTTCCTTATGCTAGGAAACTTACCAGGAGTATACAGAAAGAGGATAAGACGCTTCCAGTAATAAGTTATGGAGTATCTTCTTACGGCTACGATATCAGATTGTCTCCTAAACAGTTTCTGGTGTTTAGGCATATACCTGGTACTGTGGTTAATCCTAAGAATTTTAACCCCAATAATCTAGAATCCATGCCACTCCAAGAAGATGAGTTTGGGCATTTTTTTGTGATTCCAGCACACTCCTATGGACTTGGTGTGGCTTTGGAAAAAATTACCATGCCAGATAATGTTACTGCTATATGTGTTGGCAAAAGCACTTATGCTCGTGTTGGGCTAATTGCCAATATAACTCCTGTCGAAGCGGGCTGGTCTGGTTACCTCACTCTGGAATTTAGTAATTCATCAAGTGCTGACTGTCGCATATATGCTAATGAAGGAGTGGCTCAACTACTATTTTTTGAAGGTGAACCATGTAATACCACTTATGCGGATAGGCAAGGTAAGTACAATAACCAACAGGAAAGAGTTACTTTAGCAAAGGTCTAGGCATGTCTAAAACTAAGTATGAGTTGATGGAACAAAAGCTAATTGATGCCTCTGTTGAACGTGGTATGCCAGAACTGGTTGAAGGGTGGTTCATACAATACATAAAATCCGTAGACACGGATATCGCTCAGAAAGGATGGTATTTAACTCCGACTCACCCTAGATACTTTGGAGATGTAGGCATATACCTAGGAAGTAACTACGAGGTAGCATCTAAAAACCTAGACCACTGGCTTCAGCTAATCGATTAGAATGCTTAATCCAAGCTACCTACAATAGCCTTAACTTTTAATCCCAGGCTTTCTGCCTGGTTTATTTTTTGGACACATTTACGGGAAAACCTAGACCTTTCAAGTAATAAAAACCCTGCGTACTTAACGTCAATTAAGTACAGTCCATAGGAGCTGGTTTTACGGTCTTCTAGCCATACTTGACAGATCTTGCCATTAGTTCTATCCCAGTAGAATACATATTCTTTCTTACTTTCCAGTAACGTATTAATCTCGGAAGATACGTAAGAATATACATTTTGAGAGTCTAAAAATTGCCTCTTTTTACAGCCAGAACAAGCCTCTAGCCACGCACTAAATGTCTTTGCGTTTAATCTATCATCATGTCGTTTTATCTGGTCTAAAAAGAACAATGTAGCCCTATTAAATCCAATTTGGGTAAACTCATTTAATAATGATTTAAGCTCTTCTTCTTGCTTGGTGGTAAAGAAGGGGCTATTGGACTTAGAAGATAAACTGGATAGTGCTGGAGCAATCTGTGTTTTAAGAAAGTATATAATCCAAGCTCCTATCAATGGAGTCGCCAATCCTATGGCATCTACTGCATAACTTTTAAGCAAATCTGATGCTATCTCTTGTGCAAGACTAGGAGCTTGTTCCGTATAAGCAGTTGTGTTATTTGCGTTAGTGGAATCACTTCCTGTTGTGAACTCCATATATCCCCCTTTTATCTTCTAAGTATTCCTCCTTGCCTTTGCTGTCTTTGTATTTCAGTTAGTACAGCAGATCTAACCACATTTTGTAGTGAGTTTGCATCTAGTTGACTATCATTAGAATTGCCATTATTTTCCACTGTCACTGGTATGTTTATGGTGGTGGAATTATCAGATTGTCCTTGTGCGTAGCTACCCATTGGCACTGGGTTCATTCCAACCACCCCACCAAATGCGTAGTTATTAATCTTTCTGTAAGCTATTTCCTCTGGCATTACCGCACTTGGTTGTAAAAATCTTTCCAGTTGTAGTGCCTCAAACCTCTTATTCTCACTAACCGTCAATACACGCTCTCCTGGTGTTAGAACAGCTAATACTGGTTGTTTACCGCCATTCTGAGAACGTTCCCTCTGCATTGCCTTGCCTATTTCACTTACTGAGCCGCCTTCCGCATAGTTGGGAACTATTCCACCTTTAGCTGCTCCAAATATTTTACCAATGTCCAGCAAACCGTCTTTACCGAATAATTTATTTACAGCTGCATCTACAAGTATTTTGGTCATAGCATTTAATACGGCTTTTGATACGTTGTATATGACACGCTCAAATCCCCTTAATTCATTACTAAGGTCTCTGGTTTTGCCTGTAGCGCCGTCAAACCCTATTATTAAGTCATTCATTACTACATCAACTAATCCATCTTTTAGAGTTTGTAACCCAGCGGATATACCTGCGTTTTTAAGCGCACTACCTAGATTTTCGTAACTTCTCCGTATGTTTTCCATCTCATTCTCGTAACGTAGCCTAGCTGCGTCTAATTCATTTTGGCGTCTTGCTTTTTCTTCTGGAGTAGCACCCTCTCTTAGTCCAGGAATATTTCTTACTGTTTCATCATATCTTCTTCTTGCTTCTTCTTCTTTAAGTCTACGTATCTCAGCATTATTTGTAAATGGTTCTCCGTGCATATTTTTATTTGCTTCTAATCGTGCTATTTTTGCCTCATTCAACAGATTTAACACTCGGTCGTTTTCTTTGGCATTTAAGTCTGTTTCCCGACGCTTAACTTCTGTGGTTAAATCTGCCAACGCCTTATTAAACTCCTCCATCTGGCGTATGGCTTCTTCAGTTGACTGCCCGCTCTTATCTTTCTGCTCTCTTAGCGCAAAAAATGGAGACGCGTTAATCTCTTTTGTTTTGTCTTGCCTAAATTGTTCTATATCCAACAAACCATCTCTATATTGGTTAGGTTGTGTTATAGATGCAAGTAATCTGTTTCTGGCTAAATCTCTTGCCTCAGCTGGTATTAAATTGAATAAATCAGTTTGTTTCTTAATACTAGCTGACTGAAGCGCTCTTTGGTAAATAAGGTCGATTTTCCCTGTAGCTTTTGGGTCATTTACTCTAGGATCCTTAGGATTGGCGCGAAATTCTTCCAGAAGTTTCACTTGCGCGTCTAACTTGTCTTGCTCAGCTTTTTTCAGTGCATTTTGATACTCTAGGTCTATTACTTCTGCTTGTCGTTCACGGTCGGTATCATATCCAGGCGCCACCCTTAACCTTTCAATCTGTGACTGATTTGCGGCAATATCTCTATTTAGTTGTATTTTTATACTTTCTGCGTCTTGTTTTGTTCTTGCATTATTTCTTATTGTTGTAGCACCAGTTTCCAGTTTTTTCTTATTAGCTAACAAATTGTTATAGCCTTCTTCTAATTTATTTAAATCTTGTTCTGCTTGTGCTATTCTATCTTGCATTATTTGCGTTACTTCTGTTTCTGCTTCATTTATTAATCTTAACAAGGTTGATTTCTGTTCTTGAGGAATACTTGATTCGTTGACTTTTGTCCGTAGAATATTAACATCATTTGGTATCTCACTCAAATTCTCTCTTAAAGCAGCTAAACTTCTTTTAGAACTCTCAACTTGTTGCTTAGCTTGTATTACACCTCTGTTAATTTCAGCAAGGTTTTGTTTATAGTCATAGTCTATCTCTGCACCTGGATCTGGAATATATTTTCGCAATAATTGATTTATTTTATCTAAACCGCTTCTAGCATTCTCAGATACTCCACCTGGATTAGCTTGACTCACTTCTAATTCTGCTCTTTGTCTTATAGCATTTGTTTTAAATTCATTTATTTTTTGTCGAAGCTGCTCTATAGCGGCTTCACTATTTATTCTTGTTGTCTCTATTTGATTATCAGTGATTTGTCTTCTTTGGATTTCTGCTGTTTCTACCTTTGGCACTTTGCTAGTATCAATACCAGGTTGCGGTTGTACTGATGATGGCAATACTATAGTGTCTACTTTTGCTCTAATTTCCGGTAAACTTGTGGGGGGATTAGGTATGGTAGAATTAGTCCCAGTAGAGTTACCATCGCTAGGGTTAGGGATAATACTGCTAATGGAAGGCAGTGCAGGCGGATCAAGATCTAACTTCAAAACATCTCCAAGAGTACCCAGTTCAGCATGTCTTTTAAACTCATAAAATTCTAAGTATGCGCCCCTTCCTGGTCTTGTCAGTCCAGTCACTCTTTCAATTGCTTGTTGTATTAAATTACTATTTCCTTGGTCTTGTATTCTTAATAGAGCTAGTTTTCTTAGTTTTTCCAATTCTGGATCATTTAATGAATTTAATTCTGGTGGGTTTCGGTAAATTTCTGTGAAAAGGTTTCCATCCATTTCACCCATTTGACGAATAACTTCAGTAGCATTATTTATGTGCAAATAGGCATGATTAATAAATTCTATTAATTCAATTATTTTATTATTTGTTTCCTGGCTTCTAGGTTGTAACCTTAATTCTTCTAATTTGTCTTGAGCACTGAATACATGGGGTATACTAGCAATAATATTTAAATCAGATCTACTAGCAGAACCAATTACGTTTAATTGTCTAAGAATTTTATCTCTATCTGTTAATTCCCCGTAGTCGTCGCCCAGCAACTTTTTGCCTAAAGCAGGGTCTTTTTCCACTATTATAGGCAACATTCTTAGGGCATTATTTATTAAAGTTTCTGACTTCCCGGATGAATAACGATCTTTTATACGGTATTCTTCAAGTCGTTCTTCTATAGTTTTGCCTTTTAATAGTTGTCCTATAAAGTTTAAAAGGTTTTCTACTGGCTGCATTCTATTACCAGATGTTTGCGCCAATAATTGTGGTGAAAGACCTAAAGGAATATCACTTACTCCTACACTTGCCAACAAGTCTCCCGCTCCATAATTAATAGCATACTGATTTTGTTGGATGCCAGATGCCTGGGGAAGTGGTGTATTGCCTGGTATATCATTATTATTACGTTTATTTGTGTTTATGCCACTTAAATTAGCATTTATTTGTGCTGTGTATGAACTAGAATCTCTAAAAGCATCACGCATTTTGAATACTGCCGTAACAACGCCATTTAAAGGAGATGTTAAGTTATTGACATTTTGTGCTAATTGAGCAGAATTTTTGTTTGCGCCTTGCATGGAATCAGCAACCGGTTTTCCAGAGTTATCTGTACTAGTCCTTTGACGTAAACTCTCAAACAACTTATCCATATCCTGTACTGCTTTCCTAGCTTGTTCTAGATTAGTTTTAAAATCCTCAGTAGATAGCTTAATAGAGTCAGTAAAGCCTAATACATTTTTTAATCCTGCGTTTAATTTTTGTACTTCTATATTTGCATTCCCCACGCCATTAGCAATGTTTTGGCCCTGTTTTATAATACCTTTACTAATGTCATCAAACTTTTTATTTTCGTCAGCAAAAGCATCGGTTACTTGCTTAATGTCACCTCTAGTCTTAACCAATAAGTCCATCATATCCTTAGATGGTAAAGACTCACGGAACCTCTGGTTCTCTAATTCTATTTCTTGTTTTCTAAATCCTAATTCAGTAATCCTAGCATCTGCATCCATCTGTTGCTTAACTGTATTGTTAATTTCATCAAATACAGATACAATGCTATTTATAAACGATACTACACCATCATCAACAACCCCAATCAAAGATTCACTTACACGAGTCTTCATCTCCATCATTTTTAGGCTTAAAGATGCTTTTTCAAACTCGTTTTTGACTCCTAAGACTTCTTTTTCTGCATTCCTAATAAATTCTTCTATCTGTCTATTTTGCTCTATTATAGACCGGCTTAAGTCATATCTAGACTTAGCTAGATTGCCTTTGGCATTATTAACTTCCACCTCTGCCGAAATTTTATTTTTTCTGGTTTGCTCTAACTCATTTTTTGTAGCATCATTTTGTTGAGACTCTGGTACTAAGCTCAATAAAGTAAATGCTTTTTGTTGTACTTGATATTGCGCTAAAGCACCAACTAATCTATCTTCTGCTTCAATTATTGCAGACTGCTTAGACGCAAAGTCTATATCTCCTGGTGTATTTACATTGCTATAAATTAAATGCTGTCTCTTAGCTGATGCAGATTCAATACTTTTGCCAAATCTTTCAAATACCAGTTCAAATCTCTTTAACGCTCCAGTGGTTGCCATGAATATAGACTGAAACACATCCTCTGGAATAGTTTGCTTAATCACCTTGTTAGCTGAGTTTACTAGGTTTTCCAGCTCCTGGATTCTATTTCGGAAAAGTTTTTGTATTTCAAGGCTATAATCAGATAGGTCTAGTTTCTTGAGTTCGGTCAACTCTTTCTGCATACTGGACACATAAGACATGTGTTCATCAATGGGTTTAGATTGTTTTTTGCGTTCACTATTTAGTTTTTGCAGCTCCTTGGTTATTTCCCCACGACGTTTAATATTTTTTTCGCTATCTGGGTTTTCTGATGCTATCTTGTTGTATTCCAAAGATAAAGTCAATCTCTTCTGGTCTATCTCTGCAATTTTAGAAACTGTTTGCTTCATCCTTTCTGCATACTTAACTTGGTTCAATAAGCCTAAATCAGTAAGTTTTGTCTTAAATGTTCCTACATTTTCATCTATTAAACCTATAGAGTTAATAACATCTCCAACTCCTTTAGGTAAAAATGCGTCAGTTTCTCTGATTAATGACTGAAGTTCTGGATATTTTTTAATTGTTTCAGTTTGTTTTTTATTTAATTCTGGTTTATAATCAAATGAACCATATGCCCTTTCTTGTTTTATTTCACTGTATTGCCACCATTCAAAAAAGTCTAAGTCTTTAGGGTCTAATTCTCCTGCTAATGCTTTATTAATTTTTTTAGAGAAATCATCTGTGGTGTAGCCTGTATCTTTCATTCCAAGAACATACATAATATCTAATTGTAGTCCCTTGGATGGTATTGAATCTGCTAAAGATTTAATTTTATTGCCTGTAGTAGCAGCCTCTTCACCACTCTTTTTCATGGCTTTATTCATTTTAGTGAATGAATTCTCTATGGATAATAAAGACCCATTTATAGATTTAGATGCTTTATTAATAGCCGTTTCCATGGGGTTGGAAAAATCACTTCTAGCAAAAAACATAACGGCTAAAGCTAGTCCTACCTCCAAGGCTAATGCGCCTAGTTCTTTAAGCGTTAGTCCTATTTGGGATAAAGGCAACGTTAAAAACTTTCCCCAATCCTTCAGTGCAGCTCTTCTAATATTAGCGTCTCCTGAAAATATTGCTGTAACAGGTCTAATTGCATTTGTTGCGGCAACTCTTAAATTGTCAATTGCTGTACGACCAGCCAAAATATTAGGTATGACAGTGTTTAAAAAGGAATTTCCTATATTCGTAAAAACGCTAAATATACCAGCACCAACTGTTTTTAGTCCCTGTCCAATATTAATAAATGCTTGTTTTAGCGTTATTCCACCAGTAACCATTAGTTTCATTGTTGTACCAATGGTGGTCAATCCCTTCCATGTTAAATTCATTGCCATTTGAAATGGACTTATCAGAAAATTTTTAAACTTATCAAATGCGTTTAAAGCAACATTGACATTATTTTTTAAGTTATTAAATACAGCTTTACCGCTATTACCTATACCTGTCAAAAATTCTTGTCCTATACTTACGTTTTCTGGTTTGTAGTCTGGGGCTTTAGATTTTTCTGTTACGTCGTTTAAATTTGTAAATAGACTACCTATGCCCTTTGGGCTAAACGCGTTACTAATCATCCCAACAAAGTTTCTTCCTAATTGATACATGCCATCCATAAAGAAACCTTTAAAGGTTGGCCCTATAAAATATTTTGTTAATGCTTGTAATTGTTGAAACATCAAGACTAACGCAGCCATTTCAACCATTCCTGGTTTTAGAAAGCCAAATAGATTTTTAAATAAATGAGACATAGAATTTACGCCTAGCTTAATTAGGCTAAATCCTTCGCTGGTATCACCTAAAATTACATCAAACAAGCCAGCGCCACTAAAATACCTCTTGGTGTTGTCCACTAAAGTAACAAGCGCAATTATCATATTAGAAACACCATTATACATGTTCTCCATAATGGTGTTTTGCGCTCCAAACCAGTCATCTGCTATATCTGCAATAATTCCTAGGAAGTGAGGGCCAAGTGCCGTCATTGCAGCACCTATACCAGTCCCTAAAAACATACCAACATTAGCAATATGACTACCAACGGAGGTCGTTTTAAAAATAGTCATCAAACCAACGCCTAATACAGCGGCAGTTCCTATTATAAATGAGTTAATAAACATTAAGATATTATCTAAATTATTATTAACTACATCTGCCATGGACGTAAATATATTAACAATCCCAGCAAACAGCCCGCTGTAAGCATTTGTTAATTTAACACTCATCTCAAAGCCGATTGTACCCAACCTCGATAGAGCGATTGATAATCCATGTACACCACTAGTAGCACCTCCATACTCTAGATTTAGTTGTTTTGCGACTTTAGGAAGCACCTCTTCTGAAAGAAGTGCGCCTTTAGATGCTAAGTCAATCATCTCCGGAACTGACTTACCAATAGACTTAGCAAATATCTGCATTGCTGGTGGGAATTTTTCACCCAATTGCTGACGCAATTCTTCCATGCTTATCTTGCCCTTGGCAAGCATTTGCGTATATGCCATAAACACTAATTCCGCATCTTGCCCAGAAATACCTAGCACAGACATAGATGCGCCTATGCCTTCAAACAGTTCCCGTACTCCATCTCCTTCTAATTTTGTACCCCTTGCAGCTACTGCTATAGAACCATAAGCATTTATTGCTGCTTTAGCAGGCACACCAAGGCGCTTAGAGGCATCTATGCCATACTGCATTTCTTTAGCACCAGTAGCTTTTGAACCACCAAGGAAATCTAGCTTTCTTTGCATAGGCTCAATTTGTAGCATCTCTTGGATCATTCCCTGCAACCCACGACGCACCATAAAAATAGCACCACCTATAGCACCAAATAGTGGCAATAAAGGCGCTACTAATGGAATCAATACACTAGCAAATGTAGTGATAGGAGCAAAGACGGCAGCAATTGATGCCATAAAACTAAGGGCATTTTGTGCTATGTCATCCCTGTTTTCTGGGTCTACAGATTTAAGAGCAGTTCTCTTAAATTTAGAACCTACAGCACTCCAGAAGTCATCGAATGTTTGCCTAGACACCACACCCTGTTTCCACTTTGTTACAATTTGTTGCCAAATCTTTTGTGGGTCTTCTCTGCCTAACTCTTTATCTATACCTCTTTGTATATCACCAACTGCATTTGTGATATTATTTTTAGCTTCTTTAAACCCTTTTGCTATGGCATTACCTATATTTAATCCTTCTTGGGTAAATCCCCTATGAAATGCGGATACACCTAGTAGTACAGCAGTCATAACTTTTTGAATCTGCTGCATATCCACCCTAATACCCAAGCCAAGTAGGATCTTATCAATTTTTAATGTTTTTAATCCAAGCTTAATTAATCTTGATGCAGAATCTACAGCAGTTTTAACGTCTTTAGACGCGTAAGCCCCAATTACGTTAAAAATTCTAGAGCCTATAGAAGTTTGTCCTAATCCACTTAGAAAGTCAGATTTAGCAATACTATCTACAATAGGTTTTCTGATATTTTCTATTATACTGGACATCAAAGGAGATGTTTTAGATTCCTTTGTCAAGGAATCAAATAGAGTAGTTAATACCTGTTGGACTAAGTCTTGTGTGTTAGCCCCTGCTTTTAAACCTGTGGAAGCTACGTTAAATCCTATCTGTTTTTCAACTACCTCTCTGACTGTACCTCTTCTCTTGCTCTCTTCTGTGCCTCCAAAACCTTCTAGTCCACCAGTTAACTGGGTCATGAACTTAATCAAAGGAGTTGTCCTTATAAATGACAAAGGTATTAATCTGCTAATACCTGATAAACCCATACTAGCAGATAGTATCCTTGTCATCGTATTCATAAGTCCAGGGCGTTTAAGCACAAAATCGGCACCTCGTCCAATCCATCCGGAGCCAGTAGTCCCTAGGTTTATGCCACTAATTGACTTAATTAAATTATTAATAAAACCTGGTTTAATTAACTTATTACTTGTTAAGATATCAATGAGCCAGTCTCCAATAACTTTACCTCTGCCACCCATAAATGTGCCAACTAATGGCAACATGCTTTTCATAAAATCTTTGCCACTCTCTGGTTTTCTTAGGCTTGGGAAAAAGTCAAATAACAGACGTGATACTCCTCCGGAAAGACTTGCATTAGGTGCAAATTTCTTATTAATACCAATAAATGCGTTATTAATTCCTTTGCGTAAAAATTCTCCAAGTGGTAAAGCTTTGTCACCTTTTAACGGGTTTATAAAGTCATTAAATATAGTTTTTAATGGCTCTAAATAACTACTAAGTATAGCTGGTATAGCGCTTAATTTATTCTTGTTTGCTGTAAATCCTTGGATAAGACTATCAATAATCTTAATAGAAATTCCACTTAAACTAGAAAATTTTCCTATAAACCCAGCAAATAACCCCATTACTAATGAGGTAGGAATTTTGTTTTTTAGCCCACTAATTCCGTTGGTTAAAAATCCAATAATAATACCTGGTAAATTCTGGAATTTACCTAGCATAGACCCAATATTGGTATTCGACAATATACCAGCTAAAGCACTACTAATACCAGCACTACCAGATAATCCTAGAGACAAAACATCAATTAGTTGTTTTATTAAGGTTTTACCAAGTTCACCCACTTTCAATGTTTTGGATAAACCTAGCATTAAACCTAGCCCAATGAAAGTACCAATAGCAATTGCTATTCTAGATGGAGAATTAATACCAAGTGCCTGTTTAAGTCCTTGTGTAAATTGCTCTGCTGTTTGCCTCCCAGTGTTTTTTACCGATTGTAATCCTATAGATAAACCATCTACTACACGCTGCCCTATCGCAGGCATCAGTAAAGGCATTTGTTGAGATATACCATCCTGCATATTACGCTTAATCTGCTTTTGAACAGCATTACCAGTAACCTCTATAGCAGTAGTTACTAAAGCAGTTGTATTTAATATACCTTTACTTAGTCCTTCGTTAATGTTTCTACCTGCTGTAACAAAAGTTTTCAATTGAGGACTAAATTTATCAGCAGCAGAGCCAAAGACATTTGCCATTTGAGACGGTACGCCTACATCAGTCGAACCGGAAGCTACAGCCTCTTTTGTGGATTTACCTTGTGATTTCTCTCTTTTAACTTTTCTATATACATCCAAAACAGGAACTAAAGCATCTGGAGCGTTAGAAAAAACTTCTCCCCCTATCCCAAAATTACTATTGGCTGCAGTACCAATACCCGTTGGTACTACTTTCATTGCGCTACCCAACGCTTTTAAAACTTCTCCTTTACTCAGTTTTAAACCTTGTAAATTATCAATTAAAACAGCTTTAAACGTAGCTAAGTAATTAAGAGAAGAATTAGCTTCTACTTTTGCTCTAGCTTGCACATGAGATTGAACTATAGCTTTCATGACTGCACTATTTCTCAACAAAGCCGTTGCTCCAGCTTGAGCTGCGTCAATAGATGTTATAACTGAAGAATTTGCTCCCAACCCCAATGCTCCAGCTTTAGTAATGTTTATTGCGTGGTCAAATGCTTCTCTTGGAGTGGTAAGTGTTTTATCTGATTTAATGCTAGTCACAAAATCTTTTACAGACCCACCTACGGATTGAAATAGCGTTTCATCAGGATTTGCTTGATGGCGTTCTCCAATTTTACTAAGCATCTTTAATCCTGTGTCTGTTACATTAATAGCTGCACTACCGTAAGTACCAAAAGACGACAAAGGAGGAATTGCGCCAGCTGCTCCTAAGACAGGGTCTGCTATTTCTTTTACTGGTTTTAAAGTATTGGTTAAAGTATCAACTATTTTCCTAGCACCTTCGGCTACTCTGCTATTACCTTTTTGAATTCCTAAAAACAATCCAGACGCTATCATCAAACCCATTTCCATCATCAATAAAGATGGAGAATTAATGCCAAGGGCTTTTTTAAACGCTTTAATAAAATTATTTGCTGTTTTATCCCCAACTCCTTCCACCCCTTCCAACCCATTGTATAAGCCATTTAAAACATCTTGCCCCACTTTTGGCAGCTCGTTTAGCATTTTGGCGTTTTTAGCTCCATATCTAGTGGTAGATATTTTAGTCAATTCTTTTAGAATACTTTTCTCTCCCCGAGTTAATGGAGATACTGCTTGCCCTATTACATTAATATCACCTGCAGTAGCGCCAGCAGCTTTAGCCTGGGACTTTAAGTCACTAACAATACCCTTGGCATCTTTACTTGTTTGCCCAAAATCTTTACCTAGTTTTAATACAGTGTCATACTCGCCTAAATCTATAAAATGATGTATAAGGTTGCGCATCATCTCAACATACTTAGAATGTGCAGCACGTAGTTTCTTGGATTGCTCCACCATCTCCGCTATTGATTTGGTGTTTGACTGAGATTCTTTGTTGTTATAAGATTCTGACGCAAGCTTGATTTTATCAAAATGGTCGTATACTTGATCACTTGCTTTTACAGCGGATTGAAGACTAGCTCTCAATGCTTGCGGCGTTTCTTTAGGAAGATTAGATTCTATCAGCTCTAATTCTCTATTGTTATTTTTCTTTAAAGGCTTTAGGTCTGGTAATGGAGATAACTTTTGTACAAGTGGAGTAAGTAAAACTTTGCCTGCTGCTTCTGCCTGAGACTGGACGGAAGAAAAGTTTTTTACGCCTACTGCTACTGCGGTTTGTACTATTTTAGAATTTAAAGCTGCTTCTGCCTGAGACTGGACGGAAGAAAAGTTTTTTACGCCTACTGCTACTGCGGTTTGTACTATTTTAGAATTTAAATTGGCATTATATACACCAGAATATACAGCTTTTTCTAGCTCTTGTTTAGTTATACGCTCTGTTTGCTGCTGGTTGACTTTTTGGGCTTTCTCGGATTCTTTTTTGTATTTGTCTACATTAACGCCCATTACTCTCGAGAAGGCAAGACCTAGCCCCTCGCCAGCTTTACTTAAATTAAGATTCATTGTCTTACCAAGGGTTTGCACAAATCCCTTAGATATTTCCGTACCGAATACATTGGAAAACCCCTCAAAAAAACCAGTAAACAAATCTTGCCCAGGCTTTAATACTATTTCCATGGCTCTGGACACTAATTCTCTGTCAGCACCGTCTTTAGCACCCGTAAACCCGGTTTTTATCTCTTTAATAATATCTTCAATCCCAGTCCCACTACTGGAACTAGACCCTCCACTGGATTTAGCGGACTTAACTCCATTCTCAACCGCATCCTTTATTACGTCTTCTATAAATTTATCAACTTCCTTAAATCCGTCTTTAACACCTTCTTTTACACCATCCTTTACCCCTTTCTCCACAGACTTCTTGACTGTGTTTTCTAAATCATCTTCTTCTACTATATTTTTTACGCGTTGTTCTATTTCTATAACATGCTTTTTTCTAGTTAATTTCTCTAAACTCTTATTTAACTCTGTTAACTGGTCATCATCTACATGTACAGTAACAGGATTATT
>OGVY01000034.1_pt1 | contig 20616 bp, 14 predicted proteins | sample 1575871 | NCBI WGS metagenome assembly OGVY01 (sample SAMN07581536, study PRJEB24739) | freshwater metagenome
GTTTCCCAGTCACGATATGCAGACCCTCTCCTAATTCTAATTCTGGAGAAGGTCAAGAAAACTCAGGAAATGAACCTCTTGATTTAGGACAGTCAAGATATGATTTTAGGTCTCTCGTATTTCCTAATGATTTAGGAATGGATGACAATGGACATTATATGATTATTAATATCAATGTTCCTAGTGATGCTGAAAGAAGACAAGCAAGAGGTGCTTTTACAAGTAATAGATATATAACTCCATTACCACGTGAAGCTTCTAAAGTTGATAGATTAAGATTTGGTCAATCTGGAACAATTAGAAAAAATGAGGGAAGTGTTGTCAACCCTCTTAATTGGCCAGAAAAGTTTTTAAATCTGGCCGATATTCAAATGGGTGGAACTCAAGATGCAGCTTATCTTTCTTTACAAAGAAAAACGATGCGAATTGCCGAATCTATTGCTCTTCATATGCCAACTCCACTTCTTTATAATACACATAACGCCTATGAAGAAATATCTTTAACCGCTTTAGGATTTAAATTAGGTGTAACAGGATTAACCGCATTAGCATCAGCAGTGACAGCAGCATTTTCGAGAAGTATTGAAGGTGCAATAACAGCAGGACAAAGAACAAGATCAGTAACAACAGCAGGAGGACAATTAGTTTCTACAGCATCAAAAATTATGCAGTCACCAATCAATCCTGCTGTAGAAATACTATTCTCAAATACACTTGTTAGACAATTTACACTTGAAGTTATGATGGCACCAAGAAATGAAAAAGAATCAATTTCTATGAAAGACATTATTAAAACATTAAGATTTCATGCTGCTCCTGAAATTGCTGGTGCTATGAATGTGCCTGGATTTGGCGCAGTTGGAGCAGGATTATTCTGGATTCCACCTGCTGAATTTGATATTACATTCTTCAATAAAGGTGTAGAAAATATGAATATTCTTCGCATGAATACTTGTGTTTTAGAAAGAATTGAAGTTGATTATTCTCCTACAGGTGTCTATTCAACCTTTAGAAATGGTCATCCAGTAGCAGCAAGATTGAGTTTGGGCCTGAGGGAATTAGAACCAATCCATAAGAAGAGAATTTTACAGGGGTTTTAGAGTGTTTCAAGGTTTCTGCTATTATAAATACTTCAATAAACAAAAGGAGTATTTTATGGCAGTTATATATAAAGTGACAAACAAAATAAATGAAAAAATATATATTGGTTATGCAACTAATTTTAAGAAAAGAAAATCTATACACAGATACAATTATCTAAATGAAAATGAAAATACATCATATTTACATAAATCAATGAAAAAACATGGTTGGGAAAATTTTGAATGGGAAATAATATTAGAAAATGCCACTTTAGATGATGAAATAAGACTCATAGAAGAATATCAATCATTTTATACTACAGGTAAAGGTTATAATCTTACTAAAGGCGGTGATGGTAATTTAGGATGGATAATGCAAGATGATACGAAAGATAAAATCTCTAAAAAAGCAAAAGGTAACAAAAACTGTTTAGGAAGAATCTTATCAGAAAATACGAAAGAAAAAATTTCAAAAAAAATCAAACAAATAGAAATTGACAAAAAAGAGTTAAAATATAAACAAATTGCTGAATCTTTATTAGAAGTATTATATATGATCACAGAATCAGTTGAAAAACCTAAAAGAAAATGTGATGAAAAACAATTAGAAGTGCTTAGAAAAAATGCTCAGAAAATGAAAGAAACTGGACATAATGAAAATGTTAGACAAATAATTTCTAAAAAATTAAAAGAGAAATACGCAGCAGAAGGTTTTTCTGAAGAGCATAGAAATAATATATCAAAAAATCACGCATCTAAAAAAGAAACCGGATCTTTTTATAAAAGTGATGAATATAGAGAAAAAATGAGAAAAAGTTTAACTGGTAAAAAAAGATCGCCAGAATCAATAGAAAGATATAGATTAGCAGCCAAAAAAAGAGAAGAAAAGAAAAAACTAATGAAAGAACAAGGATAAACTAATGTTATTTTTTGATAAGTTTCCAGTATTAGCCTATGATATCGCAGGTAAAAAATTATCTAACTACCAGGTATCCACTAACATCTTCTTTCGTATTCGCATTCTTCGTGAAATACTTGGTAATATATCTGCTTACTATGAATATCTCATTTCAGATACAGACACACCAGAAATCTTAGCTGATAAAGTATATGGTAATCCAGAAGCACATTGGATTATACTAATGGCTAATGACATTATTGATCCGCAATATGATTGGCCTCTAAACTATAAGAACTTCAACAATTATATTATAAACAAATATGGCTCTATTGCTAATGCTAAAACTCAAATACATCACTATGAAAAAGTAATTACTCGTGAAGAACAATTAACAGGCATAGTGACAGAATCTAGATTTACTGTAAACTTTGATAAACTAACAGATAATACTCCTAGTGTTCCCTATGATTACTATGAAAATTTACCAGAAACACAAGAAGTAAATACATATAATCTGGAGAATGGAAGAACAGTAACCGAGATTATTAGAAGAGAAGCTATTACATACTATGATTATGAATCTCAATTAAATGATAATAAGAGATCAATTAAGATTATTAAGCCTGAGTATTATGGACAAATATTGAAAGAGTTTGAAGATTTGACTAACACTAAACCATCTTATATAAGAAAACTAGTATAATGGCAGAAGATGATATTGATACCGACTTTAATACTGACTTTGAAGTAGGATTTTCCACTGTACCTGATTCATTACTTGATCAAATAACAGTAGAAGAAATTACACTAGGCGAAAGTTTATTGACACCAGGGCTCCAAACATCTGTAAGAGTTCATAGCTATTTTCATTATCTTCCAGTTAAAAATCTGGATCTATTCAAAAATACTATTATGTCAATAAGAATAGATAAAGCAATATTAGCTAAGTTTAATATACCCAGAAATCTTGATGTTATAGCGACCACATATAGACTTGATCATAGAAGAATGATTAATAATGTGAACGAAGAATTTATATTACATGGTTGCCATCAAACACTATTAGATGATGCTGCTACACTTGTTAGTAAAAAATGGAAATGTACAAGACCTTCTTCTGTAGTTGATGAAGTATTAGCATCTTGTGCCGGAGCAGGTGTAAGAGATATTGAGTCAGCAGATCCAGCAAGAGATTATATAGCAGAAAATATTAGACCATTTCAGGTTGTATCACAGCAAGCAAATGTAGCTCTAGCTGGCGGTAATGATCCATCTTTTCTACATTATATGACATATCAGAATTTAGGAACACATCACTTCAGGTCATTAAAAAAGCTATCACAGCAATCGCCTGTAGCGAGATATGTATTTCAAGAAACAGGTGCTATATCAGGACATGCATATCCATATTCTATTCTAACACATAATTTTCCTTGTGACTTTGATTTATTATCTGACATATTAAATGGCGTAGGAACAAATGGTAAAGATTTGAATAGTTTGTTCACAATAAATCCTGTAATGAAGATGTTTAATCTATTTGGTTCTGAAACATTTGGTTGCGGTATAGGTTCTGGTTTACCTAAAATTGCTATATCAAACATGGGATCGGCACAGCAACAAAATATGTGTCCAGATTATTCACATCTTTATATACATAAGAGACAGGCAAGAATGGCATTATTAGATCAAGATAAGATTGCTCTAAGAATTATGGTGCCATGGAATCCAATGTTAAATGCTGGTAAAGTTATTGAATTAGTATTACCTAATAAAAATGATCCAAATGGTACAACATTGAATTATGGCTCAGGCACATACTTAATTGCCAGTCTGAAACATAATATAAGAAGAAGACAACCAGCAACAATAACTATGGATTGCGTATCAACAACAGTGGGAGCAGGAATAGTATAAAATGACAATAGATCCAAGAGCACATTCAACACAATTTGGAGTTGTTAGTGGCGGACAACAATCAGATCCAGATCCAAATAAATCAAAAGCTTTTAAGTTTTTTAATCCTTCTTATCATGGTCCAAATATTGATCCAACAGATATGCCATTCAACACTCCACCTACTATAGCAGGTCAACCTTTTACTGAAATGCTTTATGGACCACCAGAACCAGGCACAGTTGTAAAATATGAAAGAGTATCACTGGGGGAAGGACAAACAGGTATTCCAACTGGAGCCTATGGTGGCGGAATAAATGGTACAGGTCAAACTGTAGCAGGTAATATAGGTCTATATCAATTAATTCAACAAGTTCAAGGTCTTACTACAGATAAACAAGTTAAACCTCGTGTAGTTGAAAAGACGGTTGATGGAGCTCTTGTCCGTCCAATTCAAAATAAGGGTCAAAATTGGATGCATAGTATGACCCAAGGCATTGCTCCACATGCTGCTTGGAATCCTATTGCTGGACAATTCTTACAAGAGATGAAGAATATTGAAACAGCATTACAAAGCTTTGCACAAATACCAAACGCAGGAGCACTGGCACAATTACCTGGTTCTATTATGAATTTGGGATCTCTACTCAAAGGATTGACAAATAGACAGAAATCAAAAGCAACACAAAATATGCCTCCGTTAGTTGCTCAGGGATTTGAAAGCATGATCAATCTAATGAGTGATGCAGAAACCAGTGGAATGACCATGACTGGTGGTAGAATTAATCCTGAAGTATTTACTGAAAATATGATCGAACTATTATCACAAGTAACTAATATAAGTGATCTTGTAGATGTTATGTTTAGATTACAATATGATGAATCTATTCGTGGACTTGAAGAATATGCTAAATCTGCGGATACAGGATTAACAGCAAATACTAATGTAGTGATTGCTGGAGAAGATGAGGAAGAAGTTAGTTATTTGACGCTAAATAAATCAGTAGGTGAATCTATTGTTTATTTCACTGAAGGTTATAGTATCAATGTTGGCTCACAGACACATATAGTAATATCGGCAGAACAAGATTCAAGAGAAATTACTGTATTTCCAAAGATAGAAGATGAATTTGTTAATGAAAGAGTTAGAGTATATTTACCTGTTGCTGAAATTGAAGTAGAGGGTCCTTATGGACCTATGACTATGGATATTGATATGAATGGTAATATGAAACCAAATAAAAACTCTGCACAGGCATTACAACAGGCTATGCAAGCATTACAGGGTATATTGAAATTGTGTCCAACAGCAAAAAATGGTGAATTTTTGTTTGGCAATGCTGCCGGTATAATGAGTCAGTTATTTAATAGAATTCCAAACACAAAAGTTAGAGCAATGTTACAAAATATAGCCAGTTCTACCGATTTAAAAGGAACGGGTAGAACCATAGAAAATTTGGCGAAACACATAAATCCTCTAAAACAGTAAAGGAATAATAAATTATGGTAGCAAACTTTAAAGGCGATGGTCAACCAACAAGAAAAAATACACCACCAACATGGCCTGAAACGAATGATGTAAATAAGTCTGGTCATGAATATCCTAATTATTTTCTTTGGCAAACAAGATCGGGTCATGTACCTCTTCGTGTAGATGATACTAAAGGAAGTGAATCTGTATCTGTTGAACATAGATCGGGCACTAAACTATCATTTATGCCTAATGGCGGAATGAAATTGGTTGCTAATTATGGTCGTATTGATATAACTTATGGTCAAAATCGTTCTTTAACTACCGGAGCTAAAGACGAAACTGTTAGAGGTGATAGCTCAATTAGAACAGAAGGCACCAGAAGAGAAACTAATGAAAAAGATGTTGAATCTGTAACAAATGGAAAAACTGTTGTCGCTGTTGGCGAATCTTATAATATGACTGTTGGTGAAGGATTTGATTTGGCTGCTGAAAAAGCTACTATGAAAACAGATAAAGGATTAACACTTGAAGGAGGTAATGGTCCCATATCAGTTACAGGAAAAGGAGGTGTCGGTTTGTTATCAACAGGATCATCAGTCTTAATTGGTTCAAAAACAGATTCAGTAGGTATCAAAGCTGCGGCAACTATTTCTGTTCAAGGTAATGAAGTTCATGTAACTGGAGGTGGTGCTACATTAGTTATGAAAGAAGGAAAAGTATATATTAATAGCGGATCCGCAACACAACCAGAAACTCTTTCGGTGTAAATAAATACAATCATGGCAATCCAAAAAGTAACAAGAAAATACGATTATTCTGATTTAGACCTTGATTTCATTGCTCATCCTACAACAAAGGATGTGGTAAAGAAGAAAGGCTTTGATGCTATTAAAAGATCAGTTAGAAATCTAGTTCTTACCAATTTCTATGATAGACCATTTAGACCTGGTATAGGTTCTAATGCTCAGAAAATACTATTTGATAATATAAACCCATTTACAGCTACATTTCTTCGTGATGCCATAGAAGAAGTAATTATAAACTTTGAACCAAGAGTGAAATTAAGAGAAGATGAAAATAATGGTATCGTAGTAAATATAAACCCAGATAATAATGGATATGATGTAACCATATCATTCTCTATAATAAATACAGGTGCCCCAGTTACATTTTCACTGTTTCTAGAAAGATTGAGATAAAGATGGCAACAGAAAAAGCAGCCCTTCGTATAACAGAACTCGACTTCTTATCAATTAAAGAAAACCTTAAACAGTATCTAAGAAGTCAATCAGAATTCCAAGACTTTGATTTCGAAGGCTCCGGTATGTCGGTCTTATTAGATGTGCTTGCCTATAATACCCACTATATGGGATATTATCTTAATATGGTTGGCAATGAAATGTTCCTTGATTCTGCCCAATTAAGAAACTCAATTATTTCTCATGCCAAGTTAATGAACTATGTTCCTGGATCAAGACAAGGTGCACTATCAAGAATTAATATCAATGTAACGCCATCCAATACTGAAGATGCTAATACAAACTCTTTAACATTGGAAAAATATACAAGACTTCTAGGTCAAGATATAGATGGTGTAAACTATCCATTCGTTACTCTATATTCAAATACTGTCTCTAAAACTGGACAATCATTCGTATTTTCTAATGTATATGTTAAACAAGGCGAAGTATCTACATTACAATACTTGATAGATGCTACAAATACGAATAGAAGATTTGCAATACCATCACAAAATGTTGATACTACTTCTGTTGTTATCACTGTTCAAGAATCTTCAAGCAATACTGATGTTAAACTTTATACACAAGCAACAGATTTGACTGAAGTAACTGCCAATTCAATGGTTTACTGGCTAGAAGAAAATGATACACAGACATATTCTTTCTATTTCGGTGATGATTATATCGGCAAGAGACCTAAAGATGGTAATATAGTAACTTGTACATATCTTGATAATGTCGGCTCTATATCAAATAACATTACAGGATTTACCTTTGTTGAACCTATTGGTGGTGAATATTCAGATAATGTTAATATTACATCAGCAGTATCTTCATATGGTGGTGTAGAAAAAGAATCAGTTGAACAAGTTAAGTTCCGTGCACCATATTTCTACACTACACAAAATAGAGCCGTAACACAAAATGATTATGAAACACTCATACTAAAAGATTATAATTATATTGATTCTGTTTCTGTTTGGGGTGGAGAAGATAATGATCCTATAGTTTATGGTAAAGTATTCATCTCTCTTAAAACAAGTGGCAATTTTGAACTAACTAATTTTGAAAAAGAGAGAATTAAAGAAGACTTAATTCAAAAAAGAAATGTTTTGACGGTTACTCCAGAAATCATTGATCCTGAGTATGTATTTCTTCTAATTGAAGGTAATGTGACATATAATTCTCAATTAACTTCTTTAGATGATAGTGCACTTAATAGTTTAGTAAGAGCCGCTATTCAAGATTATATTAGTGATGAACTTAATAGATTCTCATCAACATTTAGAAAGTCTAAACTACAGCAATATATTGAAAACTGTGATCCTTCTATTACTGGCTCTGACATTGATGTATATGTTCAAAAAAGAATTTTGATTGACACGGTTAATACTAGAACATATATCATTAAATACAATATGCCTTTAAGACAATCGCCACACAAAAATAAATTAACAACTTTTCCTGAATTACAAGTTTTTGATGCTGCCGGAGTATCAAGAAATGCTTTCATTGAAGAGGTGCCTGAAGCACTAACAGGCATCGATAGAATAGAAATTTTGGATGGCGGAAGAAATTATATTAGTGCTCCTACAGTAACAATAAACGGCGATGGAAATGGTGCTACAGCAACAGCAAGCATTCTTGGTGGTAGGATAGATAAAATTACGATTACAAATCCTGGAACTGATTATTCGTATGCTATTGTAACAATAAGTGGTGGTGAAGGATATGGAGCAATCACAAGTGTAAAACTTCAGTCAGAAGAAGGTGTATTAAGAACATTTTATTATAAAACAAATGGTGAAAAGGTAATTATCAATCAAAATGCAGGTACTATAGATTATAATACAGGTACAATTATACTTAATAGTCTTAGAGCTACAGGACTCACAGATAATGCTTTTTATTCTGATGATTATTTGACTATCAATATTCAAGCAGATGAAGATATAATTTATCCTTTAAGAAATAGAATATTAACATTAGATACAAATGATTCAAAAAGCATTCAAATTACAATGGTTGCGGAGGGCTAATGGCTAACACAATATCTAATAATAGAATTAGTAATCTTGTTTCTAGCCAGTTACCATTTTTTGTTAGAAATGATCATCCTAACTTCATTACATTCATAGAAAAGTATTATGAATATCTTGAGCAAAATGATAAAGTTATAAACCGTATCAAGAATCTTCAAAGGTATCAAGATATTGATCTAACAGAAGATCAATTCGCTGAAAGACTGTATTCTACTTTTCTCAAATATATTCCTAAAGATGTATTAGCAGATAAAAAAATACTTATTAAACACATCAAAGATTTTTATAGAGCTAAAGGTACGGAAAAAGCGACAAGATTTTTACTTAGAGCTTTATATGATCTTGAGATAGATTTTTATTATCCTAAAAAAGATATACTTAGAGCTTCTGACGGCAAATGGTTCATTCAAAAATCTCTAAGAGTTACTGACACTAAAATTGCTAATGTATCTAATGGAAATTTAACAGGATTAGAAAAATATATTGGTACCAGAATTAGAGGCAATACATCCAACTCTACTGCACTTGTGGAAAGAATTGATAGATTTTTTGAACAGGGAACACAAATTGACGAACTAATTATTTCAAATGTAAATGGAGATTTCGTTAATGGCGAATTAGTTTATACAATTGTAAATGGATCTTTTATATCATCAAATATTTTTGGCGGTATCGTAAATACAATAGAAATCACCAATGGAGGATCTCTATATTCTGTCGGTGATCCTGTTATTATAGTTAGTAATACTGGCGTAGGTGCTTGTGCTACAATATCATCAGTAACAACAGGTAACATAGCTTCTATTACTGTTTTCTCAGGCGGTGCAGGTTTTAGAGTTAATGATTTTCTTCTTTTTTCTGGTGGTGGAGGAGCTGGAGCAAATGCTAATGTAAAAACAGTTTTGAGTGACAATACTATTCATCCAAACACTTATAATATAGTATCAACTATCATTGCCCTAGAAGCGAATACACCACTTAATAATGCTGTTTATAGCAATCTAAGTTCATCAAATGTGAATACTAGTATATCTAATGCAGTAAATTTTTGGACATATTCAAATACAGGTCCTGTTCAAACAGTATTGATATTAACACCTGGATCAAATTATTCATCTAAACCTGATATCAGTATTATTGCCAATTCTGTAATACAGCAGCTAGGTATTCTTGGTAGAATGGATATTATCAATGGTGGTCAAAATTATACTATAGGTGATATAATTGAATTCATTAATGTTCCTGGTGGATATGGTACAGGCGCTTATGCTAATGTAACAAATGTTGACAATTCTAAATCAAATGCTATAAATGAAGTTAAGTTTCAATCAGTACCAGGTCATTTTATTGGTGGTTCTGGCTATGATATTAACTATTTGCCAACTGCTAATGTTATATCTTCTACTGGTAATGGAGCAAATATAGTAGTTTCAGCTATTTTAGGCACAGGAGCAAATTTAGTTCCAACAACTTCAACAATTGGTAGCATACAGAGGATTGTCATTAGTAACAGAGGATCTAACTATGATTCTAATACAACAATTGATCTTACTCAATCTGGTGACGGAAATGCTAAAGCTAATATAACTACCATATCAGGCACTTTTAGTTATCCTGGCCGCTACCTAAACGATGATGGACACATTAGCTCTTATAACTTTTTACAAGATCGTGATTATTATCAAATCTTCTCATATGTTATTAAATCAGACCAATCAATCTCAAAATATCGCCAAGCAGTAAAAGATATCATTCATCCTGCTGGTATGAAGTTATTTGGACAATATGAATATCTAAATGAATCTGCAAATACTATATGTCCTTGCTCAGCTAATGATGTAATAGGAAGTAAAATTACAAGTAAAACATATGTAAAAACTGGCAATACCATAAACATAAATTATACAGCACATAACCTAAATATTAATTCTAATGTTATTTTGGAATTCACATCAGGAGGATCAAATAATGTTAGAAACGGAATATACATGATACAAAATACTTCAACGGATTATTTTGAAGTATTACAGAAGAGTTCGCTATCTAATGTAACAATAGTAAATCCAGGTCTATTATATAATGCCAATAGCTATCTTGTGATTACTGGTGATGGATATGGAGCAAATGCCACATATACGATTAATGCTAACGGAAGTATAGTTTCAGTGACAATAAATGAACCAGGTATAGGATTTACTCTTGCGCCAAACGTAACAGCAAATGGATCAAATTCTATATCTGCTACATTTACAGCAAATATAGCATATTCAAATAATACTTCTGGAAATGTAGATGTTATTATTGCACTATAAATAATGAGAAAATAAAGGAATTTAAATGACCACATCAGCAACTTTTGTTGATTTAAGAATTAATAATGCGGAACAGTTCAAAGAATCAGTATCAGAACCATCACCAAATACAAAAATATATTTAACATTTGGTAAAGCAGATTCTTGGGCTAATGATGCAAGTCCCAATGTAGCAAATTCTTCTGTTGCTACTGTTTATGAAATATGGTCTAATATGATAGGCGGTAAGAAAATCTTTGGTAGTGATCTTTCTCATATGATACCAAGGTTTGATTGGTCTTCAAATACTACATATACTGCTTATGACCATATGAATACTAATCTTTATGATGGTAATACTAAATTTTATGTTATGAATAGTGATTACTCTGTATATAAATGTATTGCTAATGCTAACGGTGCAGTTTCAACTGTTGAGCCTACATCAGTCAATCCTAATATAACAACATCCACTTCTGATGGATATATTTGGAAATACATGTATACTCTATCCGATGCTGAAAAAACAAGATTTTTATCCGATGGTTATATTCCAGTAAAAACATTAAGTACAAATGACGGATCATTACAATATCAAGTTCAACAAAATGCTGAAAAAGGTGCTATTGACCATATACAAATTATAAATGGCGGTTCTAATTATACAAATATTTCAAATATTACAATAACAATAACAGGCGATGGTTCTTCAGCTACCGCTATTCCTGTTCTTAATACATCTACTAATACTATATCAAGTATTACTATTACAAACTCAGGAACACTGTATACATATGCTAATGTATCTATCACAGACACAGGATCAGGAACAGGAGCTACAGCAAGAGCAATTATAAGTCCAATAGGCGGACACGGTAGTGATCCACTATATGAATTAGGTGGCAAAAATATAATGATTAGTGTGAGAATAAGATATGATGAGAATGGAATTTTACCTGTAACAAATGATATTAGACAAATAACTATACTAAAAGATCCTTTAATTAGATCAACATCAAATGTTATTTCTAATACAGTATTTTTACAAGCAAAAACTTTAACTATGGCTGGCACAGGTAATTATACGCAAGATGAAATTGTGTATCAAGGAGCTAGTTTATCTACCGCTACCTTTAAAGGTCGTGTTGTGTCATGGAATTCTTCAACAAATAAACTTATACTTATAAATACAGAAGGAACTGCTCTAGCTTCACAATCAGTAATTGGAACATCAAGCTTTACTGTTAGAACTTTGAGTGGTATAATTGAAGAAACATTAGAAAAATATACAGGCAGAGTGCTTTATGTAGATAATATAAAGCCTGTAACAAGATCATCAGACCAAATAGAAGAATACAAAATCTTGGTGAAATTCTAGGAGAAATAAATTCAAATGGCTAATACCGGTAACACTACACTTTCTACTGATTTTAATGTATCACCTTACTATGATGATTATGATACATCTAAAGAGTTTTATAGAATTTTATATAAGCCAGGATATGCTGTTCAAGCACGAGAACTAACACAATCTCAAACAATACTTCAAAAACAAGTAGCCAGAATAGGAACACATTTATTCAAAGAAGGAAGTATGGTTGTTCCTGGTGCGTTTGGAATTTATACAGCCAATTCTACTTCTGGTTCTGTATATTATGTAAAAGTCAATGATGTTGATTCTTCTAATACTACTGTTAGTATAGATAATTTCTTAAATCAAACTATTACAGGTCAAACAACTGGTATTAAGGCCGAAATTAGTGATATCTTAGATGGAACACAAAGTTCTTCCAATACTAAAACGATATATGTTGATTATCGTAATGTATCTAATTCAAATTCTGATATCAAAACATTTCAATCAGGTGAAATATTAACATGTAATGCTGGCACTCTTGTGGTTCATTCTACAGATCCAACAGGCGAAGGCTCCGCTTTTACTATTTCTGAAGGTGTATTTTATGCTAAAGAACATTTTATTCATTTTCCAACACAAAGAATAATTTTAGATCGCTATAACAACTCACCATCATGCCGTGTAGGATTTACCTTATTAGAAGAAATTATTACTTCTTCTGATGATCAAAGTTTGCTAGATCCTGCGTTAGAGTCATCAAACTATTCTGCTCCTGGTGCTGACAGACTTAAACTCAATGCTGTTCTAACTGTTAAACCTTATAATGAAACTGAAACATCTGCTGATTTTATTACTCTTGTTACGATTGATGACGGCATCATTACAAAGAGTATGCAAAGACCTCAGTATAATATACTTGCCGATGAAATGGCTAAAAGAACATTTGATGAATCTGGACACTATTATGTTAATGGTCTTGAGGTAAATCTAAGAGAACATTTAGATGATGGTACAAATGGAGGAAGATTCTTATCTGCTAATGGCGGAAATGCCAATCTAATTTCAGTGCAAGTATCTCCCGGAACAGCATATGTCAGCGGTTATGAAATAGGAACCTTGAATACATTATATCTTTCTACACCTAAATCTTCAGATTTTCAAACAATAACATCACAACTTTCATCAGCAGCACTTGGCTCTTATGTTACCGTTAATGAATTTACGGGATCATGGGGATTAGACCAAGGAACAGTTATTAATCTTTATGATAAATCACAAACAAGGCTAACATCACAATCTTGGTCTACTGGAGCTCAAACAGGCAATCTTATAGGAAATGCTGTATTCGTTTCAGTAGAACATAATACAGGAACTATGGGTACACCATCTGCAAAGTTTGATGTATATCTTACTGATATTAAAATGCTTGGAAGCAACACGTTCTCTAATGTAAAAAGTATATATTATGATAATGCTTCTACATCAGATATGGGTGCTGACATAGTTCTAAATGCTTCAAATAATGCTATATTACAAGATGTCACTAATAATCCAAGTCTTTATTATGTTGGATCTAACTTCACTAAAACTTTGAAACCTAATAATATTTCAGATACAATTTTCACTTATGGTGCTAGTACCACTGTAGCAAACGTATCACCCGGAACATTTAATTTATCTCTACCATCTGGAGCTGATCAATTTCCATATGGTACAACCAATTTAACAGATACTCAAAAAAGACAAATTATTATTGCTCTAAATGCCGATGGTAATGTTGCTTTATCTGGTACAGTATCAAATAGCGGAACAACACTTACTGGTGTAGGCACTAACTTTAATCTATTAAATGTTGGTGATAAAATTTCTATGAATGGTATTTCTGGTATATACTATATTTCTTCTATCGCCAGTGCCACATCACTAACACTTAATACAACTCTTGCTAAACCTGCAACAGGTAATACTTTTGTTAAACAATATAAAAATGGCGATATTATCGACCTAACATCTTTAGGGGCAACAGGAGTAGAAAGAACAGTTTCAGCAACATCTTCACAACTTTCATTTGATTTGAAAGAAACTATTGGAGGACTTGTTCCTGCCACAGTATCTTATCGTGTATCTAAAACGGCAGCAAGTCAAATTAATAAGACATTAAGACCAAATAGATATGTGAAAATTGATACTGCAAATAATTCAGGAAATACTACTGGTCCTTATAACTTAGGTATTCCAGATGTTTATAGAATTAGATCAATTAGAGCTAACACAGGAGGATCAATCAATAGTAATACTGAAGGTTCAAATCTAACTTCACAATTTATTTTTGATAATGGACAAAGAGATTATTTTTATGATCATGCTTCTATAACACCTAAGACATCATTACCATATGTATCACATCTACTTGTAGAACTTGATTATTTTGAACCAGATTTTACTGTTGGTCAAGGGTTTTTCTCAGTAGATTCATATCCAATTAATGATTCTACTACATCAAATACTACAATTAAAACTGCTGAAATTCCTTTCTATAGATCATCTTCATCTAACAAATCATATGATCTTAGAAACTATCTTGATTTTAGACCTATTAAAACTAGAACAGCCACAGATACAACTTCTATAGGATCAGCATCAGAAAATCCAGCAACATCATCAACATTCAATAAAGATGTCAATGGTTTAAGAATTCCTGCACCTTCAAGCGAAATAACTTATGATTATCAATATTACTTAGCAAGAAAAGATGTTGTTACAGTCAATAAAGATAATATATTTAATATTGAAAGAGGTGTTTCAGCATCATTCCCAATTACACCAGCAGTTTCTGATAGTGTAATGCCTCTAGCAACTATTACTATACCTCCATATCCATCTCTTTCTCTATTCTATGCTAATCAAATTAATAGAAGAGATTTGGCATGTTCTATTAAGAAAACAGCATCAGTTAGATTTACTATGAGAGATATAGGTGTTCTAAAAGATAGAATTATTAATCTTGAATATTATGCTTCTCTATCTCTACTAGAAAAAAGTGCTCTAGAACTAACTATTCCTGATGCTGAAGGATTAGATAGATTTAAGAACGGCATTTTCGTGGACACATTTGCCAGTGATTCTCTTGCCGCTAAAGGTCAAGAATATCCTGATTCAGAATGTAGAATAACCTTTGATCCGGATGAAAAAAGTATTAGACCAATCTATAGCATGGATTCATTCCATTACAATTATAATTCTGGAACAAATGTTAAAAAAACAGGCGACATAGTAACTCTCAATTATTCAGAAGTTGTTTTCTTAGAACAAACTAATGCTACAACTACAAGAAATACAGAAAGAACTACTTATAGATTCAATGGATTTATGACTCTAATTCCTGATTCTGATATTTGGGTATCTACTGAAGATGCTCCAGATCAAGTATCAGTTTTAAATCTTAGAGATGCTTATGAAAGTAATAGCATTCCATTAGGTTATCAAGCAGGTCTTACTACCACATGGAACTCTTGGCAAACATATGTAACAGGCTATAGAGTTTATAGAGGAGATAGCATCAATCCTGCCAATCTTATTGGCACATATCAAACATCACAGCAAGCACAAGCCATAGCATCTACTTTAAGATCATCTACAGCAGTAACAATTGAAACTATGCGTGCAAGCACTCGTGTAGGAACAGAATATTGGACAGAAAATGATATTCAATCTACATCACTAGGCAATAAAATCATAGATGTTGATATTGTTCCATATATTAAACCACAAAATATTAAAATTATTTGTCGTGAACTAAAACCATTTGCTCGTTATTATACATTCTTTGATAATGTTAACCTATCAAACTATGTAACTTCTTTAACTGAAACAGAATATAACTCTAATACAACGGTCACATTCTCATCATCAGAAGGATCAGCAATTATCGCAGATGCTAATGGTGTAGTTAGATTATCATTGAGAATTCCTAATGAAACAGGAAAGAAGTTCTACACTGGCACAAAAGAAGTAAGACTTACTGACAGTCCTACAAATACCGATGATGCCACCTCTGTTGCTACTGGATATTTCGTAGCACAAGGATTGGTTCAAACCCAGCAAGAAACAATTCTTTCTACAAGACAAGTTATTAATAAAAGAAGAAATGTTATTGGAAGTAGAACAGATCCTTCACTAATTGAAAATCTACCTGTAATTGTGCCTGATCCTGGCGATGGTGGCGGCTCTGCCGTCCCCGTCCTCGCCCCCAATTCAGACGGATGTGCTGCATATAGTTTTGTTGCTAGAACTCCATATGATGAAGAAGGTATGTTTATCACTTCTATAGATGTATTCTGTGCTGAAAAACATCCTGAATTAGGTGTTTGGTTTGAAATACTTGAAGTTGATGACACAGGACAAGTTACTCAAAATCAAGTTCCATTTAGTGCAGTATGGTACACAACTGATCAAGTGCCTATTTCTACAGATGGAAAAACAAATCCATTAAATATAAAATTCCAAAGTCCTGTATTCTTACAAAAAGATAAACTATATGCTCTTGCTATTCATCCAGAAGCAATTAATCCTAACTATTATTTCTGGGTATCAAGAATAGGTCAGACTGATGTAAATAGTAATGTGCCTGTTAATTCAAGACTTTATACAGGAACTTTCTATACTACAAATAATGGTATAGTATGGCAAATAGTTCCTGATATTGATTTGACATTTAAAGCATATAGAGCATCATTTGATACTAATGTTGATGGAGTTATTAATCTTGGATCAAAAGGAAGAGATAAGTTTGTTCTATCAAATGTTACATCTACATTATCAACACATTATGGTAAAGCATTAAAATCTAATACAAATAATGTAACAACAACTCTATCTAAGTCATATGAAACAGCAAGTAAGGTAACAGCAATATTTGAAAATTCTAATGGAGCATTTAGCACGAATACTATTATGTTCATGCCATCTGCTAATATCTCGGCAAATATTGCTGCTATTGAAAACTTTAGATATTCTCTTGCTGATTTAGAGCCAGCATATCTAAAGTTTGGTAAAACTAGTGTTGATTTCCAAATGAAGACATGGTCTAACACCGGCACAGAAGGATCATTTATTACTATTAATCCAAGTGATAACTATTATTTTGAAGATGAAAGAGCAATATTCTCAAGATCAACAGAGATAGGATCATATTCTAGTGCTAATACTAATCAAGTAAAAGTAACTATGCGTTCATCTTCAAATTATCTATCTCCAGTCCTTGATCTTGGAAGAACTCACGTAGTATTGGTAGATAACTTTGTTAATAGTAATACTACAAATGAAACAAATCCAAGTGGTGGATATCTCTATAACAAGTATATCTCAAAAGTTATTACACTCGCTGAAGGACAAGATGCTGAAGATATGTTAGTTTATCTAACATCTTATAGACCACCAGGAACAGATGTTAAAGTATATGTAAGACTACTTAACGCCGAAGATGGTGAATCTATTAATAAAAGACCTTGGATCGAAATGCAGAAGTCAGGAATTTCTGATGGTGTTTATTCATCATTGTCAGATAAAGGCGATTTCGTTGAATATAAGTATGAATTTCCATCAGCAAATCTAACGGGGTCTCTTGGTGAAGTTCAATATAGAAATACAGCAAATACCACAACATTTACTGGTTATAAAAACTTTGCTGTAAAAATCGGTCTACTATCTGACAACTCTGCTATAGTTCCTAGAGTAGCAGACCTTAGAGTAATTGCATTGCAGAAATAATTGGAGTTATAAATGGAACAAAAAACAGAAGTTTCTGGCATTTATAAAGTAAGAGAGGGAGTTTTAATAAATAAAGATAATGAGGCTCTCAAAATTTATAAGAACAAAAAGGCAAGAGAAAGACGAATTGATGAAATACAAAGTGATGTTCTAAGCCTTAAAGATGATATAGCAGAAATAAAGCAATTACTAAAAGGACTGTCCAGATAAATGGCATCTTACGTTGAACTTTTTATAGATCAAGGAACAACATTTAATAATATCATCAATCTTACTGATGATACGACTAATACTCCTATCAATATATACGGGTATAGTGTGTCAAGTCAAATACGAAGATCATATTATTCTGCTAACATTACTGGTAATATAGTGTGTACAATAACAAATACTTCTAATGGTGAAATTACTATGTCAATGACGGCAGCTAATACTTCTAATATAAAACCAGGAAGATATGTATTTGATGTTAAAACTACAGATACCTCTAATACAGTGTCACGAGTATTAGAGGGAATAATAACTGTCACACCTTCTTGTACCAGGTAGAAAAATATGTTTTATGTTTATGAAGCACGAATAGATGATACAGTCATTTACATAGGTAAAGGTACAAAAAATCGTTATAAACACTGCTATAAAAAATGGAAAAATTGTATTGTTAATATAATAGAATATTTTGAAATAGCCGAAAATGCATTTAAACTAGAAGAAGAATTAATAAAAAAATATGGCAGAATAGATATAGGAACAGGAACACTTTATAATAAAAACAATGGCGGTAAATATATAAAAGGAGCTATTCCATGGAAAGGCAAAAAATTATCAAAAAAACATAAAGAAAAAATAAGACAATCTCTTATTGGAAATACTAATTTATCTAAACAAAGATATGGTGAAGATAATCCTTTTTATGGTAAACAGCATACAACAGAAACAAAAGAAAAAATATCACAAAAACGTAAAGGCAAAGAAAGTGGATTTAAAGGCAAAAAGCATACTTTAGAGTCTAATGAAAAAAATAGATTATCTCATTTAGGTGTTCCTTCAAAAAAGAAAATAAATATAGATAAAGAGCTTTTGATAAAATTAAAATATGTTGATAAATTAATGAATAAAGAAATTGCCAAATATTTTGGTTGCTCGCTGTATCCTATTAAAAAAACAATAAAAGAAATTAAATCCATCAGTCACAAGGCCTTAACTAAATGATCAAAGCCACAGTAAGAACTACAGGAATTAATAGAGTTTCTATAAACAAACAAAGTAGAGATGTTATTAGAACTATAAAAGTTAATCCAAATAAGTTAGAATACTTGTCTGATGTGGATGCTTCTGATCCTGACAATAATGAAACTCTAGTTTATGATGCCGCTTCAGGTAAATATGTGGTGAAAGAATTGCCAGTCATAAATGGAGGAAATTTCTAAGATGGCAAATACACTAATTCAAATAAAAAGATCAACAGTAAATAGTCAGCCATCTGGTGGATCTCTATCATCTGCGGAACCAGCATATTCTTATGTCTCTAATACTCTATTCTTAGGAACATCAGACGGAACTGGTGTTCTTCCAATAGGCGGTTTTGCATATATTACCAAAGCTAATGATTCTTATACAATATCTACAGCAGCATATGATAAAGCAAATGCTGCAAATGTGTTAGCATATAATACTGGTATAGGAGCCAATGCTTTTGCTGCTGCCACTATAGCTGGTGCCAATGCTGCTGTTGGTACTGGTGCTAATGCATTTACTTCAGCCACAATCGCAGGTGCTAACACAGCCGTTGGTACTGGCGCCAACGCATTTACTTCAGCTACTATTGCAGGAGCTAATACTGCCGTAGGTACTGGCGCTAATACATATGCCGATGCTACATTTGTTAAGTTAACAGCACCAAATCAAACAATAACTGGAAATGTTTCTATAGTAGGATCATTAATATTAACTGGTAATACTATATTTGCTAATGTTGAAACTTTTAGAATAAGTGATCCACTACTTTATCTTGCCGGAAATAACTATGTAAATGATATAGTTGATATTGGATTCATAGCAAATTATGTAAATGCTACCGGATCAAATGTTCATACAGGTCTTTATCGTGAACACACATCAAAAGAATATTATTTGTTCCAAGGTTATGATAGAGAACCTGAAAATAATCATATCGATCCTACTGCTAATGGATTTACACTTTCTGTACTAAATGCTGATATTAGAACAAGTAATCTAAATCTTACTGGTGTCAATGCTGCTATATGGATTACAAGTGCATTTGATAAAGCTAATGCCGCAAATGTGTTGGCATATAATACTGGTATAGGTGCTAATGCTTTTGCTGCTGCCACCATAGCAGGAGCAAATGTTGCTGTAGGTACAGGAGCTAATACTTATCTATTATCTGTTATTGCTGGTGCTAATACTGCTGTAGGTGCTGGTGCTAATGCTTTCACTTCTGCTACTATTGCGGGAGCTAATACTGCTGTAGGTGCCGGTGCTAATTCATATGCTGATCTTGTAGGCTCTGCTGCTAATACAAATGCTGCTAATGCCAGTT
>OGVY01000035.1_pt1 | contig 20611 bp, 17 predicted proteins | sample 1575871 | NCBI WGS metagenome assembly OGVY01 (sample SAMN07581536, study PRJEB24739) | freshwater metagenome
CGGCGTCTGTGTTGTTCTTGTGGCATTAGTGCTTTATTTTCAGGCAAATATAACTATTTGTTATAACCTTTAAACAAAGGCACAAAATTTTCTCCGCGAATGATTTTACGAATTTCGTATTTGGTAAACTTTTTCTCCAGCATAATGCCTGCGATTTCCCGATCAGTAAGGCCAAGTGCGCGTGCGTGCTTTATGTCTTTCTTTAGCGATTCGCACAATACATCGGTGTTGAACTGTGTAGTTTCAAACGCTTTGTTCAATTTTTCGATTGCTTTTTCGCGGGTTATTGTTCCGTCGGCAACTTTAGTTTTTAGCAATCCAAGCGTTTCAGTGAATACGGATCGCGCCTCGCCCTTATCTTGCGAGCGGTTATACATTCGCGTTCCAACTGCAACTTCCGGATTAAGCGTTTCGGTTTGTAACCCTGCAAAGCTTAATAAAACTTGGTCAAGTTCTTTAGGAACCCGTGTTCCTATGATTTCCTGCGTGGCGGCCATATAGAGGTCTTCTCCGGTTTTTACAAATCCGGGCTGCAACTGCCACTTTAAAAATCGTCCTAAGTCTTTTAGGTTTTGTCCGGCTTCGATACCGCCGTCTTCTTTGTTGTACTTTAGCAGCCACTCGCTTAAAGCAAGGTTAGGGCGGTATATTCTCCGATCGTTCATTGTGTTTATGTTTGACCAGGCTTGCCGAACAGCCCCCCAAACAAGGTTTTCGGAAACAAACGGCTCTACTAAATCGTATCCGACCTGCGCTAAGCGCTGGCCTATCGCCTTGTCTGTATCGGTTGTAAGGCGGTAGTATATCTTCTTGTAAAAGTTGTGCGGATCGGTGTATCCAAGATTGATAAAAGAGTAGGTTCCGTTTTTGTTTCCGGTATAGATAATTGTTGACGCCTGCTGCCACGGCTTTGAAAGGCTGCGGATTGCCTCATCCTCCTCATCGTCTATGCCCATCAAGGCTTTGGCGTATGCTGCTGCTCCGAACGTCATGCTTTGGAAAAACATAATACGCGCAAGGCGCAAAAATCCGTCTGTCCGGAAGCGAGGATCGCGCAATTCCTCGATAGTTAGAGCAATAGTGTTTTTTGATGTTCTAAACATTTCGGCGGGGAACGCTACGAATGTTCCGGTAATAGGCCAGTTTCTAAACGCCTTAACAGCTTTAGGAACTTTTGAGTAAGTAGGCATAATATCCCGGACGATGCGCGCTGCGCGCTCCTCTGCAATCCTTGCCTGCTGTGGGGTTAATTGGTCAAAGTCTTTGCCGTATAAACCCCGCGCGGATCGCTCCCGCTCTTTAAGGTAGCCCATTACCTTAAAAATGTCGTCTTCCATTTGGTACATATCCTCTGCGAACTGCAAACCGTCTCTTACCCCGCGAATGCCTTTTGCAATTAAACGCTGGCGGAACGTTCCTGTTTCGTATTCATACAATCTCCCGGATGACAAATCCCAGTCGGCTCCTTCTGATTTTAGTTCGTCAATGGCATTCTTGAGAATTTCAGACGTTGTTCCTGATTCCATTACACCAAGCTCTGTCATGCGCTCTACTTCCGCCTGTCTCTCCTCATTTGACTTTGGCCACAAACTTTGATGTACTACATTAAAAGGGTCTCTAAATCCAAACCCCTTTCGCGGATCAACGCTAAAGTATCCGTTCATGGCGCATAAATAAAGATTAGAAACGAAGTTCCTTGCGTGGGTAACGGGGCTTAATATTGTTTTGCCATATCGAATTGCGGAAACAAACTTGAGGTAGGTTGCGTAAAAGGCATTTATTTGCGAACTCTCGTACATTTCACGCATTGCTGTTTCTATTTCCGGGCTGGTGTACCATCCGTTTAACGGGTCCATTGACGGATTTTTTTCAGAACTTATTTGTCTGTAATATCCGGGAACGGGCGTGCCGGGCGGAAAAAAGAACTGACCTTCAAATTGATCTTTTAGGCGCAGGAGCAGGTTTTGTGATTCAATCAGCGTGGCCATGCGCTGCATTGTCTTGCCGAAGTTTACGCGCGCGTCACGGTATTCGCCCAACAGGTCGCGTATTTCTTCCGGTATATCCTTTCTTCCGATAAACGATGTAAGGTCTTTGCTGCCGGGCTTTCCGCGCTTCATAAACCCTTTCTGCTCTTGGTCTTTGTCAAGTATTCTGTCTATATTGGCGTCAACGTTGGCTATCTGTTTTTGAAGTTCGGCTATTTTTTGACTTGGATTGTTTTGTATGTCCAATATTTTATCCTCCAAATCGGCATTCTTTCTGCGTAACCCCGCAATTATTTTAGCCGACAACTTCATTTGATTGAAGTCGTCTCCGGGAATAAGGAGGATGTTTGCCAAATCTTCGGCAGCCATTTCCTTTGACTGACGAAGCCTGGATGAAAGTTCGTTTATAATCTTTTGCTGAGCAATTATCTGTCTTTGGGTGACCAAATTTGCGCGCCCTTTTTCGGCTGTAAACGTTGCCTGTTTTGCAGAAAGTTCGCTCATCCTTGCTTTGGCTTCCGCAAGTTGGTCTGAAATTTCCGTAACGATACGGTTTATCTTCGCCGTATTCGCGTCTATTTCATCCTGCAATTCGTCGGCGCTGGTATTCGCAAGGGTTTCAAGTTCATTGATTCTGCCCTGCCAAATTTCAATAAGTTTGGCTCTCGCCCTGTCCCTTACGCCGGAATCAACGTTTTTGGCATACGATGGATCGTCATTAACCTTGTACGACCTGTAAAGGTAGGTTCCAAGTTCGTTCCCGTATCCGTCCAAAAATGCCTCAATCGCCATGTTCTCCTCTTTAGTCCGCTCGTTCGGCGACTTTTTAATAGCGCCCATAAACCCTTTCATCTCATTGTTACCGGCCAAATCAATTTGAACGCCGCTGTTTTGCAGGACGGTCATAACAAATTTGTGGTTTCCTGCGCCTATGCGAACGATCTCCCGGCTCATACTGTCAATCGTTTGGCGCATTTCGCGGACTGCATCTGCTATTTCGGGCGGAAGTATCGAATAGTCGGCTTCGCCTTTCATAACATTATCTGCAATTTGCGCCCATACGCGCCGTGCGTTTGCTTTGCTCTCCGGCTTTTCCCCTTTGATATGGTTTTCCACCGCACGGTCAAAATTAGCCATCAAATAGTCCAAGCGCATAATGTGCTTTTTGATGTTGTTTTCCATGCGATCAATCTCTGCCTTAATTTCGGGGCCAAGGAGGCCGGAACTTGTGAGCCACTCTTTAGTGAACTTCATTATCCGGTCAATCATAGACGCTGGTTTGTATGCGCGCTCTCCTCTTTTAAAGTCAAGGCGTCCAAATCCCTGCTGTTTAGATTCCTGTTCCCAAATATGCGCAACCTGGTTAGGGTCAAGAGCAAGTTCTATGCCTATCTTTTTGATCTTTACAAGTGCGTCTTTTTGACCGTTTTGCTGAATCTCGGTGGCTATCATTTTCCTTGCAGCGAGTTGGCGGGTAGCAAGGTCGGTATCGTTGGATGCTGCCGAAAACTGGAACGTTGCCTCGTTTTGTTCCCGGACGTACTTTGCGCTTTGCGGCGTTGCGGCAAAAACGATTTGCTCTTCCGGCGCTACGTCGTACAAAAGGAACGGCGGTATAGATTCCCGTGTAACGACCCGGACGGCGGGTTTACCAAACTGCTCGCGCACTTGGTCTTCGCTTTCAAAGATAAAAGGCTTTTGCGCCTGTGTAGCAAAGTAGTATTCGTTGCCTCTAAAAGTGATGCCGGGCGGCTTGTTTGCTACATCAAAAGTAAATCCGGCCTTTTCGCGCAGTTTGGCGCGCTGCTCAACAAGACGCGCTTCAACCTCTCCGGCTGTTTTCAGATAGCCAAGAGTAGTAAATATCTCATTAAATTTGAACGTTTCGTCTTCCAGTTTAGTAGCGTCGGCGGCTATCTTTTCGATTATCCGGTTTGTTTTTTCAATTTCTTCAAGAATCTTTGCTCCTTCCGGCGTATCGGCGCCTGTGTTTTGCAGGTCGGTTTGCAAGGCGGTAAGGTGCTGCCCCACTTTATTCATTGCCTCTTGCGGCGTTGAGCCGGGGGCAAAGTTTTCATAGTATTGAACCAGGTGTTGAATTTCATGCAAAAGCGTGGATTTCATCTCTGCGGGCGACATACCTTCGGCAGCCATTATAAAAATCTCACCATTGGGATCAATTCCAAACGCTCCGATTGATCCGGACGCCTTTGATTCGGCTTCGCTCAAAAACACAAACTTTACATCCCTTGCCTGCGGGTACGCCTGAAAAAGGGTTGGGTAGTCAAGTGTGTCTGCAAGGGTTAAGCTTTCCGCTCCGGTTTGCGTCAACTTATCGGCCGCTTCCTGAGCGGTTTCGACCAGCATGGTCATTTCTGCTGAATTGATCTCATAACGCCAAAGTCCGTCAACGCCGCGATACCAGCCTGTAAGGTTCCAAACGTCTTCGATGTCCATGCCTTTTTTCTCCATCCCCTTTGCCATAGCAAGCATACGGTTGACTTGGGGCTGCAGTGCCGCTGCGCCGCGTTCGCCTAATATCTGAAACTGGATGCCGTTTTCTCCGGGAACAGCAACGGCAATTTTGTTCGCCTGTTGCCGCAAATTTGATTCACGCTCTGTTACGTTTGCCGGACGTTTGCCGCCCAACAAAGACTTTGCTACCGCGTCTGCGTATTGCGCGGCATTCATCGTTTTTGGATTGATAGCGGTAGCCCTTTCGTATCTGCTGAAAAGAGAGGAGAACCATTGCTTGAATTTTCTCCATGCCGAAGTGGTCTGCATCCTTGCGCCGGCCTCCCCGATTGCGGTAGCCAGCGCCTCCTCTAAAATGGCTTCCTCGCTCAATCCGGCATACATTGGATTGGATCGTATATCCGCCTCATATTGAGAGCCGCGCATAAGATTGATGCCTGCCTCATAGTGCGCCGGATCGTTCTCTTTAATCCAGTTGTTCCAAATATGGCCGAACTCGTGAACGGGTGTGTCAAGTCCTGCATAACGTGGATCAATGTACACCTTACCTTGGTAAACAAAACCTTTGACCGGCGTGTTTATACCATTAGCCTTCAGGATACGATCAATCTCTGCCGTATCCATGCTGACCGAAACATTCGGAAACGCTTTTGCTACTTTCGACAAAGTTTTTCTCAGTCTTTTGTCGGATGGATTGTTACCGATTTCAAGTTCTGACTTTACTTTTTTGATCGCTTTGTCAAGTCCGGGCTTTACGGCATTGCTTAATATCCTTGCAATTTTCGGGGCGGATATGCCGTTTCTTAGGGTTTGGCGAAGCGATGCGCCCGCCTGCCCCATTGACCGGGAATCCTCCATTGTGGATCGCATAGACGGGCTGCGGCTGCCTATTATCTTGCGAACCTGGTCAATTTTATTTTTCTTAAAGACGAAGCCGCCTGCTGTTTGGGAATACACGCCTCCCGCCGCTACAAGTGCGTCAACGTACATATCCGGCGCTGTTACCACTATGCGGTCTGCCTGCATTTGAATGTTGGACGTTGGCGCTACGGAATCCGGATCGGGGTCGGGCGCGTCCTCATTTACCTGTTTGCGGTATTCCTTTACCTGTGCTACCTGTTCCGGGGTAAGCGGCGTCATTGCCTGTGTCGTTACCGCCTGTATCAGGTCGTCGGGCGCACCGTTCTCCTGCAAGATTTTTATGTCCTGCGGTGCGGTATTTTGGTTTACCGGAATTTGATCTATCTGTGCGTCAATAACCGTTTCGGCTATATTTCCGACTTCCGGATTTTCACCAATTGCCGCTTCGCTTTGCGCAGCGATTGTAGCAGCACCGATTCGCTCCCCGATAGTCTCTCCTGCGATAAGCGGCTCTGCATTCTCTTGAGTGACGCCTTCGCGATTTGGCTCAGCCTGTCCCTGTTCCGGCGTTGCTGTTCCGATTGCCTGTTGGGTTTCATAATTTGTTGTTGTGGTTTCAGAATCTTTTATTGTTTCAGCGCTTGCGCCTCTTTTTTGTTCACTTCTTATTTTTGCCCTTATTTCGCTTTCAATCAATTCCTGCACTTGCGGGGCAAGGGACAAAAAGCGTCCGTCAAATCCTTCTACTGACTCAACAGCTTGTTCAATATCAAAGGTGCCATCCTCGTTTACAAAGTTGTCAAGGAAAGCGGAAACCTCATCGTCAAGGTACTGTTTAAGTTCTGGCGACGCATCTTCATACGCTACGATGCCGGGTTCTTTTTGCCTTTCCGTTTCAACCTGTTGTTCAATATCGGTTTCCTGTAAAATGCCCGCTTCCCGCGCCTGTCCGCGCTCCATTTCCATTTCGCGCATTGTTTCGCCGGATTGCTCTGCAATGCGCCTGCGGGCGTATTCTCCGGGGCCGTCCAAATTGTCCTCAATAAAATCCCAAATCATTTGCTCCGCCTGAATCTCGTCAATGCCCCACTTGTCTGCAATATCGGTTGCCATTTGTTCAATGCCTTGTGCGCCCTTTTGGGTATATTTCAGCATTGTCCCTTTTTGGTCTTTTCTCCAGCCTTTAGAGGCGAACTTTTTTGATCCACTTGGGTCAACTCTTTCTCCGCTCAAAAACTTTAAAGCAATATCGTCTTGAGGGCTTTCGGCATCTAACTGCGCCCAAAGCGGACGATCTTTGCTTACAATGCGTTGCCCTTGCGTTGCCTGCGCATTAACGCCGCTCATGAAAGACGTAATATCCTGATCGGCGTCCGCGTTTGGCAGTTCCTGCGCAACTATTTGCCGGACTATTGGAAACTGCTCCTGACTAATAGTCCCCCTGCTTTGGTCAATTACCGTTTGCGTCATTTCGTCTATATACGATTCCTTTAGCGCTTCGCCTCGTTGGTACGGTATCGTATCGGCGGCGGCCATTGCCTGCTGAACGTCGCCCATTTTTGTTTCGGTGCTTGTGACCACTTCGGATAGCGACGCCGGGGCGGCAACTCCGGCCAGTTGTGCTGCCTTAGTTGCGCGTTCAACCTCAAAGGCTTCTACGGTTGGAGATTTGGGCGCACTTACCGTCATCTCCATGGCAAAGGGGTTAAATTCCTCTTGCGTTGCTGCCTGCGTTGTGGGTTGCTCCGGGGTTGTTTCGGGAATCGTTGCGGGTGCTCCTGTTTCTACCGCTTCCGGCGTCTGCGCTGTTGGTATTATTGTTTCCGCCTGCTGCACCCCCGGGATTGCACCGGTCTCTGCCGGCGTTTCCATTTCTGCTGCCATCTCCGGAGCTGTTGCCGGGGCTGCCGTTTCCGGCGTTGTTTCGGGTGCTACCGCTTCGGGTGGAGCGGTTGCGACTTCCAGCATCTTTGCTATGGCGGTATCCGCGTCTTTGATCTGCTGTTTTATTTTCTCTGCCTGCGCCGGAATAACTTGTCCGGAATCAACGGCTTTTTGCATATCGTCCCTGTAAGCTTGCAGGGTAATTATATCCGTTTTTTGTTTATCGGATAGATTAGGAGGCAGGTTTTTCCAGCGGATATTTAGCGCTTCAATCTTTGCCTGGTATTGCTGTGCTTCTTCGGGCGAAAGAACCTTACTGTCAACAAGATTAGATAGTGCGCCCGCAAATCGTTCCGGGGACGCTACGGCCGCTCCGAATGCTTGCTTTTGGTAGGTAGCGATGCCGCCACCACCCAAAAAAGACATTGGGGCTGTTACAACGGTAGTCAAAAGGATAGTTTCTTTGATCTCATCCGGCGTCATATCCGATTGCAGGCTCGATCCCGTTTTTTGGTTAAACTCGGATGCGACAATTTTGTCTGAAAGGCTCGTTCCAAATTCTTCACCATTTTCCCCAATAATATCTTTTGCTACCGGCCACAATCGCAAGGCCGCTATTTGTCCGGGTGTCATTTTTCCAACAAGAGCGCGAGCCTCCATTTTGCCAAGACTTTTTGCGCTGGCGCTGGCAGCCATTGATAGCGGGCGGGTTTCAATTCCGCCTATCCCTATTTCAAGGGCGCTCATGATCCCGGCGGCGGTAAGCGCGTATTGCGCTGCGTCTGCCTGGCTCATATTCATGTCACGAATGGCCTCTTTGTAGTAGTTGTTGTGCGCCATTGCGAAACTGGTTGCAGTTGCTTTTGCCGCACTCCCTCCGGCCATGCCGCGCGTAATAGCCAACCTTGCAATTACATCGAATGCCTGGCTTCCAAGATTTCGGTATCCCGTAAACTCCTCTTTTGCAAGCGTTGGCGCCTGTTCTGTCAAATATTGCAGCTCTTTTTCTGTCGGCTGGACTTCGGTAATCTTGCCATCCGAAAAACGCTGATATACCCGTTCTACTTCACCCTGCGAACTTACTGCGACCTCATAGTCTTTAGCCCCCATTTGGATTTTTGCAATATTTTCAAACAGCGGGCGGTTTTCTGCCGTTGGTTTCGGCATATAAATATCTTGATATTCTTGCATTTGGTCTCCAATAGAGCCGATCAAATAAGCCAGGCTACGGATACTTTCACCCGCTGGCGATAAGATTGCCCCCGTTTCGCCTTCCGGAATCATTGCGGACAATGTGCGCGGGAGGGTAACAACCTCTATAACAAGGTTTCCGGCTAATCTTTTTGCCCAATTTGCTATTGCAATATTTGGAAGCGGAGCGGTATCGTATGGATCAATAGGCCGAAGTCCGGCATCAACCAACCTGGTGTTTAATTTCTTCAGCCGCTCGTTTTTAAAATACTCAGGATTGTTTTTCTCAAAATCAACGTATGCCTGCTGCGCTTTGCCGTATCCGGCCATTGCGCCCTGCAGGTTTTTGTAAGGTTCTGTTTCGGTAATTTTGGTTATTAATTCAAGGGCTGCTGTTCGCTGTTGCTCGTCTTTGGGGTTTGATACGGATTGTACCGCTCCTTCAAGTTGCGCTTCCCAGTCTTTGCCGAAAAGCAATGAAAGGTCGTTCTTTGCTACTTTGGCCTGCAAGTCCAAACGATTTCCATATAGTTGCAAAGATTCAAGGTCGCGCCTGGCTTTATCATTGTCGGTGGCGTACTTTTGCTTCAGGTCGTAATCCTTTTCCATTTCCTTGCGCAAAGCAATCCCCGCCTGCAAAGGATCGTCTTCGCCGGTGTATGCTGTTGCAATAGTCTTTGGCTTTTGCGCTATTTTTTCCGCTATGGTAGGCTGCTGCAAAGGTTGCATCATCCCTTGTTGGCCTTCCGACTCAAGCAGATTTACTTTGCTATAATCCGTTCCAATAGTCTCGGATAGCGGTAGCGATTCGTTCAATCCGGCTTCGGATTGGATATTTTTTTTTTTATAATCGGCAAGTGCGTTGCCCATATCTTTGCGGAAACTTGGCTCATCTACCCCTTCAAGGAGGCCGGCCTTGCTCATGTTTCGGTATAGTCCGCCTACCGCTTTGTCGTCAAGAGAGCCTGCCCACTTGTTGTAGTCAACTCCTCCGTGCTGGCCTATGCTTTGCAGGTAGTCGTAAAGTTCCTTTAACTGTTGTTCGTTCATGTTTGCAACTATGTTTGCGATTTTTTTATTGTCTCCAGTCTCCGGGCGGAGGGGTTTCAGGATTTCTTTTTGCTGTGCCTCCCGGCCATTGGTATTTAGGCAGCGTTTTTGCGCCTGTGTACGGCTTTTTATTGTGATTAAAGGCAAGATCGTGAACCTTCAGCAGTTGGTTTTCTGTGTTTATGGTAATCGGGACAATAAGTTTTTTCTCTGTCCCCATTTGAACGTACTCAGCCCCTTCAATGCCTGCGTCTTTTACTGCTTTTTCAACGGCTGCCTTTTGATCTGCCGGCCCTCCAAACAAATCGTCTGCTCCGCCCGCTCCGCCTTCTTTTTTTAACATTGGAGAACCCTCAAGAGATATTTCAAGTTCACGGTAGGGCTTGTTATCCTTCATCTTTTCAACGACCTTGGAATTAAGGATGTTCATGTTTCCAATATATCCGCCTCCAAGGTAAAGGTATCCGGCCGCTTCATTGTAAAACTGCTTATCGGCGCTCATCATGTGTTTTAGCCATAACTCGCCGGAAGTTTTTAATTCGGCGTCGCCAAGCCCCCTCTCGGTTTGCATAGCGGACTGGTCAAGTTTTTTGGTTTTGATGATTTCTTCTTTAACGTATTCAATTACCCTTTTTTGGTATTCGGCGTCATCGTCTCCGTTTCGCGGAACAAGTCCGGGTTTGTCATAATGTTTGAGTGCGCGCGGATCGTCCATCACAATTCGCCGCGCAGCAAGAGCGGCGCTTTCTTCAAGTTTCTTCATATCAACTTTTGACGACCCGCCTTTGGGGCCGGTAAAAGTTGTTGTGCTGACTTCCGTTTGCTTTGAACCCGATTCGACAAATTTAACAACGTCAAAGGGCGCTAAATTGATCTGCTCCCGCTTGGCGTCCTCGAATGCCATCTGCTCAAAGTTGGTTCTTCCGGCATCTGCTGCGCGCTTTTCAAGTGCGGAACGATCATCCGCCTCCATAAGCGCTAAAGCGGATTGATACGACGATGCAAGTTTCGGCCCCGATTCAGGCTCCTGCAATGCAGCCTTTCCGGTTTCCGCAAGTTGTGCATCGTCAAGGGTAACGCCGGGGTTTTGTTCCGCCCTGGTCTTCATTACCTTGCTCCAGTATTCGTGACGATTCACAAAAGGAGTGCGCTCGATCAGTTGCGGGGGTTTTACGCCCGTATCAAGGGTTTGGGACACGGGCTGGTCAAAGAACTTTTTACGCTCAACCAAACTTTCGGCGGTGTAAAAGTCCTGCGTTTTGCCATCTATTTGTGTCCTTGTATTATCAAAATCGGCCTTTATCTGCTTTGAGTAAGTACTCATCTGCTGAATACGCGAGTAGTTTTTGCGCCATTCTACCGACTGCGGGTCAAGGGAACTCCACGGATCAACGCCACTCTGCAAGAGCTGCGTGCCCTTGTCCTGCCATGAATTTAACTGCTGCTTCATTTCGGCGTCGTGTGCGTACCAAAATTCAGGATTAAAGTCCGTCATGGATTTTATGGCATCCATAGCAGCCTTGTCCCGTGCCTGTCGCGCAGCGTCTTTTTGGGCTTTGCCGGCGTGCGCTCCCGCTATCCACAATCCGGCGGCATAATCGCCTCCGGTAAGAACGGTGGCAAGCCCCGTTCCCTGCCTTTGATCGTGAACATACCCTTGTCTTGTCCCTACTCCGTCCATGTTAACCTGCGTTTTTCATCATTAAGCGTAAAATCTGATTTATTTGATCGGGGTTCATGCCTTTCAAAAAATCCATGTTTGGGTTCGATGCTGCGTTTTTGAATCCTTGCGTCATAACGTTTGCGGCGGATTGAATAACCGGATTCCCGGTTTCTGTTCCACTTTGTAGCGCTGCTGCTGCCGCTTGTCCCCTTCCTGCTGTTATGCCGTTCCCGCCTACATAAGAACTTAGAAACGTACTGCCAACTGCGGACAAGCGGTCAAGGGCGCTGAACAGGTTTTGCTGCCCTGCTCCGACCTGCTCCCGCGCTTCGTTGTACTGCATGGAGTAGGGGGCAAACTTGTTCATCTGCCATTCCTGATCCTGATATTTGGCATATACGCCGAACATATCCTGCAAGTTGCGCTCTTCGCGGATTTGCTGCTCGGCGCTGGCTATACCGATATTTTGCATAGCGCGCGCCTGATTAGCCTGTATCTGCCCCACTACTGCAAGCGGATTACCAGCTTCCCGCGCGTTGGCAAAAGCGTTTGACCCCGCCTGAGCTGCGCGGTTGCGCATTTCCGCCTCTCCCGGCATGTATGGATCAGCCGCTGCCTGCCGGGACAATGCCATAGCGGACATAAATCCGGATGGCGTTTCGTACTCCGGGCGTTTCAGATTCCGCAATGTTTCCCGGCCTTCGCGCATTTGCCTGGCCGCTACCCCTGCCTGAAATATGGAGGGTATTGCCGAAATTCCGGCGGATATAGCAGGTATTAAAAGAGGAAGTGGCATAAAATTTTATTTGACTGCAAAATTACGCTTATTTTTTTACAGTTGGTTTTGGTAAACGATTTCCAAAAAGTAGCGCTTATACACCTTTTGGAGAACTTCCGGACATTGTTTAGCGGCATCTATAACCTCGTTCCAAATATCCGGAAACTCGTGGACTTCCGCCCGAACCCCATTTTTGTACATGGCTGTCGGCAGATAGGTTTCACCCCTGACCGAAAACTGAATCACATACACGGTTTCGTGTACGATTTTTGCCCCAATCGTTTTCAGTTTAATCTCCCGCGTTTCGGTAAACACTAAATAGCGTTCGGTAAATAATTCGTCTTGCGTTTCGACCTGTTTTTGCATTGCTTAAAAATTTATAAAGATTTTATGAATTTTATCCGATTGACAAAATCGTCAAACCGGGTTTTTGTTTTGGAAAAAGGATCGCAACTAAAGTAGCGGCAATACTCCTCATCGCTCATAAACACCATAGATTTAGCAATTTGGCTGGAAAAACCCATTTGCACTAAGTAGTCAACAAGTTGGCCGGTGGTCATGTTTTCCATATCCTTTGCGGTTAACCAGCCCGTGTCGTTAAACTCCTTGCTGACAATCCGCTCGAACGTAACGTGATCGGCGGAATTGAATGCCGCGCGAATTTGCATCATATCCTCCTCGGTAAAAACGTAAACCTCAACCGACTTCAGGCCTACCGTTACCCGCTTAACCAAAGACGATATGCGGATATAGGTCTTAACCAAAGACGCTATATGCTCTGCAAGTCGTTGCCGCTCCGGAGCGTGAACGCTCGCTCCGCTGTAAACCTCAGCCCTTATCTTCATACGCTACCGCTTTTGCCATTTGTTGAATAATGCTTTTTACCGCCGACTGGCAGGCCTCCATCTCCAAATAATTGCGGCCATACGCCAAAGGCATTCCGTTCCCGGCATAAAACACCCAAGTATATAAACCTTTTTCGGTCTTTTTTATTTTAAACTTAGAAACCATGGCACAAAATTATAAATAATTTTTATCGGGCGCTCGGTTTTTCCAAAAAATATTTTTACCTTTGCCGGAACGATGCACAAGCAATCAAAACTCACATACGGTAGAATCCTTGCGAAAATCGGCGCTGACCGGTCGCTTAGGAAGCCTATGCGTCTGCTGTTTTGGTGCAAAGTTCACGGAATCTCCCGTGTCCATTACAAGGACGATATTCCGTCTTTCACAAAATATCAAGTTCAAAAGTATCTTTCCGTCCTGCTCGAACACGGCTTTGTCGGGTTTGACCGGAACGGATACTACTATATCCGGTCGCTTCGGTTTGTAGCGAAGCGGCTGGGAATCGTCGGGCCTATACTGGCTCGACCCGATAAAGATGTTGTCTTCAAGGACAATACTTGGGTTTCCTATCTTATGGGTCATGCCGTACTTTCGTATGTCGGCAACCTTAGGAGTGGCAAATCCAAAAAACGCGCGAAGTGTCACACGGCCTCAAATTGTCATGAGCAGGGGAAGGATCTTCTCGACTTTTGTTCAAATTCTTATCAGGCAAATTCAAGTGCTGACTCTCAAGCGGTTTCCCTCGCGGGTATTGCCAAAAAATTCAACATCACGATCTCAACTGCTTCACGTTGGCGCAGGAGGGGGCAGCGGGCAGGGTATGCTGTCTGTCGTCACCTAAAGTTCATACGCGACTTGAAAGGTGAAACTTTCAATGGCGTTCGGAATTTTTGCGAAGACGGAAAAGTCTTTTTTGCGATCAAAGGCAAGCTGTACCAAGAGCTTCCTGCAATACTTTTTGCGGATGATTTTTAAAGAAAAAAAACGTGCAAACAATATTGTCATGAGCAGTTGTATGTATTGGTTGTATTTCTTTATATCCGTATCCGTATTTGTATATCCGTATTGGTATATGTATTGATTACGATTTGAGGATCGAAGCTAATGCGCGCACGCATACACGCACGCACGCGAAGGAACCCTCAAAAAAATGCACAAAAATGCCAGCAACTTATTTTGCCATCGTGGCTATCCTTGTCTTATCGCTTTGGGTTTGCTTTGATTCCCTGCGGTCAATTATGAATCGCGAAAGCGCCGAAGACAAAGACCCGTTCAAAAATTTGTAAAATGCAAAAAGTTGAATTAAACCGCTTTTCATGGCGCTCAGACTGCACGCTGGGCGACCTCATCCTGCCGGGAACGCAAAAGTTGGTGACGCTGGAACTTCCGTGGCAAAAAAATCAGCGTCGGATTTCCTGCATTCCGGCAGGCACATACATCGTTCACAAGCGATTCAAGGGTTTGATGCGATCATTTGAGGCTATGGTCGCTTTCGCCAAAAGTGTCGGGGTGGAAAAAATCCCGGAATTTGCTCCGGGAAAAACTTTGATTTACAACTACGTCACCCGTCAATACTGGTGGGTATTCTCTAATCAAAACTTTGGCGACCACTACCACGTCCAAAACGTTGCAGGCAGGAGCGGAATTTTATTTCATACCGGGAACTATACACATCAAATCAACGGTTGTATTTTGCCTGGTCGTCGGCATATGGACTTGAACGGGGACAAAATCCCGGACGTAACGCATTCCCGTTGGGCGCTGAACGTTATGCTTTCTCAACTTGGGGATCAGTTCGAGTTGAAAATTACTTAACATATTAAAACTTTCACAATAATATGAAATTTGCAGTTATTACAAAAGAGAAAACGTATGAGGTTTCACCTTTGCCCGAACTTCGCTCCCGCAGGCAGTACACGATCGTGGTTGCCCTAATCATCCTGCTGGCTGGTCTTAACTACGTTTTGTGGGTTCCGACCCGCGCGTCGGAGATTATTCAGGTTGACGTTCCGGTAGCAAAAATGTCTGTTGTTCCGGCGTCTGCTACTCCGGATCAGCAAATTCCGCTAAATAACCCTGCTGTTTCGCACACAACTGCCGCTGTATCGAAAGAACATGGCAAAAAGCCCCCATTGCAAGGGCGGGAAAAGAAAGCCAAACGTGGGGCAAATAAACGACAAATAGAAAAAGCGGATATATCTATTACCGGGGCGGTTGGGGTTGGAGAAAATGCCTCGGTTTCCGCATACCTAAAAAAGTACGCGCCGCTGGCTGTCGCGGAGATGCGAAAACACGGCATTCCGGCTTCAATTACTTTGGCTCAGGCTATTGTTGAATCCAATGTTGGTAAATCAACGCTGGCTGTTAGGAACAACAACCATTTCGGCATCAAGTGCCAGTCCCGGAACTGCCGTCGCGGCCATTGCACTAACCGAACGGACGATCACCACAAAGACTTTTTCAGGAAATATTCGTCCGTTGCAGATTCCTACAAACATCACTCTGCTTTCATAAAGCAGCCGCGTTACAAAAAGTGCTTTGCTCACAACAAAAACTACAAAGAGTGGGCCAAGGAACTTCAGCGATCAGGATACGCTACCGATAAAACGTATGCCGCTAAACTGGTGGCTACGATTGAAAAGCACAACCTTGGCAGGTTCGACAAATAAAAAACCCGACCATTTTCGTGACGTCACGAAAATGATCGGGTTTCGTTTTTGCCGGCGACTATCTTAGCGCAGCATTTCTTTGGCGTACTCGATTTCCTCGTCCGCCAAACGCAGCGCAAGCAATTCAGCCTGCTGGTCAATATCAAGGCGTTGGTTGTTTTCGCCCCATTGCTCTCGGTATTCGATTTTCGTTGCGATCCGTCCCGCGATACCGCTGTTTGTGCGCCGGATACGCATTTCTTTTGCTCCTGCCTCTTGCGCCTCAATGATGAGTGCTTTTGCGACATCGGCCGGCGTCATAAGACTTTCCAAAAACGCGTTGTACTCCGCTTTGTGTTCTTTCGGCAGCTCGTAATCGTTCCAGTCGGAACCGAACAGCCAACGGAAAAAACCCGGCTCGGATTCTGCCAACCGTTCAACATAATCCCGAATGTTTTGGCCTTCGGCGTTTTCTTTAATAACTTGCGCGTGGCGCTCAAATTTGTTTAACATAAGTAGTAAATTTTAGTTACATTTTAAAAAGGCAGTCCGTCATTATCCTCGCGCTTATCGCTGAAAAAACAATTTATGCGAATACAGTCCGTGTACTCTGCATATAGGCTACTCATTGCTACACGGAAGCGGTCTTTGTCATCCGGATCAGCCTTATCAAGCAAGAACGGGCAGTTGACCCCAAACGCCTGCGGCCATAACCCTACCGATTCGTCGCCCATGTCAATGATGGTCAAAGAGTCAACCATCGTAACGTCGTAAAACCATGCCGTTCTTACCGACAAATACTCAGAATTTACAATGTAGTCGCAATGCCGTTTGTAAATCTCCATAACCTGCTGTTGAAATGGCTCCAGCATATCGGTTTCGTTTCGATCAAACGGGCATTGCAGGTAGCAGTCAATCACGTTTTCGTTGCTGACTACCGCAATCTTTAAGCAAAAAACTGAACTGTGCATTTGTGTTATGTTTTTTATTTTTATCGCTTTTCAAATTTAGTGGCCAACTCCACAAAGTATCCGACCTTTGCGCTCATTGCCCAATTAGCAATTTTTGCCAAACCGGCGTGACCGGAATCCCGGTATGCCGACAATATCTCATCATCGGTAAGTTCGGCATAGTGCGCCTCAGATTCAATAGCCTCCATAATGGCTTCGTGCATACGGTCTTCGGTGCATACCCATTGGTCGCCGCACCTTTTGATTTTCGACCTAACTGCCGCAATTAGTATTTTCTCCATTTTTAAATAAGTTTTTGTTATTAATTAAATTGCTCTGCAAATATACAATAACAATTTTATTCGCGCACCCTGTTAACGTTTCGTTAACAAAAAGGGCGGACGATATTGCATCGCCCGCCCCATAATCAACCTCATGAAAAAATCTACCTACTTACCTATTTCTGTAAGATGCTTGTTCAAGGCATCAAAGATTAGCTTGCTCCGCTCCTCTCCGCTCTTTGCCAAACGCTCAATCATCGGCAGCGGCAAGGATATGGAAATTGAATAGCAGCGGTTTTCAGGATCAATCCGGGGTCGTCCCCGCTTTCCTTTTTTCTTTACTTTTTGTACTTGCATAGCGTTGTTTTAAATTAAAACGGCAGGTCGTCCGCTGCTACAATGGAGAACTCCCAGTTTTTTCCAATGGCGGCATTCAGCCCTGCGTTGTGTGAAATGTTGACAAGAATCTCCCTGGCCTCGAAGTTGTCGTGCGCGGAAATTGCTCCGTACTTTTTCTCGTACTGCTCATAATAGTATTTCGCTTTGTTGCAGATTTCCTGCATTTTGGCCTCATCCTCCATGCCAGTCGCTTTTTTCCCAATTTCCTGCTCAATGATTTGAGCAAACGTTTTTGGAAGCGCGCTGTTTGTTTGGTTTGCCGGAAGCGGTGCTGCCGCCCTTTTTTCAACCGCTGGCTCAATGCCGCTTTCGCCCGAACCGCCGGAAAAGATTTGCTTTTGTGCGTACTTGGCGACGGACTTCCAAAACTCGTTCACCTTTTTGAACGTTCCGTCCTCGTCAATGCCGGGTACGCCATCCAAACGACCCGTCTCCGCATTGTAAGGATACGCCTTGTTCAACCAATTACCCGACTGGTCTTTGCAGGAGGCGCGCATAAGGCCGTCCTTGTCGTAAAGAGCAATTTGAATGAACTTGTCCCAGTCTGGAGACTGCCCCGCAAGGGTGTTGAGAACGGACGATGTTGCGGATGACTTCCAATGATCGGAAAAGGACACGTTCCACTTTTCTCCCGGCCTTATTTCGATGGTCAACGTGTATTCTGTGCGGGCGGGAATACTGTACTGTTTGTTCTCCTCCTTTTCTTCAATACCTATCCCGCAAAGGTAGCCCTGAATGAACGATGCCTGCGCGCCATCGGGCAGCAGGAAGTGACTCGGCGTTGTTGTCTTCGCCTTCGGATTGCTGGGTACGACCTTTACCCAGCGCGAATTTCCGGAACTATTTCCGGCAGGCTGAAAATCCCAATTTTTTTCTTGCATAAAATTTGAAATTAGTTTGAAACAAAAATTTGACCTTTCTTTTTGAATCACAAAGTTGACCTATTTTTTTTTACCTACCAACTTTTTTCGACAAAAAATTTTCGACCCTTTATATATATGCCGCTCCGCTACCCAAAAGGCAAAGGCAGGAGCGGCAAAAAAAAGTTTACGCCGTACGGAAAAAAAGTTTACGCCGTACAGAATCCGCGACTTTGGCCGAAAGCGGTCGGGCGCGACACAAAAAGTTTTAAGTTCTGGTTAAATTTGTTTTTTTTGTTTTGTCGCGGGGTTCGGTTTTCATCGCGCCGGATTGTTGGCCGGGGTTCTGGTTCGGTCGTAGTTGATCGCGCGGAATTTTTCCGGCTGGCTCCGGTGGGCAAAAGATCGGAGGGAGCTACGGAATTTTTCCGGCTGGCTCCGGTGCACAAAAGATCGGAGGGAGCTACGGAATTTTTCCGGCTGGCTCCGGTGCACAAAAGATCGGAGGGAGCTACGGAATTTTTCCGGCTGGCTCCGGTAGGCAAAAAAAATAACCCGACAAATTAGCCGGGTTATTTTTTCGGGCGCTCCTTTTACTTTTTTTCCTTGTAAATTTTCCAGGCCCGCGCAAAAATGCGCATGGCCGGCGCGTGGGGCTCCTTTTCGGCCCTAATTAGCGCGCTGCGTACTTCGCGCGCCTCTTGGTCGTTCGCCTGTTCTTCTTTCCATACTCTGCTGCAGTGGCGTAAAAACTCCTGGTATTTCATTTTAAAAAAATTTGCCCGCTCTCGGTTATGAGGGCGCGCGGGTGAAAAGATAAACTAAATTTCTCCGTTGTCGGCAAAGCTGTAAAAATCGCCGTCGGGGGCTAAAATAATATGATCTAACAGAATAATATCTAACAATTTCCCCGCGTCGGCTATCGCCTTAGTTAGTTTCCGGTCTGCATCGCTGGGCCGGAGTTCTCCGCTCGGGTGGTTGTGCGCAATAATTAGCGCGCTGGCTAAACCTTTGCAGGCGGTCGCAAAAAGTATTTTTTGGTCTACTACCGTGCCGGCTATACCTCCGGCGGATAATTCCACAATACCCAAAACCTGGTTCCCTTTGTTTAGTAGGAGCGCTTTAAACTGCTCTTGCATTTCGATTTTTCCGGTACTCCAATTTTCGCGCAAAATCGCGTGCGCTGAATGCGACCCGGTAATTTTCGGCCGGTCTTTGGCTTTTACTTTAGCGGTATAGCTTAAATTTATTTCTGCTACTTCCATTTTTTATAAAAATTTGCCCGCTCTCGGTTATGAGGGCGGGCGGGTGAAAGAATTATTTTTCTGCTGGTTTAAAAAGCGCGTGCTCTTTAAATTTGTTGCCGGTAAAGTCTTCTATATTAAAAAAAGCAATTTTGCCGGATTTGTTGCGCTTATCGTATTGTTTTACCTTCCATCCTTTGCGCGTTCGCTGTAAAAGCTCTACTTTTATGTCCGTGCAAAAAACGTGTTCCCAAATTTGCCCTACTTCCATGTTCCCAAATTTTGCCCGCTTTCGGATTGATCGCGGGCGGGTGAAAGAATTATTTTTCTGCTGGCGTCTGTTCGCTGGCGTGTTCGGGGTATTTCCTCAAAAAACCCAACCAAAAAGCCGGATAAACTTCTGCGAATTCGGGCGGGTTGAGAATTGCGGCGCGCTCGGAAAAAATATACCTTTCATGCGCGGTTGCGTGTTCTCCGGTTTCAAGGTCAAAAACTTCGTACAATCCGCGGGCGTCTATTATAGCGGTTACGGCTATAATATCCGGGCGCGCCGGGGTCGGCTCGTCCTCTACCCAAAAAACAGGGGTAACAATCGCAAAAAATAACGGTTTTTTCACGGGTTGCGCTCTTTTTGGGTAAAATAGGCGTCTTCGTTGTCGTCGCTGAAATATCCGCTTTGCTGCAAATATTCGATGGCTTCAGCGTCCCAGTATTCGGGCGCGTTGTCTTGGAGGAATATAGCAGCGGCGGCGGCTGCTTCGTCGTCTTCCCTGAAAATCGCCACAACTTCGTAGTAGTATCCAAAATCATGTGGGAATGCCTGCCGTTTTAGTCTGACCTTTTCGCACTTTTCCGGGTATGTCCTGCGGAGTTGTCCCATATACGCCAGGCATTCAAGGCGGGCGCGCTCTGAATAGTCGGGATCCCCTACTTGTGCGCATTGTTCTCCGTGCGGGGTTAAGCCAATTTCTATGTAGTCTGTCATTTTTGAAAAAATTTTGTTATCTGAAAAAAATACATGATAAAACGGCATAAAAAAGCCAACGAAATAAATTTTTGGCGCGTTTTCTCATTCTTGCGCGTTTTCGGGGAAAAAAAATCCCGCGTGAAAAACAAGGTACTTGCCCAGTTCTCGGAAAACGTCCACCGGCCCAGTGTGGCCGTTTCTCAGGTATCCCCAACAATACGCGCCGGGTCTTACCTCGTAATTTCTTACAATGTCTGCCCAGGCTTGCGGCGTTGCCGTGTCTATATCCATGTCTGGCCGCAGTATGATATTTGCAATTTTGCGCACTGCGTAAAATTCGCGGTTCATTTCTTCTCTGAGCTGCTCTACCTGCTCGGGGGTGGGCGCCTGCATATCGAAAAACACGCGTTGGGTCCATCGTATGTTGGTGCATTCAACTTCTGCGGCGTTCCTCTCTTCCGGCGTTGGCTCGTAATCCTCGAAAAAAGAACGCGAAATATAGGACTGGCGAAAAAACTTCTTGCTT
>OGVY01000036.1_pt1 | contig 20103 bp, 28 predicted proteins | sample 1575871 | NCBI WGS metagenome assembly OGVY01 (sample SAMN07581536, study PRJEB24739) | freshwater metagenome
ACATATAGAAAAATCGTTCAACATGAGGCACACCATTCTTATGAGCGGTTACATCACCATTTTCTTGTTTTTCTCCATAAAGAGCTAATTCTACACCATTTTCAGTAAGTTTATCAATGGTTTCTTTAGTCAAATCTGTACCTACTAAGACCACATCTCCAGCAAATCCAGACTTACGAATAGAATTTACCCAGTATTTTAGATTATTCCAGTCATAGCCAACAGCAGCACCAATTATAAGATCACGAGTCATATTATTTCTCCAAGATATAGAAATCATCCCACTTTGAAATTTCAGTATATTTTCTAATGTATCCTTTGCTCGTCATTAGATCATAAAGCATCTGTCTCATTCCACTTATATAGTTATGTTCTATAGTCACACACTTTATATTATATTTTGTATTGTTAGTAAAAAAAGTATTTAAGATAGCATACTCACTACCTTCAGTATCAATGGAAAGATAGTCAATTTGTTCTGGTGCATTATAGTTATTGAGTAGATCAAGTAGTGTAATCGTTTCTACTTCTTTTATAAAACCATTCAATCTTTTTGAAGCATGTTCATCATTCTTACCAAATCCTTTGATGGTAGATAAGTCTGATGCTTCTGTTTCAATAAAGGGAATCTTTCTATTTGATTCAGTAAATACACATTTGGTTGATATATGGCATTTACGATTTTGATTTAGTGCCTCATGATAAACAGAATTAGGTTCGGCAACAATGCCTTTCCAGTTATATTTGGTTTCCAAAAGATATGTATTATCAATTGTCATACCATCTGTAGCACCAAAGTCAACAAAGTATCCATCTTTTTTATACTCTGTCTCATAGAGCACCCAAGTATCTTGATGACACTGTGAATAAGTTTCTTTACCTGTTATGAAATCCATGGATATTTACCACCATAATATGTTTTAATAATTTCATTTCCACGCTTGAAAAATTCCATATCTCCACCATAAGCCCTTTGCATATCTGGTAACCTATAATTAAGAGTGTGAAGACCTGTGGTATCAAAATTGGTATGATTGAGATGTTTAGTTAGAATGTTATAGAACCTACGATCACCGCCCCAACCTGAATGCCAGTGTTGTGATACTTGAATAAGAAAATCTCTTCTGAAACAATATGAAGAGGTATCGACCAAATGAGCTTCACCACCACCTAATGAGAAGAAGATTGGCCATTTGCCAATACTTTCACAGCAGTCATGGTCAAGAAACTTATCTTCAATATAGACATCACGAAGAGAGTATGCCCAGTCAAGATTATTTTCTTCAATTTTGGATACTAATGTTTCAATATGATTTTCTTTCCACCAGTTATCTTCATCAAGAAATGCTACATAATCTCCTTCTACTAGATGAGGATAAGCAGCATAGATTCGGTGGCCATAAAATTTACCACGACCTGTATTATATGGAGTTACTGTGATTTGTAGATTACTTTTTTCAATATCTACAGCAATCTTATCATAGATTACTTCACTCCAGTATTCAGGACCATCAATAACAATAAGGTGCTTGATATTCTTATAGGTCTGATTAGCAACACTTTTACAGGCTTCTTTGAGTTGAACTTTGCCGATTGCTGGAGTAATAACTGTAACAGGTTTTTCAATTCGCAGTTTCATTCATTACCTCTTTATTTGAATATTTGTGTGATATTTCCAAATCTGTTCATATTTCATAATGTGATACAATTGTTTAATGGAGAGTTTAACTAATTCATTAGGTGCGTATATTCCAGGATACTCTCTAGATAACTGTCTAGTTCGATGAAAGTAATCTACACCTATAACTTTCATATCATCATATATCGATTTATCTAATTTCTTGATGACTTGTCCTAGAGAATTTACATCTATATCAACATCATTCAATTTAGCACATACTATTTCGCCAATATGAATATCATCATACGATAAGCCCTCGATCATTTACCTTCTCCATCAATCAATCATAAACAATGCTATTAGCAATATTATTACAACAATTATTAATGTTGTCATCTTAGTCTCGCAAACTGAAAATGCATTGAATCATAATCAGCTTCTAGTCCAAGATTAATGGCTCCTTCATCATACCAAAAATCCACAAACTTCTTATATTCTGACTTAGACATCTGTGAATTTTTCCAAGATACATGAAGTCCATTGCGGTCAGGATCAATGTCAATCGCAATACCCCAAGAATGCATTGACCAATTAGAACCGCCTCTCATCTTACGAACATTAAGACATCCACCGAAATAAGTCAACCTCATTTCCTTCATCTTTTGATAACCATAGAAATCAAAGGTTCTATTCCAAATTCTTTCCATTGGTGCTTTGACTAATTTATGGCAAGAATATGAAATAAGTTTGGATTTTGTATCCCATGCTAATACCATTTCAAATGGTAGTTCACATTTAGATTGATTGGTTCCTGGTTTACCAAAAAACGACATACAGTCACGCTGGAGTGGCCAAGCACTATGAACTTCATTAATCTTTTTATCTGCTGTTTTTGGCGAATATAATTCAGCGGCTTTATCTCGCCAAACAGGAACTAACTTTGCTTCAAATACATCTTGAGCATATTTTGTTTGTGGTCCTTCAAGACCATCAATAGTACCTGTTGTGATTTTGTTTACAGAAAATAGAATTTGTTTTGCGGCAGTATATTTTCTCTGATTATTCCATCCAGTCACATCAATCTTATATGTTTTAAGAAGATCATTGATGGCTTCACGGGTATTAGGTCCAATTTTGCCATCAATAGAATCTTTGTATAGTTGAGCATCTTTTAAGAATTTTTGTAATTCAGTATTTACATTGACTGTTGGCATAATAATCTCCACATGTTATCATTACTAAATTATATATGTCACATTTTATGCCAGTATTTCATTCTATCATTAACAATTCTTTCTGCTTCTGCTAATCTTTGTGCTTGTAGTCGGCGAAAAAAGCGAACAAAGATATTTGGTTTTTGTTTCTTTTCTTCTCTTGCTTTATATAATGGAGAAAAAAAGATTTCTACTCGTTCTGTCCATGTTGACATTGTTTTTATCCTTTTATGAAAATTGACATAACAAAAAGAGGTGACCTTATGAAAAGATCACCTCTGTAATAGTATTATATATTGTTAGGTTTTGATATCGATCTTTTGTGGCTTCTTATCTTCTGGAATAAATCGCTCTAGCCAGATTTTAAGCATACCATTTAGTAGTTCAGCATTTTGTACTTTTACAGTATCAGCAAGTGTAAATGATCTAGTGAAGGCTCGATTGGCAATACCCTTGAAGATATAATCATTGGAGGTATCATCACCAGTAATTTGACCTTTTACAGTAAGCACTCCATCTTCCAAAGTAAGTTCAATATCTCGCTTACCAAAACCAGCAACGGCAACTTCAATTACATAAGTATTTTCACCGGTCTTACGAATATTGTAGGGCGGCCAAGTTGAGATTTTTGGTAGATTTTCAGAGAATGAGGCTAGACGTTTGAAGATATCATCAAATCCGATGGTATCTTTTGATAGACGAGAAAAGCCAAATGGGTCTGTTAGTGCGGTGTAGTTTGTCATATATTTAACTCCTGTTTAAGCAAGTTAGTATTTTAAGTATGTTCCTCTAATTTAGCAGGAACAGTTGTTAGGGAACGCAATACCGGTTAAACCCTAACAACTATATTTATATCACAGAAAAATTGAGTTGTCAAGGGTCTAATATGCTGATGTGTCTGGAGAGCCTTGACTTGGATTTGGCGAATGTGGAATAATACAAAATGGCGGTAGGAAATCGCCGGCATGAAAATCATCTCCAACTACAATGATATTTTTATTTTCAATGAAGATTGTTCTCACTTTAGGTTTTAAAGGTCCTTTAGGAAGACAATGAGTATCTAAATCAAACTCTACTGCCCATAAAAGATTATTTACAAATACTGTTGTTTGTCCTATGACGGTAGTTTTAGCTCCACACGCTCTAGAATCTGTATCTCTATGCGCATCAGGCATCTTTTTTATAACCTCCTTTATCGTTGTCAGGATTCAAATCAATTCTTGGTGCTTGTTCAATGATATGTTTATCACTTCCAATATATATAGTATCTTTTGCTTTAATATCTATATTTTTAGCGTCCAGAGTTAAGTCTTCCGGTGTACTAATCTTGACATTCTTATTGCCTTGAATAGTTACACAATTGTTATGGTCTACATATACAGTTACACCGCCTTCAACTTCAATAAGTGTTGGTCCAGATACTTTAAGCTTTTGGACTCGTGACAGATAGTGAATCTTTTTTGGATCTTCCCGCTTTTCTTTTAGCTGTTTCTTGACTAACACCTGTTGATCCAAAACCGCCTGTTCGGTCTGTTTTGATTTCTGGTTTTTCGCTTGTTTCTTCAATGACATACTTTTCATCCTTTATTAGTTCCGCTTGACAAACTCTATCTCCATTATTGATCATCATTCCATTCTCTGACATATTATATAGAAGAACAAAAACCTCTTGAATATAATCTGAATCAATTACGCCTTCTGCATTGGCCAGAACGATGCCTGACTTGAGGGATAGTCCTGACCTAGGATGTAGTCTAACCGAATACCCTTCTGGAATATTAAAAATAAGACCAGTAGGTACCATAATACGATCACCAGAACTTATATAGAGACCACCATCTTTGAAGGGTCTCAAAATCTTTTTATTGTAAGAATTGAATCCTTCATAACCTTGTTTACCAATACTTTGATAAGACAAATCAAAACAGGCAGATTGTTGTGTTGAAAAGGAAGGTAGAATCACATCAGGGTGTGTCTTATATACTTTCAATATAGTCATAATATATCCTTATAGTTTATTTCTTCTTTGTTTCTTTTACCTTTACACCATCTTCAGTAAATTCAAAATCAACATTAGGATTTCTTTTTACTGAATCAGGAACTTTAGTTTTAATGGAACTAACTTTATCTTTAACTCTAGAAAAGAATGATTTTACTTTGTCTAACATTTTATCCTCTTTAAGTTACTTCTTCCCAATCTATACAAGCTAATACATCATCACCATTTTTCTGTCCAGCTACAGCAATAACGAATGTTGAATTAGTATTCGCTAAAGAATTGCGTTCAAGTTGATATCTGAATAACTGATTATCAAGTGTAACAGGAGAAGATGATTGATTAGTTACAGTTAAATAACCAGAAACATAATCTGTTCCTCCTGTATATGTAGTAGCATTCATATTATATTGTACAGATGAATCTGATCCAGCATCTATCCAGATCCCACCCGATACATTAGCTCCTACTACGACTTTATACCTTATAACTGATCCTGAAGTAGAAATGCCGGCCAGATTCACATTACGTGGAATAACAATGCCATCTGCACGATCTGATTTTAATCTCATTGCGGCAACTGGATAATAAGTTCCTGCTGTAGCTAAATCATATACTGAGTTAGGTTCATGGCCTACTGTTTTTGGTCTTCCTCTTAGTTCATAACCACCTTCTGATATAACAGTAGAACATATAATTCTTAAATTGCTTGCATTGGCAGTAGTATCAGTGTTTTCAATTTCTGCTCTAACAGGAAGACATGCTGTAGTCATGTAAGTATTATTAGCAATATTTGCGTGATTAAATGTGTGGCAATGAATTAATTTACCATTAATTACAAAACCCATTCTTACAGAGCCTACGCCTAACCATTCTACATCAAGAAATAATATTTGTGATTTTGTCAAGTCTAATGTTAGTCCTGATGGATTGCGATTAGATGTTTGTTGACCTTCTGACCAACCGCCAATATTTGTTCCATCAAGAGTATCTACATTCCAGTCCGCTTTTGCTACTCTTGTTTCAATAACTGTACCTGATGATTTGGATCTTCTAACAAAGTATATATTAGTTCCATCTTGTTCTAAGAAAAATCCATTTTCTTTACCGAAATATCCAAATCGTTGTCTTAAACCGGACTGAGCAGGAGCCATGACAAATGTTTGGAAAACCTGTAATGATTTACCAGGTTGATAAGCAAATACACGATTAGATTCTCTATAAACATAATCACCATTAGCAGAAGATACTCTACATAGAATTGAAGATGAATTAGCATCATGAACAACTGTAGTATTTGATCCGTTTGCAGTACCTACTTTACCGTTATCTTGATATCTATGGAAAGAATCAAATAGTGTTAATGGTTGAGATGTCCTAGCACGACCAAAAGCATCTACTGCCATACCTGAAGGATTTGCTGGACCAATAACATTACCATACTGATCAGCAAGCATAACCACTTCAAATATGGTTTTCTCTTGTGACAAGTATTGATTAGTATCTTTTCTAAACTGTGCCATTAACTTTCTCTGCGTTTACTCTTTCCTAAAGTATATTTAGCGACAAGAGTCCATTCACCCTTTTCTTTATGTGTAATAATTTTAATTTGACTTAGAGGAGATGTAGGACTCTCACTTTTCTTCTCATCAACTAAATCCAAAAGTTCCCATTCATGGAGTAGATTGGCTATGGTATTTCTTCTTGCTTTATCTTCTTCTGTAAAATCAGATTTCTTACCATCAAGTAGAAACAATTCTTTAAAGTGTACAATATAATATTTGCTTTGTTTGTGAAGAATGTGACAAGATTGATATAAAGTTTTATCTTTTTTAGAGGCGATTCCAATTCGTGAGAGTGTTTCTTTCACTTTTAGGAAATCATCAGGTTCTTGTAGTTTCACCTCTATTAGTTCGTTTAGATTTATCATTTTGTATGCCACCTTTATCTAATCGTTTCTTTAGTTCATCAATTTGGACCTCCGATAAGATATTAGAAATCTCTTTTGCTTTTTCATTGGAACACTTATAGTATTCTTTAATGATATCTAGAGCTTCTACTGTCTCTTTTTTATGCCACTTTTGAAATGGTCTTTTATAAGGTCTTATACTATTTAGATAAAAGTGATATTGAAGAAGTTTATCAGTATGTGGAAGCATATTCATTTGATTGGCATACATTACACAATCATAGTGCTGTGATAAAGCACGATTAATAACGAAAGGAACATAATCCCTTTCGTTGTCTTGGTTGATTACAGATTTTTTGGTCTGTAGAATAGATGGAATAACTTCTTTGAATAGGTCAGTCATTTTTTCACTTTCTTATTATATTTAGCACTTAGAAGAGGTGCTATATATTCGTCAATAAACAATTCAATTTCATCATCATTTATATCTACAAAATCATTTCTGATTTCTGGAAATTCAGATTTAGGCAAAATTTTTAAATACATATCATGAGGATTATGACCGAATAATCTACACTTTTTAGCTGCTGGATGATCTTCATCATCTCTTGAAACATTACATAATTCTTTCATAAATCTATAGATTCGGTCATTTATTCTTACAGCAGATCCGCCTACATATAAGCAATTTGTTCTGTTAGGAATACCTTCCCAAACAGAATATATACCTGCAAAGTTAGTTCCTGATTTTAAAATATTATTATTTAAATCAGTGATACTAATATCAATACCTCTGTTTGGATAATAGTTTATAGAGTTAATCCTTATCTTATAAGTAGGTTTAGAAAATCCTACTTTAATCAATCTTTTGGCATATTCATCTAAAGATTCAAAATTTTCGCCAAATAAATTTTTTGCCATTATCTTATCTCACAGTCTACCATGATTTCAGTCGTTCACTAATACTTTGTTTGATTTTTTTCTATTTTCGCACCAAGAAAGCATTTGAAGATTTTCTTTACTACTAAGTTCCTCGATAGTCATATTATTTTTCCAACCAAAATCAATAGAAATAATGTGATCTAATTGATATCCATTATCTACTCCACATAGAGTTCTAGGATAATCATTAGGATTTATTTCATTTTTATATTGTGCGTAAGTTTTTTCGCTCAACCAAACAACTTTGTTGTAAAAATCCCAATATTCTCTACTATGCCTATGTTCAGACCATCTTGGACTTTTTTTACCATCTCTTTTTTTGCCAAACCAAGGATTACCTTTACCTTGCCAGTGATACTGTGGTTTATAATCACCAGTTCTTTTTTGACCTTTTTGTTTATCTGCATATGATGCAATTCTATCATCATCTTTTGATGTTTTACCATAATTCCAAGGTTTTTTACCTTTATTATTAGGCATGATTCCTCTAGCCGCTCTTTTCTTTGCCGATTCTGACATTTTTTTTCTGGTTTCTTCTGAAATACTCATCGTTTGTCCTTTCATTGCAGATGTGCTAAGAAAGTATATATCATTTCATTTCCGTATCAACCATTAATTCTGTGAGACAGGCAACTAGAGAAATTTCCTGATCCGCCACAAAGGCACTCTGATACTGATACTTTGCCAGAATAACTACCGCCTGTGGAATACTCTCAGGCTTCATATATTCATACAAGCTATCATATATCTTACGATAAATCCTGGCAGGATCAAGATCAGAATTGACTACAACCCACTTCCTCATCTCCGCAAAGTTCTTTTCTTTCAAATGTTTTATAAGATCCTGAATATTCCTGACCGATGTGATCTGTGCAAGAATACCTATATCAATAGTTCCATTTGTAGAATATCTTTGTAGTTCATTCAAAGTTCGGCGATAATCTGGAAAATACTTCTTTGTAATCTCCACCAGAACATTCTTATCATAAGTGATACCTTCATCATTCAAGATTTCACTAATACGATTAAAGAACGCAGCGGCCATCTTAGGCTTCTCATCTGCCTGTAGAGCAAAATCAATAACAGAACACCTAGAATGCAGTGCTTCAATTAGTCGTGATTTGAAGTTACAAGTGAAGATAAATGTACAGTTATTTGAAAACTCCTCAATAGCACCACGAAGAGCCGCCTGTGCTTCAGGAGTAATATAGTCAGCTTCGTCCAATATGATAACCTTACGGCCACCAACTAACGAAACAGTGGATGCATAACTCTTAATCTTTGTTCTAAGTGTATCAATACCTCTTTCTTCGGATGAATTGATAAACAGATGATTTAGACCAATCTCTTCACACATAGCCACCGCAACAGTGGTTTTCCCCACTCCTGCGGTGCCAGTTAGCATAAGATTTGGAATACTTTTTGTGTTTACATATTCTTGAAATACTTTCTTAATACGATCAGGTAGAATACATTCAGAGACTTTCTTTGGCCGATATTTTTCAGTCCATAAGAACTCTTCCATTTTTCACCTCAATCTTTTTTACCACCGTTGATAATGATATCATAAAACTCTTCAAATGTCTTTTGTTCTTCTACTTCTGTGTTAAAATTAGCCTTGAAATAAGTCTTACCCATCTTACGGACAATTTTCCTATCAAGACCAAGTTCTTCACAAATTTTAGTGATAGTTTCTTTCTGCAACTCTTTTTCAGCAGCGGCTCTAGTCATGGAGTCATTGATCTCCTGAATAGCACCCTTTAGTTTTTTCCTATCATTTTCAGAAAGAGAGTTGACACTTACAAAGTTCTTTTGATTATGACCTAGCATAGACATTATTTTGTCTCCAGTGCAATCCAATATGTTACATTCTTATTCTTACTCTTAAACTTGCCAAATGAACCACTCTTGATTTCAACTTCATAATCATCTGGCATAATCTTAAAGTTATCTGTACTAAAGGTAGCCATAAAGTTTTCACCTGTATAATCAATTAACTTAGTGTGAACATAGTTAGAAGTATCATTAGACTTCTCATGAACACGAAGATCAAGAGAACCATCTTTACCAAGAAGACTTAGATTAGGCAAACCATTCATAGAAGCAAGCCTAAGTGTTTTTGTTAGAATAGAGTTAGAAAGATCAAATTTAACATCTGGATTTTCCATAACCAGACTTTTATCTGGTGGAGAAATAACAAGTTCCGGTGAACAAGAAAGATAGAAAAGATTAAAAGTACCATCACTCATCTTAACAAACTTATCTGAAAACTCCAGATCAGGATTATTAAGAGTTGTCACGTTACCAAGAAACTGAACAAGATCATAAATTCCAAAACGATGACTAAAAGAATCTTCAAGGTCAACCTCAACCAGAATGGTCTTTTCCGGCGACATTGTTCGTTGCTTTGTTCCAGGCTGAAGGACTAGACCAGAGTTAATGGTAGAAAAATTCTTTAGAACAGTTAGTGTATAGTCAGATAGTTTCATCATTGTCTCCATAATATATCAGGCTGATTTTTGAAGTTTAACAGGTCCTGTGAAAATGTCAAGCATATGTTTTACACAAGCCTCTAGTTCCACTTTTGTTCCATTATTACTCAATACATAGTCAAAATTTGTTCCAATCCATGCCCATTCAGATACATGAATCTCTGGATAAGAAGAGTGCATATCATATTTAATGCCACGATTATGTTCCAAAGCAGTATCAAACCACTTTGGCTCAGAACCACGAATGACACGAGTTACCATACCATTCATTTTCTTGATAAACTCAATCTCATTAGGAAATCTTACATCAGAAATAACTGCATTCTCAACACCACGAATACGTCTTTCAAGTGTTGATACCCAGATATCTTTACCAAATACATCACGTCCAGCTTCTGTTCCCATTAACTGTAGAATACATCTGGGAGTGACAGACTTACCTAATGTATCAAAAAGTCTTTCATTCCAGAATTCATCTATTGTTTCACGGAATTTTCTACTCTCATCAGTATCACCTTCTAAAAGATGCCTAGGCCAGTCAAACATTACCGATACTGTATCCTTGAGAACATCAGCAAAGGCAAACTTCTGATATCCATATTTTTCAACTAGAATATCGGAAACTGTACCTTTACCACTTCCCAAAAATCCGGTTAATCCTATAATCATAATATAAGTCCTTTATTAGAGGTTTCCCGTCATAGCTGCAATCTTCTGCATATCACCCTTGAAACCATAAGTTCCTACATGTTCAGTTTTCATCCATGGACATAACCAAATCTTACCACCAATTGCTCTATAGTATTGGCAAAACATATAATCTTCACTCAAATATCTATGACTATCAGGATCAATTACGGTATCAAAATAAGCATGAATATAACGTGAACCATCAAAATTGGCTTGACCGACATGATCCGGTTTATAGTTCAAATGTGGATATTCTTCTTTAAACTTATCAAATACAGCTCGCTTAATCATCATGAAACCTGTACCGATCTCCATAACTTCAAGAGGTTCTAACACAGAAAATGATTTGGTGCCAGGCACAGGATTAAATACATAGTCACCAGTCACACCCTCTAGTTCACCAGGATTAAACTGTGATTCATCAAAGTTTGGATTTCCAATTAATTTTTTAGAAGCATTCCAAACAGATCGCCAATTAATGCTTTTCTTTGGATAAGGAGCACCAATGACATCTTTATCTAGAGCAATAAGTGCCATCACATCATTAGGATCAAAATGAATATCAGAGTCAATGAAAAGAAGATGAGTAAAACCAGACCTTAAAAATTCATCAACCAGATAATTTCTAGCACGTGTAATTAGAGATTCATTGAAAAGAAATGAAAACTTGACTTCAATGCCATATTTGGAACAAATACCTTGAAGGTCTAAACACGATTTAGTATATAATCCTGTACATACTCCACCGTAATGAGGCGAAGCAATAAATAATTTTACCTTCTTAAGGTCTTCGGCTTTAATACTAATCTCCATATTATAGTCTCCTACATTTATATTTTTTATGATGTTTCAATTTACCTAAAGCAACTTGTCCCATTGCTTGATATGCTAATTTATTTTGACGACAAAATTCAACCAATCCTTTTATAATGAAAATATTACCTTCAGGATCAGTAATTTCCCAGATTTTAGATTGATTATTATTTTCTCCAAATTTACCTTTATTTGGGGGTTCGGTTCCTTTTTTCTTATTACTTATTTGACGTTTAATTTCATCTTTATGTTTTTTGCCATAAAAATGATTATCTTTTCCAAATCTTTTTTTTCTATTTTTAGCTCCTTCAGATTGGGCTAATTTTATTGCTTCAGCTTTTGTAATTTGACCAGATAACATTTTCCATGCTACAAAATCTTGCCAACAATGCAAGTCTTCCCAAAGTTGTTTATGTAGATTAGCATGTTCTTCTATAGTAACAATAACAATATTAGAAGGATCATCGGTTCCTCCCATATGTTTTGGCGTGATGTGATGTCTGTGATAAATAGGCATAGCTGGTGCTCCCTTTAGCATTAGAGTGGTTGGGGACGGCAATCCCGTGAACCACACCTATTTATAAAACACAAGTATTATAGTCTCCGTAGTAATGATAAAAAATGTCAGATATGACATGATTATATACAACACTTTATAACATCGCTATAAAAAAAAGAGGATCACCGAAATGATCCTCTTTTAGTATGTACTATCAGGCTACAGGTTGATATAGCCGATAGTACATCTTCCGCTTACCATTTACAAGCTTTGTATTGCTGTAAATGCGATGTCCCTCTTCACGCAAATCATGAATCCGCTTATAGACGTTGGTCTTGGGCACTCCTGTGAATTTCACAATTCGAGCAGCAGTGACACCTTTACCCATACGAGACTCATCACAGCTTAGATAGTTGAAGATTTTATTAAGTTGAGACATAAGCTTCTCCATTTTAAATGGGCATCTCTTTCACCTCTATACATACCGTCGACCGATGCCCTTTAGTAGACGATATTCATTATGACAGAAGTTTTATATTCTGTCAAGTCTCTTTCTGATCAAAATGCTACTTCATCAGTTAGTGTTGGATTAGCATTTGTCGCAGGTAGTGGATTGATAGTTTCATCCAGCTTCTTATAGAGTTCCATAAAACTATTCTTTGTATCAATATCAAATCGGTTCAAACAGAGTTGAATTGCTTTCTCACGATTACGATTAAAGATAGCAAAAGCTTCACAGATATGGACAAGACGGCGAGTAGAAATAATTTCTGTTACTGCACCATCCATAAATGATTTACGGACAACATCAGCCCATTGTACCAGAAGATCAACGAACTTATTATCTTCAATACCAGAAGCTTTCAGCACATTGTTAAGAATCTTAGTTTCAACCTTGATAGCAGGATATTCCTGCTCAAGAGTAATTGAAAACCTCTCAAGAAAAGCTTCGTTCATTACGTTAGTGCCAATGAACCGACCATCATCAGAACCTTTGCCTTTGGTGTTGGCAGTAGCAATGATATTAAAACCAGGCATTGGACTAATACGCTTATTGATCTTTTTGATAAAGATTGAGTTGCCCTCTAGCACTGGCTGAAGGCACATCATTTTATTGGAACCAAGATCGACTTCATCTAGTAGCAGAATAGCACCACGCTCCATTGCTTGGATAACAGGACCATTATGCCAGACTGTCCGTCCATCTACAAGACGGAAACCACCAATCAAGTCATCTTCATCAGTTTCAATAGTAATGTTAACACGAATGAGTTCACGTTTTTCGGCGGCACAAACCTGCTCAATCATCATAGTCTTGCCGTTACCAGAAAGACCAGTAACATAGATTGGATAAAACTTATTTGAAGATACAATAGCTCTTACATCATTGAAATGACCGAAAGGAACATAGCCAGACACTTTATCGGGCACTAGAGACATTTGTTCTACATCCAAATGAACGACAGAAGGAGTCTTAACAGCAGTCAGTGCCATATTAGCAGTGGCCACATCATCATCAGTGGTTGATACAGGCATAGATACCGTTGGTTTTGACATTGTATTAGGAAGTTTATACTGACCACGACCAGCACGAGCCGCTGGATCATTAGTCAACCATGTAGGACGGTTTTGACCTGTCTCATCACAGAGTGTAATAATTTGTTGACGAGTGATAACATCAATTGAACCGTACTTAGCAGCTACGGCATCAAGAAAAGCTTGGCGATCAACGATCTTAGGCATGTGTTGTTTCCTATCTCTATTGTGTAAGGATGATAGCATGTGGAAGAGTGGATGTCAAGAGCAAAAGCGATTAGCATCTAAGTTATGCTACACTATTCTTTGCCACTCGATCCATTAGAGACTTGATCATCAGTCGGTTAGTTTTTTTCTTCTCTGCAAAAGAGGCAAATGCTTTAGTAATGGCAGACTTTTTCATAGTATAGTCCACTTTTAAATCCTGAGTAGCCTGTTCATATTCAAACTTTACAAGGAAATATTCATCATATCCTGCATTATTGATACCAACAAACTTATTGGTTTTCCATTGTTTTTTAATTGTATCCGAAATATCAAACATATGGTTAAGATGGCTTAGTCCATAAGTGATATAAAATCCAATAAGATTGGTATTTGTTCGTTCCTTCAGAATTTTAAGTAGTATTGTTGTTGTGCTATAACTTTGAAGGTTTTTGATATGATAAGTTTTCTTAGTGACAGGATCGGTAAGCATGATAACACTTTTATTGGAACAATATTTTTCACGTACACTACCATCTACAATACATGAAGTGTCGGATAATCCATCTGTTAGAATGACAGTGTTAACAATTTGTAACTTGTATTTTTTCCTGAAGTCATTTACAATTTGATCAGCAACAAAAATGGTTTGGTTAAGTGGTGTTACATTCATGTAATCGCTTTTAGATGATCCTCTATTTGAACCAATTTTCCATAGAACATTAAAAGCATCATTCATTTCTTTTGTGTTCATCCTAGATGATAAGATATTCCTAATCTTAAAGGGTCTAAAGAACAAGTTATTTTTATTTGGATCTACAATAAATTGAGAACCTACTTCTTTATCACAATAAGAATATGTTCTAAACAGATATACCTCAAAAGGAATATGAACACGATTGCAGAACATAGTTAGTGAAAATAGTTGCTTCAATGTGGCGTCAATATTTCCTGTCATGGAGCCTGACCAATCAAGGAACATTACGAAACCATGATTTTTACCTTTTGGCACTACAGTTAGTTTACGGAAGATATCATCATTATATTTGTATGTGTGTAGTTTATTAGTATCAATAACTCCAGTTTTGGCAATAGTTTGACGTGCATAGGTATCCGCAGATTTACGCATTTCAAACTCTTTGACCATAAATGAAATAGTATCCATTTCTTTACGGCGCCATTCTAAAAACTTAGAATCCATATAGTTTTCAGGATAATCTTTTTTCATTTCTTTGATAACGACTTTATAATCATCCACAATTTTGGATAGATCATATTTTGGCAAAGTAAGATTGATGTAATCCACATTGCTTTGGACTACGATAGATTTGATGGACTCTTTAGCGGCTTTTTCTGTTACACTCTCAGGAACAAGAGGTTTATTTATTGGAGATTCTTGCTCATCATTACCAGTTTTTTCATTACCATCATCATCAGATCCATATGTATCATCTTGACCTTCATCTTGATCTTCATCTATATCTTGATCATAGGTATCCATTTGATCTAATTCGTTCATTAGATCATCATCAGATCCATATGTATCATCTTGACCTTCATCTTGATCTTCATCTATATCTTGATCATAGGTATCCATTTGATCTAATTCGTCCATTAGATCATCATCAACATCATTAATGATTTTGGTAGTAGGTTCTTCTTTTGACTTTTTAAGATAGATGCCATAAATCTCATCAGTTAGATTGACGACATCATCAAATGTTTCAGTAGCCGACATTTTATTGATTAGGGCTTTTTCAGCATCATCAAACTTAATGTTTAGATGTGTGCCATTCTTAAAATATAGATTTGCACGATCAATAAATGATAGAGAATTGATATCTTTTGATGAGATGCCAAAGAAGTCACGATCATATAGTTCTTTATATCCAAGCACGAAATTGCGCTTAGAGCCAGGATAACGGATCTTTTGACGCCGTTCAATACGGGCATCTTCAATAACATTTAAGAAATCTTTTACAGCACCAAGAAATGTGATATCAGACTTGTCATTGTGATACTTTATACAAATATCAGTAATAGCAGTCATCCATTTATCTGGAGGAGTATCCAGAGCATGGCCAACTTCATGAACCACAAACATATCATACAAATCTTCACTAATGTTAGTCCACATAGGAAGAGTAAGAACACGATTTTTGGTGTCAAATGAAGCAGTAATAGACTCAGGATTGTGTTGCATAGTAATGTTCTCAGTGGCTAGAAGTTTAGCCAACTGAGACTTGATTTCAAAGCTGATGGTCATATCCGAATACCTCTTGTCTCACGATTTAGAGACATCATACACCTACTCAACTCAAAACACAACATACAATATCACATACCTGCTATGCTTTGGATGCATCTTTCACATAGTGTGTGCCACATGTATTCCTATAGCCACCATCAAGAGTAGGCCAACCACATGAGATTTCGTTATAACAACTTGGTTCATCACATAGACCTAGGTGAGGCTTCATCTTTTCATAGTTATTTTCTTTAACAATTTCAATAAGATGATCTTTTAATTGTAGATCAAACTCATTAGAGATAGTCATACCACCCGCTTCATAGAGTGTAACATATGCATCTGGATTAAATCCTAAACGGGTGTAGATAAGATATCGAAATGAACCTCCTTCTTCTGCATGTTTAACTATATTTTTCATGACCCAGGCAGTAACGGCAAGTTTAGTTTCATAGTCACATTTTTCTACCAGAGACATATCTTCTGCTGTTACTTCTGTTTTATTGTCCATTTATATCTTCCTTTACACGTGTTAATAATCTATACACTCTCTTCTTATATTCAAATCCTAAGAGACCTGCTTTTGTTCCATTCGCATAAGGTGGTGTTCTACCAAGAAGTGTATATTGTTCCACGGTTAAGTCAATGATTTTTTTGGTATGATCTACAACCCACCAGTGGTATAGATTCTCATCATCAAGGCCACGATATAAATGTAGGTTTTTATGACCAAAGATGAGATAAAGAACACCAGAAGCAGTATGACAATGACCATAAGTATTGTTACTGCCTCCGGTAATATTTCTTTTTCTCATCTTTCGGGGTAATAAGTCTAGTGTTAAGTTTCTTCTAATAGAATCTGAAACTAACTTAAGATTTTCCTCATTATACTCCATTATCTACCAACTTGACTTAAATACTTTTCTTTTGTTTCTTCCCATGTCATAAAAATTAGATCATCATAAAAAAGTGTATCTTTATTTGATCTATTGTTCTCTAATAATGACTTAATACGTTTAGCGGCATATTTGGTTTTCCATAAATCATTTAAGTAATTATAAGATGTATCAAATGCTTTTACTAGTTCTGATTCTTTAATATTGCCTTGAAGAAAATCATTGGTATTAGTATACAGAGGAGAAAAATAGATACCACGATGATGTTCGGCTTTATATGTATCTTTTGGAATCTTTAGTTGACTGTAGGCAAAAGTATAAGAACGATTACGATGATCTCTCTTATATGGTTGACCTTGTTCATTAGTGGCAACATACCATTCAAAATATTTTCTTGTATGTTTCTTTGCTAGCCAATTAAGTAGAATACGGATAGTAGGCTTTGTTGCTTCATATGATACTGAACCTGAAGAAAATCCCATCTTCTTCCAATGTTTAAGATTATCATATTGACTTAGACCGCCCATCTTATTCTTACCATAGAGTGAAGTGGTTGTCACACCTACCAGCACATCACCATATTGTTTTTTCCATTGTGTTTGTACTTCATCGGATAAACATAGAAGAGCTAGAAGTTTACCACCGACATAATTGAATCCTAATGGTTGCAATGGAACAATAGTAGAACCAATAGCAGTATAGTTAATCATACGACCTTGTGTCTTTTTTTCTCGTGTCCAACCAATAAACTTATCTCGTGGTGTTAAATCAAGAAAATCGGATGATATACAGATTAGACCCAGATACTTACCAGACTTATTATCGGCAACAATAAAATTAAGATTACGACCAATATTGGAGTTATTCTTCATAGTGGAAGTGAAATTACGAATCATATTCCATTCTTTAGCCATATCATCATTAGTTATGACTAAGACTGGATCAAGATTTAGATAATCTTCATATGATTCAGGTATCCAAATATTCTTTTTGATTCTCTTGATATCCGTTAGTTTCTCATGATCTTCTAATTGTATTTCGCTACCAAATAATGTAGATACTTCTCTGGTAGGATACTTTTCATGAATCTCACACCATTTTTGATAAAGTGTATATTCTTCAACAGACATATAAGAAACATTCGTGAGATCCTTTGTTAGAGTCTCACGAACAAAATCATCTGTAATATCTGGAATATCTTTCAGTGGATCAGTAGCAATCCATTCATTCCATTGTTTATCAATATCCATTCATTTCCTCAATGTTTTAGCACGTTCTGGATGATCTTCAGGAACATAATGCTTACCATCTTTATCGGATTTCCATCCATTACCAAACTCTTTACGGTCAGGTAGAATGATCTCTTCAAAATCATCAGCAGACATTAAAGCGGTTCTAACTCGGGCTCGTTCCCGACGATGTTCCTGCCGCTTAAAAGACTTATCACTTTCAGCCATAGTGTTACCAGTGATAGCATTACGTTTATATGATCTGGACATTTTATTCTTCCACTCCAAAAGCTATATAACCGTATCGGGTATCCATATCAATAGTATCAATACCTTTAGTAACAACTTCACCAAAAATAGAAATCAATTTAGTACCGTTAGGTAGCGCCTTAAATTCTTCTTCAGTTAATAGCCAAATTGTGCGACCATCATCAAGAGTCCATCCATTCATTTGTAAAGCCTTTCATATAATACTTTAATCTTGTTTAGTTCTGGATGTCTATGTATCCACATACCTGTATCTGGCGAAAACTCTTTCTTAAAAAACTTATCCAATACCTTATGACCAGTTACTACATTAGTATCAATATGTTTGGATAGTTCATCATACTCTCCATCAGTCATAATGGAATGACTATGAAACTCATAAGAGTAGGCTGCCATAGCCAACCTAATCCTATTGCGCCTCTCTATCTCTATCTTAGTTCCCCAGGACACTGAATCCCCTCACTTTCTTGAATCTATGAACTTTCTGGAACTTGTCCATCAACTGATCTTGTTTATGACTTATAATAAAGGTGTTTGTGTCACTTGTCAAGTTCATTATAATCTTAAGAAACTCTTCGGTTCCACTAGCATCCAAAGAACTATCAAAGATTTCATCAAAGAATAATATGTTACAGTTAGTGCTATTTCTTATCTTTGCTATGGCTCTCCAAGTAAAAAGTATAGCCAAATCTATACGCATCTTCTCACCTTCTGAGAAATTCTCATAAGAAAAAGTATCTCTATGTCTTGACTTAATAGTTTCCTCAAAGTTTTCATTAATGCTAAAATTAACAAAGAAGTTCATTTGCTGTAAATACTTATTGATATGCTTATTAATTATTGGTATATACTGCTTAATAATCTTAGTCTTGATACCACCATCTTTCAATAGAGTTAAAGCAGTATCAATATACTTTCTTTCTTCTAGTAACTCACTATACTTATCTTGGTATTGCTTTAGATTTACTTGAACTTCTTCTAGTGATTTTAAGTGGTCTCTAAGTAATACATCTGTATTGTCTATAGTTTTTGCTTGTCTTTCTAAATCTAACTTATATGATATATTATTTCCTATTTTTGCTTTTTTGATTTCTATTTCTCTAGATATATCATTAAACTCTTGTAATTTACTCTCGGCTAAAGATATATCATCTAGAACTTTATCTAACTGTAAATTGATCTTGATTAGACCGTCTTGAATGTCTATTAACTTAGTATTTAACTTATTGGTTTCTATTTGTTTAACTGCTGTGTTGATAGATTGATAACAAGTAGGACAATTATCATTTTGATTGAAGAAATTGATAGTATCTGTTGTTCTTTGATGATTACCTATAATACCTGTTTTTAACTTTACCAGCTGTAGATGTTTATCTTTCAACTTACTTAAATTTAGACCTGTAGATATTTCTTGTCTCTTTTCATCAAGTAAAGAGATTTCATTTTCAAGTAAAGTATTAGATTGTTCATATTCTACAACTTGTTTAGTTATTTCAGCAATCTTTTCTTGATTATTCTTTCTTATCGTGCTATCGTGACTGGGAAAC
>OGVY01000037.1_pt1 | contig 20038 bp, 14 predicted proteins | sample 1575871 | NCBI WGS metagenome assembly OGVY01 (sample SAMN07581536, study PRJEB24739) | freshwater metagenome
GTTTCCCAGTCACGATAGAAGCAATCGTTTTGCGGATGAGCAACTTAATAATGCGCTCACGCCCGTTTTTCCCTGGTAGTGGCGCACCATCAACGATCAGAAAACATAACGCTTTGACATGATCCACGATGATCTTCTCGCTTTCTCTCAACATCCCTTCTGGCAGATCTGTGGCATGAGAATAATTACGCACCAGGTCAATTAGTGATGCATACTCATCTATTTCAAAGACTGATGATACATGCTGCAAAATTGCTGCCACTCGTTCAGAGCCAATCACAGTCTCGGTAAAAGGAGTATGGAGTGGCTTCAAAATTTCATTATCTTCGGTTATTTCATAAGTAATGAATAGAGAATTTGAGAATTCTAAAAATCGACCACAGTTACAACCCGGACGGCAGTTAGGATCACAACTCTTGTGAACCCCAAAATCGTAAAACAACTCCGTATTAGGGCCACATTTTCGAGGCTGCCCAGCTATATGCCCTAAACTTTGACTTTGTATCCAATAATTATCTTCAACACCCCAACCCACAATCCGTTCTGGTGAAATGCCAATTTCACACCATGCTCTATAAGTTTCCTGATCAGCAGATAAGCGGTGATCTGCTATCTCCCCTCCTGCAAAATAGGAAACCCAAAGTCGATTAGGAGCAATTTTCAATTCCTGGGTTGCCAGGTTCCACATCCGGTAGATCGTAGATTGTTTGGCATTTGCTCCAAATTCAAATGCTCCAGGCATTTCAAATAAACTCAGATGTGTATCATCATGTCCAACCTTTTCAAGATCAAAATGTCGAAAGCAATCCTGTACTAAAACAAACTTGTGACCTGAACTAGACGGTAAAAGTGACAATGCCATTTCAACCTGTGCTAACCCAGCACTCATAACAAAGGACATTGGAATTGAAGGGTGTAGCAAAGAGGCCCGTGGCAATCTCTGAAATCCTTGTGATTGGTAATACGAAACAAAGTGACTTTGGATTTCTTGTAAACTGTGTGGCTGATTCGATCGGTTCTGTTGTCCGGGCACACACCCAGATGCTCGCTCATAATCCAGAGTAACTCTTGACCTATCTAATAGCATTTACGATACCTAAGTTCTGTTCCCATTTATAAAATGGTCAATTTATCAGATTAACTATAAAACCTGGCTCCAGAAAGGGAATACCGATCACTTAAATCATATTTGTATCCTATTCACGAGATTACACTAGCATTCTAGCCAGCCATAAAGAAATAGCTTGTCACAGAAGTTAACACTGGGTAGCGCCTTCAGGAGTTGAGCCGAATCTGATTGCGGTTCAGCCCCACCTAAAATATACACAACACATTGGCATCCGGAAAAATATGCTGTTCATGGGAACACCGGTACAGCCTATGTGATTGGTAACCGCTCGATTGTCTCATCTCCCACAAATGATTATTGACTATTGATGTGGACGACCAACAGGAACGTTGGACTGGAGCTTGGTACTCGCAAGCATCCACTTACCTTCACAAAAGTAAAGCCATGCCGAACTAAGTATACCGTGAAGAATGATGAACTTTATGACACTCGTACCTTTACCGATCAAGCATCATGTTCAGCAACGAGATAACGGATACCTCTACCACATATCTGTTATCTGTACGACTTCATGCGGAAGAGTGTTGTACTCCGGGCGGCACTCTTCTCTGAAACTTTTTCGAGATCCAAAATTCGATACAATACCTTCGGTTTCTTTCTTGGGTTCTCCGCTTACAATGACCATCCTGATACCGGGCCTACTCCCTTAAAATCCTTATACCGTAGCGATCGAAGCGGGGGGATCGATCGTCTCAGAGATTGGCTGACGGGAGAGCAGATCAGCAGTCCCTTGGGGAGAAAGGGAAAAGGCGTAACACCGCCCCAGTCACTAGGGTCTGTTATTATTCTGGGTTAACCGTTATTTCCCTAACCCCGGTAGCAAGCCACAAAAAAAGCAGGTTTTTAAACCTGCCTATTGAGCAGAAATTACGCTCTCTTTAACGATCGCCCATCAGGGCGCGGGGACGTTCCGGTAAGCGTAAATCTTCCCCTGGAGTAGCGGGCGTGGTTTCCGTGTAATATTCCCGACGGGCCAAAACGATCGCTCCAATTAATGCCATCAGCAACAACACAGAGGCCAGTTCAAAGGGCAAGAGATAATCGGAGAAAAAGTGCTTGCCAATGACGTAAATTGCCTGATCCCCCGCTGCCCTATCCGAGGACGTTTGCCATAGGGTGGTTACCACGGTGGAAGCTAATAGGGCAAATAAGCCAGTACAAACCAGTGCTGTGGCTATTTTCCGTAAGCCAGTGTAGGGCAAGGGTTTAAAGTCTTCCTGCTTGTTCACCAACATAATGGCAAACAAAATCAGCACGTTAACCGCCCCCACATAAATCAAAATTTGGGCTGCGGCGACAAAACTGGCGTTTAAGAGCAAATATAACCCTGAAATGCCAACGAAGACTCCTCCTAACAGGAATGCTGCATAGACAATACTATTGGTTAGGACAACACCTAAGCCGCCTATGATCACAATGCCTGAGAGAATGACAAAAGAAACGATTTGTACACCTTCGGCTAAATTCACCGTATCTTCCTCGCTAATGGGTTTGATGGGTCAGGGCTATGGGAAATCGAGCTATTGTGGATAGATCTAATGTGAACAGAACTACTGCGGGGGTTGACCAGCGCGGGGCTGCTCATCTGGGACATCATGGGGATCCATCACGCCTTTGGGTAAATAAGCCAGTTCCCGCAGGGGGGTGACCATGGGATCTTGGGTGACTTTGTAGGGCAGACGACCCAGGGCCACGCTGTCATAATTTAAGTCGTGACGATCGTAGGCGGCTAACTCGTATTCTTCCGTCATGGATAGGCAATTGGTGGGGCAATATTCCACGCAGTTCCCACAAAAAATACAAACCCCAAAGTCAATACTGTAGTGCTTGAGTTCTTTCTTTTTCAGTTGACGATTAAACGTCCAATCCACCACGGGCAGGTTAATGGGACACACCCGCACGCACACTTCACAGGCAATACACTTATCAAATTCAAAGTGAATACGACCCCGAAAACGTTCCGACGGAATCAGCTTTTCGTAGGGATATTGCACCGTGACAGGACGGCGACTCATGTGATCGAAGGTAACGGACAAGCCTTGACCAATATATTTGGCGGCTTGCACACTTTCCTTGGCATAGTCTTGAACTTGCTTCAGAAATTTCAACATGGATGCTAACCTCCAAAGGCAACAGGAAAAGAGAGTTTTAGAGCAGCGGTGAGCAATAGATTCACGAGGGACACTGGTAAGAGGAATTTCCAGCCTAAATTCAATAACTGGTCAATCCGCACCCGGGGCACTGTCCAGCGCAGCAAAATTGCAATGAAGACCAGCAGATAGGTTTTTACCAAGGTCATAATCAGCCCTAGGGATGCAATCACCACCTGTAAAATCAGGTTGGTTTCAGGAATGCCCAGCCAATTAGCCACTAGATCTAAAGGAATCGGAAATTCCCAGCCCCCTAGGTAGAGAATGGAGACAAAGAGGGCGGAAAGTACGAGGTTGACGTAGGATCCCACGTAAAAGAGGCCAAACTTCATCCCAGAATATTCAGTCTGATACCCGGCCACCAGTTCTTCCTCTGCTTCCGGTAAGTCAAAGGGCAAGCGTTCGCATTCTGCCAACGCCGCAATCCAAAAAATCAAAAAGCCTACAGGTTGCCGCCACACATTCCACCCCAAAATGCCATACCCGGATTGTTGCTGCACAATATCGATCGTGCTGAGGGAGTTGGACATCATCACAATGGCGAGAACCGCCAAAGCCAGGGGAATTTCGTAGCTAATGGACTGAGCCGCTGCCCGTAATCCGCCTAGGAGTGCATATTTATTATTAGAGGAATAGCCAGACATCAACAAGCCGATGGGCTGAATGCTAGACAGGGCAATCCAGAGGAAAACCCCCAGCCCCAGATTGGTAATGACTAAATCCTGGCCAAAGGGAACCACCAGATAGGACACAAACACCGGGATAACCACTAAAACCGGCCCCAGGGTAAAGAGGATGGCATCGGACTTAACGGGAATGACATCTTCCTTAAAGATCAGCTTGAGACCATCCACCACAGGCTGCAACACACCCAAAGGCCCCGCATACTCCGGGCCAATCCGCTGTTGGGCCGCAGCGGAGATTTTTCGCTCTAGCCACACAGACACCAATACCCCAACGGTGGCGACCATAATCATTAGCAACATGGGTAAAGGCATCCAGATGGCCTTGGCCAATCCGGGGGGGAGTCCGAGATCTTTCAAGGACTGAATAAAGGTTCCTTGCAGGTCAATTCCTGAATTCATAGGCTTCTGGGGAATGCTCAGGGCAGCGATCGTTCTGTGATCGATCGCCCCAAGTCAGTTAGTGTCGGGGCGATCGTCATTGAGTAGTATAAGCCGATCGCTACATCCCTGTATACGAAAACTTACCCCGTTCCGCTAAAAACCTTTGATGGCATGGATAGAGTGAAGGGCGGAGTCGGGAAGGGGCGGAGTTGGGAGTGGAGAGTCGCAGGTTCCACAAACTCAAAACTCAAAACTCAAAACCCAAAGCTCAAAACTCAAAGCTGTTTCCCTATTTGTTTGTTATCTTGCCAGAAATCTGCTTGAATAATAGGATCCCGTGACTATGCTTAAAGTAAGGCTAGCCTCTCAAGTCATTGGCAGGAGGTTTGGGGATTGGAGACCTGAGTAGATGGAGCGCTATGAGTGTCAATGAGTTCGCAACTCAATCGGTGATGAATATCTTGCATGGAACGTGGGTTCCAGAAAGTACCACTGATTTTATTCAATCTGGATGTTTTTATTTCTGGGTTGAAACGAGTGCCGTTCAAAAAGCTCGTAAGTCTGCCGCTAAACCGAGTGATTCGAGTCATGAACTGCTGACTCACCCCTATCAACCGTCCCCCAGTGCATTAGAGACTTTTTTTACTGAAGAGTTGGGGCTAAAATCCAATGTGACCGCCCGATCGCAAAAGGGAAATCTGCGGGAGATCTTTCTCTGGTTGCCCAGCAGCACCGATCGTCCCCTGGTTTCTCCCGAACTGAGCCACTATTTAGAAGAAGATCCACCGGATGCGGTGTGCTGGAAATGTTGGCGAGTCTATGGGTTCCCTGCCATTTATCTGGGGGGTGGGGGATCTTATCGATCGAATTCCATTAATTTAATTAAATTACTCAATGATTTGCATTTTTTAGCCCTTTGTCGGGTAGGAAATTGGCAAATTGGAGCGGATTTATTATTCTGGTATCGCTATACCCAAGCCCTCCGCAATCTGATTTGGGAAGATGCCTATGTTCCTGTTTTGAAATATCACAGTTTGGATAGTGGGGGGGAAAAATCGAAACGCACGACCCGCACCCCGAAAAAGCCCGATGGCAATCTGAGTAAGTTGATGGGAACCCCTCGCTCGGAGGTGTATGCGGGGTGGGATATTGTGTCTCCTTACTATGGGGAACTCTTGGCAACCTATGGCCGGGCCATGCCCCCCCTCTGTGCAGCGGCTTTGGATCAAAAACCTGAAGATGGTCAGGCAGCCTACGAGTCGCCCCAGCAGGTTTCCCACTGGGAACCGAAAACCCTGTTACAACATCTCAGTGAGTGTTTTATCACCCATTTGGTGGTGACTACGGCTTTCCCGGATACGTTTAAGCGTCAGGTGGCCGCAACCCTCCTGGAAGAGTGTATTACCGCTAGTGGTTTACACACCCCCGATCGTTCAGAACATCGCCTCCGCCGCTATCAACAGTGGCAGCAGTGGTACGATCGTCTCAGCCGGAGTCAGAACGATCGACAGTTTTATTTGTATTTCTATCTGGAAGAGCCTTCCAGTGCGGAAGGTTCCTGGTTGTTAGAGTTTCAAGTTTCCCCCAAGTCAGACCCTTCTCTGCGGTTGGCTCTGTTCGATTATTGGTACACCTCACCGGAGCGGAAGGCGGTTTTAGAGGGGCAGTTTGGGGAAAATCTGGAAGGTAAGGCCATTACGGAACTCTGTTTTGCGGCTCAAATTTATCCTAAACTCTGGTCTGCATTGGAAACGGATTTGCCCCTGGGCATTACCCTGACCATGGATGAGGCCTTTGATTTTCTGGCGGAAACCGCTTGGGTTTTGCAGGATGCGGGCTACCGGGTGATTGTACCCGCCTGGTGGACTCCTGAAGGTCAGCGCCGGGCCAAAATTAAGCTGCGGGCGGCCAGTAAGGGATCGGGCAGTGCGGGAGCGGGGAAGAGTTATCTCAATTTCCAAGCCCTAGTGGATTATCAGTATGAACTGACAATCGGGGATGAGCCGGTTACTGAAGCAGAGTGGATGGAACTGGTGCAGGCTAAAACGCCCTTGGTGCGGTTCCGGGGGCAGTGGATGCAGTTGGATCAGTCCCGAATGCAAGAGTTGATGGACTTTTGGCAACAGCGCAAGGATAAAAACCAGCAGTTAAGTTTGCTGGAGTTGTTACAAATGAGTGCCAACAGTGACTCCGGCATTGAGGTGGATTTCGATCGTCACAGCACCCTCCGGGAGATGATGCGGCGGTTGCAGAGTCCCAGTGAAATGGAACCCCAAGCGAATCCGGTACACCTGAAGGCAACCCTGCGGGAATATCAGCAGCGGGGACTATCTTGGCTGACCTATTTGGATACGTTAGGCTTAAATGGCTGTTTGGCGGATGATATGGGGTTGGGGAAAACCATGCAGGTGATTGCCCTGTTGCTCCATGAGCGGGAAATTATGCCCCACCTTTTGCCCACGTTGTTAATTGTGCCCACTTCGGTGATTGGTAACTGGTTAAAGGAAATTGAGCGGTTTGCCCCTAGCCTTCAGGCGGTGATTCATCATGGCCCCGATCGGATTCGAGATCCCCAGCGGTTTCGTAGTGCCATTCAAAAGTGTGATGTGATGATTACCTCCTATACCTTGGCCCGGAAGGATTTGGAGTTATTTGAACTGATTGACTGGCATCGGGTTGTTTTAGATGAGGCGCAAAACATTAAAAACCCTAAGGCCGCCCAAACCAAAGCCATTCTCAAACTAGAGGCGGAGCATCGCCTAGCTTTAACGGGTACGCCAGTGGAAAATCGGTTGATGGATCTGTGGTCTATTTTTAACTTTTTGAATCCGGGTTATTTAGGGAAACAAGCCCAATTTAAGAGTAATTTTGAAACCCCCATTCAGAAAAATAACGATCGAATCAAGGCGGCTACCTTAAAGAAATTAGTAGAGCCTTTTATTTTGCGTCGGGTTAAAACCGATCAATCGATCATCAAAGACTTGCCGGACAAAGTAGAGCAGAAATGCTACTGTAACCTGACCAAAGAACAGGCTTCTCTCTACGAAGTGGTGGTGCGAGATGTGGAGGAACAAATTTTATTAGTGGACGGCATGAAACGCCGGGGTTTAATTTTATCCACCCTGATGAAACTAAAGCAAATTTGTAACCATCCTCGCCAGTTTTTACAGGATGGTAGTGAATTTACCCCAGAACGATCCCATAAATTAGAGCGACTGTCGGAAATGGTGGAGGAGGTCTTATCGGAGCAGCAAAGCCTCTTAGTGTTTACCCAGTTTACGGAAATTGGCGAATCCTTACAGCAATATTTCCACAGCGTCTGTCATTACAATACCTATTACCTCCACGGGGGAACCGCTCGTCCCAAACGGGAACGGATGATTGAAGAATTTCAAAACCCCGACACGGAACCTTCAATTTTTATTCTCTCCCTCAAAGCCGGGGGGGTAGGCATTACCCTCACCAAAGCCAATCACGTTTTCCACTTCGATCGCTGGTGGAATCCCGCCGTGGAAGATCAAGCCACCGATCGAGCCTTTCGCATTGGGCAGAAAAAGAATGTGTTTGTCCATAAATTCCTCGCCTTAGGCACCTTAGAAGAGCGCATTGATCAAATGATTGAAGATAAGAAAAGTATTGCCGGAGCGATCGTTGGTTCCGATGAATCTTGGTTAACGGAATTAGACAATGAGGCGTTTAAAAAATTAATTGCCCTAAACCGATCGGCCTTACTGGACTAGGGCGCTTTATGGTCTCTTCCCAAACCCTGTTGGTACTGCTGTGGACATTATTGGGCTTAGGGCTGCGGATCCACGGCCTCACCCTCAAACCCGTCTGGGGAGATGAGTGGTCTACCCTGGTCTTTAGCCTCGGCAACGGCTATCACACCCTTCCCTTCAATCAGCCGATGGCCCTGGAAACCCTGCTGGCTCCCCTCCAGCCTCCAGAGCAGTTTCAGTTCGCCGCCGTCATCGATCGTCTCCATCAGGAAAGTAACCATCCCCCCTTCTTTTTCCTGTTGCTTCACCTCTGGCTTCACTACTTTCCCCCTAGCGCCGAGGGCTGGGTATCCCTGGGGGCGGCCCGGCTCCTGAGCGTATGCTTTGGGGTCGCCGCCATTCCCCTCACCTACCTGTTGATTAGGCGCTGGACACGGTTCCCAGCCTTTTCCCCCTGGGCCAGCCACGGCTGTGCCGCCCTCATGGCCTTCTCTCCCTTTGGGGTCTACCTGGCCCAAGAAGCCCGACACTACACCCTCAGCATTCTCTGGGTTCTCGCCCTTCTCTACTTTCTAGAGCGATCGTTTCAGCCCCGTCCCCTGCCCTGGTGGGCGGTATTCACCTGGATCGGCACCAATAGCTTAGGCCTAGCGACCCACTTCTTCTATGGCATCGCGCTGCTGGCCGCCGCCGGGGTGATCCTGCTGGGAGCGAGTCCCCTGTGGCGACGGGGAAGAATGCGCCTCGGTGTGGTGGCCGTGGGAACGATCGCCACGACCCTGGTGTGGTGGCCCACGGTGCAGGGCATTGGGGGAACAAGCCTAACCCAATGGCTAGAGCGGCGAGAACTCTTTGCCCCAGCGGGAAGGCTCCTGCTCTGGATTCTGACCGCCATCCTGATGTTGCCCGTGGAAGGGGTGCCCCAACCGGTGGCAATCGTCGGGGCGATCGTTTTGTTAGTTGCCTTTGGTCTGAGCCTCAGCTTTCTGTGGCGGGCCGTGGGGGATGAAGGGAACCAGGTAGTTAATCCGCCCCCATTAAACTTGAGATTAAACTTGAGATTAAACTTGAGACTGTTGCTGTCTTTTATCGGGTTTAACCTCTTGATTGTGGGGGTATTAATTTATGGACTAAATAACGACTTAAGCCTAGCTCCCCGCTATCAATTTATGTACTTTCCTGCCCTAATTCTTGCCTTTGGGCTAGCCTTCGCTTGGAATGGGTTTCAGTATGCTCAAAGCCGCAGGATCGTAATTAGTTTATATCTCATTGCCCTGCTGGGAAGTCTCAGCGTTTCCAGTAACCTAGCCTTTCAAAAATCCGAACAGAGCGATGTCTTTTTCGATCGTTTTATGGCTGAATATAGCACTCATCCAACCCCTAGCTTCAACCTACTCCTGGTTACGGATTACCAACACCACGGCGATATTGGCTACCTCATGAGTTTGGCTTGGCAATGGCAAAAAGCCCGTCAGAATGGTACATTTGACACGGTTGCTCACACCTGGGCTGCTACCCCCCAATTTTTGATCCTGTCCAATTCAGAGGACAATCAACAGGAAATTAGACCAACAGAAAATAAAGAGCTAGAAAAAAAACAACCAGAAAAAAAACAACCAGAAAACGATCGTCTCAACACCTTACTGAGGGAGCAATCTTCTCCTTATCTCATTGGATTGATTAACTTCACCACACCCCATACCTTAGACACTCTGAATTGTCTGCCCCAGCCCAGCATTAAAGCCCCAGGTTATCGATCAGAGTTCTATTCTTGTGACTTGTGACCTGCCCAGGCTTAACTTACCGCCGGAGTGGGTAGCACTTGCAACACCTGAGCCGATTGGGACAGCAAACGAATTTTTAAAGGCTCATAAAGGGCCGCCTGCTCCAACTCCACCTTAGACTGGGCAGAGAGGAGGAGTAATGCCCAAAACACCCCCACCCGATCGCCCCCCTGCGGGGAAGGACTCCCTTGGGCTCCCCAAGCCTCCACCAAATCCTCAAAATCTAGCCATTCTTCCCCCCCCGCCAACCGTAACCAATGACTTTCTAAAAACACCCCCATGGGATTGGCTAGCTCAGCCGGGTTTTCGTGGTGGGATAATTGATTAATGGCCTGAGTTGCTTGTTTTTCCGAAGCAGGCTTAGGGCGACGGGGTTTTGGCCGAAGCGGCGGGGTATCTAACATCTCCGCCATCAGTTCCAACTGTTCAATTAACTCCCCTAAACTCACCGGGCGCTGCAACGGCGGATTCGCCACCGCCCGACGACGGAGGCGGCGCTCTAAATTCCGGGGCAAAGGAATCACATTATCTGGAAGATCCTCAGGATTAGGCAGATCTTCCTCTTCCGGCTCGATCGGCGTGAACTCTACCCGGGCCAAGGTATCAGCCTTGAGCAGCACCAACATAGAAGCATAGAGAAAAGCCTGGCCAGACTCCGAAAGATTCGCCTCATAGCCGAAACTATCCCCCTCCATTGCAGAACTCACCGGATTAAACTGAATCTCCGCCAAAAAACGATCGATCACCTGCACCACCTGCACATCCCAAGGGTCAATTTCCCCCTGTTCTGCCAGGTCAATAAGAATAGCGATCGCCCGTTGAGCCGGAGAAACCATAATGTTTTGAGAGACTCTGTAAATAGAGGGGGGATAGCCCGTTAGTTTTTAACGGTTCAAGTCAACAATTCAAGACCGTTCTTTTTCCGAAGACGGCAACAGCGGTGGCTGTTCCAAGGCCGCCTTGTACTTTTCTAAATCCTCCTGAAGTTGCTCAATGCGCTCCTTCTTTTCGAGATCAACTTTATAGCGTCCTAGATTTTCCCGAAGGGCCTCAATAGTACGCTCCTGTTCACGGATACGCTTTTGGGCATTCCCTTGGGCAATGCGGGCCTGTAATCCCCCCCAAACACTTAAAATCCAGGCTAAAACCGCCCCCGTACCCATTGCAGCAATGATAGCAACACAGAGCGGTAATTGTAGCTCTAGGGTTGACGGCACAACCCGAATGGTAACCAATCCAGGGTTTTCTAAACTAAATAACACCAGGGCAAATGTGATCACAAAGCCAATGGCAAAATTAATCTGTCGCATGGCAAGCTCCGTTTGAGTATTGAACTTGAGTATTGATTTCAATCTGTCAAAGTTTATCTGTAATTGACCCTAATCGGGATAGTTTTGAATTTTGAAGTAGAGAACCCTCGTCCTCTAGTACATTATAGTACACCCTAGTACACCCTGATTACGATCACGGGATGTACAACTATTCTCAGATCGCCGGTTTGTGGGGACATCGTATCAAGAGCTTGGGCTTCGTTCTAAAGAAACCGGGGATGTGCGACACACCAATTGCAGGTGACACTGGCGCTAATAGGAGTCCCCAGGATGAAACAGAGCCTCAAAAAGTAACCCAGAGTTATGTATCCCGCCGCGCTCTATTCCCGTTAGCGGCTTGAGTTTGGGATTCTGGCGGTTGAAGTGGCTACATCTAAAGGGACAAAACAGAAAGGAGACAAGCGCACTAAGCGCTACGAAAGATGGCTTTAACTTTCTCACCTGTTCAAACAACGGTAAAGTCTAGAGTCTAGAAGTAATCCCTTAGTGGCAAACGACTAGGCTTTCCGCAAGAAGTAAGACAGCAATTCTAAATTCAAAACGAGGGCCGAGGAGCCAGGTTTCCTGAGTTGAACCGCTAAGGTTAAAACTTGAACCTCCACGGGTTGAAACTTGAACCTCCACGGGTTGAAACTTGAACCTCCACGGGTCGAAGGTTGAACCTCCACGGGTTGAAACTTGAACCTCCAAGGGTCGAAGGTTGAACCTTCACGAGTCGAAACTTGAACCTCCAAGGTCGAAGGTTGAACCTCCACGGGTCGAAACTTGAACCTCCACGGGTCGAAGGTTGAACCTCCAAGGTCGAAACTTGAACCTCCAAGGTTGAAAGTTGAACCTCCAAGGTTGAAAGTTGAACCTCCACGGGTTGAAAGTTGAACCTCCACGGGTTGAAAGTTGAACCTCCACGGGTTGAAAGTTGAACCTCCACGGGTCGAAACTTGAACCTCCACGGGTCGAAACTTGAACCTCCAAGGTCGAAACTTGAACCTCCAAGGTTGAAAGTTGAACCTCCAAGGTCGAAAGTTGAACCTCCAAGGTCGAAAGTTGAACCTCCAAGGTCGAAAGTTGAACCTCCAAGGTCGAAAGTTGAACCTCCAAGGTCGAAAGTTGAACCTCCAAGGTCGAAACTTGAACCTCTAAGGCCGAAGGTTGAACCTCCAAGGTTGAAACTTGAACCTCCAAGGTCGAAACTTGAACCTCCAAGGTCGAAACTTGAACCTCCACGGGTTGAAACTTGAACCTCCAAGGTCGAAGGTTGAACCTCTAAGGTTGAAACTTGAACCTCCAAGAGGCTTGCCGTATTCCTGGTGATCTTGAATTTAGAAGTGCTGGAAATAAAAGATTATCGTTGACATAGTGAGCTTGGGTTGACCTACAACCATTCAACCATTCAACCATTCTGTTAAAAGCCTACGATTCAAATTCGTAAGGAATGACTGGTCAAAAGCGCAAGCTAAGAAGATCGGGAGTCGGATGCGGTGAAAGTCGCACGTCCGATCTGAATGGGAGGGGCGAGGTGTAATAGCCTCCCTCGACCCTACCAAAACGATCGCTTTTAGTCTTACATCCCCGGTTTCTTCTCCAACGTAGTCCACCAATCTCAAGCTCTGGTATATAGCCCTATTGAAGCAGTCCTAACACCGGAGCTTCCTCGAAACGTTGAGCCACTAAGCTAGGATGCTCCTGAGGCACTACACTCCCACGGGCTTCTGCAACCTGAACGTAGGATTGACGAACCTCCGCATTCACCGCGATCGTGGTGGCATCGTACAGATTCGTGGCTAGCTTAGGATAAAACCCGATGGCAACAATGGGAATTAAGAAGCAAGCTGCCACAAAGACTTCACGGGGTCTGGCATCGGTAAAGTGCGCTTCCATGGGCAGCACACAACTGGTACCAAAACAGACGGCTTTCTCGTCAATTGTGCCAGACTGATCCGGCTGTTCCAGGGTACAGGTCAGCGGCGCATCGGTGCCGTAGAACAATTGACGCAACATGGAGAGCAGGTAGATGGGGGTGAGAATCAGACCCACCGCCGCTAGCAGGACGGTCACCACCCGGAAGGGAGAGGTGTAGAAGTCGCTGGAGGTCATGCCCACAAAGACCGAGAGTTCACTGGCAAACCCACTCATCCCAGGCAGAGCCAAGGAAGCCATGGCAGCAGCGGTAAAGAGCGCAAACACCTTGGGCATGGCTTTACCCACATCCCCCATCTCATCCAAAGCTAAGGTGTGGGTACGATCGTAGGTGACCCCAGCCAGGAAGAACAGGGCCGCCGCAATCAGACCGTGGGAGAGCATTTGTAAAACCGCTCCGCTAATCCCCAGATCCGTAAAGGAAGCAATCCCCACTAGCACAAACCCCATGTGAGACACGGAGGAATAGGCCAGACGGCGCTTCATGTTGGTCTGGGCAAAGGAGGTAAACCCAGCGTAAACGATGTTAACTACCCCTAAGATCACAAGAGCGGGAGCAAAGTAAACGTGAGCATCCGGCAAACATTCCAGGTTGAGGCGAATTAAGCCATAGGCACCCATCTTCAGCAACACACCGGCTAGGATCATGGAAACCGGGGCAGAAGCTTCGCTGTGGGCATCGGGTAACCAAGTGTGCAACGGAAAGATTGCTAGTTTGACCCCAAAGGCAATCAGTAACCCTAAATAGAGAAGAATCGACAGGGAAATGGGATAGGTCTTATTGGCTAAAGCTGCCATATCAAAGGTCACGGTATCGCCATAAAATGCCATGGCTAACCCCGCAATCAAAATAAAGATCGAGGCAGCGGCAGTGTAGAGCAGAAACTTGGTAGCGGCGTAGCGACGACGTTGCCCTCCCCAAATGGACACCAGTAAATAAACCGGCACCAGTTCAATCTCCCACATAATAAAGAAGAGAATGATGTCTTGGGCAACAAAAACCCCGATCTGCGCTGCGTATAGCACCAACATCAAAAAGTAGAAGAGGCGGGGTTTGTGATCCACTTGCCAAGCGGCAAGAATCGCAAGGGTGGTAACCAGTCCAGCCAACAGCACCAGAGGCATGGAGACCCCATCCACTGAGAGCGTCCAATTCAAACCAATTTGAGGCACCCAGGCATACTGTTCAGTCATCTGAAAGCTTGCCGTGCCAACCTCGTAGTTTGTCCAGAAGGCGTAACACATCAGCGCAAAATCCGCTAAGGCCACACCGAGTGCATACCAACGTACTATTTTTCCAGTCTTGTCCGGCAGCACGGGAACGAGTAGCGAAGCTACGAGGGGCAGCAGGACAATTGCTGTAAGCCAGGGGAAATGATCTGTCATAGGATCGGAGTGTCAGGTGATGTGAGCAGAGATACTCAATGGATCTTTGTAACGATATATTACCCCCGAATATGAAGTTTTGTTCACGAAATTTATTGTTTTGTTATATGAAAGTGATAAATAAACCATGGGTAGTTTGCCAGGGGAGCCCCAGAAGGGGGTAAACTAGCAAATAATCAGACCAGTCCCAACGATCGTAAACTGCTTACCTGTCTTGTTATGGCTACCCCACCCCGTCTCAGCGCCTCCACGGAGGAGGATATTAAGCACAAACTCTTAACTCGAATTGTGCTAGGGGCAGCGTGGGCGGATGGTAAACTCGATGAGGCGGAGGTTAGTTACCTCAACAAAATTTTGCTGGATCAGGACACGATCCAGGACGAAGAGATTCAGGCTTTACTTCGGGAGCCGCCGTCGGCGTATCAATTAGAGTTATGGATGGTACAGTATTTGGGGTGTACGGATGTGCCGGAACGCCTGGGAGCCCTGGCCCAAATTGCCAATTTACTGATGTCTGATGGGGAAGTTTCCACGATTGAACATGATTTTTTGGATGAACTTCATAGCCTGATGTCCCAGATTCCCCCCCGCCTCCAAACGGTACAGAAAACAACCACCGATAATATAGTGACCTCGATCGGGAAAATTGTTCGTCAACTGGTTAAAAGCGCCACCAGTCGCTCCTAGTCCCCTGATCCATCCCTAGCCCTGTCCTTTTATTCCACACCTGTCATGCCCAATACTGCTCTGAAGGTCGGCGATCGTGCCCCCCTCTTTACCCTACCCAATCAAACCGGAGAAACGGTCAATCTGGCGGATCTCATCGGCAAAAAGCCGATCGTTCTTTATTTTTATCCCAAAGATGATACGCCGGGCTGTACCGCTGAATCCTGCGCTTTCCGGGACAACTACGAACAGTTTCAGGACTTAGGGGCAGACGTTATTGGCATTAGTGCGGATCCCCCCACGGCACACCAACAGTTTGCCCGTAAATACCAACTGCCGTTTACACTCTTGAGTGATGTGAGCAATCAAGTCAGAGATCTCTATGGGGTTCCTCCCACCTTTTTCGTAGTGCCCGGACGAGTCACCTACGTGATTGATCGGGAAGGTATTATTCGTCACATTTTCGATTCCCAGTTTAACTTTAATGGTCACGTTCAGGAAGCCCTGAAAATTTTGAAACAACTCTGAGCAATCCCAAGGCAGACCATGAAACAAGGCATTTATACCTTAGGCAATGATGTGGTTCTCAATCAGATTATTGCCCTGTTAAATAGTATTGAGGTGAATGGTAATAACCTGCCCGTCTGTATTATTCCCTACGACGATCGCTGCGATCGGCTGAGCCAGGAAATTGCACAACGGGGCAATCCCAAGGTCACTATTTTTAGCAATCAAGCCGTGATGGATCAATGGGATCAATTCTCTCGTTCTGCCTGGGATGCCCATCCTCAAACCCGCCCAGGGCAATATCATCGCTTTGGTACTCACCGTCGTTATTGTGGGTTTAGTGGGGATTTCGATCGGTTTATTTACATGGATGCCGATACCCTACTCCTAAGAAGCCCAGACTATATTTTTAATTTCTTACAAGAGTATGACTTTTTAGTATATGACTTTCAATATAAAGATCCCAGTCATGTTTATACCTTAAGCAGCCCCAAGCTAGAATCAGTATTCACGGATGATCAAATCAAGAAAAATATTTTTTGCTCTGGTTTTTATGCAACACAAAAAAATTTATTATCCCCTAAGGATTTAGAACAAATTCTAAATTTTTTAAACCAAGGCGAAGCAGAAATTCTTTATCCCATGGCACCAGATCAAACCCTGCTTAACTATATAATTATGCGATCGGGCTATAGTTTCATTAACTTAGCTCTGAGTTTGCCTAAAAATCAACTTACAGGCTGCTGTGTCACCTCACCTCATTTTCAGGAGAAAAACCATCTTCTCTACGACAAAGATAATCCATTAACCTATCTTCATTATATTGGCTTACAGTCAAAACTCTTTGATGACCTATGTAGGGGTGAAAATTTAGATTTCTCCTATCGAGATCTATTTTTATATTATCGATACTTAAAGAATCCTGAGCAGCGTCCAGTCCTGAAAGGTTCCCCCAAACCGTTGAATTCCTCCCCTAGTTTTTTCCAGAAAATAAACCGCAAACTTACCCATTTTATCAAGCGTTTCTCTTCCTAGTGCTGAACTAGCTTGCAGGCTTTAATTATATCTGGGGAGCCCAGAAAACATCATAACTCTTTAGCATTGTCTCAGGAACATTATTTTTTTCTAGCAATTGAAAAGGAACCGTAGGCTCCAACACATAGGAGAGCTTGAGTAGATTAACCATCTCTCGATAATTTGCCTCTACCACAACGATCGGCTGCGGGGATTGATGAACACGATTAGCAAATTCGTACAGTTGATAGTCTCCATATTTACTCCACCAACTTGAAGCATTCAGATAGTTAAAATTAGAAGTGAGTTGCTGTTGACAGAGGATAATAATCAATGCTGTCACAAGGTATTTAAGCCCCTCTGATGACAACGTTTTTAAAAGGTGAATTGAGCAAAAAGAGAGCGCAGCATATAAACCAAAAACCGATAGAAGCTGATAACGGATAATACTAGCCGCACTTCCACCCAGTAATAAATCCTTCAGTAAAAACAGAATTGAAGGTAACGCAAGCCAGCCCAGTAACACCGTACGAGAACGATCGCTATGCTTAATCGTATACCAGAGACTATAGAGGAGAATTACAGGAATAAAAATAGTCATCAAAATCTCATTTAAATTCAAATCTAACAACGAGGAATTCGCTACATTCTGAGTTAAAATCTCTGATTTTAGTGGACTTTCAAAATCATGAATAATACTAGTGAAATTCAGAACGATACGCTGCCATAAAACCTGACTGGAAAACTCTTTCCAAGTATAATCAGCGCCCACGGTAATTTTAAATCCCTGCACCAAAATCACTTTTAATAACCATATTAAAAAAACGGATAAACTTAATCCTAAAGTAAAAATAATTTCTTTATTCAGTTGGATGCCAGACAAAATATTTTTGATGAGAGACTGATTTCTCTTGAAAGGAATAGAATTGAAAAGACAATGCCCAAGCTGACCAGCCACCACTCCATAATATAAAGTATGGCAATATAGGCCAGCGGTTGATAAAAAACTATAAAAAATCAGATTTTTAATACTGATTTTAGTATTTTTACGATCGAGATGACGATACAAAAAGATACTAGAAGATAATGCTAAAAGTACCAATAAAGCATATTGCCTAGCTTCTTGAGCATAAATCAAGAATATAGGCGAATTTGTCATTAAAAGAGTGGTTAGAAGGGCAATGGCCTCAGAACGAAAGATCTCTCTTGTCAAAACATAGCTTGCGAGGATTAAAAGCAAGCTGAGGATTGCAGAGAACAGCCTTAAATGAGCAGTCGTACAGCCTAAAACTTTTATCCAATAGTACAGCAGGGCAAAATAAAGAGGAGGGTGAACATCATCCGTAATTAGCCCATGCAAAACATTGCCTAGATTTCCATCCCTAGGGGGACACTGAAAATTGGTCAGATTCCCAAAATTATGCTGCGCTGTTCCCACCTGTTCAAAAATATCAACCTTGGTAGAGCCGGATAGTCTTAAAGAGGTGTAAACTTCATCATACCAGTAAGGTTTATTGTCTAAATGGACAAAGCGCATCAGAGAACAAACTAAAATCAACACTAATCCTAGTGTTTGAAACGATCGCCATTGCCATCCCTTTCCTTGAACCATGACCTTCAAAGCCCCTTAATTTTCTGAGATCCACTGTTCCCACCCCCTTTTGAGTCTCAATCTAGCCATTTGTGCGCTATTTTGCTAGGATAATTTCTACGAAAATGCAACACTCCTACCCAGAAACACACTGATTTAAGTTATGGCTGAAGCTTACCTGCTGAGCAAATTATCATCTGTCGAGCAAACCTTTAACGAGTTAACTCGCAAGCTTGCCGATCCCGATGTGGCCAGCAAGCCAGATGAATTTCAGCGGGTAGCCAGACTGCGATCGTCCCTAGAAGAGACCGTAGGGGTTTATGAAGATTGGAAGAAGACCCAAGCGGATCTCAAGGACGCGACAGAAATTTTGAAAGAAGCGGCGGCAGATCTAGAGTTGCGTCAGATGGCGGAGTTAGAAGTTGAAGAACTCGAAGTTCGTCTTTCGGAACTGGAAAAACAACTTAAAATTCTCCTCCTGCCCCGCGACCCCAATGATGACAAAAACATCATGCTAGAAATCCGTGCAGGCACGGGAGGGGAAGAAGCCAGTATTTGGGCCGCCGATCTAGTGCGTATGTATTCCCGTTATGCGGAATCCCAGCGCTGGCGCGTCAAATTACTCAGTGAATCCCTGGCAGATATGGGAGGCTTCAAAGAAGCTATTCTAGAGATTCAAGGCGATCGGGTTTACAGCAAGCTCAAGTTTGAAGCGGGAGTGCATCGGGTGCAGCGGGTTCCCGTAACGGAATCCGGCGGACGGGTTCACACTTCCACCGCCACTGTCGCCATCATGCCCGAAGTGGATGACGTAGAAGTTCACATTGACCCGAAGGACATCGAAATGACCACCGCCCGATCGGGAGGAGCCGGGGGGCAAAACGTCAACAAAGTGGAAACCGCCGTGGACTTATTCCACAAACCCACGGGGATTCGCGTATTTTGTACGGAAGAACGATCGCAACTTCAGAACCGAGAGCGGGCCCTGCAAATTCTGCGGGCCAAACTCTACGAAATTAAACTTCAAGAACAGCAGGAAGCCGTCACCTCCATGCGTCGATCCCAAGTGGGAACGGGCTCCCGATCGGAAAAAATTCGCACCTATAACTACAAAGACAACCGGGTAACTGACCACCGCTTAGGTCAAAACTTCGCCTTGGAAGGTATTTTAGAGGGGGATCTTGACCTCGTAATTCAATCTTGTATTGGGCGAGATCAAGAAGAACAGCTTGCTACATTGGCCCAAGAGGCCGCCTAGGGAAATATGGCCTATAGTCCCTAAATCCGTCAGGGGATCCAATCCAAAACCAAACGATCGTATCGGGTTGCTTTAAGATGCCGATCGCTCGGTTCGCTCCGATTTCATAGTTCATCAAAGCCAATCTGCTGCGTTTTACCTTCCAGGGAATCTTGGAGTGCTTTACGAGCTTCGATGAGTTGCTGGGCCAGTTCATCTTGAAGATGGATAGGCAAGTTTTGTGCTTTATCAAATGCTTCTGCTAATAAACTTGTCATAATAGCCTTGAAGATTTAGATCCTGTAAACGTTCTGTTTCTGCTCTCATAGTACAACTGCTTCCTGTAAAATCCGATCGCGGATCGCTTTTCTGAGAGTAGCCTGTGGAAAACCCCATTTCAAAAATTTAAATCCGGCCCCCAAGGGGCGACAAAAGGGTAAAGACTAAAGAGAAGAGTACAAAAGTACTAAAGAGTAGAGGGCTACAGAGTCCTGGAAGAACGGCACACCACCCGTATCGTGACTGGGAAACAGATCGGAA
>OGVY01000038.1_pt1 | contig 19803 bp, 13 predicted proteins | sample 1575871 | NCBI WGS metagenome assembly OGVY01 (sample SAMN07581536, study PRJEB24739) | freshwater metagenome
GCTTTCGACCGTTGAACACATGGCTGGCGGCGCAACTGTAAGAACGGCTACTAACTTTTGGAATCAATCCGATCCGACAAATCTAAACGCAAATGGCCGAACGGTAACAGGGCTTTGGCGCGTATTCCGAAACTTTGAAAAGTCCGCCGAAGTTGACGATTGGGGCTTCCACAAAACGGAAGAAGCGCGAAAGCACAGGCAGGCGGAAATAGACGCGCTTATGGCTCAAGGCAGCATAGACGATGTCGCAAGCCTAAAACGCAAAATGCCGGATACGATTGATGAGGCATTGGCTATGCCTGCTGAAGACTGTATCCTGTTCCCTGTTTTGCTGGACAACCAAATAGAAACTTTGAGCTGGCGGGCTATGAACAACGATCCGCAAAGCAATTACGGAGACTTGGTATGGAAAAACGGCTTTGGCTCGGACGTTATGTTTATCCCAAATCCAAAAGGTCGCCTTGAGATATGCCAACATCCAACTATGCCGAATGTAAGGTCAATACGAAATGGTCAATTTTCTCCGGGTAATACTGAAGGGTATGCGATTGGAATTGATCCCATTGACCATACAAAGCCTGTCCGCGAAGGATCATTCGGGGCTGTTGCTGTTTACAGGCCATACGATCAGCTGGAGGAAGACCCGGTCATTTTTAATGAGAAGGGCGAAATCGTATTGGTAGATAGAATGAAAACCGACCTGTTTGTTTGCGCATACAGGTATCGCCCTATGAAGCCGTATGAATTTTATGAGGACGCATTAAAGATAATGATATACTACGGGTGCAAGGCGTTTATCGAACGCGACAAACCCGGTATTATAAACTACCTTGAGGACAAAGGCTTTGTGCATTATCTTGCCGCAAAACCGCACGCCGTTGCTGTAAGAGATCGCGGGGTGCTGGATAATACCCCTGGCGCTAAAGCATCAACCCCTATCATCACGTCTTACATCGAAGCAATAAAGACTCACGTTGCTGAACGGCATAGTGGTTATAAACTTGTATCTTTGTTGCAGGATTATAGAAACTTTACAGGAGAGAATCGAGGCGAAAGGGACTTAACGGTTGCAGCCGGATTTGCCCTTCTTCTTGGCAGGAAACTTGAAAGGTCAAAAAGTAAGATCAACACAAACAAAAGATGGACGGATTTGCCGATAAAACTGTACTCAAATCATGGCAGTAAATTATAAAAGAGAATACCCGTTTTCGGAGGTGTACAACAAAAAGTACACCGAAGGTAAAATTGTTTCTCCTGCGGACTTTTATACCGAAGGAGAGGAGTTTTTTCTTGAATGGGCAAAGTGGGCTTACGGAATGTACTGCTCCGGGCAAACCGTAATTAACAATGGCGGCCGTATGAGTTCCGGGCGGTATATTGATGAGTTGCGCTCTTACGCGCGCGGGCGACAGGATACGGCAAAGTACCGATCTGTTTTGGACAAAGAGATCAAAACGCCTACTGCATCAGGAAGCCTTGTAAACATATCGTGGGACAACACGCGCATATATGAAACGATCCGGGCGAAAGTTCTCGACCGGGTAATGGAACGGCGGCATCAACCCCAAATTGTTGCTATTGACAAAACAGCGCGGTACGAAAAAGAGCGTCAATACTTTGCAGACAAATTAGCCTCCGACCCGCGAAGCCGGAATCTTTTTAGCGAAACCGGAATGATCCCGGACGGCGTATCGAAAGAATCTTTGATGATGGATTCGCAGGATATTGAAACACTCAAAAATCTCGGCGGCTATCAGTTTGCGATGGAGCTAATAATGCGCGACGCCGTTATGGCTACGCTGGACTTTTCAGACTACGAAGACGAAGTGCGCCGACCGATGGCGGAGGATATTATTGACTTGTCAGTTGCTGCTTGCCATATAAAGACCGCTCCGGATGGCCGGCAAATGGTCAAATACATTGATCCGGCGCGCCTTGTTTGCAGGATAAGCTCAAGGAACGATCATGCGGATGTTGACTTTGCCGGATATGTTGAAGGTAAAACGCTTGCGCAAATACGCATGGAATCCGGGCTGCCCGAAGACAAGATTATTGAGATTGCAAAAAACTATGTTGGCGTTGCAAACAACAAATCGTACTGGAACTACAATAGTGCGGACGATTGGGCTTCCGGCGCTCGCGAAAATTACAGCAGCACAAACAGGAATCGCCCGTATGACCGTTTCGACGTATATACAATGACGCTGTATTTTATTGCGTCTGAAGCGGAACGATATGTGAATGGCGTACACCCGCGCGGCGGCCTTATATTCGATAGGGTAAAGCCTACAAGCGAGTTGCAGCCGGGCGCAAAAAAAGCGGGCAAAGTAATGATTGACCAAGCCGTTCAATATGTGTATCGCTGTACATGGATCATCGGAACGGATATTGTTTATGACTTCGGGCGCGACTGCACGATTGTGCGCGAAGGCGTAAACGGAATGAAGCAAGCCAAACTGCCTATCCTTATTTACGGCACAAGTCAATCCAGCCTTACCGAGCGGGTTATTCCCGTTATTGACGATATGGAAATCGCCATTAAAAAGAAGCGCATAGCGTTGGCTAAAATGCCGCCTCCGCCGAACGCTACCTTAGATATGTCTTTAGTTGAAGACGGTGTTGAAATGGGCGGCCATAAGTTTTCTATGATGGATATTTTGGACGTCTATTCCATCACGGGCTGGATGTTCCTAAATTCACGATCCGAGTTTGGCCTGCCCGGAGAAGGATCAAACCGACCGCCTGTTACGCCTATTGCAAATTCCTTTATCGAACATATCAATATGGCTCGGCAGGAGGTAACGGATGCCATATCGCTTATGCAACAAATGTGCGGGCTGAATCAGGTAACAGACGGAACGGGGGCTGCAACGGACGTTTTGAACGGTGTGGCATCGCAGTATGAAATGTCAACAAACCGTGCGCTTACGGCGGAATATCAAGCGGATACGGTTATGCTAAAACGTATCTCCGCAATGATTGTCAAAAAGTATCAGTTGGCGGTGCTGTATGGAGATATTGAAATAAACCATATCCCTGTAAGGGACTTTACCCCGCAGGTAATATTGCTGGATAAAAAACTATCGCTTCACGACTTTGACGTTGTGGTTCGACGCGCACCCGGAAATGAAATTATCCAAGCGCTTATTCAGGCATTGCAGGTCAATCGCCAAAACCAAACGATTGCCGAAGACGGATACTTTACGGTGTTGAACATGGTCTTGAACGGAGACGTCCAAAAGGCGCAATTCTTTTTGAGCAAATACGTTGCCGCGCAACGGCGCGCTCAAGAGCAAAGTTCTTTGGCTATGGTTCAACAGCAGTCGCAATCGCAGGCCGAAGCGGCGCAAGCCATGGAGCAGGTAAAGCTAAATACCCAAATGGCAACACTTGAAGGTAAAGCAAGAATACAACAAATGATTGAGGAGGGCTTAGATCGTCGTTTAAATGCCGAACAGCGTCACGATGTAAATATGAAAACGATGGATGCCCAACTAAATCTTGTATCGAATAATTTAAAACAATAACTATCTTTGCGCAATGATTGAAACACAAGCAAGCGACGGCATTGGGAATGCCGATCAAATTTTAGCAAGTCTTACCGCTGCAAATGAGCAGCAAGTTGTTCAAACCGAAATGCCGTCCGCTTTTGCGGATGTGCCTATTGACAAGTTTCAGCAGGCATTGAAAGAAGCGGTAGGCGTTGAATCTTTGGATGCCGTGAAATCGGCCATAAGCGCTCAAACAAAATTGAGCGAATATGAACAACGACTTAAAGAATACGAAGCGAAACAGGCGGTTAGTCCGTTTGCAAATCCGCTTATCGAAAAGATAAACCAGGTTGCGCGCAACGGCGCTGACCTTAATCAAATAGAGCGGCTCATCTACCTTAACAAGATTGATACAAGTCAGGTCGGGGATTTTGACGCAATCAAGATTGCAAAAGGAATAGAAAAGCCGAACTATAACACCGAGGAAATTGACGTACTGATCGAACGGGAATTGGGGTTTAGCCCCGATAGCTACGATGAAACCAATCCTGCACACCGTGTTGCCGTCCGGGAACTTGCCGAAAAGGCGCGCACCTCAATTCAAAATGAGCGCGTGTCTATCGAAAACCCGGAAGCGGTTGCGCGCGCGCAGGAGGCGCAACGACAAAGAGAAGCCATTGTGGATGGCTGGGCAAACAAAGTCCTCCCCGTTGTTGCAAACGATATAAAGGTTCCGTTCGCTCTCAAAGACGAAAACCAGGGTATTGACTATCAGTTTGAGTTTAATCCCTCAAAGGATCAGTTAACCCAAGCGATGCAGGCAACGATTGCTACGATTCAGGCAAACCCGACGGCCTTCCCGCTTCAAATGGATCAAGTTGACAACGTCAAACACTTGGTAAAAAGCTTTCTGCTGATGATGCACGGCGAAGACATTATGACGTCTATGGCTCGTGACGCATACGCAAAAGCAACGCTGGCTTTGCAACAAAAAGTTGCCGGGCCTCCGCCTCAACGCCCTATGGCAAACATTCCGGGAATCCAGCCGCAACAAAGAAAAGGAAGCGGTTCGATACCTTTGGACGCACTCTATTGATAACTGCAAAACCATATAACAATGGCTTATACTCCCAATCCGGGGCAAGCAACAAGCCCCCTCGACGCAACGATCACCACGCCCGGCGCATTCAATACGGCGCAATTCGGATCTGTTGGCGGTCAAATCGCTACCGAAAAGGTAGTGTCCACCCTGTATGACTACAATCCATTTTCCATCCTGCGAAACATCCATGAGCGCCACAACCACGAGGCTGGTATCCGCCTGCTGTGGAAGGCCTTTGGATGGTCTCGCGGGGTAAACGCCCCGACCACCGGCCACTACGAAGCCGAATGGAAAGACAGCCTGGTGAAAATCCAAACGATTGTTACGGCATCTACGGGCGCTGGCACAAACGTTGTTGTCGGCCTTAGCTCCGACATGATGTACAACGCAAGCCAAACCGTTTCCGGTGCTGCCCGCCAGGCGTCTTACCCGCGCATTGGTGACATCATCTACCTGCCAGACGGTAAGTCCGCCCGAGTTACGTCCAAAAACGTAACGACTAATCCGCACCAGCTTACCCTCACGCCGCTCCTCAGCACGGTTGACCTCGCCGGTAGCATCACCGCCGGTCAGTCGTACTTCATCGCCTCGAACGCGCACGGCGAAGGTTCAAACATTCCGGAAGGTGTGTTGCCCCGCCTGCTGAAGTACACAAACACGTTCCAAATTGTCAAAGAGGCCTGCGGTTCGACCGGCTCCGACCTCACAAACCAGCTGTTTGTCAACCCGGTTGAAAATCAGGATGGCAGCATTTTCCTGCGTTTGGACAAGGACATGATGTTCCGCTTTGAAAAGCGCGCCGGCGGCGCACTCCTTTGGGGTCAACCGATCAACAACATCACCGAGTTCAACGCCGAAGTTGGTTTCGACATCAACGTGAAAGGCACGGAAGGGCTTATCTACTTCATCGAAACGAATGGATACGAAGACCTGTACACGGCCGGTTCTTACAGCACCGCCGACCTGTATGCCATTACCGGTATTTACGATCAGGAACAGGCCGGAACAAATGTTCTGTTTACGCACGAAGGCTACGGCATTTTTGTGGAAACGGAGCAGGTGTTCTCAGACTTCTTTTCTCAAGACGTTTCCCCGGCTTTGATGAAAAACGTGGCCATGCAAACGGGAATTCCCGCGGAGGATATGCAGCCGTTTGAATCCAGCGACTTCGTGTTCTACTCCGGCTTCCGGGGCGCGAAACTGGGTGGCTACTACATCCACTTCAAAAAAATCTGGGAATTTAATGAGGCCGTTGGTGCTGGCGCTGCTGGCTACAACTGGTCAAAAACCCGGATTTTCATGCCGTATGGCTCTACCGTAAACCGCGCAAACGGGGCTACCGTTCCGTTCGTTGGCTATGAGTACAAGCAGCTCGGCAACTACTCCCGCGAAACCGTAATCGCAGACTTCGGCGGTGCCGGTGTTGCCGGTATCGGCGGCATCCTGGACACTCCGGTGAACGGATGGGATTTGCGCCGCAAAGCAATGATCTCTGAAATTGCCGGCCACTACGCCTGCCCGAACCTGCTGGTTATCCAAAAACCGGACGCATAAGGGTTTTTAGTTTTATATGGGCCGGGCGCACTTGTCGCCCGGCTCATTTTTTCAATTCCTTCATCAATTCTTTTTCTATATGTTGCTAATTACAGGAACGCTCAACGGGGAAACATACGATTCTCAACCAATCAATCCCTCCGACCTTATTACGATTTTCAATATCCCGAAACTAAAAGGTCAAGCCATTGCCGACGTTCGCCTCGCTCAAGGCAGGACAAGGACAGACGAATTCGGCCAAAAAAGAACACTCATTGCCTTGCGCCTTGCTCCGGAATTTTCAGTTTCAGACACAAACGGAAATTCCTTTACCCTGCGGTATTTCAAAAGCCGAAACCGGGATCGCAAAACAGGAACGGATAATTTTACGCCTGTTCGTATGGCGGATATTATCGGCGGCGCTGCAATCATCACCGCTGCTGAACAGGACAAATACGTTTGGTATTACCTTAGCCCCGACAACCAATCTTCGCCATTCAATCGTGGTAACGGATACCGTTACTACTTCTACGACGCCGAAAAAGAGGCTATGGCTACTCTGCATATTGCAGCGTTCCGTCGCTCTATTGCAAACGAAATCCAAGACGCGCATATTGACGTTATTCGCGCAAAAGCCCTTTCTCTGAAAATCCAAACGCAATCCGGCGTTGTTAGTGTTGACAATGCCGCCGGAATGGGTGAAGCCCCCCTGCGGGCAAACCTGCTCAACCTGCTGGACGGTTATCCGCGTGAATTTGTTGAATCGTGGGCTACGTCCGGCGACAACTTGGTGGGCAAGCTGCGGCTGGCCATTGATCGCCGTATCATTATTGAGAAAAAGGATCCGACCGCAAACAATATGCCCGCATGGTTTTGGGACACGGATCAGCACAAAGAGCGTATTGTGGTTATCTCCGGAATCAAGGGTGCGCTTATGGCGCTGCACAACGCCTTTGCAGACAACTACAATGCCTTGTATCCGATTTTGGAGGAGGCAATGTCCTGGTCAAACATTGAGGCCGGCCGCCAACAAATTATGACCAAGGTCAACACAAGTTCTTCCCGTTCCGACGTTATGGCGGCGGCGTGGGAAATCACAACCGAGGAGATTATCGGCGAAGCGCTTAGCCGTGAAATCATTTATTACGACCGCAAAGACGGTGCGGTATATGCGCTGGAAAACGGCGAAATCGGCGACGAATTGTTTAAGGCGGATACCGATTCCTCATCAACGTGGCGCGCGCAATACGCCGAATACCTTGAGGACGCTCCGGTTCAAACAATCAATTCCCTGCGATTGAAACTTGGCCACAAAGTATTGCGGGATCGGAAGACGGAACCGCCTGTGCTTATCGAAGTTGAAGACGAAGCGCCGCGAAAGCAAGGTCGGCCAAAAACAAAAAAATAGCGTATCTTTGTAACGATAAAACAGAAAAGTTATGGCGCTTATTTTCAATGCAGTTTTTGACTGCGACGCCGCTTCAGTAAACGATGGCAAAATTGTTATCCGTGCCGGGGGCGAAGGTGTTGTTGGTCAATCATGGGCTGTTCGCATTGCTATAAAAAACCCGGCAGGGGCTATCTTCAGGAGCAAGCCTGTTGCTGCGGATGCTACCGTACCGGATACTGCTACTAACCAGTTGGTGCTTGTTACGGATATTCCGGAAACTGCCGAAGGTAAGTATCAGGGCGGCGTCTATACTTTTCTGTTTTATGTTACGAATGTGACTTCCGGCGTCGAAACCCTTGCTACGGCTCAATACCTGTTTGAAGCGATTGTTTCGGTTGACCACCTTTGGTCTTCGGTTATCAAAGTAAACAACACGGTAAACTGCCTTAACGGCGACTTTATCGCACTCGACGAAACGGACTACACGGGCTGGACTTTGCTTAACAGGTTAATGACGATAAACCACCCTGTTATTCCCGGAATCGTCACGCCGCTGCCAACTACAAGTTCTACTGCAAGCGTAAACGTTACGGCTACGCACGTCAACGTAACGTATCAAAGTTCGCTATCGTCAACGGTTGAAAAGAGTGTAAGCGCTGCCGAAATGCAGAATACCGGCCACGCTGCCGGGTTTAGCCAAAAGCACACCGGGAACATTTATTTGGATACCGATATAGAATGCGACAACAGGCTCTGTGACACACTTTCCTGTCTTGAGCAACGCTTCCTAACGCTGGATCAAAAAGCGTGCGCAAAAGGCGGCTGGGCGCAACTTACGCCTGCTGAACGGGCGAACTTTGAGTATGCAATGAACCTGCTCCAGTTTGCCAAAATGTTTTTGGACTGTAACAAGTCCGACAAGTTTATCGAATATCTTAAAAAAGCGCAGGAGTATTTGAATTGCAGTTGCGGCTGCGGCGACGATTCTTCTGTTCGTCCCTTTATAACCATTGGTGGTACGGAATCCATCGCAATCGTTGAATAGTTATGGGAAAAAAAATAGATGCTCTTCAGTTGCTTACAAGCGGTGGTATAGATCAGTTAGAGGATCTTGTTGTCGTATTTGACAGCACAACGCAAACGGCCAAAAAAATGACCGTGGTGGACTTTTTGTCCTTGGCGCAATCGAGCTTGGATATTGGATCTCTTACTGTTCTTACTGGCTCCAACATTGACGTTGTTGACGACTATTTAGTTATTCGCAGCGATGCAGATGGGCAGCTGTATAAGGTTTCCCCCAAAGAGCTTTTTACAAAGTACACGATTGCAGACTTGCAGAACCTAAATGCAAATCAGGTAGATCAAAACCAAGACCATATTGGTATTTGGGACGCAAGCGCAAACGTGTATCACAAAATTAGTGTAAGCGCTCTGCTTTCGCTCGTTCCATCTACGGCGCTCACGCATTTTGCTGAAGCTGGCACAAGCTCCTATGTTAGTCTTTCTGCTGTTTCTAATCAAACAAACTCATCTATCGTACTGGTTCCTAAAGGATCCGGTGCCTTGCAGTTGCGAACAAGCGGCAATACAAGAGGAAGTCTTGCTGTTGATTTGCAAATGTTTGATTCCGGATCATTTGAGGTGGCTGGCGGGAACTTTTCCACAATTACTGGTGGCATTTTTAATGCAATAACCGCAAATGGGGTAAACGCAAGAGCAGGCGGGCGCGGCGCGGTTGCAGATCAATACGGAGCAGACGCTTGGGCTGGCGGTAGTGTAAACAATAATGCTGACGGCTGCAATCAATTTATGCGCATTATAATGCGCAACAGGACAACATCGGGTTCAACATCCTTTGATTTATTTTCTTCGGTAAGCGATTCTATTAAGCCGACATTGCGTTTTAGTGGCACTCACTGGTATGCGCTTATTCATGTTATTATTCGTTGCCAGTCACAAGGGGACGGCACCGTAAACGCAGGGGATATTTTTGCTCATTCATACAAATGTGTTATAAAAAGGGTTGGCACTACAACATCTATTGTTGGTTCTGTTCAACAAATTGGAACAGCTATTGCGGATACGGCAATGAATAATGCAACTGTTGCTATAACTGCCGACGACGCGAATGATAATTTAAAGATTGTAGTTACTGTTCCAAATGGCGGAACAAATGGGCAATTTATTGCTACTGCAAATGTTGAAATAACACAGGTTCTGTAATGATAAACGTAAACGACATATACAATGAAGTTCGCTACCTTATCCGAAAGGATAAAGGCGGGTACATTACCAATGCCGAATTTAACGCTATCAGCAGGCTTTGTGAGACAATGTTGTGGAACTTTTGGGCTGCACAATTCGATAAAACTCAAACAGTTCCTACGGCTATGCGGCCGTTCATTCAAGATTCTGATTCTGTCACAAATCCGGGGCCTATCTATATCGGATCAAACGGACTTGTTCCGCTCCCGTCAAACTTTGGCAGGCTGTTAAGCGTTCGATATGGCCATGTTCAAAACGTCAATCCCGGAAGCACAACTGTTTCGTATTACCCGTCTTTGCCTGTTCACGAAAGCGAAATCGCGAACTTGCAGGCATCAAAAGTTCGAGGCCCAAGTATTGCCAAAAAGCGGTTTTACCATTTCTTTTCCGGTGAACGTTTGACGATGCTGCCGCGACAAGAGGGTAATATTGCCGACCTTCGGTACATTTCTATTCCGACCTTTGCTGTCCGGGCGGTAACTACCGACGTAACAAACGATCAGGAGAACTATACGGCTACGGGTTCTATTCAGTATTCGTGGCCGGACAGCGAGCGCAACAACCTAATAGACCTGCTCATGCTCCACTACGGAATATCAATTCGCGATTCCGAACTTGGATCATGGGTAATATCTCAACGTAACATTGCCGCGAACACAACGGCACAAACACTTTAAATATGGACTTAAATCAATTATTTGTTTCAATCATTTCCAAGTTTCTTGATTCGCTCAAGACTTCCAACCGCCTGCTTTGGCTCATCATCGGATCGGTAGTTATTGCCGCCGAAACGTTCCTTGCGTCGCCCGCGTCGCCCGTATCCGTTCCTCCTGGCATCATTACGATCCTGTCGTCCATTGCCCTGCTTTTCAACAATCCGCGAACGGCTGTAAAGGCTGAATTTGTCAAGCGAGGCGACTATGTAAGCGATTACGGCCATATTGTTTCTCCGTCTGAAAAGGCTACCCCCGGCGACTATATTGACGGGTTTTTGGCCAAAGCGATTGACGCACTAAAAACGAAGCCTGTAATATACCTTGCCATTATTACCGTTCTTGCTGTTGCCAAATTTGTATTTACTGACGGCGGACTGAAAATCAATGAACAGGTATTGGTTGCCGTTCTTTCGATTATCCAGTTTGTGATGGCTCCGCGTACCAGTCAATACGTTGCGCCCGAAGTTCAAAACGGCATTGAAAGTGCGCCAAATATCAATAAGCAAAAAACGCGCTCCGGAGCGAAACTAAAGAACAATGACCAAACAGACGATAGCGGAAACGATATTATTTCGGGTATCGGGGGGCAGCTTTAGCCAGGATGGGAATGTCCAAATAGCGGATATTTTAGCGTATCTCCCGATTGTACACGCCGACGCCACCCGCAGAATGTTGTACGAAGACCGTGCAGCACAGCGAGGTGACGCCGGCGTGTCCGGCTTTGTAGCAAACAAGGTGCAATCTTTGTATCATGTTATGGAGGCTGTTCCGCAAAAGCACGATTCGGGCGCATTCTATATTGATCTTCCGCACCCGGTATTGGATTTGCCGGGAACGTGGCCTATTGGTTTGGTATGCCCGAAGGGTATGTTTTCAAAGCAATACGCGAAGGTTGCAAACATGGCCATGCTCGGCTCCGACCCCTTGCTGCAAGAGGCGCTGCAATGGACGTGCTGGGAATCGGTTAGGGACGGAGAGATAAGGAAAACCCGGATGTGGCTGTACGGATCAAGCGTTCCGCTTTGTGAACACACGGTGCAGGCGTATGTTTCTATCGAAAACTTTGATAGCGATGAACCGCTGCCGGGCGGAACGGCCATCCTGAATATGGTTATTGATATGGCTGTCCAATACTTTCAGGCTCAACGCCAAATACCTACTCCCGGTATTAGCAATGAGGCGGATGCAAACGATAATAACGCTCGATGAATACGACAACACTCGATACGATTATCCGGAATGTATGCGCCGCCCGTGGCGACATATCCGATTCAAACTACGCTTTGGTAGCACGGTTTGCGCGTATGGCTATCAGCCAAATCGGCCTGCACCTGCCTACGTCGAATAAGGCTGAAATGTACGTTGTTCCGGATAGTTTTATCATTTCGCTTCCCAACACGGTGCAGGAAATAACAAAAGTTGGCGTTATCAATGAGAACGGCCACTTGGTATTGCTTTGGGAAAACGATCACCTGCGCAAGTGGCTAAAGAACAATTCATCGTTCACGCCGGAAGACTGCGACTGTTCTGCCGAAGCCGCACAAACGATTGACCTTGTTTCTCCGGACGCGCGTATCATTCAAAACTTCTTTTTTACGCCTGCTGAATACGGGGAACTGTATGGATATATGCCGGAACGGTTCCCTTACGGATCGTGGCGGCATAATGTGCAGGCGGGCGCACTGGAACTGTCCGCCGGAATGCTTGTAAATGCAGGCGACAACCTTGTGGTAGAGTATGTGCAAGCGCCGGGCGCGGAACTGCTGCATAACATCCCGATTGAGGCGGAAATGGTTTTGTTTTACAGAACACTATCTTTGCTGGATACGGGTACGCGCCCGAATGTGGCAAACTATAATCACTCGCAATTTATGCGGGAATGGAATCACCTAAAGCGTTTTTATAATCGCAGGCATCCTTCGGAGTGGGCGGCATCGTTCCGGCAACACACGAAAGGCGGCCCTAAATGGTAAAAGATGGCACGCGGTTTATCAAGCAATATTTTTACAGGCATAATTGACACGGACAGCGACGAGCACTTGGTTGCTCGCGAAGACTACCGTGATGCCTTAAATATCCATAACGGCTATGGTGCGTTTCCAGGTGCGGCAGAAAATATCAAAGGAACTCAAAACGTATTTTTTTCGCTCCCATCGGGGATCAACTCGTGTATCGGCGCGTTTGAAAACAAGCAAAGGAATACGCTAATATACTTTATCGCCAACGACCTTGGAAACCATCGCATACTGCGATATAGCGTGGAAACGGGGAATATTGACGTAATTGCCGCATTGCCACAAGGTGCGCTGAACGCGAATAACCTTATACATTCCGCCTCTTTCATTGACGGCAAAATCCTTGTATGGACGGACGGCTGGAGCGACCGAAACAATAATCATCAGGGTAATCCGCCCCGCAAGATCAATATAGACAAAGCGGCTAATCTCGGCAAAATGTTCACTTATGAGCTAATTGCCGGCGCCCCCGGAGAAAATCAGTTTACCCCCGGCGCTGTCTATACTTTCAGGATACAAGACGTAAACGGCTCTAACATTGCAGGACCTTACACGTTCACTTCTGACGGCGCTTATCAGAACGACCCTGCCGGAGGGCTGGCGTGGCTTATGGATTCGCTCAGCCAGCTTGTAGATGGAAAACAGGGTACTCGTATGCAGTACGATATATGTGACTGCAAGGCGACGATATACATGGTTATAACGAATGAGCGCCTTACCGTTACGTCGAGTAAAAACCCGGACGATGTTATCCTTATTCCGCTGAACCACTACGGCCGGATTATCCGGGAACAACACTACGATTTGGCAAAGCGACCGCCCACAAATCCGCCTGTTCCTGTTTACGTTTCTGACCCGAATGTCGGCTACAACAACGTTGCCGAACTTTGTGCGCAATTCAGAATGCGATATATTTATGACGACGGAGAAAAGTCCGCATGGGGGCCTATCTCTCATGTAGCTTTAAATGTTGACCTGAACGGATCAATAATGTATGGCCTAAACGCCATTGAGGTTGACTTTTCAGAATCCCTGCTAACCGATCCCGACTGGCTTACCCTTATTCGTGAAGTTGAAGTGGCGTGGCGTGACGGAAACGACGGAGAATTTCTTTTGATAAAGCGCATTCCGGTTTGCGAAATTGGAATACTTAAGCAAAAAATACTGTTCTACAACGATCGGTTATATCAGTCTGTTGAAAGCGACGAAGGGTCGAGCGACGATACGCAGGTGCTGAAAAACTTTGACTGGGTGCCGCTTATATCTTCCGGCGTTGAAACGTCAAGCGACGAAAAAGGCAAAACGCGCCTGTTTTTGGCAGGGAATACGGAAGGATACGACTGCCCGGATTGTGTGGAAATGACTATCACAACCGAGGAATTTACGGATGTCAACCTTATTACAATCAAGGGGACGGTTGAAATAATCAACCATCCGCAATTTACAAGCGATTATCCGTCGTGGTATCCTCCCGGTAGCGACCTAAAAAGTATTGGCGGCCTTGTTGTTTATCTTGCAGGAACGGACTACTATGCCGTGTCAAATAACCCCGACAATACCGGTACGGCTACCGGATACTTTGAGATAAAAGGCGTTCCGCGCGGTACATATATCTTGCGTGTAGCGTCTCCCTATTGCAGGTTTGATGACCTAAACGGATCGCGCCACAACCTTAAAAACGGCAAAGAATGGCAGCGAAGTTCCGCTCCGACTATTGACGTGGCCGGCTCTGTTGCTTTTGACGGAAAAAGGTATGAGCGCATTTTAGATTTGACCGGCGTAACAACCGAATTTGACTTGGATACCGAACCCGGATACGGGCCTGTACAAGTGCGCAATATGCACGCATTACGATGGGATTTTGGCCCCGACCCGGACGGAAATATTATTCAGTTTTTGGCCGGCTACATTATAGACGCTGGCGGAGATGATGATTTCAATGCGCGAAAAGCCGCCTTAAATGTTGAACTTCAGCAGGTGTCAATCACACACGCGGCTATAACCGAAAACGTACTTTGCGATCATAATGGCTATTTCTATTCGTCTCTAAAACAGGTTGGAACGCCGCAATCTTTTGTAGTTATCTGTGCGGATGTTCCGGACGCAAACGTATATCGTGAAAATTCCGGAATTGGAGGGCGCGTATGGCGTGGATTAGATAATGACGGACAGAATGTTACAATCTCTCAGATAGCGCCGGATGTGTATGAATTTAATCAGGTTTCAGGAGAGATTCTGTTTGTCAATACTTCGGAGCAATGGTCTTTAGACAACCGCGCGGATGTTAGTTTTCAGATTGTTGACGACAATTCCAATCCGCTATCCGGCGTGCTTTGCCAAATACCCGGAACATCGGGCGGCAGGTTTGAACTTACGTCGCAATTAGGTCTTGCAATTATAACCGTATATGCGAATACGGGCGGGCAAACGCGCGTAATATCGCCCTTGTTAACATATCCAAGCGACTATTCATATCAGTACGCATTTACGCAGCCGTCTTCGCAAACGATCAATACGGCTGTCAATTTGGGGCCTACTGTTGTGGCTGCGCTCATCCCTGCTCCGGGCGGTGTGTCTATTGACTTTCGCTTCCTTAAACTTGGAGGCGTGTATCGCTTTTGCGTTATCTATAAAGACGATATTGGCCGGACGTGCGGCGCTTCATTTGGAGCGGAGTTCCGTATGCCGTTCCCGACAACAAGTGAGAAACTATACCCCAAATCCGTGTTTTGGGAAATAGATTCCATTCCTCCGGACTGGGCTACCCACTACTTTATCGGCATCACAAAAGAGGCGTACTATCAGCGCTATATCCAATGGATGACCGATCAGGTGACGTATATGAGGATTACAGACGTTGACGCAGCGCCTGTATCAACGTCTTATGCGGCTGGAGACGCTACGCATATCTTTATCAAGGTCAACAGACAGTTGGATGAAAACGCTACGGTTGACGCTGTGTTGTTTTTTCAGCGCAATAGCGAGCAAAGCGGATATGAACCGCAAACCGGGGATCGCGTTCGATTCGTTGTAAATGAATCCGGATTTGGTTTGACGCCGGACGGCTCCATCATCGAACTTCCTGTAGTTGGGCGGTATGTTTCCGGCATTGACTACTACGTTGTTGTGGAAGCCATTGAAATCGGTGTGGAAATCAAGCCGGAATGGGTAATTGAATTTATCAGTCCGAATAAGGCATCGAACGAAATATTTTACGAAATCAGTCCGCGCTACGAAATCATTGATCCGGGCGAACCCGACCGCGCACACGCCGGACCATTGCAGGATCAATCCGTTGACCTTATTGTAGGGTCGTCCTATCAGTCAGTTTCTCCGGCAAAGGGGAAGGTTGTTTGGGGCGACACATACTGGCGCTACGAAACGTGGAGTACGGTAGGATCCGGCGGGCGGCGCGCATATACGGAACATACAACGATTGCCGTAAACAGGTTAAACGGCTGCGCCGACCTTGGTCGCGCTTTCGTTGAAAATAAAGACTTTGGCAAACGGTTTTACTACAACCGCATACGCTTCTCCGATCTGTTCCTGCCGGACACAAAGATAAACGGAACGTCGTCGTTCATGGCGCTCGACTATAACGATATTAACCGGGCGTGGGGCGCTATCAAAAAGATTGCCTTTGTACACAACGTATTGCTGGCCTGGTGTCGCTTTAAGTTGCAGCCTGTTTATATTGGTAAGGGTCGCCTTCAGGATTTGTCCGGCAACTACAATGTAGGTCGCTCCGATTCGATACTGAATATAGCCGACGAAACGGTTGTAGATGCGGGCTGTGAGCATCCGGAATCCATTGTAGTACAAGACGGCTACGCATACTGGTGGGACGCTTATAACGGCATTCCGTGGCGTTACGCGCGCAATGGCGTTAACCCTATCAATGCCAAAACGGTAAAAACATGGCGGGCTTATGGAAAAGAACGTCTGACGCTGGCAAACGCCGCTCCGTCTGTTGGAGGATTTGACAGACAGTTAGGTCAATACGTTTTGACGCTCGGCGGCTTTGGCGAAGTGGGTACGGTAACATGGGGCTTTGATGAGCTAAAAAACGGCTGGAGCACAAGGTATTCTTTTACGCCGGAAGCATACGGCGAAATAGGTCAATACCTCATATCGTTTAAAGACGGGCAACTGTACATCCACAACACAAGCGGAACGCGGAATAATTTTTACGGTGTGCAGTATCAGTCGCAAATACGGTTTGTGGCTAACCCAGATCCCCGTCTTATGAAAATATTTTGGGCTACACGGGTAGTGTCAAACCGGGCGGTTACATACCCGGACATAGTGATCCCGGCTGCGTATCCCGACTATATAAACGGTATGCGCTCCCGCCTGCGCGCAGAACGTTGGGAATCTTATGAAGGAGCGTGGAATGCGGACTTTATGAGAGATATGTACGATTCGGCTGCGGAATTTGTTGCTATATCTAATTCGATAGCGAATGCCGCAAGGCAAAAGGCTGCTTTGCTCCGGGGTAGGAATCTTCGCGGCGAAGTGATGGTTATAACAATGGAAACGGTAAACGGATCGGCAGATTACAGGCTTCTTTCAGCAGACGTGTACTTTAGTCCGTCTCAGTCAAGTCACCCGTAAAACGTTTATATTTGCCATGAAATATAAGCTGACCTCGCTATCAATGAATATCATCAAGTCTTTTGTTTTTGGCGCATGGACTACGCTGTGGGTTGTTATCGCCCCTGTCCAATGGTTTGTGCTGGCCACTTTTGTTTTGGTCGTATCGGACTTCATTACGGGTTTGATAGCGGCAAAGCACGCGCGCCATGAAAAAATACAGTCTTCTAAAATGAAGCGCTCTGTATGGAAACTACTGCTTTATACGCTGGCCATACTCTTAAGTCATTTAGTAGCATCCATTTACTTTATCCCTAAAGGCATAAACTTTGACCTTGTTTGGATAGCGTCCGGCGTTATCTCGCTGACCGAATTTAAATCCAATCTTGAGAACATTGCCGTTGTCACCGGGCTGGATATATGGAACCGGATTGAATCCTACATACCAAGGCTGCCCCGGCTGCCGGACGATAAAAAATAAGAGCTGATGCACTTATTTAAGTACACCAGCTCTTTAAACCTGCGCCCGAACCGGGAGTTGAACCCGTGATGCAAAACCGTCCTTCAGGTTTACTGAAGCGCCGCTTCCCCGCCGGCTGCATTCAGGCTGTTTGCCGGATTAAACCGTCCGGCGGCGGCGGCCATAATCTTTCCAGATACAGCCTTGGCCGCAGAGGCAGGATTTGAGCCTGCATTTCCCGATTAGCAGTCGGGGGTTCTCACACTTGAACTACTCCGCGATTTCAAAACAGCGGCGTATTGCTACGCCATTGTAACATCCGAACTAACATTTATGAATGGCACAAAGATACTATGCCTTTACTTATTCTCAAAGATTTTTTTGCACTTTTTCATAGTTTAAATTTTTATGCAAAAACACGGACTAAGCATCGTGTTTTCATCTTATTTTAAGGATTCGTATTCGATTATTGACTTAAATATTTGATACGCCACTTGTGGAACTATTGCGTTTCCAAGTGCGCCGATTCGTTTGTTTCTATTTTTGTCCAATCCGGCGGGAACCCCATCATCCACTCCACAAATCGGGGGTTCAAGTGTCCATTCGTTCCAGTTCTCAATATCGCGCCCGGTATTGAATCCCGATCCATTTGCGACGGCGGAAGCGTGGCGTTCTTTGCATCCTGCTTCGTGGGCGTTGGCATCATTCCAAATACCGCCTCCTGCAACCCCATCCCGCCTTGTCCGTGCGGACACGGGCTGTTCGCTGTTTGCTTGCGCGGGGTCGGTAGCATCCTTAACCTCGGAAGTAAATGGCTGCTCGTATTCCTGCGCTCTTTTTCCTTTGCGCTGTTGTCCTTTTCGGCGCTCTTCGTTGGTGTTGGCAGCAACGTTGCAGCCCACCCCAACTTGTTCGGCTTCGTTCTTCCGTCCCCGGATTTTTGCAAATTCGTGTCGTATGTGCAGGGTGCTGTTTGTGGTGTTGGCAGTAGCCCCGGCATCCGCGCCGGAACGTCCCGCAAATTGCTCGGCTTTGTTCTTCCTGGCCTTGTCTCTGTCATTTCCTTTTCCCACGCCTTGTCCGACTTCGGGGGTAATTGATCCATTGTGACGGGCGTAGGCAACAAACCAAACCCGGTCGCGTCTGTGCGGGGCGTTAACGGCCGCAGCTGGAAGTACAAACGCCTGGACTTCGTACCCTTCAGATTCCAAATCAGATTGCACCTCATCGAATACCAGCCCACCCGACCAATTAATAAGGCCGAAAACGTTTTCGCCCACAACCCAGCGCGGCCGGACTTCTCGAATGACTCTAAGCATCTCCGGCCATAAATGGCGTTCGTCCTCTTTTCCGAGTCGTTTTCCTGCGCTGCTGTATGGCTGGCACGGGAATCCGCCGGAAATAATGTCAACTGTTCCGCGATATTCTGTTCCATTGAATGTTTTGATGTCTCTATGTTTTTTAGCGTTCGGAAAGTTTTTTGCAAGAACCTTTTGGCAAAACGGGTCTATTTCGATTTGGCAGACGGTTTCGATTCCCGCCCAATGCCCGGCTAAACCGAAGCCGCCTATTCCTGCAAATAGTTCAAGTTGTGTTAATGGCATTGTATTGAATTGTGTTAGTATTTCTTCCCATGCAGCCTCGGCCTGCTGCTGTTGTAGGCCACCTTGAGGTCAATATGTAGTGGCATATTTGCACCGATTTCCTCCGAAATCCAGCAAATATAAGAAAATGAACTGTGGATGCGCTGCTCTTTAAAGAACTGTGCAAGTTCTAAGCGGCAACGGTTATACAGCATTTCAAGTTCCGAAACGACAACCATCATTTCCTCTGCGAAGTCAAAGTCTCCGGTATGGTTGCGCCGGCGCATATAGTTGTAATCCAACTGCACGTCCAATTTGTTTGCCGCTGCAAAATCCAGTATGCGGATACAGGCGTCTGCAAGTTCTTCGGCCATTGATCCACGGATATGTTCTTTGTAGTACGCCACAAAAGCTTCCGTATCCCCGGACTTCAACAAGTCCTGTGCGACCTTTGCTTCGGCCTCAACGTTTCTTTTGATGTCTGGGTTTCGATCCGCCTCTACGGCTTCGGCCAATTCGCAGATAATTTGAAATATGGAATTGCCAATCTTACGGGGTTTGTCGTAAAAACCGCGCTCAACGTTTCCGGCGTGTATCTCTTTTGCCAAATCGTTAAGGTCTTTGAAAAAGAGCGTATAGGTGGTTTCCATAATTG
>OGVY01000039.1_pt1 | contig 19786 bp, 21 predicted proteins | sample 1575871 | NCBI WGS metagenome assembly OGVY01 (sample SAMN07581536, study PRJEB24739) | freshwater metagenome
TGATGCCTTTTTAAAGCACCAGAATTTTCAGCTCCATAGCTTAGACTTGCTACACCAGCTCCACTATTACCAGTTAAAGAGTTGTTTGCCATACTTTTACCTATATTTGTCCATTTACTAAAGAAATTGTAGCAGAACCTGGTACTGACACATGTAGTGGGTTGTCTAGTGTTACCGGATTAGATATGGTAACATTTGTAGTCCCAGATACCCACTCTATTTGCTCAGTAAACGTACTCAAGTTTTCTCCTAAATGTCTTAAAAACACTAAGATTAAATCTTGAGAAATGATGTTATTAGAACCAGCAAAATTTTCATAAACTGAAGTAAAAAACTCTCTATATTCTTGGAATATGTAAGTCAAATCTAGTTGTCTTACTTTATTTCCAGCAACAATACTTACCACCTCTTCTCCTATTAAATCGAGTCCATTATCTCTAATCGCACTAGATATGCCACTAGATAACAGGTTTCCTCTTAATATACTACTAGCAGAAGATAAATCCGCTAATACGTCAAACGTAAAATACTCTTTTATCAGACCGGAACTGTCATATATATAAGTGTTTAATAAAGCATCTATGGCTATTCCTCTTACTATAGAAGTCCATGTTGTTATTGTGTTTGTACTACTACCAAGATTAAAAAAGTTAATCTGAGTACCACCAAAAGCAAATAAATAGTTAAGACTTGGAATTGATATTAAAGATGTCAAACTAGAAGATAAATTAGTGCCATTTGTAATTGGAATGGTATTTGGGTTTACCGACTGAAAGTTAACTTGCTCTACAGACCAAGAAGTCCCACCGTTTTGAGATTCTAATACGTAAGTTGCATTACCTATAGCAGCCACATCCCTAAGTAGTACGTTAGTTAATGTAAAAAGAGATGTATTTCCGCTTAGAGTAGTATTACTAGCTTCCTCGGAACTATATTGAAATATTGTGCCAGAAGAAGAAATCCCAAAAACTTGAGTATTATTAGTTGCCAGTCTAATTGGGTTTACACCTGTTGTGGTAACGTTTATAGACAAAACCGGAAACATTGGGTCTGAAGTATTATATACACTAACGCCTCCGTTCCTAGCTACGTGTAAGCGATTGGAGACGACGTTATTGCCAGGAACCCAAACAATATCAGTTACCCCAGTTCCAGCCACAAAAGTCCTGATAATAACGCCGGTAGACCCATTTATGATAGCAATCTCGTCTGTGTTTTTAACTATGGCGTAAACTATATTGATATGGTCTGAGGTTATTACGGTTTGATAATTAGCTCCAAACGTTCCCGATATAGCTGCGGTAACACTAACACTTGTAGTTGGAGATAACGCAGGCAAAACATCAGCTGTTAATGTGGCTGTATAAGTGTTGCCATTTGCATCTAAAAATGTTAAAACAGTCCCAGCTACTATTTTAGCCGTTACTCCAGTTAAGCTAAGACTTGAACCACTTAACGCGGTAGCTGTTAATCCCATCACTAATTGACCAGTGTAAACCAGTTGGTCTGCATTTATGTCTATAGACACAACACTAATACCTAGGTCTGGAGATATTAGCTTGATTTTCTGGTCGGAATCATCAACTATATAAACTAAATAAGATGGGTCATACTCTTCCTTGGGGATGGGTTTAAACCCTATGTCTTCTAGTTCTCCACTACGTAGTAAAAAGCGTCTAAATTGTATTTCTACAGGAATTGTAGAACCAATATTAACAGACCTAACTAAATGCTTAGTGTAATTATTCTTATTATTAAATAGCTCTTTAGTATAAAATGCAAAATTAAACTTAAACTTACCTGGAACCAACTCCATATTGCTTCCCGGAATATTAAGTATCTTAATAGGGTAAGTATTGGTTCCAGCGCGAGTTACGGAAGTACCATATTTTTCAGCAAAAGTCTGGATAGTTTCTGGACTTTCGTGGTAAACCGTGATTGGCAAAGGTGACGCATTTCTTTCAGGAAAGTTTTTTAAATCTGATATCGAAACTTTGTGGAACATAATCCATCTATGCGCACCATAAAACCTACCTTCATCTGCTGCGTATACCAGAAATTTAGCTGCTGTGCCATCGTAGCTACCAATCTCAATGGCAAACATGGTTACTTTGCTAAAATCTATAACTAAACGAGATGATCCAGTGCCATTCAGTTGGTCAACAAAAGAATCTCTGTAGATTATCTCGTTTATAGTCTGGTTATCTTGGTTTGTATAGCGTCTAACTATCCTAAACGAATTACCAGCACCGTCCCCGGCTATCTCTAGATACCAACCAGTTTTAGCGCTAAAAATACCAGCTTGCGTAACTGTATTTGGGTCAGTACCAGTGCGCCTTAACCCAAAAGATATAAACGTATTTGTAGCGGTAAAACAATCAAACACTTGTTTAGTAGTACAGGAAGCCCATGCTTTAGCGCTGCCGCCAAAGCTCTGAGTCACAAGATTGACTGCGCTATTGTCATAAAAAGCTTGGCTTTCCACCCCTTCTCTAAAGCTAGTGGCTAAATTACCACTAAGCCAAAGTCTTTTTTCTATTGGCATTAAGTCATCTTGAGAGAGACTTAAATAGGTAACCCAATTGCGTTCGTCAATGCCGTATTGATGCGTGTCTGCAAATATCCCAGTACGCACATCCTGCATTGCAAAACCAAACATAGTTTCTTCCGTTTCTTCCTTTGGTATAGGAAGTACAGCCAAACTAGTTTTATAAGTGGTATCGGTTCCTATTACAACGGGAGCAGACTCAGACATTGGCTTTACACCAAGGTCTCCTAAGTCTTCTCCTAAGTCTTCTTTTATGTAATACTTATCCATTATTGCACTCCATAAACAAGACTAGCTGCTACGTTAGAACTAGTGCCACCTAGAGACCTGGCTATTACCAATAGAATATCACCGGTGACACCGGTTGCAGTGGCTTCCGCACGCCCCAACAACTCCCTTTGAGGGTCAAAAATATCAGTTAAGTCTATCTCTGTACCTTCGTTGGTTCCGCAATAAAAAGGGCCAATTTGCTTACCGCCAATACCAGTAGGATAGCCAGCGTTAAAAGCTATAGTAGTTGCGTTAAAAGTGCTATTTGTAGCAACTACTTTTAATTGTTCTGAGTCTGTTTTGGCTGTAGCCCAGGTAAGACTTCCAATGCTTAAAGCAGTGTAGTTATCAGAGGATAGCTTACAAAGATAAATTTCAGATACTTGACCACCACTACTAGCATATAGTTTATACGGATAAACCCTAGATTTTTGTGGACGCTCATTGTTAGTTACTTCTTTGTTGTACACAAAAGGCTTAACAGCAATAGCTAAAACTGGTACATAGTTATTTGTATTAGCGGTTCTAGGACTACCTGATCCATAAGACTCAATTTTTACTGGTCTAGGGTCACCACCATTAATCCAAACAGATACCCCAAACCGTCTTAAAAACGCATTATTATTAATACTTGCGCTAGAATCTGCATACCGTCCTATTTGATAAGTTATTGGCATGTCTGGGTTGGACATGGATGGCACTGGCAACGTGTCGCCTATTCTAACCTCGTGGGCAGATGTCCATCTAGTAGTGCCATTAAAAGGAGTATTAGAGTCTGGAATATATACCAGTCCTTTACCCCCCGCACCACCATACCAACTTCTTTGAATTAAAAACATACATAAGTTTGTGGATTCATTAACAAATAAAGAACCCGATAAAGTTCCGGATATAGCGGGAGAAATTGATATACTATTTCCGCTAACACTGGTTACAAATCCATTATAAGTAGTAGTACTACCACTAGCTACGCGAATTGACATACCGGCACGAATCCAACCACCAGCTAACGGCTTTGCTGTGTTAGTTCCAAAAGCATTGTCACTACTAAGAGTAGGCAAAGTAATTGAAGAACCAGTTAGTCCAGTAACGTTTGTAATTTCAAAACTTAAAGATATAAAGGAAATTTCTTTAGCTGACTTCCCACGAGATCCAGCATCAATTGGTATGGGCCCATCACCAGCTCTACCAGTCAGCTTATCTTTGTTAAAAACCTGGTTATCATTAGCAACAGTTCTTAAAGCGGTAAAAGTAATATCTTCCCAGGCTCCAGCTTCTAAGTAATCAGTTACAGTTCCGCTACCAACCAAGTAAGATGGACGGTGAAGCGTATTTGGGTTCCCACTACCTAATATAATTGGCGCATTTGCACTAGTGCTAATTCCAGTTGGGTCTGATGTTACAGTGGTGCTTGTGTATCCAGTAGGCAAAGCAGACGTGCGCCTAAAAAAGCACAAGTAATTATGCCAAGGAATAATACTCTGGGATCCTACATTAACTGAAGTTCCCGCCTGAGTAAGAACCCGCCAACCATAACCATCTCTTTTGGTAAACTCTCCCCATTGCTGAATTAAATTTGCCGCAATTGGTCCTATAGAAGCTTGTATAGCTTGAGATACGCAAATTTCTTTACCAGGTTGATATTTATAAGCAAATGCTGATTGGTGTGTTGATAATAAACTAGTTAAATTACTTGGTAATAACTGAACACAACTTCTTAGTGAATCATAAGTAACGTCGCCTATCCCTCGCCAAATGGTTTCGTCAATACCGTAAGTAGCCAACTCTTGTAGTAAAAACTGACGTGATTCTACCACCGGGAAACCGAACATGCTGGTTTTTGTTTCCGAAGGTATATCCGCTGCACTAATAATTGGTATCGGTGGTTGGTCAGAAGCTAGTGTAACCGAAAGTGAATTATTTGCTAATTGCCTACCAGCGGGGATTGGAACGTTTCTTGAAACTATAACTTCATCAGACATTATAAAGCACTCCAGTTATCCAAAAATGTACATTTACCTTCTAATATACGTATTACCTCTCCATTAGTAAACCTACAAATCACATCATAACCATATTCTCCACTAGGAATAAATTGGCTTTCCACAGAGTCCAAAGTTAATCTAAACTGGTTGCTCTGCAGTGTTGAAAACATAGCAACTGAACCAGCTGGAATTTCAGTGCCATTAAAAATAGAAATATTATTAATACTTAATGTAGTGGTGTTATTAGCATCAGTGTTTGCAGATAAATTAACGCTACCGACATAAGACCAACCATCACTAGTCTTAGACGCAAACTGCAATACAGTGCCAGATGCCATTTGAAACAACAATGGCTGGACAGTAACCGTAGTTGACGAAGATGTTATACTTTGTGTAGTTGTTATCATTTGCGCACCAGTAAAACTGGTAGAACCACTAGCTATAGGTGCTGGCGCGCCTTGGATGAAGATAGTCGTATCGCCAGGAGAAGCCACCAGGCTGGTTGTTACAGCAACTGTTGTATTATTACTAATAAAAACCAATCTAGTGCCAACTGGTATAACTTGACTAATACCTGTAATACCTCCTAGCTGAGTTTGCCCTTGACTAGCACCTGTGGTAGCAATAGACATTACAGGGCAAAGCGGTTGAGGCGTAAAAGACGCTAATGCTAAAGACCTATACTTTATACGACTTTCCAGTAATGTCGTAGTTGCGTTATTAGAAACAAGAATTTGTGAAGCAGTTACAGATAAAGCTTTAGACGCAGTAATACCACTACCTTCTACAGTAATTAAATCACCTGCTTGTATAGGTAATCTAGACAATGCTCGGTTACTATCCTGTCCAGAGGGATAGTGTTTCAAAGATATAGTAGCTTGACTAGCTGTGGTACTAGCTGTTACTTTCGACGCTTCCAGAAATCCTGGTGCAGTACGTCTAACTTCTGCAATTATAAGTGCGTTTTGAATGTTAAATCCATAATTACCAATTACAGTAACAACAAAACTAGCTGTGGCACTTTTTTTAACAATAAGGTCTAAATATTGTGTATTAAATTGAAGGTCTAAAGTTGCCGCCATAATTGTTGACCAGAACTACTTGTATTATTGCCAGGTCTAGCCATCGCTAGTCGTTCATCTCCAGTAACGTCAATGGGTTTACGTCTAAAACTTTAGCTATTTTATGTAATAAATCAGTCCTCTTAATTCCACATTGCTCTAATCTAATTATAGTGCTACGACTAGTCCCGGCATAGATAGCAACCTGCTGGCAAGATAACCCTTTCTCTAGTCGTCTTTCCCTAATGAATGAAGCCTGTCTTTTGTAGTCTTTTCCGTAGTTTCGCATAATATTGTACCAAGTGTGAAACGCATTTTAAATCAACCTTAAAATTGCCCTAATCCAGACCTACGAAACCGGCTAATATATTTTTGAACCTATAAAATATAGTCAAGCTGCGGTTAAAACATAATCAAGTCGCAGATATGACGCAACTCTAGTACAAAACTAGTATAACATAGTAATAGAAAAACAACTATGGCAAGAAAGTTGATTAAAGACCTATCTGGATCTGTGATTGACACCTATAACGCACAAAAAGCCCAAGCTAGAAAAGCTCCCAAAGGTTTTGCAATAGGCGATTCCGTCAAGGTTACAGAAGCATTAGAAATTACGGACGTAGCAACCAGCGCTCAAGTAGAAAAACAGGCTGAATCAGAAATGATACACAATTATGATTCCCAGGAATCAGTTATTGCCCAAGACTCTGTAACAACTGATTTAAGCACCAGTCCTGAACCTGCTTCCAGTGAGTCCAGTACGTCCAATGTGTCCACTAATCCACAAAATCATATCTCTGTGGAAGTAATCCAAGAATTGTTCAACAAGCAAGTTGCTACTATTCGCGATTCCTTGACACAAGAACTACATAAAGAGCGTGAATTAAGCAAAAATCTACAATCTCAACTGACTGACTTACAGTCCGCTAAAAGTAAAGTAGATTCTGAACTACAGTCCGCTAAAAAAGACCAAATAACTTTGCAAGACCTTGAAAAACTGATTGGAAATCCTATTGCACCTATGTCAGAATCTGGGAAATCTTCAATGAATATGCCAAACGTTAACAGGATTACAACCACTAAATCTGATACACCATCCGGTTCTCTGAAAGAGTGGTTTGAGGTTAGAGATGCCGCTAGTCGTGTATCTAAAGTTGATGCCCGTGGTAAGCAGTTTATGTCTTACGACAACCGTGAGTTAAACGCTTATGCAAAAGAAAACAGGAAGTTTTTACTCAAAGACTTGGAGTCCTGGGGTAAAGCCAATGGCATGTTACGTGGTTCTAGCGTAGTTAAAGACGCTGCAACAGCTAAGGGCGACGTTACCGGTGGTTTCCTGGACGTATTGTCTTCAATTATGCGTACCAACAACCGTCCAGGTTTCGTATTTTGGCAGTTTGCTGATACCGTAATTGACTTTGGCAAAGGATTAGGCGACACAGTTAAAATCCCTAGAGCTGCCTATCTACCTGGCCCCAGCCATCCTGACGACAGACTTTTGTCATCTGCTTCTACCTACACAAGAATAGACTCTGGCAACCAGTCCTTGGCAACCAACGTTGTCACTGCTGAGTTGAAGGAGTGGGGTTTGGGGCGTAATTCCCAGTATCCTCCCGTAACCTTGGTTAACTTCGTTACGGCATACTCAATGCTAGACTTAATTAGCATCTTAAACCGTAACCTACTAAGGGATTACTACTTGTGGGAAGACTTAAAGATTCGTACTCTATGGGAACCCACTAGCAGAGTTGTCTATAACAAAAAAGATAACGTTAGTACAAGCGCACTGATTGCAAATGATGGTGGTACTTTAACCCGTCGTTTCTTAGCTTCTCTATACGGATACATGAAGGAGTTATCTATACCTCCTTACATGGGCAATAAGTATGGACTTGTGGTTAACTCAACTGCTTTAACTCAGCTGAAGCAAAGTTATGATACTTTATGGCATGCAGCCACACCACAAGAGTTACAGACACTGACAGAGTATTTAAACCCTGCGTTAATCAGTCCCGGTGAAACAGACCGTATTTCTGGTTATGCTGGAGACTTTGAAAACTTCATGATTTTTGAGACCAATAACTACGGTATTGGGTCTACTGGCGCTCCTGGTGTTATTGCAGCTCCTGTGGGTAGCACTACACTTCACGCTAGTTTTGCGTTTGGCGCTAACACAATTGGACGTGGTATTGGCACTGAAATGCAAATCAAGTTCGACGACGATACAGACTTTGGTCGCGCTAGTCGTGCTATTTGGCGTTCTGAAGAATCTTTTGTTGCCATGGATGTCGACCCATCTGGATATGCTGACATTAGTTCTGTACCACAACAACTACGTGTAATTGAAGTCCAAACAACAAAAGCAGCGGTTTAACCAATGAGTGAAGACCTACTTGAAGTGGGTCTTACTCAGGAAAAACCAGTAAGACCTAAAAAGACTAAACAACAAATACAACAAGAGAACCAAATAGACACCAGTATACCTGTACCGCCATCACATCTGGGGTTTGACCGTAACGGCAGATGCTTGACCTGCGGACTAAAGAAGATGACTAATCTAGCTGGCTACGTCTATTGCCCAGTAGAATTCCCTGAATGCCCTAGAAATATAAAGGAGTAAACAATGCCTGGACAGAATAGTATTCCATCCCGTATGCAACTTGATACCGTCGGTGGTATCGCTAAAGCAGTCTATGATTTTGCTGATTTAGGCGGTAAAGTAGGTAACATTCCACTGGAGTTAGAGTTACCAGCTGGTACTATCGTTTATAGAGCGTATATTGACGTACAAACAGCAGTAACTAGCGGTGGTAGCGCTACTGTTGGGTTAAACTTTGTTTTTGGAGCTACACCCACCGTAGATTCCACTCTAGTAACTACAGCCACATTAGCAACAGTAGGTGTTAATACCACAGGTGTTAAACAAGCTCCTTTGGTAAATGGCAGTGGACTGACAGAAGGAAATCCAGAGGTTGCTAACCTAGGAACACCTATTAAATTAGCAAACAAGTCTATCCTAAACTTAGTTGTAGGCGTAGCAAATTTAACCGCCGGTAAGTTTGTGGTATATCTAGAATACTTTGGAGTTTAAGGAGTTTTAATATGCCGTGGTTATCTAATACCGAATGTTTGCAGTATGCACCTGGAATTAGTTTAAGCGGTGAAGCACTAACCACGGCTATAACTCTTGCCCAGATATTGGTAGAGGGAGTAAATGGCGCTAACCGTCAACTAGAAGTAGATTCCTATACCAGAATCTTGGTAATTCCTAATTCCGGAAGGGTACTATTTCCGTTAAGACCGGTACTAACTTCTCCCGCACCACAAATATACCTACGTGGGTCTGACCTGCCACCTCGTTTTGGACTTTACTCAACACAAGAATGGCAGCTTTTAGAAATCAATAAAGACTACATTATAGACTTTGCAACTAACGAGATAGTATTATTAACCTTAGCTTACGCGCTTAGACATGAGTTTAGTGTAACTGGATTTCGTCGCTATCATAGAACACCAACTTCTGCCATATCTAGAAGGCAGCTCAAAGTAGTTTTTTCCAGTGGGTTTAACTTTACCGCAACCACTAATGAAATTGTAGAACTAAAACGTGCTTTAGCAGCCATAGTAGCACTAAGAACTTCTGCTCAATCTCAGGGGGTCAAAAAGCTAGAGGTGAGTGATGAGAAGTACGTGGTAGAATACGCCGGTAAAAACGATTATTTAGGCATATCTGGGAACAAATTTAATGGCAGTCCTATAAACGAGTTACTGTCTATTTTCCGTAAGTACAGACCATCTGAGTTCTCTGTTTAACAGCTATGAACATAGAATCTTTGACCGCTTCTGCGCTACAACACTTACCAACTAATTATTTTAGTACAAATAACTTAGAGTTAAAATTCAATATTGGTTCTGGCGCTTTCTCCATAGACCCAGAAACTGGTAACTATATACAGTCTACAACCGTTACCACCTTGATATGCTCTGTGACGGAAGACAATAAAACTAAAGCGGTGGAATCTCCTGGGAATACCGGAGTGTCAGTAATCTACATTAAAGGACGGCTATCTAATCCAAAATTAATGCCAGTAGCCATTACTCCAGATAGGATAGGTACGGCAAAGCTTACCAACTTAGATGGAACTGTACTGGAAGGCGTTTGGAAATTTATAGCAGTTACACAAAACCGTATTAACGCATATACCCAAGCCAGGGGAACTTTTATTAGAGGCACGATTACCGTCCCCACTGCGGTTTAACTACATTTTTCCTACTTTGGAAAATTTTACTAAAACCACTTGACAAACTAAAAATAGAGAGATAGTATAGTGATTAGTAAATCAAGCAGGTAACAACCATGTCAGAAAAAGATGTTGACTATCCAGAAAGACCAAGGGGATTTGTCCCTCGGGAAAACGATTGGTTTAAAATAATTTTCGTCAATGGGTACTGGTTGCCCATTGATGAGAATGGGAAGGAGGGTCTTCCCGTAATCGAGTATCGTCAAAGGTGGCTCGTCGGTGAAGACGAGTTTAAATCTTTCCGTCCAGCAGCGTGCTGGGCATTGCGCTAAAATATTCCTACTCCTAATTTCTTAAGCCGTAGTTTAAAGCTACGGCTTTTCTGTCATTATATTTTTAAGCATATTTATAGCCTCTAATTCTAGTGTTCTAATCTTGATATTGGAAAAACCTAGTATTTTCCTAACTTCATGGCATTTATAGCCATGTAAGTGTAGCAGTTGTATTACTTGTGCATGTTCTACTGGGATTAGCCGCAAGACCTCATCCCAATCAACTGGGTCTTCTGGCTGTAATTCTGTTACTCGCTCTATCTCCTGGTAATTCTCCAAATATGCAGCCTTGGCTTCATGCGCTAAATGTGTTGGGATGTTTAAGTCACCTATTGCAATATCTTGGGAAACCATGTGTTTTTTGCAATACTTTTTGATACTTTGGTAAATATCTTGTAAATCCCTAGGCGCTTTAATAATCCTAGACTTATCACGCAGGTACATGAGTATAGAGCCGTTAATACTAGGTAATGCGTAAGAAGATAGTTTTTTGGAACGGGATGGGTCATAGCGCTCAACTGCCTTAATTAAGCCCATGCTCCCGACTTGGATTAAATCTTCTAATGGTACTGAACAGCTGTCTTTTAGACGGTGAGCAACAGAGTAAACCAGTCCTAAGTTAAGCTCTACTATTCTGTTGCGCAAGGCAATACTTTTAGTGGTATAATATTCTAAAAGTAAATCTTCATTCTTGTCAAATTGGTCTGAGTATCGCATAATACGCACGGAAACTACAATGGAAATTAAGTGGAATAATCTGCCTGTACCAAAAAGAAAAAGCGCAGTTTTGTCATGGAATACTTCTTATGCAGCTTTCGTTCATGAAGGGTACACAAGAGGTGAAGGCGATATAGCTCCCGCTAGACCATGGGTGAACCAAACTATAGATGAATTTGACTTTGTACAAGAATTAAAGCATGAATTAGCGTCAACTGATTCTATTGATAGTGCTTTTGAGAGTATGGCTAATAGTTTTGGTGAGTCTTGCCAAGAGAACATAGAACTAGATATCTGGAACTGGGATAGGACTACAGTGCGTTCTAATGGAGAAGTTGTTTCTAGTCCACGAAACATTATTGACACCAAGGAGTTATATAATTCCTATACGATTGAACATCAAGATTAACCTCGCTTACATGACGCTTATATGACAGCAGCAGAACTTAACGCAAAACTAAGACAATTATTATTAACTGAATTAGGCGTATACACTAATAATACACCCAGTATATGGGTTTATGGGTCTAATTCTGCTCCACCATCTGTGAGTTCCGGATTAGAATGTTTAATAACTCAAAACCCTATAGGATATGCAAAAAATTCAAGTGCGGGACAAAAATATAAAGACCAAAAATGGGAAGTTGTACTGAAGAATTATAAACGCGATTCAAAGTTGATACAGGCAATAACTAAGATAGAAAAAAATTTTGTTATAGCTCAAATAAGCCATTTCCCATTTACTAATGAAACTATTGAACAAGCTAGGATTTTAATAAAAGACCCAGTAGTTTTTACCAGAATTTAATCTAGCTTTCTATCAGTCTAAATATATAGTTTTTAGCAGTTTTGGCAATCCTATATCTAGATATAGTCAATAATCTATAGGTGAAAGAAGTATGCCATTAGCTACCGCTTCTCAGATTTTACAAGATTACGGTTTAGAAGTTTTATTACTACCATTGAACACACTTGGTGTTCCCAATAGAACCGTCACTCAAGTCACAATAACTGCTGGTGCTGCGGTTATTGGCGCTACCACAATCAGCCTTACACCAGCCTCTGCTATCACATTGAGAGCTGGTAACGTATTGTCTTTTAGAGCTGGAAGTGAAGCATATAGAACCCAAGTAGTAGTTTTATCAGACCATAATAATATTTCCGCTGCTACAACTGTAACAATTGCACCATTGTCACGCGCTATCACAAGTGGTGCTACGGCTAGTTTTGTAAACGGACTTCTACCATTAACTGGTATCCAGACCCTTGACTTAAACAACCAAGAAACCCAGGTTGATACAACTAGCTTCCTATCTGGCCCTGGTACAGAAACCGCACTAGTGAGAGTAAACCGCAACTACTCTGTATCTGGTGTAGCCTTAGCTGCTGATGAAGCACTTGAATCCGTTATCAAGCCAGTTGGAGCTTTCCAGGGCAACATGTTTAACCGCGAAATCTATGCAGCAGCTACCTTCTCAGACGGAGAAAGAATCGAAGGTGTTGCCAAGGTTTATGCGCTAAACTTCCCAGCCAACCAAAATGAAGTCAAGAAATATAGTTTTACACTCGCCTTTCAAGGTAGGGCATTTACCTGGACTCAACCTTATACATCTTTTGTCTAATTTAGTCTATAAGTTCTTAGGAGTTCAAGATGCCTTTAGCTACTGCTTCTCAAATACTCCAGGACTATAGCCTGGAGTTAGCCCTACCTAGCTTAAACCCAACTTTTGGTACGTCTAGTCGTTCTATCACTAGACGGATTATTACTATCACGGCTAACGCTAACGTTGGGTCTAGCACTATTAATATTCGCGCAAATACAAGTACAGGCGGGGTAATTACTGGAGACACCGTCATCAAAGGTGGAACTGCTTTATCCTTCTCTTTTGATACGCCTTTTCAATCACCTGTACTTGCTAAAATCCGTCAACAGGTCATAATCCTGAATGACATCACTTTGACCAATTCCAGCGTATTAAGTAACGTAGCGGTTAGTCCACTAACTAGAAGTATCCAAGCTAATTCCGTAGCTGACTTTATCGTTGGTTTAGTGCCTTTGTGTGGCATCCAGACCATGGATATGTCCAATCAGGAAACCATGGTAGATACTACTCACTTTGGTTCTGGCGCTGGGAGTGAAATGGCTTTAATTCGTGCCGCTAAATCCTTCTCAATCAGTGGTGTTGCTTTAGCAGGAGATGAAGCACTAGAGACTGTGGTTAAACCACTTGGTGCGTTCAATGGACACCTGTTCGGACGAGAAGCCTTTGCGGTTGCCACCATGCCAGATGGTGAACGGTTTGAGGGATTTGCTAAGATAACCGCGCTAAACTTCCCAGCTAACCAAAACGAAGTTAAAAAGTATAGTTTTACTTTAACGTATCAAGGTAGAACCTTTGCGTGGTATACACCATACGATTATGATACGCCCTTTATCGTTAGCGTCACTCCCACTGTGGGTGCAACCGGTGTTGTTATTAGTGCTAACTTAACCGCCGTGTTTAACCAAAACATTACACTTGGTTCAGGTACTGCTACAGTAGTTCTAGCTAGTAATCCAGCAACAACCATAACTACGGTATTGTCAGCATCTGGTACTACCTTGACTATTGACCCAACTGCTAACCTGGTTGCAAACACAACTTATTACGTGCAAATACAACCTACTGCGGTAGTTGGTTTTGACGGTATAGATGATGCCTCCTGGACATTTACGACTGCACCTTAATCTTGGAGGGATTGAAGTGGATTGGCTAAACCCTCAATCGCTTAATGGCTGCTGCTTAGAGGTTAAACTACTTGATATCAACCCATCAACTGGAGAGACGGTTATCGATATACCAAAGCTTGAAGTTGTGTCTAACGCAACTTCTTATATTGGTCATAACTACTTAACTCTCTCCAGTTTTGGTGATATTGAATTAAAAGCAGGAACATGCCTATCTTTTGGTGACCCAGATTTTGGTTATATACCTGGACACAGGAAACAAGTCATTCTAGTTAATGATACCGTGGTAGATGATATCCCCATAGAAGTAGAAGTCTATCCATTAACCCATAACATAATAGAAAAAGATGTAGCGGAAGTAGTAGAAGGTGTAATGCCATTAAATGGGGTACAGGTCATAGATTTATTATCACAAGAAGTGCAGGTAGAAGCCACAAATTTTACCACAAAACGTGGTGTTACAAATACTTTTATAAGACAAATAAAAACTTGTAGCGTAAATGGCATTGCATTAACTGGAGACAAAGCATTAGAGACTATAATAAAGCCAGTTGGTATGTTTTCCGACTTATTGTACGGGAGGGATATATATGCAGCTGTAACCATGCCAGATGGGGAAAGATTTGCGGGAATTGCCAAGATAAGTGGATTGTCTCTACCAGCTAACCAAAATGAAGTGAAGAGATTCTCTTTTAACCTACTATTTCAAGGCGATTACTTCGAATGGTATCCACCTTTCTGCTTTGATTCCTATTAACTCCTGCTATAATAATATTACCGTATTGCATAAGCGGTAAAAGGGTCGATAGATATGACATTAGATATCTTAGCAGACAATACAAAAACACTAGCCGTATTAGTTAATTGCCGTAAAGAGCGTAATGTACTTAGATGTGGTGCAGCTATGTTTCGTGGTGGATTATCTGGTACAATCGTGGTTGGCAACGAATTTAACAGCTTTACAATAAAAATTCCTGAAGCTGTATCAAAATCAGCGACCAGGGAAGTTTACGCGGATTCACAAGATTTATTGGAGTTTGACCTAGCATGAGTCTTATTATTGGTAAAAAACTACCGGAAATCGTATGGGTTGGGATTTCCGACGAGAATGGAAGCCCATTAGAAGGTTTATATTTAGCCAAATATAATCACATAAAAGTTATTGAACGTAGGTTTACGTTTGAAGCAGAAAAATCACGTGCGCAAGCACAAGGTATTGCTACCAAGTTAATCCAAAGAATTGCTCAAGAGAAGGGTTTAACCATTGATGAGGTTACTAGAATTCTATCCCCAAGAACCGTAGGTAATACGGAAGTGGATAATAGTGACCTCTTGTTACAGTATGCAGATTCCTTTACGGAATTAAATCTACTATCTGGCTACTCAGAAAACGAGATTGGTGCTGCTGCTGCCACTGCGCTAATACAAACCAGGGCTGCTTATCCCATAGTTTTAGCGGACAAGGTTGCCATAAACGATAAGAAAGCTGTTATTGAGCCTTCCGAGCCAGTTCTAAACTCTCGCCAGATTATCCGGTTTGGTGACACTAAATTAGTGGTAGATGGCAACTATCCCCCCGATACGGAAACGATTAGAATAGCGCCCGCTGGAGGGACACTAGAAATTGGAGCGGTTGGGTTCCTAGCTACCAACAAATCCTACATTCTAGGCTATCCAGAGTGGACAATAGAGGATACTTATGGACTTAGTGAAGCTTTGGTAGAAAAAATCTATGAATTCTACCGCAATGAGTCCACTCGCTGGCAGGAGCTAAAAACTGTACAGGACGATAATAGCGAGGGGGAGGAACTGAGTCTACCAGCAGCGAAATAGACTGGGAGAAGTTGTATTGGCGTATCCAGTCTTACAGAATCCAAGATAGGCGTTTTAAAGACTGGGATACCTTTCTACAACAACCAGACTACGTGGTTTTTCGATGTATTACCGAAATGGAATCTATATACATGGAAAAAGCTAATGCGGAAGCACGTATACACGCTATTGGGTGGGCTGGCTTATTTAATGGGTTCAAAGGCAAAGATGACCCCGCAATCAACTTTACGGAGTTACTACCTTTCCCAGATAAAGTCAATAACACAAACAGGAGTAAACTGAGTGAGAAAACCAAGCAAATAATCAAAGAGGCAATACGTAAGCGAGAATTACCAACCGCTACATTAACCTCCTTGGCTATGCTGCTAGACCCTGTTTAGACATCTCCGGAAATAGCTAAAGCGTTACCAATACTACTTTTTACAGCGAATTTCAGGTAAATGAACCACGGTTTTTGTTTCGCGCAAAGGGAGAAGGTAATCAAAATCTGGTTTAAATAGATGAAAACTGCTGTAAAAAGTAGCTGACTGGTATGCCTAAATTTAACTTGACTTTTGATGCACCTATTGTTATGATTACCCTATGTTAAGTGTGGGGAATTCTTGGTTCTTGTCCTGGTTTAAAAGGGGAAAAACATGCTTACTTGTTTTGATGTAGCACGTTATTTCATTCACCTGGCAAACGAAACTGGTTCATATATTAGCAACCTCAAATTACAAAAGCTGGTTTACTATGCTCAGTCCTGGCATTTAGCGCTCTACGATACTGCTCTGTTTGAAGAAGAATTTGAGTCCTGGGTTCATGGGCCGGTCATTCCTGTGCTGTATCAGGAATATAAGGGTTTTGGATGGCGTCCCATCCAACAAGAAGTAGAGGAGCCTAACTTGCCTGAAAATATCAGAAGTTTTTTGGATGAGGTTGTGGAAGTGTACTTCCAGTGCGATGCTTACGAATTAGAACGCATGACCCACCAAGAAACCCCTTGGATTGAAGCAAGAGCAAGGGGTTCCCTACCTATGGATGCTCCCTGTAATGAAATTATTACCAAGGAATCTATCAGGGAGTATTACAAAGTACGTGCCGAAGAAGAATAAGATTAAGAAGACTGATTTGAAGTTCAGTCTTCTTTTGAAGAAATCTTTTAGTTAAGACCGGTTATCTGCCGGTCTTTTTATACAGAAATTTATAGCGAAGTTTTAATAAATCCGTAAAGTCTTTAGTGTTGTGGTTACCCCACACTGGGTCTGTCTTAGACTTTATCCAATTCTCACTAGAGTGACAAACTTTAGTATGGCAATGCTTGCAAACAGGGAATATATTAATACCGTATCTATCCCCTGATTTACGGTAGTTAGTGTGGTGGATTTCCTCAGAAGGGTTAATCCCGCAACAACAACAACGCCCACCAGTCTTTAGATGCGCTTTATGTACGCGCTTTTTATACTTTTTGAGGTTGCCATATCTAGCGCTATAATTCCTGTCAGCCATTCAAGCCTCCAATCTCCTTTATCTGTGAGGAACTAAGATACCGGAACTCCTTGTTGGCAGGGCTATTATGACTCATTTTTAAGCAATTTTGGGAAATTGGTTTAGAAAACTTTTTGACATTACTAATGGCAATACCATAACCCATATTATTGCCAAGATAGGTATTTACCTCTGTAACAGACATCTGCAATTCGCTTATATACGAAGTTTTCCATAATTGACTAGTTTTTTTACCAACCAAAGAACCATTAAAACTGCCAACGATATTTTTGGATTCTCGTTCACAAATAAGCACAAAATCAAAAAACCGTGGCTTACTCTTGCGTAACTCCAATGTCTTTTTGCCACTTAAAATATTAAGTGTATTCCTAGCCGAGAAGGTTAACAACAACGCTTTATCATCTAACCCAACTTCCTCTAAGTCCGGGTTATAGGCAAATAAGCTACAAGTCTTTGTGGTTTCCTTGAACTTCCGGTATTGATGCACTAACTCATCATATTCGCTAGGAATGAAGCCTTGACGTTGGTCTACAGTTGCAATATATCTACACGCATTCCCTGGGTCATACTGAAACATAGACCAAACCACATCACATATATTCTTAAATGTAGCCAATTTATCAACGTGCTGTCTATACTTTGTGAGTATATTTAATATCTTAGGCGCATACTTACGGCAGTTATTTATATCTAATGCGTATGCTAACGCACCAGCTGGAGAATACTCCCAAATGTCCCAAACAGTATCAGGAACATGATGACAGCTAAATATGATGTTCCGTATTTGGTCTTCAGTTTTATTTAGTGAAACTTCTCCCGTAGTCCACAAATACCCAATTTCTGCTTGATTTAATATTACTTGAGTATTCTTAATAGATTTGCTCATCCGTTTTTCCTCTTTCTTGCTTGGCAAGATGATATCAGAAAATCCTTGCTCAAACTACTTGACAAACAGAGTTAAAAGTGAGAAAATAGACACAAAGAGCAGGAAAATTAGGAGTAGTGTATGCTACGGGAATATCAACAGAAAGTCGTAAAAGAGGTTTACGACTTTTACCGCGCTGGACTTAGGTCTGTGTTGGTTTATGCGCCCACAGGAGCTGGAAAGACTCATATCAGCTCCAAGATAATAGCGGATGCCATATACAAAGAACGTCGAGTGATGTTTTTAGTTCACCGCACCAAGTTAATAGAGCAAACTATTAACACGCTAACAAAAGCGTACAAGATTAAGCTTAACCAAATAGGGGTTATATCTCCAGGCTATGAGCCGGATTACAGTTGCCCTATTCAGATAGGGATGCTACAGACGATTGCCAACCGGAAACACTTGCCACAGGGCATAGGACTGGTAATACTAGATGAAGCACACACCACCGCCTATTACTCCACATTTAGGCGTATACAGGAGTATTACAGTAATAAGTTAACTTTTCTGTCTGAGTGCATGTTCTTAGGACTTAGTGCCACTCCCTGGAGAACCAAGAAGACGGAAGGGTTTTGTACGTTTTTTCAGGCTATAGTGCGCGCTCCATATCCCCAGCAACTCATAGAGCAGGGACATCTGGTAGATGCCAGGCATTTTGGCTATAACGGGTTGATAGATTACAACCAACTAGAAACCAGAAATGGTGAGTTTACTCAAGACAGTCTCAATTTAGTCTGTAATGATGAGCTAAACTCGTTTGTGGTAGCAAAATTCTTAGAAGTTTGTCCCACGCGAAAGGCAATAGCGTTTTGTGCCAGTGTTAAACAAGCACAAAACTTAGCAGAACAGTTCAATACAGTTGATATACCTAGTGAAGTAATTTCTGGGGAATTACCGGAATCAACCCGAAACGCAATATATAGACGGTTTAAGACTGGAGAAACGAGAATTATAACGTCCGTAGCAGTCTTAACAGAGGGATTTGACGAACCTTCCTGCGATTGCGCTATAGTGGCACGTCCAACAAAATCCAAGGCATTATGGGTACAGATGGCAGGACGCGCCCTAAGACTGTTTGAAGGCAAAAAGGACGCGTTTATACTGGACTTTGGAGAGAACTGTCAGAGATTAAAACTGTCAACCGCTAAACATAAAACCCCATTGTGTGCAATAAAAGAGCCGGAGGAAGGTGAAGCACCAATGAAGATTTGTCCAGTATGTCAAAACGTGGTTCCTAACTTCGCCAAAATCTGTCCTTATTGCGGACATGTGTTTGAGAAAGAACCAGAGCAGGAAAGTGGTGAAGAAGCGGTCTTTGGGGAAATCCTGAGCGTTGAAGAGAAAGAGGAGGTAACATATCTACGCTCTCAGGTGCTAAAGGCATGGCGTGCAGGAAGGTCTGTACCACGAGTCTACTGGCTATTTGCGCAACGGTACGGACATTCTCCAAAAGACCGATACTACTATAACTGCATCTTTAAAATGCCCAATAATCCCCATCCTAATCTTGTGGAAGCAAACAAACAAGAATACTTAAAGTATCTAAAACAACTAAAACCAAAAGCACCGGAAGCGTGGATACACACCCATCTCCGCCGTGAGTTTGGGGATAGATATTACAGGCAGTTACAGGAGATTAACTGGTGGAATATACT
>OGVY01000040.1_pt1 | contig 19688 bp, 29 predicted proteins | sample 1575871 | NCBI WGS metagenome assembly OGVY01 (sample SAMN07581536, study PRJEB24739) | freshwater metagenome
CAATTCAAACATTTGAAAGGCGTCCATCCTGGACTAACAAATTTAACACTGTTTTGTGTTTCTGGATAAACAACGAGTCTGGATTTCTGAGGATTAATCTCTAAAGTTTGTTTAATAGCATCTATAGTTCTAAAATTACTAAGATAATCATCAAATATCTTTTGAGCAACATCGCTTATTTTGCCGGAAAAACTTTTATATAAAGGCTTTATAGAATCTAATACAGCTTCTTTGGAAATAAAATGAAGATTGTATGTTTGAGTGTTTAAATCTCTCACAATCTCTCTATCTGTTACAGAAAACACTCTAAACGTTTTTGAAATAAAAGACTCAACAGTTGGAGTTTTAATTTTTACAACAATGTATTCATCACCTACAATTGGAACTTCTTTTAGAAGGTTTCTACTATCTACAATAGTAATGGTGCCACCCATGAAAGAGGAGAACATATCTTCGAATATATTAATCTCAGCCATGTAGTCTGTTAAATTAATAAAAAGACCAGAGCTGGATATCAGCGATAGAGTTTGTATTTCAACTGAACCAGCAGACTGTAAAGGAACTGTTACGTCTGTCATCTATTAATAGTACTTTCAAATTCGTTAATAATATCTGCAACAATTTCTGGTTTAAGTATTTTTATTCTTCTTTTTGTTTCATTTAATGAGTTTTCATACTCAAAGTTAGTTACAGCAATGCCTGATACTGTACTCGTGGAAGTTACATTAGAATTTATTAATGCATTAGAGACTAACTGAACTACGTCACCCCCTTGAAAGCCTCCATCCGAAACTACAATGTTCAAAGAACTAGAGCTTGATTTAACTGTTATATAAGCATTACCTAAATTAGTTATATTTCTAATCACATCACCTACACTCAAAGCAGAAAATTCACCACTTGATTGCAGCACTACATTAGCATTTGTTTGATAACCATCGCTATCGACATAATGGTGAATTGCATTTACATTGTTGTATTTGCCCTCGACAAATTGTTGCAGATTGTATGTGCTTAAAGGCCAATCAAACCTAGGATCTATGATTTCATTTGCTTGGAGAATAACCCAATGAAGCGTTGGTTCGTTATAAAAAAGGTCAGCAACTATTTCGGGCGTCTCGCCATCTTTTACGTCGTATTCATCATAAAAAGCAAAGCTGTTGGTAAGATCAGAAAGAAACTTAGTTCTTCTAAATATATCTGGCAACACTTGACCCGTTTTATATTCATCAAGTGTGTACACCATTTTAGGAAACTTTGAAAAGTATGACATTAGTAACCTTGAGTAATTCTTTCTTTTGTAAGAAGTTCAAGCTCTTTAAATTTTAGAGTAAGGTTTACTTCAACTGGATTACCATCATCAAATGTAGAAAATATATCCCCACCATATTCAACACTCATGTCTTCTAAAACGCATGAAGAAATTTTATCAAAATACGTATTTTCTCTATCTCTGTAGAAATATTTGATTTCAAATTCAGAAGGATATATGTAAAAAAGGCCAGCTTGAGATAATTCTGGATGCATGTGAAACTTAAATAAATTTAATATTCTTCTAACACTTTCAGCTTCTGCTGGACTTCTTGGCATGAATGTATGTTTGAAATTAAAAGTACGGTAATCAATACTCTCAAAAAATTGTTCTCTGAAAGAATTCGTTTTTTGTTTTGTACCAAGCTCTAGAAGATTACCACCAGCACCACCCATTGCTCCGCTTACTGCTGATACTATACCAGAAACTATTGCTCTACCACCTTCAGAACCAATATCTTTTAAAGTTTCTGTAGAATCTGTTGCCGATGAACCTCCAGCTAGTAAACCACCAAGAGTTCCTAATTCCTTATCTTGATAGTTTATACTATAAGACGTAGAAGGTTTATCTTGAATATGCAATGTAATAACATCTGATATTCTTTTGAGAGTATCTGGCTCTAAAACGCCAAGTGCTTGAAGACCTTTAGCTACACCAGCTGCAACAACTGCACCAGTAGCAGTACCTACAGCAGCGCCTACTAGCTCAGTTTTAGATAACTTACCATCTTTCAAACCACTTAGTAATGAAGCAGCTCCACCTGCGCCTGCTCCAGCTACTACACCAGCAGCAGTAATTGCTTGAGATGTACGGTTAGGATCTAATCTGTTTTGACCTTGCCCAACTTTAACATCTTCTAAAATTTTTTGAGTATTATTATTAATACCTACTTGTTTGTTAAACTTAGATTTGCCTCTGACATTAATGAAAAAAGCAATGTAATGTTGAAGGTCTGAACTATTACCTAAGCCTTCTGGATAGGTATAAGTTCCTATGTTGTATTTGCCTTCAGTTCTGTTTATAAATTGAGAAGCAAACTCTTGTGTATCTGCATCTCTAAAATCTTTTTGTAATTGAGGAAGTGCCATGAGGTACCTATAAATATTTTTATTTAATATTTATCGTGTATAAAGAAACCTACAAAGGAAAGTACAGAATTACTAATTCCAAAAAGTACAGGGGCGATATTAATAACATTGTTTATAGATCTTCTTGGGAACTCAAATTTATGAAGTGGTGTGATCTCAATGAATCTATACTAGAATGGGGGTCAGAAACTACAGTAATCCCTTACAAGTCCCCTGTGGATAACAAAATACATCGTTACTTTGTAGATTTCTATATTAAAGTAAAAAATAAGGATGGATTTGTAAAAAAATATTTAGTCGAAATAAAACCAGAAAAATTTACTAAGCCACCAGAAATACCTAAAAAACAAACAAAACAGTTTATTCAGGAAGTGTTTAACTACGGAATAAATCAAGCCAAATGGAAAGATGCAGATCGGTTTTGTCAGGATAGGGGTTGGAAATTTTTAGTACTTACAGAAAAAGACTTAGGTATAAAATAAATGGCTAATGTATTTGACAACATAAGGCAACAAGCTGGCGATAAAGACAGGTCGGTACAGTGGTACCAGGCACAGGTCAGAAAGCTTGGTAACATAAACACTAATCAACTTTTGAGAGAAGGTAAATTAGTTAATCAAGTGCTACCTGGTTTTATGTACATGTTTTTTTATGATCCAAAATTAAAAGATACATTGCCATACTATGATAGATTCCCGCTAGTACTACCTTTTAGAAAAGTACCAGGTGGGTTTTATGGTTTAAATTTGCATTATCTACCATATATGCTCAGATTCAGAATTTTAGGATATCTATCAGATTATGCTTCCGATGAAAATATGGATGAAAATACTAGGCTAAGAATGAATTGGAATATATTGCAGTCATCTGCTAGATTAGATCCTATCAAAGCATGTGTTAAGCATTATTTGAATGACCACGTAAGAACGAGGTTTCTGAAAATACCTTATGAAGATTGGGTTACTGCTTCACAATTACCAGTAGAAAGATTCGTTGGCGCCAAAAGAGAAGAAGTTTGGGCTGATTCAAGGAAGAAATATCTATAATGACAAAAGCTCATTTTAGTTTAGAAAATTTTAAAGCTGAAGTTTTAGGTACTGGTTTAGCTAGGACTAACAGATTTGAAGTCATAATCATTGCACCTCCAGGGTTTGATGAAACTGGATCAACTGCTAGCCGCGTAAGTTTGTTGTGTGAAGCAGCGAGCTTTCCTCTGCTAAATGTAACAACAAAACCACATAGAATTTACGGTCCTGCATATCAAAGACCAGTAACTTCTGAATATGGTGGTGAAGGAATTCCATTTACATTTCACGTTGATAGAAATTTAGACATAAAGGTTTTCTTCGATAACTGGATTCAAAATATTGTTAACAGAGATACCTATAATGTTGCATACCAATCTACTTACACTAGTGAAGTAGAAATATATCAACTTGATGATTTAGAAAACTACACTTATGGTATAAGATTAGTAGATGCGTTTCCAAGAAGTATAAATGTGATGGAATTAAACAACAGCGCGCAAAACCAAACACACAGACTGACTGTTTTGTTTGCGTATAGAAAATGGGAATTAATTCTTTAGGAGAGATCATGGCTTTACCAGTTTTGGATACACCAACATATGAATTAGTTTTACCATCTACAGGTAAAAAAATTAAGTATAGACCGTTCTTAGTTAAAGAACATAAAATTTTAATGACACTAGTTGATGCTGAAGATGATGAAGTAATCAGAGTAATAAAAGAAATTATCGATGTATGTACGTTTAAAAAACTTAACGTAGATAAACTACCAAACTTTGATATCGAGTATATTTTTCTAAACTTAAGAGCAAAGTCAATTGGCGAGATAGTTGACATTATCGTCAATTGTCCTTGTGGCAATAAGATAGATCATTCGATAGACTTAAACAAAGCAAAAGTTGAAAAGAGCGATACAGTAACCAATAAAATTGAACTGAGATCGGGTATAGGAGTTACATTTAGATACCCAACATTCGAAGAAACAACTAAATTAATTCTAGATAAAAATGTTGAAAATATTTTTAAACTAGTTGCAGCTTGTATAGAATCAATCTACACGCAAACAGATTTTCACGATAGATCCACGTTTACGGACGAAGAAGCTATCAACTTTTTATCACAACTTACTAAAGAAGAATTTAACAAAGTAGAGCAGTTTTTCTTAAATATACCTAAGGTCGTGCAAGAAGTCGAAGCTAAATGTGATAAGTGTGGAAGATTGAATGAAGTAAAAATGGAGGGAATTGAAAATTTTTTCGTCTAACTCTTTCCAACGACAATTTAACTAATTTTTACAGAATGAATTTTGCACTAATGCAGCACCACAAATATTCATTAACAGAATTAGAAAATATGTTGCCGTGGGAAAGAGAGATTTATGTGAGTCTGCTAATTAACTATATTAAAGAAGAGAATGAAAAGCTAAAAATTAAACATCAAAACAAAAAGCACCTATAATGGCTAGAGAAGATTCAGTAAGAGGGTTAGTAGAAAATATAGACAAAAGAACGAGCGATCTTGCTCCTGTTCTCGAAAAAATTGTTGATAGTCTCAACAACATCGGCAAAGCCTTTGCCCCAAAAGAAGGTGGATCGAAAAAAGAAACCAGAGAAAGCTTGCTGGAAAAGTTTTCTCCAGCTGAAAACTTAAATAAAAAAATAATAGAAGAGACTGATCAAAATGAAGCTGTACTTAGAGAAATAAAAGAAGTACTAGAAAAAAATCACAAAGAAAGTTTTGAAATATTTAAAAGTATGGATAACTTTCTTAAAGTTATCTCTGTAGAAGGTGCAGTTGGTGGTGGGGGTAAAGGGTTATTAGATTTTGTAGGGGATGGGCCAAACAAGCCTGGTAAGCCGGGCAAAGGACCAGCAGGAGCTGCAAGCAAAGCAGGCGGTGTACTTAGTAAAATAGGTAGAGTTGCTTCCAAAGCTGCTTTGCCGTTAGCAGGATTAATGGCTGGGTTTGATGCTGTTGGTGGGTATGGTGAAGCAAAAGAAAACCTTGGAATTGAAGGAAGAGAAGCTACATTTGGTGAGAAACTTTCTTCAGGTGCTGGTGCAGCAGTTTCGGGTCTTACGTTTGGATTGTTAGACAAAGGTGCTGCCAGCAGAGGTATAGCAAGTTTCTTTGGAGCTGGTCCAGATAAAGAACCCAAACCTTCATTAGAAGAACAAAAGAAAATACTCAAGAAAGATGGGTCTGGTTTCAAAACACCAGAACAACTGAAGGCAGAAGGGTTGGATCCAATCACAGGTAAACCATTGCCTAAGCCACCTGAACCAGCAGTATCAAAACCAGCAATGGCTCTTGCAGAAGATGTTAAAAAATCTGCTCTATCTAGAGGTGCTGGTGAAGTAACCAGACCTGCATCTATTGCTGCTCCGACTATTGCACTACCAGAAGCTCCACCATCTATTGCTGCTCCTCCAGCACCGCCTACACCTCCTGCTGCTCCAACCGTCACTCCTCCAGCACCACCTAAACCTCCTGCTGCTCCAACCGTCACTCCTCCAGCACCGCCTACACCTCCTGCTGCTCCAACCGTCACTCCTCCAGCACCGCCTACACCTCCTGCTGCTCCTAAAGTAGAGGTGAAACCTGTTGAAAAAGCCCCAACTAAACCAGCTGCTCCTAAAATAGAAAAAAAAGAAAATCCAGAAGTAAAAAAATTACAGGATGAATATTTTGCTATTGGAAAAGAAGTAAAAGAATTAAACAACAATTTCTCTATGCCAAGAGATGAGTTTAAAAAGAAAAGAAAAGAACTCAACGAAAAAGCAGCAGCTATTGTAGAGAAATTAGAGAAAATTGAACCTGGAGCTGGTAATCTAGGAGGTTTAGGTGATTATGAAAGTTCTGAACAATTCCAAGCTGTTACAAAAGCACACCAAGAACAAGATATAAAGCAAGAATCATTAGAAAAAGAAGCTGCTACAGCTAAACCCGTAACACCAGTAATGAAACAACAAACAATATCTACAACTACATCTACAAAAGAATCTGTTACCAAAGGAGAGGTGAAGACAGCAGAAGCTTCAGCAGCTCAAGATAAAATGCTTGGGTTAGATCAAGAATATGCTGGAAAAGCAAACGAGATTAGAAAGAAATTAATTGCTGAAGGTAAACTAGAGGAAGGAGAGATATTAACATCAGATATGTATGAATCTATTCCTGAACTCAAAGCCCTTCAAGAAGAAAAAGCAGTTAAAAAAGCTGAATTAGAAAAAAGTGTTATGTCTGGAACTACACAGGCAGTAACACCGGTTACATCTACAAGCTCTCAGACTATGTCAAATCTAACTGGTGAAAATAAAGAATTGTTAGAGGGAGTTCACAGGCAAGCAGTACAACCAGTCGTAGTAAACAATCAAAGTGCTGTCAGCACTAACACACAATCGTTTTCACCTTTAAGAACACAACCAAGATCGAACAACAATTCGTTTGAACGAAAACAGAATATGGTTAGTGAATGGTAAAAAGGGGCTTGATAGCCCCTTTGTTTAATCAGAATTTGCTAATTTAGCAAAGTAACTTAGACTTTCTTCATCCTCGTCGTGTAGATCAATCTCTTCGCGCTTTGGCTTAGCCTTAGGCTTAGGAGTTTCAAAAGGAGGATCGTCGAGATCTACCTCTTCAGCACGACCAACAGAAGAACTGCTAGAAGAAAGAACCATCTCTAATTTAGACTTAAGTTCTTCATAGTTCTTAAAGTTCTTTAGATCGACAAACTCAACCAACGAGTGTTGCTTCTTCCAAACCATTTCAAGCTCTTCGTCGTCATCGTTCAACACTGAAACTGCTTCGAACTCAGACTTATCGTAGTTGCGATACCCTTCCACATTACGAATCTTGATCTTAAAGTTTGCACCCTTCCAAAAGTCAAAAGGATTGATTGCTTCTTCATCTTCGTACTGAGGCTGCATCACATCTTTAATCTTATCAAAGATCTTTTTACCATACTTAAAGAGAAACACTTTCCCTTCGTTTTCAGGGTGAGCTGGATCTTTAACAACATAGATGTTGGAGATGTAGGTAAGTTTACGTTTTTGTTTACGGGCAATCTCTTTGTTTGCTTCAGAACCTGAATTCCAAAGCTCCGTGTTTAGTTCAGAGACTGGATCGGGTTTGCCAAGAGTGGTAAGAGAATTTTCAATGTACCATTTGCCAGTAGGGCCTTGGAATGCGTGATTCCAGATTCGGACCCAAGGAAGCTCTTCACCTTTAGGAGGAGGAAGGAAACGGATAACTGCGTATCCATTGCCAGCTTTGTCAACTTCAGGTTGCCAGAAACGATCATCTTTCTGTGAACCCTCGGTCTGAGGAGTTGCAATCTTTTCGACTTCTTTCATCAAAGAGTCAAAGTTACCACGGCCCTTTTTGAGGGCAGAAAAATCTAATGCCATTTGTATCTCCGTATAAAAAGTATGTTTGTATGAGAATGTATTATTTTGTATCTTGATACTGCTCTACTTCATCTAGATACTGCTCAACATCGTCATCTAGTTCATCCTCATCCATATAATTATAGATGTTTTTGCGATGCTTGACAACTTTACTACTCTTTTCTACCTTTTTGATCTTCTTTTCACGATCAAAATCTTTATAACTACGGTCCTTCATTTAACTTTTAGTAACCCCTTTAAAAATTGACATGACTTTCTCTTTTAATGTTACTGCCCAAGATGGTTGTGGAAAATGCCAACCTAAGAAAGCTCCTACTAAAATCCAGAACAATATATCCATTTTACTCCTCCTCTTTGAATACTGCAACATATGGCCATTTAGTTACTCTTTTAGTGATTTCGGCTTGGTTAGTTGCTAATTTTAATAAGAATTTTTGAGTTTCTTTGATTTGATCATTTAGAACTTCCATATTAACTTGAAGAATAGCTAAATTCCTCTCAATCTCAACAATCCTATTATTGGTCATATCCAATTCTTCTTCTAAGTAATTCATCGTACTTTACTTTATCAATCCTCAAAAATGGGCTATATTTGTTGATGATTCTTGACACATCTGGCCAGATTATATCATCAGCCAGCAATATGTCTAATTTATCAGTAAAGTTATTTATCTTATTTAAAATCACTAAAGTTTCTATGGAGATTTGTTTCTTCAAATAGAACTTAAGAATTGCTGGATGTTTGTTCCCCATTTCAAATGCATCTTTGATTTCAATATTATTTTTTTCAAGATAAAGTAAAAAGCTGTCAATTTCTTCCAAGAACGTATAAGAGATGGACTCTATCCTCTTTTTCCAGGAAACATAATTTATTTTTGCTTCGGAATCAAATACACCACCCCATCTATCACCAGAAACAAAATTTGCTACCAAGAAATCTACCACCTCTTTATCAGAATATTCTTCTGATATCTTCTTGATTGCAAAGAGATCTTTTCGTTTAAAAAATGATTGCTTAGATGCTCTCACTCTTCCCTGCTGTTTGATTACATCATAATTGTTAGTTGTGAAGTGAAGCCTTAAGGCAAGATAAGCTCTATAAACTTCATAGGGTTCCATGTTAATCATACCGGCAAACGACCACGAGGTTTCATCATATTTGATTCTTCTGCTTCTAGTTGAATTTTTTCTTTAAGAGAAGGGATCACTAAATTAGCAATTCCTTCAATATCAACATCATTAGTTACACAATAATCAATAATAGCATCCATATAACCAATCTTTTCACTCGCCACTCTTTCTTCAATATACATTGAAAATTCAGTAGGAGATCTAAATCTTTTGGTTATGAGGAAGCTTGAAGTTATCTCTTGGTTCATAAAAAATATGTCTACCTATCTTAGCTACTTTTCGTTTATTCCATCTTGGATTTACATAGTCTGCATGATAATACAGTGCTTCATCCAAAATGTCAATACTGGCTTTACCTTGCATTACCAATCGAGCAGCTTCGATAGATTCAGAATACTTTTCTTCGTTTATTTTTTTCTTTCTTTTTTCACAAGTCCACGAAAACTGGCAAACCTTAGCATTTCTCTGATAAACAACATCACAAACTGTTTTTGGAAATGCATCGTGTTTGAGCCTATTCATTGTAACTTGTGCAATTGCAATCTTACCTTTAAATGGTTCATGCCCAGCCTCAAAGTAAATATTTCTTGCCATACAAGCAAGCTGAGTGTAGTCAGTTGTATCGGTTGGCTTTTGTATTTGTATTGGATATAAAAAGAAAGTTGCAACTAAACAGGCTGCAATAATTCCTGACATGGTCAAGAGTTTATTCATCAAACCTCCTATTAGTGGCCTGGTTCATTTGGTTACAAGGATGAACCAGGAAGACCCCGTAACAGCTTAAGCAGCTATTAAGAACGCTTCATCGTTGGCGTTTATAGATTTTGCTTGATTTACGGTCATCGCCTACCGGATCGTCCATCTTTCTACTCTTTGCCCTGTCGAAACCAGGTCCGGCCCATCATAAGCAGTTTGTGTTTGACAATCTAGATATTAGTAAGGGGCATATTCGAATTAGCCTCTAGCATCCTCGGAAGGGTCAAATCTAACTGTGTTCAAAACTGCTTATGGTGGACCGGGCGGGAATCGAACCCGCGTCCAGAACACTTTTTGATCAACTTCACACGATCGTAAAGTTTATTTATTATAATGTGAAGTTTATTTGCTTCAAAGAATCTAGACGGAAAGATCTCCACTCATTCTTATCAAGATCAAAGACCGACATCGATTCCAATGACTTTTTCCTTTCTCTATCGGTTTTCTTTTCATACTTTGGAACAATCTTTTCATCCAAAGTAGCAAGCATTACTCTTTCGCTACCATCCTTTTTACCAAAGGTAAGAGTAACATTACCTTGCTTCAACACACCCAATAGCCAAGTATGCAATACTTCTTTATCTAACTTACTCCAATCTTCAACCATTTTTTTCCTCATCTTCTAGGGGCAACAAAAGAATTCTACAGCTTAGTCAACAGAAAGTCAACAATTTTTTGATTCATAAAGATCTCTGTATTTTAGAAGACTGGAGATATAACTATCCCTTTTTTGGACAAAGCACTGTGGGTCTTCATCGTCTACTGAAATCAACACTACAGTTTGTGACACTGGAATTTTGTAAAGTTCTTCAAACATCACAGCATAAGCACTACATTGCATGAAGTAGTTTTCAATTGAATCCCTGTCTTTTGACTTTGAAGCAGTCTTAAAATCTATTACAGAAAGTTTACCATCAAATTCTGCAATACAATCCACTGTACCAGCCATTCTAAGGTGATTTGAATACATCCTAGTCTCTTGGACATGAATATTATTGATCCGGTTTAAGAGCGGTTTAAACGCGTTGAAGGCCTCTATTTCAAATGGAGTATTGAATTCAGGATCAATGTTTTTAAGATAGTTTTCACAGTATTTGTGAAATTTGGTGCCTCTAGTCGAAGCTTTTCTTGAAATGGCATTGGCAGTTTCTTCACCAACTCTTTGGCGCCACTCGACTATAAACTTACGGTTGTATTCTGAAAGCACAGTAGTGACCGAAGGGTATTTGTTACCCTCCGGCGTCACATAAAACCTAGTACCATGTTCGTTTACTTGTTCTAACTTACATGCTATAAGATCCAGCTCAATATGATGAAACACTAGGCAATCAAACCAGGTTTATAAACTGTTTTACCATTCTCTCTCATAGCAGTAAGTGTTTGACGCTTGAGATTGTTTGGATCATAAGAGACATGCACCCAGCCAGAATCTGGAACACCTGGTGTATAAAATTCAAGAATAACTTGTGTAAAATAAAAATAGTCTGCAATGTATTTTGCAAGATCATAGTTAGCAACACCTGGAATTTCAATATCTGCTGCCATCCCTTTGCAATGGTCAGAGGTTCTAGACCCACCAACTGCTGCATTGACGTCAGGATGTCTAAAGCCAGAATTCACTTTGATACCACGACCATAGAGGTCTCTTAAAGGTTGCAAGACGTGTTCACATAGTCTCTTTAAGTTTTCAATCTCTACTTCACCTGGTTCATTTTCCAAACCCTGTCTAAGAGCTGTTTCGCTCTTGATCATTTCAGCTAAACTAAAGTTTTTTGTAAGTTGCATGTTATCTCCTATGATCCATATTTTTCTTCATAGCTCATTCTAGCCAGAATATATTCTTTCACAATGTCCGATCTAACAATATCATCAACTTCAAACTCAATTGTTTTAACTGAAGGCATCATATCAGCAATGACCATAAACTTCTTTAGACCAGACATATCCGTCTTTTTATATAGGTCAGTTTGTCTAAAGTCACCACAGAATATAATCTTAGATCTATCACCAACTCTCGTAATAATAGAATTGAGTTCCATGTCAGTCATGTTCTGGCATTCGTCAACGAGAATGATTGAATCGTCTAAAGTAATTCCCCTAACAAACGACGTTATCATAAACGAAACACAGTGCTGCTCTTGCAATCTATCAAACGCATCTTTTCTCTTTAATAAGTTTTCACAAATTTCAATATATGGTTGTGTATATACTTCGGTTTTTTCTTTTTCGTCACCAGGTAAATGGCCAATCTCTCTCGAAGGGACTGCAGATCTTACAATGATAACTTTTTTGTAGTAGTTGCCTTTATCAAGAACATCTTTTAGCGCTTTGTAGAGTGCAATATACGTCTTACCGGTACCAGCTACTCCATGCAGTAAAAGAACATTTGTATTATCGTATAATTCAAAAAATTTTCTTTGATTTTCTGTTAAAGGTTCAATTTGTTTTAAATCTTCAGGTCTTATCTTAAGTCTATTGTTAACGACCGAGAGAGTTTGAACAGAGGTTTCTTCTACTCTTGCTACTGCTGATTTTCTTGCCATCGGTGACCTCTTTAGAAAAAGAAAAAGACCTTTGCTTACGCATTGGTCTTTTGTGGTTGGTTGAAAAAGAATAACCAAAAGTCATTTTCTTGATAATTTGTCCGCCAGATTACTTTTATAAACATTACTATGAATTTTAGATAATACCTCACGGAAACCATCATCAGTTCGTCTAATACCTAAACGAACAGAATCTCCAATTGAAGTCGCACCTAAAATTTGCTCAAGCTGAGGGTTTTGATCAAGAAAAGGCTGGCGTTCACTCAAACGCATCATTTTATCAAACTCTTCGCCAGTATCTTTATTACGAAACGTATAAGTCGGCATGAAGTTATTTAGTGAAAACTTGCTCGTGCGTATAGATTTGAAAACTAAGTTTATTACTGACATTATTCAAAAGTTCATTCTTAACATTTTCTATTTCTTCGAGAGTTTTAAAAACACCAACATACTTTGGTGTCTTTTCTCTGCCTTTGCTGTCTGTTGTTTTATACTCTAACGTGAAGAATTTCATCTGTTGTTTCATCCTCTAAAACTACATCACTAGACCCAATATTCAAACTAACTTCTTGTAATGCACTACCCAAGATATTGTCGGAAAAAGATACTTCAAAACTTGGTTGAGTTGTGTATTCCTCATCATCGTCACCGGCATTCCAAACCCACTCGTCGTTTAGGTCGTCTTCAATAACTTCTTCAACAATGTTACCATTATTAAAACCACAGCCTTTAAGAAAACTAGTGATTTCAACTAAAACATCATCAACACTATCAGCTTCAAATTCAAGTGTCAATTTTCTGCCTTCCTCGTCGCCGTAAATTCCATTGTCAGTGGATATTAGTATAAACTTCATTTCATCTCCTATTATAGTTTCTTAAATTGACTGATTTTATATTATAAAATTTTTCATCTAACCTTGGATCAATATCTGACCAACATTCTCTGGCTGGTTCTTTGTTTTCTTTCTTTTTGAAACTGGCAAAGATTCTTTTGAAGATTCCAACTTTTTTGGTTCTACTTCCTCCAACTTAGGAGGAAAAGGAAAAATATCTGGATATGCCTCTCTAACCAATGATTCTGTGAGAGAAGGGTAGATTTTAGTAAGTTCATGATCTTTTACTGCACAAACAATGTCTGCTTCAGTAAAATGTAAACCCTCTAACATTTCAATAAACAGAGTTTCTCTTTTTACTTTAGGCAAAGTGACATTTGGATCCATCCAAACATAAAACCTTCTTAACTCAAGTAAAAGAGATGTTTGGTGATATCCAATAGGTTTGTCAGTTTCACGCTTAAATGGTGGTGCACCATCTGGGAGATTAAGTTTAAATGATGGATTATAGTTAAGAGAAAACATAGCTCTCACTACTGGAAAGTCGTGCGACCTTAAAAGATTTAACTTCTCCTCACGAGATTTAGCTTTTTCAACTAAATCAAACAATTCTGAAACGAGCTTATTCATCAAAATTCCTCTATGTGTTCAATCATTAATTTCATTCTATTGGAGATAAAATAATCTAGGATCTTAGTTTTATCATTAATTTGATAGTTTGTGAAAGTATTTATGATGTCATCCTCTATATGCTGAGGAATCTTTGATAAATCAATCAAAGTTTTATTTCTATCATAATTACGAATGAAAGTAGAATCAGTTGGCATTGAAATAGGATCTTGAATCCATTGATTGATTTTCTTGGTGGATAGCGGTCTTTGTCTTTCTTCGCTAACAATTACATCATCAGCAGAGAGAACGTTTGGAATACCATCCCCTTTATCGCCCTTGAAAATATGCTCTAAAATCATTTTAGAGGGATCTGCTTCAACAATAAACTTCTTTTTAGAAGGAGAAAACTGCTGTACATTCTTATACTTTTGAAGTTGGAAAAAGTCATGGTCACCGGAAATTATCAAAACCTTCTGCGGAGACTCAATCAAACCATCTTGTACGAGCTCATTGGTCTGACTCCATTTACATAGTGTAGCAATGATATCATCTGCCTCAGCGCCACTTACTTCAATAACTCGGTACGGAAATATCTCTTTCAGCTCTCTTTTTAGCTGGTTAATAGCTTCAAAAATTACATTCCAGTCATAGCCAGATTCTTCTCTAGCTTTTTTTCTGTGAGCTTTATAGTATGGGAAGAATTCTTTCCTCCAATACTTTTTATTGTCGCAAGCAATCACCAGTTCCCCATACTCTCTTTTGAATTTAGTGTGGTAGCTTCTTATTGAATTCAAAACCATATGACGGAGCAATGGAACTTCTAGCTCGATGTCTTTTCTGCCACCGAGCTCAGCCATGAGGTTTGAAATAATAGTTTGAGAATAGTCTAGAATAATCATAGTAAAATGATACTACATAACAAAAAATAACACAACTATTTCTTGAATACTTTTTGAAGTATTTCTTCCGGTATTTCAGCAGCTTTTGTTCGTTTTTTCTTGGGTTTATCGTTGAATTGTGTATTATCAATTTCTACCACATTAACGTCGCTGTAAACTATTTCTTTGTTTTGTTGTCTGTTTTTTACTTCTTTGTTAGCTGCTATCAGAAGTACAATAGCAAGAGGGTCAAACACAACAACCAAAAGAATTATAACAGCTCTTACGGCCTTTTCAATTGTTTTTTGATCTGATTCACCATAAACGAGATCCGCGATGTATTTGATGGGACCAATTTCTGCACTGAGTTTTTGATATTCAATCCGAAAAGGAGAAGCTTTCTCATTGAGTTCCTTTATAGATGCAATTGATGAGTTAATTTGATTGTCTAAATCGGCGCGGTCTCTTTTCTGTTGATTTCGAATCTTTACGGCGGAGTCAACAGAAGAATCATCAACTAATCTATCAAGAGCACTAAGAGAGCGTTGAGCATTTGATAGCTTCCTTTCTTCAGATTTGATTTGATCTTCTATGATTTTTAATTCTATAGAAACCTGTCCACTCACTACGCTTTGTTCAATGTGAGCTTTAGATAGAAAACCAAAAATACCCATCGAAGTTATAAAAGAAAGTACGACTACTGCAAATGCAAGGTAATACTTCACCAAAGCTTCAATATTTTTCCAGTTCCTATAGAGCCAGGAAGCACTTACGAGTTTAGCAGCTTCGAGAGTTGCACCCATTACAATAATAGGCAAAGCTGCAGACGGAAAAAGAGTGACTAAACCTATAATAGAATAATAGGCAGCCACCCCAGACAATGCGATTGCGGTAGAAAAAAGTAAAATTGAAAAAGTCATTTTAATTTAGATAAATGTGATCTGGATACTCTTACCATAATCCAAGTATTATACCACTTTTCTTTGTCTTCTAGAACTCTTCTGTCAAATTGTTCCTTAGCTTCCATATAATTGGTGACACCTTTTGTTGGGCAAAGATAAAGTATTTCTCTTGAAAATTTTTCCTTACCCAAAAGTTCTATATCAGCTTTAAGTTCATCTGAAGAACTCCAATACTCCTTCCAGTCGCTTTCCACTTTGTATCTTTTACGAACTTTATTCACTTGCTTGCGTTTTGATGACCAAAAGAATTTTTTACCAATATACTTACGTCCGTTGGTATTGTTTGTTATAATATAAACGAACCCGTAATTTTCTCCTGGCTCCAAGAAAGGTTCGTTATTATAAATCCAATCACTCGTCGTCGTCAAACTCTTCGTCGTTTTCTATATCAGAGCCACAAAAAGGGCAAAAATTTACTTCATAATAAGATTCGTCCATCTCGTGGCGGATTTTGAATTCAGCATCACAATTGGAGCAGTGATATTGTAGCTTCATTATGCAGCTTTCCCCCAAACCTCATTCCAATCGCCAGATAATGAACCTTTGGCATAATCAGTTACTCTATTTTCAAAAAAATTCGTATGTGTAGGTGCATTAATCATCTCTTCTACCCATGGCAATGGATTCTTTTTACGTTTGAAGATGCCCTTCATGCCAAGGGAAATTAAACGGCGGTCTGCAATGTAACGAATATATTCTTTAACTTCGCTGGCCGTCAGCCCCTCAATTCCCCCCATGCTGAAAGATAGATCAATAAATTTGTCTTCAAGCTCGACCATTCTTTCTGCAATACTGTAAATTTTTCCCTTAAGATCATCATTCCAAATCTCCTTATTCTCTTCAATGTAAGTACGGAAAAGTTTAATCATGCCTTCAGCATGTTGAGTCTCATCAACTATGCTCCACGTAACAATCTGACCCATGCCTTTCATCTTGCCTTGGCGTGGGAAGTTGAGAAGCATAATAAATGAACTAAAGAGCTGCATTCCTTCAGTGAATGCAGAAAACAATGCAATGTGTGCAGCAGTAGATTCTTTTGTACCATTCTTAGATGAAAGATCCATCAGAAAATCGTGCTTCTCCCGCATTTCTTGATATTCCATAAATTCAGAATATGTCGACTCTGGCATTCCGAGAGTCTCAATAAGGTGTGAGTATGCTGCAATATGCAATGCCTCTCTTGCAGCAAACCCAAGTAACATCATACGAACTTCAGGTTGAGGAAAATATGGAAGATAATTAGTAACATAGCCGCCAGCGACATCGATGTCTCCTTGTGTGAAAAATCTAAAAATATTTGTTAGAAAGTTCTTCTCTTCTTGTGTCAACTTCTTTTTCCAATCCTTCACATCTTCTAACATAGGCACTTCTGAATGAAGCCAATGGCTTTGTTCGTGTTTCAACCAAGCATCATATGCAAATGGGTAATAAAATGGTTTGAATGCAGCTCTAGTTTGCATTAGGTTTGATTTTGACATTTTTATTCCTTAATGTGTTTGTGGATAAGTTTACAACCCTAGTTTACTCCAACGAACTATTTCCCATTTGCCGTCAGTATGTTCTACTAGTGCTGAGCATGATTCAACCCAATCCCCATCATTCATGTAGATTACTTCTTCAATTTTCTTGATTTCGGGGGTATGGATGTGGCCGCAGATGACTCCATCATACCCTTTTCGTTTGCAGTAGTCTGCAAGGTTTTTTTCAAATTTAAAGATATAATCGACTGCTTTCTTGACTCTGCTTTTGAGATAACTGCTAAGGCTCCAGTAGCTGAGACCCATACGGTGCCGAATAAAATTATACTTAGTATTAATATTAAGAACAATGTCATATGCTTTGTCTCCTAGGAATGATAGCCACGGTGCAATTCTTGTAATACCATCAAATAAGTCACCGTGAGTGACCAAGTAGTGTTTACCATCCAACCCAACGTGTTCGCATTGGTTGTATATTTGAACATTTCCAAAGTTAATGGCGAAAGGAAGCATTGGCCGTAAAAATTCATCATGGTTTCCTACAATGTAAAATACTTTTGTTTTCTTACTGATTTTTAATATTTTTCTTACTACATCGCTATGAGATTTCTTCCATCTCCACTTATTTTGTTGGATTCTCCATCCATCTATAATATCTCCAACAAGATACAATTTATTGCACGTATTATTGCTTAGAAAGTCTAAAAGAATGCCAGCTTTGCAATCAGTAGTTCCAAGATGAACATCAGAAATAAAGATTGACTCGTAGTGCATTGCTGTAGATTAGATTTTGTTAAATTAATTCTAAATTAAAAGCATATGTTATTCTGGTTGAAGTAGAGTTGTTATGAGATACGCTGTGTTGTAAATTAGATGGAAAAATTATGATGTCACCTCTCTGTCCATTAAATGATGTATTATCTTCGAATAACGTAGGCAAGTTAACACCGTTTTCAGCGTAAATAACACCAGAAAGATGGCCTGCGTGAGTATGCCAATCATTCACACAATCTGTTTCTATGAAATTGATCCAAAAATCGTATGCATCAAAATGATTTTGGTTTTTTCTAACCCTGACCCTTCTACTCATATCTTCTAAGTTTGCACTAGTTGTCAAATTTATGTAGTATTCGCCTAAATGAATTAAAAAGGCAAATATAAAAGAATCTTCTAAAATGTGTGTTGGCACTGTCACTTGAAACTTGTTCATGCCAACGTTACAATGATTTTTCAAAAAATACAGTGGTTTAGATTTGATTAAAGAGCACGTGTGTGTAAAATAATCCATTTCTTCCATTAATTGTGGATGTAATTTACCAACTAGCACTGGTAAATTAGTATGCTCTAAGAAATAAAAATCTTTAAACAAATTTGTAATATGTTCTCTAAATTGATTTTTCATTTAGCCTTCGCACGCTAAACAAGTATCGCCCTCGATGATTGCCTTCATGTCCAGCTCTTTAATTACTTCTCTTTCGATCTTCTTAGCAACCTTATCTGCTTTACCAATCTTTTCGGAACGACAATAATACAAAGTCTTCAACCCACCTTTCCAGGCCATGAAATGAATTGCGTGGAGGTATTTTATGTTAGCATCGGGTCGAAAAAAGAGGTTAATGGATTGTGCTTGGTCAATGTAACTTTGTCTGTCAACTGCGTGCTCCACAATCCATCGCTGGTCAATTTCCATACTCGTTTTGAAGACGTCGCGTGTATACTCATCCATCCACTCCAAGTGCTGAACTGATCCATCGTTTGCAATGATGCTTGACCAGATTTCTTGATATTGAAGTTTTGGATCATTCTCACACACCTCCTTGATAATGTTATCTAAGTATTTGTTTTTGTTGAGATAGGATCCAGAAAGGGTGTCTTGTCTATAAGCATTTGCGCGATAAGGTTCAATACTAGGTGAAGTGTTACCCATAATGATACTACTACTAGCATTGGGGGCGATAGCGATAACATGACTAAAACGAAGACCAGTGCCGGCAGCATCTGGTGCTTCACCTCTTTCAGATCCAAGCTGTTTGTTAGCATTATCTAATCCTTTTCGGATGTGTTTGAAGATTTGCATGTTTTTGGATTTTGCAATAGCAGACTCAAAAGCAATGTTGTTGCGTTGTAAGTAAGCATGAAAACCAAGAGCGCCCACACCAATAGAACGCTCGCGGCTTGCACTATATTTGGCCCTAGAGACATGAATAGGAGCATTGTCGATGAAATACTGAAGTACGTTATCAAGCATCTCCGCCACGTCCCTGAGAAAAAATTCATTACTTTTCCATTCATCGTAGTACTCCAAATTGAGTGAAGATAAGCAGCATACAGCTGTTCTTTGTTTGTCTGTTGGAAGAATGATCTCAGAACAGAGGTTACTTTGTCTGATCTTGAGACCAAGATCTTTCTGGAACTGAGGCATTTTTTTATTACTGGTATCAATAAAATGCAAATAAGGTTCACCAGTCTGCATCCTTACTTCTAAGATTCTTTGCCACAGTTCTTTAGCTGAAACTACCTCTCTTACAGACCCATCGTGTGGATCTTTCAATTGCCAGCTATCATCTGCATTCTTGTCTTTCATGCATCGTTCAACTACTTCCATGAAGTCGTCTGTGATATTGATTCCATGGTGTAGATTGAGAGTTCGCATGTTGGGAT
>OGVY01000041.1_pt1 | contig 19665 bp, 17 predicted proteins | sample 1575871 | NCBI WGS metagenome assembly OGVY01 (sample SAMN07581536, study PRJEB24739) | freshwater metagenome
ATTTATTGAGGTATTTGAAAAGGAGTGCAAGCGAATTAAAGGAGTGAGTTTCTTAGCTCAAGGCACTCTGTATCCTGATGTAATTGAGAGCATTTCCGTTAAAGGCCCTTCTCATACAATCAAAACAGGTATCTGCTCTTTTAAAATCCGTCTTTAGGAAGCTGGATTTTAAAAGAGCAGATACCTGTTTTGGGAATCTGTTACGGGATGCAACTTCTTTCTCATCTGAAAGCTGGAAAAGTAAAAAAGGAGGAGCTCGGGAATTTGGTGCTTGTCCTATTGAAATCGTGCAGCCCTCTGGACTTTTTAAGGGGTTTTCAAAAAAAGAGAAGCACTCCGTTTGGATGAGCCATGGAGACAGTGTAGAGGAACCTCCTTCAGGAGCTACCGTTACAGCGGTGAGCGAAAAGTGTGTCGTGGCTTTTCAAAAAGACAACTTTCACGCAGTACAGTTTCACCCGGAAGTAGCGCATACGCCGATTGGATTACGCTTATTTAAAAACTTTCTTTTTGAGGTCTCCAAAATAGAAGCTCATTGGACTGTGAAAAGTTTTCTCGAGTCCAAGGCTGAAGAAATTCGAAGTCAAGTGGGGGATTCCAAAGTCATCGGAGGAATCAGTGGGGGAGTGGACTCGACTATTCTCGCTGTGTTTCTGGGCAGCCTTCTGGGAAAGAAGTTTCACCCCGTTTTAGTTGATAATGGTCTTTTGAGAAAAAATGAAGCCAAAGAGGTCAGAGAGTTTCTCAAAGCTCAGAAAATCCCTCTGAAAGTGGTTGATGCCCAAGCCCTTTTTTTAAAACGACTGAAAAATATTACCGATCCGGAAAAAAAGAGAAAAATTATAGGAAAAACATTTATTGAGGTATTTGAAAAGGAGTGCAAGCGAATTAAAGGAGTGAGTTTCTTAGCTCAAGGCACTCTGTATCCTGATGTAATTGAGAGCATTTCCGTTAAAGGCCCTTCTCATACAATCAAAACACACCACAATGTTGGCGGCCTCCCTAAAAAAATGAAATTAAAACTCTTGGAGCCGTTTCGAGAGCTTTTTAAAGATGAAATGAGAACTTTTGGAAAGGAGCTGGGAATCCCAGAGAGTCTTTTAAGTCGTCATCCTTTTCCCGGACCAGGGTTGGCAGTGCGCATTTTGGGGAAAATAGATTCTCATCGTTTAAATCTCTTAAGGGAAGCAGACGCCATTTTTGCAGACGAGCTCAAGGGAAATCAACTTTATAACAAGATTTGGCAAGCATTTGTAGTGATGTTACCCATTAAATCTGTTGGAGTGATGGGGGATTCGAGGACCTATGAATCGGTCGTAGTGCTAAGAGCTGTCACCAGTACAGATGGGATGACAGCGGATTGGTTTTCTTTTGAAAAAGAGTTCCTTGCTAAAGTATCGAACCGGATCATCAACGAAGTCCCGGGGATCAACCGAGTCGTTTACGATATTTCCTCAAAACCTCCTGCTACAATTGAGTGGGAATAAAAAGAGAGTTTCTAAATCGATTCCGAAAAGACTCAAAAGGATCGGCTACAAAAGTTTTCAAAAGATAAGCAACAAAGCCAGTCCCAACTAAACAAGCCAAATTGAAAAGGGACTTATCAGCTCCCAGCTTTTCAAAACTGAGGTGTCCCAAAAGGAAAACTAAACTATGCGAAATGTAAATAGGGTAGCTCAGATCGCCAATCCACTGATCCCATGAATGTCGAGATTGGAAAATAAAAGCAAAGGGCAGTAAAAAGAAAAAAAAGATAAAAAGCAGCGGAGCTTTTATCATTTCTCTTAACGGCATTGTCAAAAAGAACATTGTAAAAAAACAGAGAAATAAAGTTGCGAGCGTACAGACGACCTGTGTTTTCTGGGGCGAGATCAATCTTCTGTAAAAGGGTAACAGAAGCTGATGAGAAAAAGTTCCTAACAAAAACAGAGCTAATTCTGCAGGAAAAAAACGGTAAGTCCATGGGTCTTGGAAGCCCAGCCCAAGTGAAAAAATAGAAACTCGGACCAAACAGGAAAGTGCAAAAAGCAAATAAAGTAAGTTTCTCTTAAATAAAATAAAGGGTGCGCATAAATAAAACGTCAGTTCCACACCTAAAGTCCAAGCTTGAGGCACCAGAAGGCCCGGCCAAAGAACGACTTCACTTTTTAGAAAATTTGTAGAAAAAACTAAGCGGTGCTTGTCCACACCACAAAACATAACCCAATCTTGGAAAAAAATAGTCAGATTAGAAAATACTAAAAGCAACTGAGCTGATCCAGGAGCTTCTTTGTAAACATTTAGAAACGGAGCTTCCTGCCCCAAGAACCCAAATGATAACCAGACAAGGAGAGTGAGGAGAGCCACAAGAGCGTAAACAGGAAAAAGCCTTAAATATCGGTTCAGATAGAAACGGCGTGCAGAGGAGTAGCTTTTACGCTCCACCAGAACGTAAGAAATAAGAAATCCAGAAATTAAGTAAAAAATCTGCACTGCATAACGACCCCCAACAAGAAAAGGGTAGGGAATATGAGCAAAAACCACTGAAATAGCTAGGAGGGTCCGAAGGATTCCCATGGATTCAACTTTAAGTGAAAGTAAAATTTTAACTCTTCCACCCCACGGAGAAAAGAACAAACTATCTTGAAAAACAGCAAATTAAATCTGGGCAAAGGGACGGGTTTCAAATACTCTACGAGCGGAGTTTATGATATTCGATCTTTTTCATTCGATTAGTGATCCAAGAATTCTTGGAGATCAATTGGGTTCTCAATCAGTCTTTTCTCAATTTATAGATCAAGTACAACTAAGCGAGAAGTTAGGTTTCGATACAGTTTGGTGTGCGGAAAGCCATTTCTCTTCAGAGACCCAGAAAACCTCATCTTTTGCGACGATTCCCCATTTTCAAGGGGAAGTGGGAATCAATTCAGATTCTTTTCAAATAGCCCACTGGATTTTTAATAAAACAAAAAAAATTAATTTCGGAACTGCAATCCACAACATTGTGGGTGGAAGTGGGGGGCCCATTGCGAGTGCTGACCGTTTGAATTTTTTGAGTATGATGAATGAAGAAATTGCTGGCTGGCAAAGGACCTTACGTCTTGGGATAGCCTCAGGCCGGTTCCCCTACCAGAACGTTCCCTTTGGAATTCTTCCGAGAGACTCAGAGGAAGCCGAGCTCTGGCCTTGGATCAAAAGATATGTTTTTTTGGAGGCGCTTGAAATTTTTTTGAGGTTGATCAAATCAGAGAGTCTCAGTTCTGAAATGACTCGAGAATGGGTATTAGAGGCCAATGAAATTACCAATTCTGATCTTCGAAAAAAGTACAACCAAGGCTTCCGAGTCCCAAAACGTTGGAATTTTGAAAAGTTGAGTTTGGTACCTAAGTTATATCCCAAAAAGTATTTGGAAATCTATTTGGGAACCCATGATCCTCTTGCTTGGGACTGGGGGAGCCAGTTCTGCGAAGTGAATTTATTTAATTTATCTTTTACCCCGCCTGAAGTTGTGGAGCGCACTCACCGGGAACTCGAGAAAAAGTCCAATCAGCAGGGACGGACTTGGAGTCGAGATCGTTTGCCCAGAACCGTACTTGTGTTCATTGATCCCAATCGAAAAAAAGCCTATGAACTCGCGGACTCTGTTCTAAGTAACTACATTGAAGCGATGAGAGGAACGGCACAAGTGCCCGACAAGAGTATGCTCATGGAACGCGCCCTTGTAGGAGATCCAACTGAAATTCGTGAACAAATGAATCCCCAAGGAACCAGAGGATTGAATCCACAAGATCGGTTGATGTTATGGTTTGAATTCAATCAAACAGATAATCAAGCTATTAAGAATCAGATGAAAATGTTTATGGAGGAAGTGGTTGCAAAGTTATGAAGTGGGCCTCTCTCTACTCCTTTTCGCGTCAAGGTCAAACTGAGATTCAGGTGTTTGGTGATATATCTATTTGGGATGGTTTGGGTACTCTCTTTCAAGCAGCGGAAGTGAAAAATAGTTTTCCTGTGAGATCCCTCCTTAAGCCCTTTCAATTCATTGCCACAGGGTTAGCTCAAGAACAAAGCAAAACACTTTTGCATTTAGCAGCTTTGGGCTCGATCTCTGCCACAGAAAAGCAAGTGGATTTGTTAAGAAAGGCTTTAGAAAGTCATTCCCAGGGGGAGGGAAGCCAAAAAACTTGTTTGGAGTCCTACCCGCTGGATGAAGGGCACAGAGCTTCTTTGAAAGCTCAGGGCTCTGTTCCGTTAGAGATTTACCACACCTGTTTTTCCAAACACGTGGTGATTCAGGAAGCGTGTAGAAAGTGGGGATGGAGTGAACAAGACTATCTCAAACAGGACCACCCTTATCATAAGAGGTTAATAAAGCTTTTAGAAAATAGTTTAAAAAGAGAAGAGGGTTCTTTTCAGTTTGTGACCGACGGATGCGGCTTGCCTACTCCTGTTTTGAGCTTGGAGGAAATGGCTCGGCTATTTCAAGTATTGGCCGAAGGAAAGGGAATGCCTGAATTTAAGTGGATTCGGGATTTAATGATGAAGAATCCGGAATGGATAGGTGGACCTACCCGATTAGATACTTCATTGATGAAAACAAATCCTGGAAAGCTCATTGCAAAAGAAGGAGCAGATGGACTTTTAGGAGTGGGTGTTCTCCCGACCAAAAAGTTTCCCCATGGGTTAGGAATCGTCATTAAATTAGCCGCGGGATACGATCCGCAGAAATCCCTTCTTGCCACGAAACCCATTTTGGACTCGCTGGATCTCAAATGTAATGCTCCTCATTTTTCAGGGCAGGAGATCCATTACCACTATATTCCTTGGCAGTTTCCCCAGCGAAAAATATGGGATATCAGCCCTTTGGTCTCTTCTGATTTGGCTGTGTGGCCCGGGGATACACCCTTTTCTCAAAAGTTCTCCCTTCATGTAAAAAAAGGGAATCATCTCACTCTTTCTCAGTTGAATACCACAGTTCATGTCGGCAGCCACACAGACGCCCCAGTTCATTTTGGGAAAGAGGGGCTCGGAATAGAATCGGTGGATTTGAGGCGGTATTTTGGTGCGTGCCAGGTCATTTCAATAAAAAAAGTGCCTCATACTGAGATAGTGCCGAGGGATATCGAAGGTATTGATATTGTTGCGCCTAGAGTTTTATTTAAAACGGGATCTTTTCCGGATCCGAATACTTTTAACAAAGACTTTAATTCACTGTCGGCAGCCTTGATTAAGACTCTCTCTGAAAAAGGAATCCAATTAGTGGGGATTGATACACCGTCTATCGACTTGTTTGAATCACAGGAGCTTCCAGCCCATCACGCTACGCTTGAAACTCAAATGGCTATTCTTGAAGGAATCAGTCTTGAAGGCATTTCCCCCGGAATCTATCAACTCGTAGCCTTACCTCTTAAGATAAAGAATGCAGATGCGAGTCCAGTGCGTGCGGTTCTTATTGATTTGGATTACCCATGTGAGTCCGAGCTTGCCACAATTCCGGGAAAAATTTCTTTTTAAGAGTGGTCTCCAAATATGGAACTCCTAAAGATCCGCCTGTTCCATGCTTCATTCCGATCATTCTCTCCACCATTTGCACATGGCGAAATCGCCAAAGGATAATCTGTTCATCTAATGCGATTAAAAACTCGCAAAAGGTTTGAAGCTCATCTTGAATCGGTTTCTCATAGATCGTTAATACTGCGGAGCGAAGTTCCTCTTCCGAAAAAGTGGGTGAAAGAAGAGTCTTGCGTACTAACAAGTCACAAAAAGCTGTTCGAAGATTAGGTTTCAAGCTTCTTTCCGTTATCCGCTTGAACCATTCAGGCTCCAAAGAAGCAAAGCGAGAGTAATCCTGAGGACTCCCCCCCAAAAGAAGCTCTAGTTCCCTAAATTGCCAACTCTGAAAACCACTTGCTGGATTGAGTTGAGAGCGAAATTGATTAAAAGCGACTGGCGTCATTGTCTCTAAAATATCGAGTTGCTGAATAAGAGTTTTAAATACCAAGGACACTCTTTCCAGCAAATGAAACACTGGAAAGAGGCTGTTCTGTGAGATGAGGTTGATCACTCGTTCTAGTTCTTGGATCATTAAGCGAAACCACAATTCGTAAGACTGATGAGTGATAATAAATAGTAGTTCGTCTGGAGCCTCAGGGGTTGATAAAGGCTTTTGAAGGGATAGAAGACCATCTACTTTTAAGTAACTGGAGTAAGTAAGTTGGGAAGACACTGAATTAGTCAAAACTTAACTCCTTGGATCCATAATCTGATGGCGTGATACCATATTTCCTTATTTTTCTGAGCAAAGTGTTTTTTGGGATGTTGGATTGATCCGCAGTTTGATTAATTTTTCCATGAAAACGTTTCAGAGCCTCAACGATGAATTGCCTCTCGAAATCTTCTCGTCTTTTTTCCCAGTCCATATCATCCATTTCGGCCTCGGGCACAAGCGTTCTTTGAGCGAGTGGCTTTTTTCGGGACATTTTCTTTAAATATTCGGGCAAACTCTGAAAAGAGAGCTGAGAAGTTGATTCCAAAATAAAAGCATGCTCAATGGCATTTTCGAGTTCTCGGATATTTCCAGGCCAGTGAAAGCCTTCAAGCGCCTCAAGGGCCTGTGGACTGATTGAACCAATCTGTTTTCCATGTTTTATATTAAACTTATCCATGAAGTGATGCACTAAAGGAGCAATATCTTCTTTTCGATTTCGGAGGGGCGGAAGAAAAATGGGCATGACATTCAGGCGATAAAAAAGATCTTCTCGAAAAGCGCCCGTTTTCATTGCGGCTTCTAAATCGCGGTTAGTAGCCGCAATGACTCTGACATCTGTTTTGATTTCTCTGTTTGAGCCAACGGGTGTGAAACACTGATCTTGAAGGACCCTTAGAAGTTTTACTTGGAGAGCGGAGCTTGTTTCCCCAATTTCATCTAAAAAGAGGGTTCCTCCAGAAGCAAATTGAAATTTCCCAATTCGGCGTTGATCCGCCCCAGTGAAGGCACCCTTTTCATGTCCAAAGAGTTCACTTTCAATGAGGGTATCAGTAATAGCAGCACAGTTTACAGCAACAAAAGGCCCATTTTTTCGAAGGCCATTAAAGTGAATAGCTCGAGCCACTAATTCCTTCCCAGTTCCATTCTCCCCCCGAATGAGAACCGAAGTGTCCACTCTACTCAAGCGTTCAACTATTTTAAAAATAGATTTCATGCTTCTGCTTTGTCCAATCGCTTCAGTAGGATCCCCCGGATTGAGAACGGGAGCAGAGTAAGCCATGTTAAAGATCATGTGATAGGCTCGCTCTGCTTTCTGAACGAGCTCTATGAGAAGGTTTTCATTGATAGGCTTTTCAATATAATCAAAAGCGCCTTGATGAATGGCATGTATCGCTTCTCTAATATTTCCGTGAGCTGTGATAAGGACCAGTGTGGAGGAGTACTCCTTGATCTGAATGTGCCGCAGAAGCTCAAGACCATCCATCTCGGGCATGCGCACATCACAAAGGATTAGAGGGTAGGAGTTTTTCGCTAACAGATCTGCTGCTTTTCTTCCATTTTCCGCTTCCTCGACGTGGTAACCTCTTTGCGAAAGAATGCTTACAATTTGAGTTCTCAAATCCTTTTCATCATCAACAACCAGAATGGAATACATGAGGCCTTTGTTATCAGACTTCCTAATTAATCACAACTAAATGCCTAAGATTACAAAGGAAATGGCATAAATTCAGCAAGTTATGCAGGGTTAAGAAATAGGTAAAGAGAAACTGACCTCCGTGCCTTCACCTTCACGGCTTTGAATCTTCAATTCCCCTCGATGAAGTTCAACAAAATATTTAGCCAAATAAAGGCCCAATCCCGAGCCTCGAGTTGATTTATCAACCCTTTTGCCCCGGTAAAATTTACTGGTGACTCGAGGAAGTTCTTCTTCAGGAATTCCTGGCCCCTGATCTAAAACCCGAACTTGGACTTTGCCTTTATCCTCTTTAGTTTCAATAATCACTCGGCTATGCGGAGGACTATACTTCACCGCATTTTCTAGAAGATTTGTGATCACTTCTTGTAGAAGCTGAGGATCCCCCTCCATCGAAAAAAGAGGCTCTAGGTTTCTCACTAAAGAAATGTGTTTTTCGTCGAAGAATAACTTTAATCTTTGGATGGCACTTTCCACGAGGCGATTGATATCGACTACTTCTTTTGCAGGCGCAATGGGCATGGATTCCATTTTAGTGACTCGCAAAATATCTGAAATGAGGCGAGACAGTTCTCCATTGGCTCTTTCGATCCCCTCGAGGCCCTCTATAATTCCAGCGGAGAGATCTTGATTTGAAGTTTTGATTCGATCGATGATCGCTTTAATTTTAGCAATAGGTGTTTTGAGGTCATGACTGAAAAGGGACACAAAGTTATCCTTGAATTGGTCCATTTCTCTTAGGTATCGGGACTCCTCCTGGATCCTCCACTGTTTTTCTTCCTGTCTTCCGATCTTAAATCCGATCAGCAGAAGGTGGGTGCCAAAAATACAGAACAATGAGCTGGCTGGACTGATCCACATTTTGAAGAGAATCAATCCGAAATAAGCTGAAGCTACGAGCAAGCTTGCGTATAAAACGAGTGTTATCCAGGACCAAGAGAGAGGTAAGAGAAGAACTAAAAGAACTGTCACTAGAACAGAAAAACAGGCTAATAATTTATGAAAAATCGGAGGGCTAAAAAAAATGGCTTTATCCTCCAGGAAAGTTTGAAGAATGTTAGCGTGTATTTCCAGTCGTGACATTCTTCCGAAAGGAGTTTCAAAATCCCTGGATGGACTTCCTTCCTGACCCACAAGAAGAATCTTATTTTTAAAACGCTCTTTGGAGATGGTTCCCTCAACAATTTGCCAAGCCTCAACACTTTCAAAAGTACCGGCAGGTCCGTGATAAAAAATATTCATAGGAGGAACTAAATCCTTGGACGTGGGGGGGAGGGTTAAATATTCGCGCGCTTTCAGGGCTAAAGATTTTCCTGAAGAGAAAACTAAACGGGCGCTTCTGACAACATTATCCGAATCCGGAAAGAGGTTATTAAAACCGTAATTATTCTCGAGAGTGAGCTGCTTAACGGGAGGAACCAAGCGACCCTCATCGTCGATAAGAGATGAAAGTAAAATAGGACCGTTGGGGATCAGATCGGAAAAGCCACTTACTTGATCATAATAGTTAGTGAGCAAAATAACTTTTGGATTCGCAGATGCTAATCTTTCGAGAAGGGCGGAATAAAACTGAGGGTTCCATCCAGGTCGAGAACTACTGTCCTGAGAAACAGTACCTTCAGACAATCGAACAATCACCAGTTCAGAGCTAGCCTGATGCGGAGGCTGCAAACGAAGAAGATTATCGTAAAGCCATTGATCAAAACCGGGTAACGGAACAAAAAGGAGCAAAGAGGCTAGGAGAGTACGAACTACCAGCGAAAATTTGGGCATGAGCCCTTATAGCAGAACTAGAGCCTAACCCCAAAGTAGAACTCTGCACCCATTAAAGTTTCCCCGGTTCCGAAACGGTGAATCATCCACTTGAGGTCTACCATAAAGGGATTAAAATCAAATCCAGCTTCTACAATGAAAGTGGGAAGAAGGACTGTTTGCTCAATCTCTGATTCTTCGTCAGCGGTGCTTAGATTGGTTTGCCTAAACCAAGTAGCCAAACTGACCCCGGCTCCTAAACCGAAATCGGTAGATTCTGAGACATTGAACATTCTTCGAACCATTCCTTCAGCTGCAAAGATGTGAGTAGAATTTAGAGCATACTTGTAGCCTAAAAATCCTCTCAAAGCTAAAGGGATGTTTTCAGTGGTTCGCGAGTAATCGTAATCAAAATAAACCCCACCTTGATATCCAAAGTCCTTAAAGTAATCATCGGCAAACTCACCCGCTTGTCCACCTTGAGAATTTCCAGCTTTAAATAGTTTCGGTTCGATATAGACATTACCTCCCAGCGCAAAGCCCACATGAAAAATACCAGCATCACTTCGAGGAGTGTCATCTGTAAAATATTTCCTCGTTTTGGACTTGTTTACAGCCGAAGAGCTTTTTTTCTTGGGAGAAACCGGTTTAAGTTTAGGAAGTTCTTCTGCTTCAGTTTCCTCTTCATAAGAATCCTCTTCCATGTCGTCCTCAGCCCAAACTGGGGGAATAAGAGAAAAACATAAAACAGCTCCAAAAAAAACTAACCACTGGGTGAAGCTTAAGTGCCTCATAAGTTTCTCCAAATATTGCTAAACCACCGAATTTTTTAATTATAACAAATTACCCCTTCAAGCATTGACTCGCCCTGTCTTTTTTAAAAAGTCTTTAAAATTTCCATTCAATTTATAATAGAAGGAATCGTCAGTCCTATAAAATCCTCTCAGAATCAATATGCAAATGGCCCTTCAGCGTTTTAGGATTTTCTTTGTCATTCTCTTATTATTTCAAATTCCTGCATCCGCTGCTCGAACCTTCAGTCGAAACCATTGGAATTTAAGATTGGGAGCCACGGTCAGCAATCTTGCTCAGCGTTTGAGTGCCCCTGACGGATTCGATTCAAAAGTAAGCCAAATTCAAGGGCTCTTGGGGATTCAAAGACAATTATACTTTTCCAAAAAGTGGGGTATCTCTCCGGACATTTATGTTTGGTTACCTTGGAGAAATGGAGCAGATGGAACGACTCTTACTTTTACTTCCCATTTGGCAGTGCCTTTCTTCTGGGAACTTTGGAGTGGATTTCAACTTTTTCTGGGGCCCGGAATTTTTTGGGAGAGCCATTTTTCCAAGCAGGAGGCCATTCTGCTAGGAAATGGCGGAGGTTCTAGCACTTTTTATACTCCTTGGCGTACCAGACTAGTCATCCTTCCCAGTGTTTTTGGAGGCACAAAATTCAATTTATCAAAAAGGATGGGGCTGTTTTTAGGAGTCGTGGTGCCTGAGGCTTTTCACTCAGATAAACGGCGCTGGCATGTCGCAGGAGGGATTTCAATCCGAATATGAAAAACAAACCCTTTCTTTTTCTGATAGCATTTTTCTTTAGTTCCCTGGGAAACGCATGGACGCATCAAGGCAGCAATACTTTTGGTTGGAGAAACGAAAAGCTCACTCTTTATGTGAATCCAACAAATTGCACGATTTCTCAAGAGGAGTTATTCGATTTAGTGGACCGAGCCATTAGTGCATGGAACGGAATTCCGTCGACAAAACTTGAACTGGTGCGAGCTAGCGCTCCCGCTCTGGATGGAGATCCCGAATTTCGTGCTGGAACGGCAACCCAACTCCCCTTGGTCGTGTGTTCAAATAATTTAAACGACTACGGTTCAGTAGACGCCGATTCCATTTTAGGTTTCGTTCCCTATTTTCAAGAAGACTCCGATGGCTACGTGGTTTATTCGGGGCTTGTTCTAAATGCTCAACCAGGAGCTCTTGCTGAGCTTTCTCAGCTTGAACCAGGGGAAAGAGAACTCGTGGTGGGGCACGAGTTGGGACATGTTTTGGGGCTTGGTCACAGCGGAGATCCGAGTGCTCTCATGTATTTTCAACTCAACAAGAACTTTTTACTCTTAACTCAAGATGATCAAGATGGTGTGGCTCAGCTCTATCCAAAAAATGTTTTTGATGGAATTGTCGGTTGCTCTGCCTCGCATCAAGTTACTTCAGAACTTCCGCGAACCGCTATTGCTATTTCTTTGATTGGGCTGGCTCTGCTTCTGATTGCAGGTCGTTGGATCTTTAAAATTGAACCACTTCGCGAATTTGAGGAATAACTTCTTTGAGGCGGGTTTCCACACCCATTTTCAAAGTAGCTGTGCTACTGGGGCAAGAGCTGCACGATCCTTGTAGGGACAAGTACACAATTCCATTTTCGTACTTTCCAAAAGTAATGTCTCCCCCGTCCATCGCGACTGCAGGACGAATTTCATTGTCTAAAATCTCTCGAATTCGTTTCTCAATTTCCTGATCCTCAGGGGTTGCAGAGGTAGTGGGTTCTGCGGCATTGGGATCAAACCCTTCAGAAAAGACTGGAAGTTTCTGGGATAAATGGTGCTCTATCACTTGAGGAACTTTTTCGGCGACAACATCCCAATCTCCTTGAGACGATTTCGTGATGGTCACAAAAGACGGTCCTAGCATGACCCCAGAGACTCCGGGGATAGAGAAAAGTTTTTCGGCAAGGGGAGACTTCCCAATGGCCTGAGTAGCGTCTAAAAAATTACAAGCCCCTCTAGCCATCCACTGCGAATTCACGACAAATTTTAAAGTGTTGGGGTTGGGAGTAAATTCTAAGCTCACGCGAACTTCATTCATAATCTTGCCTCGGCTCAATTGGTCGAACCATATCCCAAAACACAGAAAATTTTCCACTTATTTCTCGAAAACCCCAACTTGAAAACCCCCCCAATCCAAGTTAATCCACCCTAGGTTTTAATTCTAAAAAGTGTTTAGAGATTGGCAAGGGCAGGGCCTTGGATAAGTTTTCGAAAATAAAGTGTTTTTTGTTCATTGCTTTCCTGGCTTTAACCCGGTTAGGGTTTTCAAGTAACTCTTCCCAAATTGAGCAGCTCTCTTTACCAGAAGTGATTATCGGTCCAGAAGAAAGACGACCCGTAAAAAAAGATTATTTTGAAGCGGCTTTCGACACTTTAACTTTGGCGAATGAGCGTCTGAGCAACTTGCCTGAAATCCTCGATTCCGACCCGATCGTTCAATTAATCCCCTCAGCAAGTCTGGGGGATCCCCCCCGGTTTTTCATCAGGGGGATGGATAACATTCAAACTCGCTTCTTCTTGGAAGGTGTCCCAATCGGAGAACCCGTTTTTCAATCCAATTCTCTTTTATTTCTCCCGACGTATGCGCTGGGGGAACTGCAACTTTTTCCAAGTGTTGTTCCAACCTTTTTATTGAGCCCCGGATTGGGGGGGGCTGTGAATGTAAAAATCCCCGACCCCTCTCAGCGAGATTTTCTCAAGACTGAATTGGGGAGCTTTGGCTTTGTAAAAGGAGCTGCTCGAGCACCGCTGCTCGCAGATTCCCGACTTGCCATTGATTATATTCAATCAGAAGAAGATTTTTCTTTTTGGGATAATAATGGAACTCCCTGGAATACAGAGGATGATCAATTAAAAACCAGAGGGAATGATAGTTTTAAACGGCTAACCCTCATGCCCTTTTGGAAGCTTGATCTCGGCCGCGGAAGCCGAGCTACTCTTTTTTCACTTAATGGGTTTCAGAATAAAGAAATTCCTGGTTCATTGGAAACCACAGAAATCCATCAGCTCCGAGAGCGAAATCATCTCTCGGCTCTTAAGTTGCTAATCCCTTTGGAGCTCCATTGGGTTTTAGAGAATTCGGTTTATTTGAGAAAGAACCAAGAGGAGTCGCTTTCGTTGAGACAAGTCGCGCCTCGAATATCAAACAACTCCACAATGGGAGGGAAACTCTCCGTGCTGTTTCGAGAAAACGTATGGGATGCTCGATTGGGTTTGGGTTATGAGACGAGTGAGTTCGTTTTAAATGAGGCAGAAGAGGAAAAGGCCGCAGTGTCTCAGAAAGAGCTGCCCTTTTCTTTGGCCGCTAGATTTGAAATTCATCCGAAAATGACTCTGCATCCGGCTCTTTTAGGGGTTGTTTCTCCAGGAGCTGGAAAGACTCGAAAAAACCAAAAAGTGGATTCCTCTCTGCGGATGGGATTAGAGTTTGCAGAGAGCTCTGAATTAAGGTTTACAAGTTTCTTTGGAAGCGTCTTTCGTGGCCCCTCTCTTTCCGAACGGTTTGGTTTGCAGCCAGGTGTAATCGGTAATGCGGAGCTGGAAAATGAGAGGGCCTTGAAAGCGGATTTGGGAGTGATCTGGGAACGCCAAAGCAGCTGGGAGCCAGGGCTTCATCAAATCAGTTTTACGATCTTTGGAGCCCAAGCGCAGAACCTCATTGCTTATGTTCAAGACTCTTCAAGCAGTCACCGCCCGGAAAACGTTTCTCATTCTTTTTGGGTGGGGCAAGAGCTCAGTGCTGCTTTCAACCTGCCCGTGGGGCTATCCATTCAACCTTCGTTAGTGAGTATGCTGAGCCGAAACAGATCTGAAATCGCAGCTGAAAAAGGAAAGCAGTTACCTCATCTTCCACCTTGGAGAGCAAAAATAACTTCTCGTTGGGAAAAAGGGAACTGGGGCGTCGCTCACCATTTTATCTATCTATCAGAAAGTTTCACTGATAAAGCGAATCTGCAAAAAAGCGAGGCTATAATCATCCAGGATGTTTCCTTGGGGTTTTCTAGCAAAATGTGGGGTCGGATCGAATTGAAAGTTCTGAATCTTTTCGATAAGCAAGTGGCTAGAGTTGGAGTCATGGGATTAGAAACTGACCAATATCTCGGGGGGGGCAACAGTTTTCCGATTGCAGGAAGGAGAGCCAGCATTTCATGGACTATCGATTTATAATAAAAGCAGGTTGGCTGGTTTTTGTTTTGATTTCTTGTACGAACTCTCAACTCCCCCAAGGCATGCCTAAATTCCTCAACAACAGAATTCTTGTGGCTACAACTACGAACTTTGAAACCGGAGCTCTAGCGGTATTTGATCCTCTGGAACTGCATTTCAATCTTCATTTTTCCTCCATCCATCCAGACTCTGTCCCAAAGCGCATACACGGATTCTCTGATGTTTTTGTACTTAATCGACTGGGCGGCGATAATATCCAAAGAGTGGATAGATTTACGGGGAGAACTCTAAGCCAGAGGTCCCTCGGGAGAGGGTCCAATCCGCAAGATATTGAAAAAATAGCTGAGGATGTTTTTGTAACGCTTTTAAATGATACTAAAGTATTGATTTGGGATCTTGAGCAGGGGAATAAAAAGGGAGAAGTGGATCTTACGAGTTTTGCCGATCTTGACGGCTTCCCAGAACCAGCTCAAATGCAATTCGTTGAGGGCTATCTTTGGATCCAGATCCAACGACTCAATCGATTGAAAAGTTTTACTCCTAATGGCGAGTCTCAAATCGCAGTGATTGATCCCAGCCGTCGAAGCATTGTAGATCAAATTTCACTAAAAGGAACTAATCCAGTTACTCCATTTAAGATAGGGTACGATCAAACTCTTTGGGTGGCCAACGCTGGGTTTGTTGGGGCGAAGTCGCAACTCGATGGTGGTATTGAGAGACTGGATCCCTTTCAAAGAGAATCGCTAGGATTTGTGATTTCAGAGGAAGAGCTTGGAGGTGATTTGGTAGATTTTGAGTGTGCTTCGAAGAGGGCATGTGTGGCCATTGTCTCCTCTCCTCAGACAAAACTGATCCAGTTTGATCCAGATCATGGAAAAAAGATTAGAACGCTTTGGACTTCCTCAGGGTATCATCTTCTTCAGATTTTAAGGGATAGCAAAACAAAACTTCTGTATCTAGTAGACTCAAATCCTGAAGATCCGTCTGTTCGTGTTTGGTCTGAGGAAACTCTGGATGAGATAAAAGAAAACAAGTGGCGTTTAGAACTTCCCCCTTATCAAATTGAGTGGTTTTAGGGGCTAGCGAAATCCCCTAGGGCCAGCGGGTCGGTACTGAATTCTGGGTGCAGCAGCTGTTTGTAGGATAAAGTCCCAATTGATACGCACAAAACCATCTGTATCGACAAGTCCAGCAGGCGGGTTTGGAAAAGGAGCTGCTTGATAAAATGCCTGGACCGCTGCTTCATCAACTTCTGAAATTCCAGAGGCCCCGACTTTTGAAATTTTTTGTATTTGCCCCTGCTTGTCCAAAAGCACAAGGACACGAGTGGTGAGCTCATTTTCTTTAAGCATTTGTCCTTTACCCCAGAGTTTTGCAACTTCCCTCTCAATACTGGGTTTCCAAAACTGCCTGAGAAGATCCTTAATTCGATTGTAATAGGAGAAGTACCTGAATTCTCTAGTGCTGAGAATAGTTCTCTCCCCGGCTTCAACATGGGGCAAATAATCGTCACTCGCTGAAAGGGGGCCTTCGCCGGTTCCGACACTGAGGTCTTTTAGGGAGAGGGACCTCCAGTCTTTTTTAGTTGGATTTTCTCCAATTGAAATACTATCGTTTTGTGTTTCTTCTCCCATGTTATTTCCTAGCTGATCATTCCCCGATCCCGTTCCCTTTTTAAAGTCATTCGTCACAGCTGCTTTCGTATCTTTTTCAGCCCTTTGATTTTTATCGCTCAAAAGAGAGGCATTGGGATCCATCTCACGATTGTTTGCATCTTCAGTCTCAACCACTTGATTTTTAGCTGTTTTAGGGGGCTTAGATTCTTGGGAGGATTCCAAAGAAGGGGGAATCTCACTCAGTTCAATCAGAGTTTCGGGAAAAGGAGCTGTACTTGTGTGGAGTCGTGTGTTCATCTTGTAAAGGAGTGCCGCAAAGTGAAGAAGCAAAGAAAGAAGAAGCGTCCAATAAACCCCCGAGCCTGACTTTCGTTCCCCCCGATGCACCGGCACTCCTACTTCCAGCTCAATGAGCCATAAACTTGGAGCATTTTTTCAGCATGCTCAGATAAACCTTGTTCATTATTTTCAGGGTTCTCGTAATTCCAGACCAAGCTCCTCAACTCCTGGAAATAATATCTAGCTTGAGAAGTCCCTGGTCCTTCCTCGATTCTTGTTTGGAGCGGCACTAAATTTTCTTCTGCAAAAGGCTTTTCCAAGTGGTTATCTGGCAGAAGATCTGGGAAAAAATACACAGCAATATTCAAAGCTGCCATTTGTGCTTTCGGATTCTCATCATTATCGAGTTGGTAGGAGACCTGTTTTCGAAGTCTTTTCTTTGCGTCTAGAAAACCCTTCAGGCCACGACTTCGATATTCCTTGGAAAGGCCATCGAGTGTATCTGAAGAAATGGGTGTCGTGATTGCCTGTTTTTCTGAAAAAAGAAGAGAAGTAGTTACAGGTATCACCACCAGGACAAGGAGGATTGCAACGACCTTCAGTTCCTTGAAGGTGGATTGCTTGCTTTGGTTTTTATTTTTGATGTAGGACATTAAGAGCCCCCCTCAACTTGTTTGGGTTTAATAAAAGAACAATCAGTTAGGTTTGTAGAGTGTCTTAACCACTCTTCTGAAAAAGTCTGTGAGCGATGATCCTTCCAAATGGATTGAGTGGCTCTGGAAATGAGACGAAAATTTTGAGTGTGCCGTACAAAAGATTCTCTCGTGCTCAATGCATTGCTAAGCTCTTGGGCCCCGAATTTGTCTTCAATTTCTTTCCAGAGCGCAATCACGGTCCGCCCTCCTTTGTTATAAGAAAGAGCAGCCCAGGCCCAGAGCAGTTCGGGCGAAAAAGAAAGCTGGTGTTGAGTTGCTGCTCGTATCAGTTGAACTCTCCGATTGTGTAGAAAAAGAGCCGTCGCTGTGACGGCGGTGGGGATATGGTAGTAAGAATGAAGAGCATTAAGGTTCAACGAATCTGGAGCGATGGGCCGGACATCCGTTCCTAGAATTTGGGTGACCATTTTTTTGGGAGATTTCAAGTAGCGTGAAAGATGGTAATTAACTTCGAAAAAAGCTGAATTAGAAAACTGTCCAAGACCTGTTGTCAGGCTGCCATCTTCCACTCCTGATAATTTGTCCAAGCGACTTTCCTGAAATAGCAAACACCAGAGCAAAGAAGAGGGAACGGCCAAGTTGCTTTTCGCAGTGAACACAAAATTGTGGATTAAGTTCTCTTCAGTGAAAGTGAGCCGTTTTGCTCTGAGTTGCGATACCTCCCTCAGAAATCTTGTGTGAACGGGATAACTCTCAGAGAAGACTGGTTCAAAGACAGGCTTTTCAGATTCGAGGGCGTCTTTTTGAGCTTGCTTGTAAACAAGGAGGAGAGAAAGTGTTAACAAGGCTAAGGGAAATATACCCCAACAAACCCATTTGTATACCGCACACTTCATTGATCGTGACACTCCTTATGTCTCTTCGGATCTTAACTAAATAGAAATGAAGAAATGATTTCGTCTTTCACCAAAAATATGGCCGAAAGATCACAATTGAAAACAATGACGTCTGTAAAACAAGAATTATGAAAGGAAATCCATATTTATTTTGGAACTCAGAAAAGCCGAAGGGGTTGATGCATGTTTCTTGCACAGAAAATAGCAAACTCTTTTAGAATGGTCAGACGGTACCAAGTGTTGGTCTGGACCTTTTCTCGATATGGAATCCTGGGAAGCCTTTCAGCTTTGGGTTTGGAGTTTGGGAAACGAGGAGTGAGATGGTTGGATCCTAAGAAATTAACCCCGACTGATTACGATTCTGTTTTTGGAAGAAGCTTAGCGAGAACCTTTCAAGAGTTGGGGCCAACCTTTATTAAATTAGGACAATTGCTAGCATCCAGACCTGATCTCGTGGGGGATTTAGTGGCAGAGGAATTACAAATTCTCTTCTCCAACGTAAGGCCCATTTCAATGAAGCAGGTTCGGGGGATCTTAAACAAGGAACTGGGCAAAGAGAAAGTGAACAGTGAATTTAAGCAAATTGATAAAAATCCAATGGGGTCTGCCAGTATTGGGCAAACCCATCGAGCTGTCTTAAAGACAGGGATCCCTGTTGTGGTCAAAGTTCAGAAACCAGGAGTTGCTGAGACCGTTTTGCTAGATTTGCTTCTTCTCGAGTCCGCAGCCAAATCGGCCTCCGTAGTTTTTCCCAAGCTGGGCATTTTAGAAATGTTCAATGACTTTAAAAGTTCTACAGAAAGAGAGATTGATTATCGGGAGGAGGCCAAAAACATTCAAAGATTTAGAAGGAACTATAAAAGGCTTTTTTCTGCTGGAGATGTCATTTTTCCTAATTTTTATCCAGAACTCAGCACTTCCCGAGTCATTGTTTTAGAGCCCATGAGGGGCAAGCCTGTTGGGCAAATAGTAAAAGGGAGCCGGAGTGCAAGCCAAGCGGCGCATAAAACTCTTTCAGCGGTATTTGAGCAAATCTTTGAACACGGCTTTTTTCATGCGGATCCTCACAGTGCCAATATGTTCTTCATTGAGGAAGAGGGGAGGCTTGGATTCATTGACTTAGGATTAGTGGGACAATTGGAAAAACGAGACAAGCAAATGTTTGTTCGAGTTATTATGGCTATTATTCAAAGAGATCGTAAGAATTTAGCAAAAACTCTGTTTGATCTAGGAACTCCAAGTACCCGAACGAGTTTTGATGGTTTTGATAAGGATATTCAGGGAATTCTTGATGATGTAAAAGCAGAAGGCATTGAAAATATAAAACTCGAACAAATGGTTAATCGTCTTTTAGGCACTGCACGCAAGCATGAAATTTATATCCCCAATCGGTATATTATGATGATTCGCTCCTGCTTAATTATTGAGGGAGTCGCCAAAAGTCTGGATCCGAATGTATCCGTCATGAAGGTTGCCTTTCCTGTTGTCGCTAAAAGTCTTCTAAAAGCGTACAACCCCTTTCGACGCTAACAAAGAACCGTTATTCCGAGAAGTTAAACTGAGCTTAAGGCTTTCATCACTTTAATCCGAAAAGACTCCAGTATGAAAAGTTTCTCTGCCTTTAAGGTTTGGGTGTTTTGCCTCATCAGTCTTTGCCTCGTGGCTCATATCGTGACTGGGAAATCCCCACCAGTCAAGGCATTCCGGTGGATAACCATGGTCTTATGTATTTCGTAACGGTAGCCCTTGCTCTTAGGGCAGAGCTTACTGTATACAAATTCTAGAACACTAGGATCTGAGGTGCT